>Ga0071330_1067541_pt1 | contig 41743 bp, 42 predicted proteins | sample GBScel77sediment_FD_63802 | JGI IMG/M metagenome (GOLD analysis project Ga0071330, IMG submission 63802) | Hot spring sediment microbial communities from Great Boiling Spring, Nevada - Cellulolytic enrichment Sediment 77C v2 (version 2) | ecosystem: Environmental > Aquatic > Thermal springs >...
AATAATACCTTGAATAAGGATAAAGCCCTTTTTCGATGAAATTTTCCAAAACTTTTCTTTTAATTTCTAAACTTTCTTTTGCCAAATCCATAACTTTTGCCAATCTCTCGAAAAATTCTTTTTTTGTTTTCGACAAATAACCAATGCGTGGTAAATTAATCGTAACTACGCCAATTGAACCGGTTTTTGATCCTGCTCCAAAAAGTCCTCCACCACCTCGATTATAAAGTTCTGTAAGATCAAGACGAAGCCTACAACACATTGAACGAACATCTTCAGGTCTCATTTCAGAGTTAATATAGTTTGCAAAATAATTTGTTCCATACTTTGCTGAAGCTTCGAAAATTCCATTGAAGGCTGGTTCTTCCCAAGGAAAATCTTTTGTAATGTTGATTGTTGGAATTGGAAAGTGAAATGGTCTTCCTTTTGCATCACCTTCCATGTAAACTTCATAAAGTGCTTTATCAAAAATTTTCATTTCTTCCTCAAATTCAGAATAGGTTTTATCTTGTGGTTTTCCTCCGATAATTACTGGTAATTTTGCGTAAACTGGAGAAGGTTTTAAATCTAAAGTGATATTTGAAAAAGGAGTTTGAAAACCTACTCTCGTTGGTATTGCCATATTAAACAAAAATTCTTGCAAAGCCTGTTTTACTTGCTGATAGTTCAAATTGTCGTATCTGATAAAAGGCGCCAAAAGAGTATCAAAGTTTGAAAAAGAAACAGCCCCTGCACATTCACCCTGCAATGTATACAAAAAATTAACGCACTGCATCAAAGCAGTGTTGAAATGTTTTGGTGGTTTTGATTCTATTTTTCCTGGCACTCCTCCAAACCCCTTCATTAAAAGATCGTACAAATCCCACCCCATGCAGTAAGTGGATAAAGCATCCAAATTGTGGATGTGAAAGTCTCCAGATTCATGGGCTTCTCTAATTTCTGGAGGGTAAATTTTGTTTAGCCAATATTTCTTAACAATATAAGAGACTCCGTAATGATTCAAACCCTGCAAAGAAAAAGCCATGTTAGCGTTCTCTTGTACTTCCCAATCTAATTTTTCAATGTATTGGTCTAATCTGTCGACTGCCTCCTCTGAGACTTTAATCGCTTCTCTAATTCTTCTTCTTTGCTCTCTGTAGAGGATATAAGCTTTCGCCGCTTTTACCAATCCCTCTAAAATTAAAACTTCTTCAACGATGTCTTGGATTTGTTCTACATGAGGAATTTCGCCTTTTTTAAATCTTCTGTTTAAAATTTGGACAACTTTGTTAGAAAGCCTTTTTGCTTTCTTTCCATCTCCTTCTCCAGAAGCAGTTAAAGCTTTAAAAATTGCTTCTGTAATTCTGTTTTGATCAAAAGAAACAATGGAGCCGTCTCTTTTTTGAACTTTTTCAATTTTATTTTTCATGATGATTCAATTTTATTTTTTTAAAAGCCTTTTGTCAATGTAAAAATCTTTTTCATTAAATCGATTTGTTTTAAAATTCCAAATTTCCCCTTTTTGCATTCTCTTTCTGAAAATTTTTCGCAGCCATTCCGCTTTCCTCCATAAATCAAAATTGGGTTTGGAAGTTTAGAATGGTTTTTTTTCAAAGAAGAAGTGGAATGGTCACCAGTAATTACAATCAAAACATCTTTTAAATTCAAAAGCTGAGCTAAATTTTGATCTATTTTTTCAATAAACTCCTTTTTTTCTAAAAATTTCCCATCTTCTGCTAAATTGTCGCAGGCCTTAATATGAAGAAAAATAAAATCGAAATTTTTAATTTCCCTTTTTACTGTCAAAAATTTTCCTTTTAAATTTGTGTTCACTGTTCCGTTGGCGCCCCCAACTTTTATTTCTTCCATTCCCAAATATTTTCCAATTCCCTTGTACAAGGTTCCTCCAGCAATAAACCCTGCCCTCAGGCCATACTTTTCTTTAAAAGTCTTGATTTTTTTGAACTTTCCAGCGCCCCTCAACAAAATATAGTTTGCAGGCAACCTTCCTTGTTTTATTCTTTTTTTATTTTTTGGATGGTTTTCTAAAATCGTTCTTGCCTTTTCTAAAAATTCTTCCAAAATTTTAACCATTCTTTTTTGTCCTTTTATTCTCAAAACTTTAATTCCAACTTTTTTTGGATCGTTTGAAGAAACCTTTGCTGAAAGATTTTTTCCTCTAAAAATTATTCCAATTCTGTGACCAAAAGCTTTCCTTACAATTACTTTCACTCCCTTAATTTTGATTTTGTTTAGGCTCTCGATCAAATCTTCAGTATCTTCGATTCTTTCTGCTCTTCTATCAATCACTATTAAATTCTCATCAACAGTTGCAAAATTTCCTCTTAAACAAACGTCACCTTTTTTAATTTTTTCCCCGATTCCCAAAACTTCCAAAACTCCCCTTCCTGGGCTTGATTTTTTAGGATTGTAGCCAAAAATTGCCAAATGAGTATCTTCTGAAGTTGGTAACTTTCCTTTTTCACGCCAAGGTAAAACCAGTCCACAAATTCCATTTTTTGCTAAAAAATCAAAATTTGGAGTATTAGCTGCCTCCAAAGGAGTTTTCCCTGATAGCGCTGGAATTGGCTCATCTCCCAATCCATCAATCACAATTAAAATTATCTTTTTTGACATTTTCACATTTGATCAATTACGCAAATGTGCAAATATCAAATTTTGGAACCTTGTAACTCTTCTTCGATTCTTAACAAACGATTATACTTTGCCACCCTTTCTCCTCTTGCTGGAGCTCCCGCTTTGATAAAATCTGCGCAAATCCCCACTGCAAAATCTGAAATGAAATCATCTGTTGTTTCCCCAGATCTATGAGAAACCATAATTTGCCAACCAAAAGATTTTGCCAATTTTACTGCCTCGATTGCTTCGGTTACAGTACCAATTTGATTAATTTTGACGATGATCGCATTACACAGATTTTTTTCTTTCGCCATTTTTATTCTTTTTGGGTTAGTAACTATTAAATCATCACCAACGATTAAAACTTTTGACTTTTGCCTTTTGAGTTTTGAATTAAAATGACCCCAACTTTCAAAATCATCTTGAGCAAACGGATCTTCAATTCCTTCAATCGGATATTTTTTAACTAATTTGAAATAAAAATTAGCCAGTTCTTTTCCAGAAAATTTTCCAAATTTTGTTTTGTATTTTTTTCCATCAAAAAATTGAGAGGCAGCTACATCCAAAAAAATTGAAATTTTCTCTTGATAATTCAAGGTTTTAGCTGCCTCCAAAATTAATTTTATTGCAGTTTCTGGATCTTTAATTGGCGGTGCAAAACCTCCCTCATCTCCCAAATTGGTGGCTAATTTTCCGTATTTTTTTGAAATAATCTCCTTTAATTTATGGTAAATTTCGACACCAAATCTCAAATTTTCAGAAAAACTTTTCTCTTTTGGACAAATCATGAATTCTTGAAAATCTAATTCGTTTCCAGCATGAACACCCCCGTTGATAATGTTAAAAGAAGGTCTGGGTATTACGTATTTCGTATTGCGTATGTCGTATAACGATCGGATGTATTTGTAAAGGGGAAGGTTTTTTGCCTTTGCTCCTGTCTTGCAAACTGCCAAAGAAACTGCACAAATTGCATTCGCTCCCAAATTTGATTTATTTTCTGTTCCATCCAATTCAATTAAAACTTGATCAATTTCTTTTTGTTTTGTTACATTAAAGCCCTTTAATTTTTTTGAAATAATTTCGTTTACATTCTTTACTGCTTTTTTTACTCCTTTTCCAAAATATCTCTTTCCCCCATCCCTTAACTCCACTGCCTCGTATTTTCCTTTAGAAGCCCCTGAAGGAACTGAAGCCAAAAATTTTCCAAAATCAGTTTCCAATTCCACCTCAATCGTTGGATTTCCCCTCGAATCTAAAATTTCCCTTGCTTTAATTTTTTTAATTTTTAAAGTTTTCATAGTGTGAAAAGAACAATCTTTCATAATTTTAATATTCAAATCCGCCAACTACCCATTCCATTTCGTTTTGCCAATTTCTATTGGGACAGCTCCAACCGGGACTTTGAGGATGGGGTCCGTTGCTTGTTTCCATATCTACAATACCTAAAACAAAGTATGCACCCCGAGAAGGATCACAACCGTAACTTCCTGCCGGGTAGCGATAATAGCGATAAGTATACCCTCCGCAGGTTCCTGTACCAATTGGGTCTCTGGGGACACTACTCATTAAACCTTCGTCCACCAATGGTTCAATAAAGGGTTTTCCGTCTCCATCATTGTCTACAGTCGAAGTATCCCAACAGCCGCATCCCCCCTCACATTCTCCATAGGCTGAGGTTGGGCCTGGATACCTTTCATACTTATCATAATATAACTGAAGAGCTGTTAAAATTTGCCTCATATCAGATAATCTTCTTGCGTCCCTGGTTTTGGCTCTTGCTCCTTTTAAACTCACCAAAACAATCGAAGACAACATTCCAATTACCGCAATGGCAACTAAAAGTTCAATTAAGGTGAATGATTTTCCTTTTGTTTTTAATATTTCCACATTTGATCAATTGCGCAAATGGGCAAATATCGATTTTTAATTTTTTAAGGTTTTAGTTTTTGCAAATAATCGTAAGCAGATAAAGCTGCTTTTGCCCCTTCTCCGCAGGCAGTGATTATTTGCTTGTATTTTCCGACATTACAATCTCCAGCAGCAAAAAGACCCGGAGTCTTAGTTGCCATTGTTTCAAATTCAACAATAATTTCTCCTCTTTCGTTAAACTCAACTAAATCCTTAACGAAAGAGGTTGCGGGGATGTTGCCAATCTCAATAAAAACTCCATCTACTGAAAGTTCTTTTAATTGTTGTGAAACTAAATCTTTGTAAACAAGAGAGTTAACAAATTTTTCTCCTCTTATTTCTTCAACTTTTGCATTCAAAATTATTTCTACTTTCCCAGTTTTTTGAGCCCTTTCTTGATTTTCTTTTTCTGCTCTGATTTGACTTGAAAATTCTAAAATGTATATCTTTTTTGCGTATTCTGCCAAAAGAATTGCTGTTTCAAATCCAGCATTTCCTCCGCCAATCACTGCTACTATTTTATCTTTAAAAAGAGGGGAATCGCACAAAGGACAATAACTCACTCCTTTTCCTAAAAATTCCTTTTCTCCTTTTACCCCCAAACTTCTTGGGTTTGCTCCAGAAGCAACTATCACTGTTTTTGAAAAAAATTCTTTTTGGGCCGTCACTTTTACTCTAAAAATTTCCTTTTCCTTTTTTATTTCCACCACTTCTCCCATTTCAATTTCGATTGGGTACTTTTTCAAATGAGAAACGAATTTTTCGATTAGATCTTGACCTGAAATTTCAGGAAATCCTGGAAAATTCTCAATTTTTACAACCTTTCGATTCACTTGGCCTCCAAAATCTTTTGTTATCATCAAAGTTTTCAACTTTTGCCTTAAAGCATAAATTCCAGCAGTAATTCCTGCTGGTCCTCCTCCGACAATTATTAAATCGTAAATTTTCTCTGTCATATTTCTTTTAAAACCTCAGGAATTGCCTCAATGACATCTGTTGCAGTTAATCCATCTTTAAATTTTTGAGCTGCAATTTCTCCTGCCCTTCCGTTCAGATAAACTCCTGCTTTTGCTGCCAAAAAAGGATCTATTTTTCTTGCCACCAATGCACCGCAAATTCCAGCTAAAGTATCCCCAGTTCCTCCAACTGCCATGTAAGGAGATCCTGCTTCACAAAAAGCAACTTCTTTACCGTTTGTTACAATATCTGGTTTCCCTTTGAGTAAAATCACAGTTTGTAACCTTTCTGCCTCTTCACGAGCAATTTTTATTTGATCTTCCAATGGCAGTTGATAAACTTTTCTCCCCGTTAAAACAAAAAACTCATAAGCGTGAGGAGTGAAAAGAAATTTTTTCCCAGGGATTATTTCTGGTTTTTTCGCAACAGCATAGATTGCATCTGCATCGATAACTACTGGAACATCAATTTTTGAAAGATATTCAATTATTGCCTCTTGGGTTTCTTTTGTCCTTCCCATTCCTCCGCCAATAACCACCGCAACTTTTCCTTCTGCGACCAATTTTGCAGATTCTGTCATTTCAAAAAGAATTGGTAAATGCTTTTTTGTCAGCCATTTTCCTTCTAAAGGATAAGCTGCCAAATTTGGAGAAAAAGATGCAATAATGTCTGCTGCCCTTTTTGGAGCAATGATTCTGACCATTCCAACTCCAGATCTAAAAGCAGCCATTCCAGCTAAAGCTGGAGAACCAGAATAAAAGTCAGAGCCTCCAATGACGATCAAAAGTCCAAAATCGTATTTTTTAAAATATTTTTCTTTTGGCCTTTCTGGAAAAGTTTCTTTTAAGATTTCTTTTGTGATTTTCTCCATGTTTTAATTTTTGCTGCGGGGCCTGGATTCGAACCAGGACTTGTGGCTTCAGAGGCCACCTGCCTACCAATTAGCAGACCCCGCAATGAAATTAATACTGCCTAAATTTAATTAAATCCTTTATTTTGTAAACTTCCTCCTTTCTTGAAATTTGGATTTTGTCTTTACTCTTGTGTGGGTGAAAACCTAAAATCTTCAATGCCTCAAAAACACTTTTAAGCAACGATTCATTCCTATTGGCAAATAAAAATTTGTAAGTGTAAGTTGGCTTATGTATACAGAAACTTCCTTCAGCTTCATACAGTCCACGGAGATATCTTTTGAGATAATGCTTATTTTTAAAAATCCATCGAGGGGTTTCTATTTTCTGATCTTTTCGTTTCCCAAGGGGAATTCCTAATTTTTTACTTAAATCTTTCATATAGAGCGAGATTGCGATACAATTCGATTCTTTTCTTTTGTATACCTTAGGTTTTTTCTTTAAAACTTTCTTAATCAAATGAGAGTATCTTTTTATAAACCCTGAGTTTCTCGAATTTGAAAGAAGAACAAGGCGTTCAGTTCGAGGAAATTTTTCCAAAGATCCGTCGCCTAAAATCACTCCAATTAGTTCTGCTAAGTCTCCATTCTTTTGAACAAATAAATCAACCCTCTTTGAGACAGATCCTCTTTCCTTTTCCTTTAATTTTTTCCGCCACTTCGCAAAATTATCTATCTTTTTCTTTTTAAAGGTTGTTGAAATTTTTGCAACACTAGGATGAGTTTCTTTTGTAAATCCTTTATTCCAAGGAGGTGGTCTTTTCTTTAAACTTTCTTTCCATTTCATATACCGTGGATCGTCTTTCGGCAAGAGATTTGGGAGAAGAAAACCGCAATTTTTTGTTCCAAATCTTTTGGTATATTTTTTAAGAGTCCATTTATGAACCGAAGCTAAATGGGTGTTTGTTATAATTTTAAAGTGCTTTCCGCAGAGTTTACATTTGACCATTCTTCAATTATATCACGAACTTTAAAAATCTATCACTAGACGACCCCGCAACCTAAATTTTCAAAAACCTTCTTATCGCAATTAAACTTGGAATCGTTCCTAATAAAATTCCAGCAAAAATTTGAATTAAAATCAAGGCTTTCAAATTTGAGTGGAAAACTTCAAAAAGATTTAACCCTTCAAATAAAATTGAGATTTTTGGTGAGAGAAAGTAACAAGATAATGAGACTATTAAAAGAGAAAGTAAAGCTGATAAAATGCCAGCAAAAATTCCTTGAACTAAAAATGGCCCTCTGATGAACCAGTTTGAGGCACCGACCAACTTTTGAACTGAGATTTCTTCTTTAAAATTGATAATGGACAATCTGGTAGTGTTAAAAACAACAAAAACCGAAATTAAAATCAAAATCAGAGAGACTAAAATTCCTCCTTTTTCTAAATTTGTACTCAATGAAAATATTCTTTCTATCAAAGGTTTTCTCTCTAAATAATCAATTTTTTCAATAATCTCTTCTTTTTCTTTAAGATAAAAAAATAATTCTTCATACTGGCTGGGTTCTTTTGCTTTAATGCTCAAAGAAGCCAAAAAAGGATTTTCTCCTATTTCTTTTAAAGCTTCCATTAAAATCGGATTTCTCTGATGTCTTCTTTCAAACTCTTTTAACGCTTCTTCTTTCGAAACAAAATCAACTTTAAATTCTGGATTTTTAGAGATTTCTTCTTTGATTTTTAAAATTTCATCTTCTGGCGCTTCTTCTTTAAAGTAAACAGAGACATCAGCTTTTTCTTTTAAAGAGAAAATTAAAAATTGACTAGTTTTTCTGAAAATAAACAAAAAAGAAATTAAAGAAATTGCAATAAAAAGAATTGATACTGAAGTTAGAAAGATCTCTCCATCTCTCGTGATTGTTTTAAATCCATATTTAATTGTTCTTTTGAATTGGGTAATCATAAGACAAATTTCCCTTTTTTTTCGTCTCTAACTATTTCTCCTTTTTCCAAAGTAATTACCCTCTTTCCTAAAATATCAACGATATTTTTGTCGTGAGTTGCTAAAATTATTGTCGTTCCCATTTGATGAATTTTTTGAAAAATTTTGAGAATGTCCAAAGTGTTATAAGGGTCTAAGTTTCCAGTTGGTTCATCTGCCAAAATTACTTTTGGTCTTGAAATTAATGCTCTAGCAATTGACAATCTTTGCTTTTCCCCTGCTGATAGTTCGCTCGGAAAACTCTCTGCTTTTTCGTTCAAGCCAACAATTTCTAAAACTTTTGGCACATCTCTTTTTATCTCTTCATCCAAAAAACCGATAACCTCCATCACATAGGCTAAATTTTCAAACGCTGTTTTTGTCGGTAAAAGTTTATAATCTTGAAAAACAACTCCAATTTCTCTTCTCATTCTTGAAATTTCTCCGTCTTTCATTTTGGTAATATCCTTTCCCTCAAAAAAAATTTTCCCCTCAGTGGGTTTTTCTCCAGCAAAGATTAATTTCAAAAGGGTGGTTTTTCCCGCTCCGGATTTTCCAACTATTAAAACAAACTCTCCCTTATCGATTTCAAAAGAAACGTTCTTTAAGGCAAAAATTTTTTGTTTGTTTTTTGTCTCAAAAATTTTAGTTACGTTTTGAAATTTTATCATATTTTATTTCTGCCTCGATAAAATCGTCTAAATTCCCTGCAAAGACTTCTTCAACATCTTTTTTCTCAACTTTTGTTCTTAAATCTTTCACAAGTTTGTACGGATCTAAAACATAATTTCTAATTTGATTTCCCCAAGAGGGTTCTATTTTCTTTCCCTTCAATTTTTCAATTTCCTTTTCTTTTTCTTGTTCCATCAATTGATTTATTCTTGCCATCAAAAGCTCGAGTGCCTTTTCTTTATTTTGGGCTAAAGATCTTTCCGTTTGGCATTTTACAGTGATTCCAGTTGGTAAATGAGTAACCCTCACTGCGGTCATTCTTTTATTTACATATTGTCCTCCAGCTCCCGAAGCTTTCATATATTCAAATTCCAAATCAGAAGGATTTATCTTAATTTCTTCTTTCTTTATCTTTGGTAAAACCTCAACTAAGACAAAAGAAGTATGTCTTAACCCCTTTGCAGAAAAAGGAGAAATTCTTACCAATCTATGTACTCCTCTTTCCCCTTTTAAAATTCCGTAGGCATACTTTCCCTTAACTTCCAAGGTACAACTTTTTATCCCAATTCTTCCTTCTGGTCCTGGTTCTCCAAAAGATTGATCCAAAATTTCAATTTTGAATCCCTTCTTTGTAAGATATCTTTGATACATCGAAAGTAAAATCGCAGCAAAATCTTGAGCATCCTTTCCTCCCTGCCCTGCTTCAATGATTAAAATTGCATCTTCTTTGTCATATTTCCCGCTCAAGAAAAATTCTTTTTCTCTTTGTTCTATTTCTTTCTCCAATTCTTTCAACTCATCCTCTGATTTGACACTTTCGATCTCTAAATTTAATATTTCAAAATCTTCAATCTCATCTTTAAGTTTTTTGTATCTTCTTGAAATTTCTTCTGCTTTTTCTTTATCTACCCAAAAACCCTCTTTTTCCATTTCCTTTTTTAAATTTTCAATTTCCTTTTTCTTTTTCTCAATTTCAAAGACAGTCCATTAAAAATCGAACTCTTTTTTTTAATTCTTCAATTTTTGATTGAATTTTTTCCATGAGCCGCCCGTCGGACTTGCACCGACACCTATCGCTTACGAAGCGATTGCTCTTCTTTTGAGCTAGGGCGGCATTCTGCCTTCCCCCTAATAAGGAAGAGGGGTGACAGCGAAGCAATTTTACTTGTAAAATGCTGAGCGCCATGGAGGGGAGAAACCCAAGGTTTCTCCCCTATGGAGAGTTCGCCGAAGCCCGTAGGGCGCTGGTGCGATAGCACCAGGGAGGCGAACTCTAGGGGAGCGGGTGTTCTAGCGGGTGAGGGGAATCGAACCCCCACTTCGACCTTGGGAAGGTCGCGTACTAGCCTTTATACTACACCCGCATTATTTTTGGAAAAAATTGATTATCCTTTGCCAAATCGTTTCTGATTTTTCTTCTTTCTCTTCTTGTTCTCTAATCTTTTTTATTACAATCGCCTCTTCCCCTTCTTTTACATATCCTTCTTCCCTTGCCTTTTCTTCCCAGTAACTTTCACTTTTTGCCTTTGAGATTGCTTTTTTTAATTCTTCATTCCTCTTTTCCAAAATTTGAAGTTCTGTTTGCAATTTTTCAATTTCTTTGTTTAAATCTCTTCTTTTAGTTTCGATTCTTAAATTTGAAATTGCCAAAAAAATTATTAGAAATGTCGAAATCAAGAAAAGAAAAATTTGAAATTTCTTTTGATCTTCTCTTTTTATTCTCACATTTCATTCTAACAAAAAAGCCCAAAAGTAGGTAGTAGGCCGGATTCTGTTTCTACGCCACCATCTGTCTGGGCCAGAGATTTCTCCCTGGCTCAAGCGTGCTCAGAGAAATCGGAGGCAACACCCCAATTTCTCTCGCACTTGCACCCCGCAGGGATTTAGCCGTTTCACCCTCCCCTTTGCAAAAATTTGCTTATAGGGAGGCTATCCCCCCAGATGTATATCTGGGGGGACCCCCAAGGGTTACCCCTTGGAGCGTCTCTGTTCGCACCCCTCACCTCACGGTGGCCGGGCGTTACCCGGAGCGTTTCCCCCAGATGTACATCTGGGGGAAGGTGTCCGGACCTTCCTCCCCCCACCATTCTTTGTTTAATAAACCCACTTCTCAATAAATACCTTAATTCAAAAACTTAATTTTTTATTACTTCTTTATTCCCCAAAAAATGGTGGGGGGCGGTGGCGCCCCTACTTTTGGGCAGTTGGAATTTTAACAAATTCAAATATTTTTGTCAAATTAAAAAAGCGGTTTTCCTAAAGAATTTAAAGTTTGATTGACTAATTTATCTGCCTCTTTATTTTTCTCCCTCGGGATCAATTTGAATTTTACTTTTTTAAAATCTAATTTTAAATTCCAAAGTTCTAAAAAAAGAGACTGAAGGTTTTTTTCTAAGATCTTGTATTTCCCGTTCATTTGATTTACCAAAAGTTCAGAATCCGATCTTATTTCGATTTCAGTCTCCTTTGCTAATTTTTTCCCAAAAATGGCCTTAAATTTCTTTAAGGCAAAAATTGCTGCTTTGTATTCTGCTTCATTATTTGTCAATTTTCCTAAGTACTCTGAAAATTTTTTAAAGCAATTTTTCTTTTCATTACAAAATAAAACACCAACTGCTGCAGGACCCGGGTTTCCTCTCGCCCCTCCATCAACATAAATTATTATTTTCTTCATAATTTTTTATCAGACATTCCTTAAATTTTTCTAAATTCTCGTTCTTTATCCTAAAGCCTGAAGCAGAAGGATGACCTCCGAAAGAAATTAATAATTCTTTGCATTTTTTCATCCATTCAACACTATCTATTCCAGGTGGTACTCTAACTGTCCCTTGGCTTTCATTTTCAAAGATTTTATAAATAAAGGTTGGTTTTTGATATTTTTGACAAAGTTGAGAAGCAACAATTGAAATTACGCTAAAATTCCACTCTTTACTTCCCTCAAAAATTATTTTGTCTTCTCTCTTAATTTTCTCCTCAATAAAGTTCAAGATCTTTTCAACTTCTTTTTTCCTTTCTTTGCTTTTCTTAATTAATTTTTCTACTAATTCTTCCACTTTTCTAAAATCTGATTCTGTAAGTATTCTATAAGAAGCGGGTAAGTTATTTTCCACATCTCTTACGTTCAAAATCGAAATTACTTTAGTAATCTCCTTTGGTAACTCAAAAATTTTAGAAAAAACTTGAAAAGCTGGCCTCCAAGAATTCTTAAGATAAACCAACCCTTCTTCTGTCAAAACCTTATTTTCCCCAACTTGAGGCATCATATCTGCTAAAGTAGCTAAAGCCACTAACTCTAAAAAGTTTTTTCTTAGAGGACTAGTCATTTTTTCTCCTAACATTTTCTCTGCCAATTTAAAAACTATTCCAACAGTCGCTAGATCTTTAAAGGGGTATTGGTCGTCTCTTTGTTTTGGATCGACTATGATGTCTGCTTTAGGTAATTCATCCAAAACTTGGTGATGATCGATTACAATTACGAAAAATCCATAATTTTTTGCAATTTCTATCTCTTTAAAATTTGAAATTCCACAATCTAAGGAAATAAAAAGAGCGGGCGAAAATTTCTTAAGCGAAATTAAGCCTTTTTCAGAAATCCCGTATCCCTCAACTTCTCTCTCTGGAAAATAAACTGCATCAATTTTTCCACCCAAGTTTTTGATTGTTTCCTTCAAAATAATAACAGAGCATACTCCGTCTAAATCGGAATCACCATAAATTAGAATTCTTTCCCTTTTTTTAATTGCTTCAAGAATTCTTTGTGCAGCTTTTTCTAAATTTTTAATTTCCATCATATTTTAAAGCCTCTAACCCTGGCATCCTTTTCCCCGCTAAAAATTCAAGCATTGCTCCTCCTCCGGTCGAAACAAAATCGAATTTTTTCAAAAGAGAAAATTTATTTAAAAATTCAATTGTATCTCCACCTCCTACAACAGAAAAAAGTTTTCTTTTTAATCTCCCAATTTCCTTTGCAATTTCCAAAGTCCCTTTCTGATACTTTTCATCTTCAATTTTCCCAAGAGGTCCTGCCCAAAACAATGTTTTTGCGTTTTTAATCTTTTCTTTAAAAATCTCTATGGTTTTTGGATCAATATCCAATGCATCTTTATCTTCCAAAGGAAAAATCACTTTCTCAATATTTTTTACTTTAATTCTTCCTTCTTTTATTTCATTTGCCACTAAATTTCCAACCAAAACCCAATCCGCATACTTTGTAAAATTTTCGACTACCTTTGCTTTATCTTCAACTTTTTTTCCTCCGATTATTACCACTAATGGCCTTTTGGGTTTTTTTAAAATTTTCGAAAGGGTCTTCACTTCAGACACCAAATTAGGGCCTGCAAAAGAAGGAAGATATTTTGTAATTTTAGTTACAGAAGCTTGATTTCTATGACAAACTGAAAAAGCGTCGTTAATAAACACTTCTCCCAAACTTGCTAAATTTTTAGCAAAGTTTTCATCCCCTTCTATCTCTCCCTTGTAGAACCTAATATTTTCTAAAAGCAAAACTTCGCCTTCTTTCATTTTATTTATTTCCTCTTTTACTTTTTCTAGTTCAATCGGTCCAATAATTTTTTTTCTCAAATATTTTTCAAGAACTTTTTTTACAGGCCTTAAGGAAAATTCTTCCTTGAATTCTCCTTTTGGTCTTCCCAAATGAGAAATTAGAATTATTTTTGCTTTTTTCTTAATTAGTTTTTTAATCACCGGAATTTCAACTTTAATCCTGTAATCATCCAAAATTTTCCCTCCCTCAAGCGGAACGTTAAAATCGACTCTTAACAAAATCTTTTTTGATTTTAGGTTTAATCTATTTATTTTTTTCATTTCTCTTTAAGATTCTTTCTAAGACCTTTTTTACACTTTCAACATCAACGAATTCCTTTTTCTTGGGTTTTTCTTCCCTTGGTCTAAGGGAAGATAGAGAAATTGTATCTTCTTTTTCAACTTTTTTCAAACAGTCTTTACAATAAATTTTCTTGGAAGAATTAGGGGGAAAAGGAACTTTTATTTTCTTTTCGCATTTTACGCACCGAACCTCATACAAAATTTGAGTCCTTGGCCAAGAAGGTAAGGTTTGGATTTGAGTCCCTGCCCATTTTTCTATTTTTTGTTCGATTATTTCCTTTGGAGTTCCGTATCTTTCTCTCGAAACTTTGACAATTGTCTCTTTATAAGATTTCGAGGGTTTTTCCATTTTTGGAAGAGTAACTGCAGAAAAAGGACTACTCGTTATTCCGTCAATCATCAATTTGACGCAAACATGATACTTTTCAAGATTAATCAAGTCTTCAACTGTAAATTCTGGTTCAAATTCTCTTATTAAAAATTCTGCATCTTCTGCACCAATCCTAAAAACGATTATTGTCCCAACATTTCCAAAAACTGCATCTCTAACTCTTGTACTTTTGCCAAAGGGAGTCATTTCTTCTAATTGAGCAAGATATTGATGAGCTAAAACTAAAGATAATCTATACTTCCTCGCCTCAGATAAAATACTGACAAATGCTTCCGTTGCAAAATTTTGAAATTCATCAACATAAAGGAAAAAGTCTCTTCTTTCTTCTTCAGGAATATCCACTCGGGACATAGCTGCCAATTGCAATTTGGTTATCAAAAGAGCTCCCAATAACCTTGAATTGTCTTCTCCGATTTTACCTTTTGAAAGATTAGCAATTAGAATTTTTCCCTCGTCCATTATTTTCCTCATATCAATTTTTGATTTAACTTGACCAATAATATTTCTGATTAAAGGGTTAGAAATAAATTGACCGACTTTGTTTTGAATGGCAGCCGTCGCTTCAACTTCGTACGATTGCGTATACCTCGCAAACTCATTTACCCAAAAAGATTTAACCACCGGATCGGTAATTTTTTCAACTACTTTTTTTCGGTATTCCGGATCTGCCAACATTCGATTAATAGATAAAAGGGTAGTATTAGGATATTCCAAAAGGGCCAAAATCGTGTTGTTTAAAATGTATTCCATTCTTGCTGACCAAACATCCGGCCAGATCTTTTTGAAAACTCCCATCAATCCTGCAGCAACCAAATGTCTGTGTTCTGGGGTTACTCTTTCCATAACATTAAATGCGATCGGAAAGTCAATATCTGCAGGGTTAAAATAAACGACATCGTTGATTCTGCTTTTTGGAATGTAATCTAAAAGTTCCTCCGCCGCTTCACCATGTGGATCGATAAATCCTATTCCTCTCCCTGCTAAGATATCTTGAATTGCCATATTCTCAAGCAAAACAGTTTTCCCCATCCCTGTCTTACCAATAACGTATACATGACGTCTCCTATCATCTAATTTTATCCCGAAGCGCTTTCTTTGATTTCTAAAAATAGTCTCTCCCAAAATTGTAATGTCTTGTTCCATACCTTATTTGGTTGATAATTCTGGTGGAGGCCCAACTTTTTTGGCTTCCACTCTTGGAACTGTTGGTAGATAAACTTTAATTGGAAAGTGAAAAATAGTTGCTAGTTCTTCACTGCTCAAAATCAATATTGACCTTCTCCCAGGGGGAATTCTATAACCAAAAAGTGTCAAAAACTTTATAAAAGGAGGGGGTTCTCCGACGAAGTTCCATGGAAAAAAAGAGGGCACTCTTTCAATATAATCTCTTAATCTCTGTCTTTTTCTAAGATAAAGCCTTCTCTCTTTAAGCCAATAATGAATCCTAGCTCTTGTTGCTCCAAAAAACATTATAATGTTTAAATTTCTAGCACTAAAGGTTGGTGTAAGATATCCTCTATAAATGAAAGCGTTCCCAAAATTATACGGTTGGTCTTTTCTACAAATATAAATAGATCTCATCCAACAAACGAAGTTATTCTTCTGAGTTTTTCTTTCTATTGCATGAAGAGTTTCTTTTTCCTCTGGCGTCATTCTCAACTCAGGGGCTATTATTTCCAATGGTTTTTCTCCTTTTTTCGGTTCTTCCATAGGGAAAAAGATTTTGAAAAATCCTTTAACAAAACTAAACAATTCATCCATTAGCATATTGATTAATCCTTTTGGTGGAGGGGGTATTTCTCTCTTCGTTAATTTAAGGATTTCCTTTTTTGCCTCCCCCAACCAAGGAAGCTGAGAGTCAATAAAAGGAAGACAAACTATTTGAAACCAAAGTTGTTCTCCAGATTTTAACTGAGAAAGATTTTCTAAAAGGTTGTGCATTGGATCTAATCTCTTTTCTTCTATCGCTCTCTTTTCCTCCTCAGGTCTTTCAATAAACATCGTGTAAGTCTTAATCGGAAAATGATCTGGCTTCACAAACGTGTAATCTTCCGCATTCAAGTCCCATTTTTCATTAGGGATATCTTTAGGGATTTTTTGAGTATAATCTTCAACAAGCGTAATCTCTGCGTCAGGATACTGAGAATAAATTGCAGACTCCGCTGATCTCCTAAAGACATCAGGGATTCTTAAAAAAAAGTGTATTTTTCCTCCAAAAGAACAAATCTCAAAAGAAAACCAGCCAGCATAACCTAAAGGAAAAGCTCCCCTACACCACCTTTCTCTCCAATTGGGATCATCAAGAAGGCCGTAGAAAAGATTATAAAGCTCTTCCATAGCAGAAAATGGTTTAACAATTTCTTTTGGGGGTTTTATTTCGAGAAAAATCCAATTGAAGGTTTTTTTGTAAAAAACTTCCCATCTCATCCACCAAAAATAAAAAAACCTGGCAATGGGAAAAAAAAGAAGAGGAAAGAAAAACCACCACCAGTTTTTACAAATTTGAGTAATGAAAAAGGAAATTTCCATGTTAAAAAATAAAAACTTCTCTTAAATAATTTACCAAAAGTGGGGAAAGTTTTAAGACAAGCTGGGCCAAAGCTAAACCAACAACTCCACTGAAAAGAAAAATAAAGGTGTGAAAAATACTGACTAAAAGTCCAATAATAAATTTTAAACCACCTTCTGGATACCATTCATTCGCCCAATAAGTACAGAGTAAAAACAAAACCAAAAAATAAACAAACATTGAGAAAAATAAAAGACGCATCCCAAAATCAAACGGTGCAAAAAGAAAAACTAAAAAAGAGCAAACTGTTACAATTTGAAGAGTTTTTTCCCCAACTAAATCAAGTTTCATTAAATTTCAGCAGTTTTGATTCTGTATCTTCCTTTTTCATCTCTTTCAAAATATCTTGCTAAATTTACCAAAACAGTATTTGTTTTTACGATTCTTTGCTTTTTAATTCGCTCAAAAATTTCTTCCTTTGTTAAAGGACCTTCTTCTTTCAAAATTTTAAAAATCACATCTTTCACTTCGCCAGGAAAATATCCCCATTCTTTCAAAGCATAAATTCCTCTTCCAATCAAAACAAACCTTCCATCTTTTATTAATTCATTGTGAACGCTCTTTAAATTTGCTCCTTCAATATACCTTACTACCTCGGTAAAATGTAAAGGTTTTTGAAATTCTTTAAATACTAAATAGATTTTATCTCCCAAATTTTTCGGATTTATCTCCGGCCAATCTATCAATCCATAAAGTCCTTTTTTGTTTTTTTGAATTTTCTTTGAAATTTCTAAAAACCCTTCTAAAATTTTTTCGTTTATTTTTATTTCCGAAGCAATTTCTTTCAAATCCATAGGTTCTTTTTTCTTTCTTAGTATTTTAATGACCGAAGAAATAATATTTTTAACTTTTTCTAACGATTTGCGATTGGTCATCCAACACGAAAAAAAGTTTTCGTTTTGCTTGATCCTTATAAATCTTTCGTCCAAACTTAAAAGAAAAAATAATTCATTTTTTTCTTCTCCTCCTAATTCCTCAAGCAATCTTTCTTCTTTCCTGATCCCTCCAACTTTTTTAAAGTAATCCAAAAATTTTTTGAAGACATCCTGATATTTTTCTAATTTCCGCCTTATCTTCGCCAATGCTGTTTCTTCAATTTGTCTAACTCTCTCTCTTGTTATACCAAAACTATCTCCAATGGATTGAAGCGTCTCTTTTTCTTTTTTTTCTAATCCAAATCTTCTTACAATAACTTCTTTTTCTCTATCTTTTAAATCTGAAATTAAATCTCTGCAGATTTTTTTCAGAGTCATTTTTCTATTTAATCAAATATAAAAATTTTTGTCAAGATTTTTTATTTTTAAACCTCTCTCTTAAGGTCACTAATAAAGGAGTGGCTAAAAAGATTGAAGAATAAGTACCAAATGAAATGCCTAAAATTAAAACCAAAGAAAAATATTTCAAACTTTCACCTACTAAGAAAAAAATCGTAATTAAAGGAAAAAGAGTGGTTAAGGAAGTATTTATCTGTCTAGTCAAAGTTTGGTTGATTGCCTCATCGGCAACTTGATAAAGACTCTTTTTGGGAAACTTTTGAACAATTTCTCTAACTCGATCAAAAACTACTACGACATTGTTAATCGAATAACCAATGATAGTTAAAAAGGCAATCACTAAAGGAATAGAAAATTGGACATTTTGATTTCTTCCTAGAAAAGAAAAAACTCCCAAGGGCAAAATCAGATCATGTAAGAGACAAAAAATTACTACTAAAGCACATTGCCAAGCAGGAATGGTTGGGGAGAGATTTTTAAACGCAATTGAAATGTAAATAATAATCGCACAAATAGAAAGAATTGTAATCAAAAATGCTTTTTCTTTTAATTCCTTACTGATAATAGGACCGATTGTTTCAGACTGGACTTCTCTTAATTTTCCAAATTCTTTTAATTTTTCAATAGTTTTCTCTTTCAGATCTGGGTTAAGTTCTTTAGTCCTTAAAATAATTTCATTTTCTCCTGCAGGTTGAATCATAAATTCTTTTAATTCCAACTCAAAAAGGCTTCTCTCCAAATCTCTGATTTCTGGTCTTCTTTCTAAATACTCAATTTCCAAAATCGTCCCGCCTGTAAATTCAATGGAAAAATTTAATTTAAAAAGGAACAAAGAAAAAATAGAAGCCAAAGTCGCCAAAAAAGAAATTGAATAAAAAATTCTCCGATATTTGGAAAAGGGAATTACCATAAGATTTTTACTCTTGCCAATCTGGTATTAACGAATGTTTGCAAAAATTTATTTGTCACAACTATTGCAGTAAACATTGAAACAAAAATTCCCAAAATCAAACTTATAGCAAATCCTCTTACAAAACTCGTTCCGATAAAAAAGAAAATAAAAGCCACTAATAAAGTCGTCAAATTCCCATCTCTAATCGCGGGCCAGGCTCTTTTAACTCCTTCTTCCAATGCCTCTTTTAGATCTTTTCCGCCTTTCAATTCCTCTCTCATTCTAGAAAAAATCAAAATGTTAGCATCAACTGCCATTCCTAAAGAAAGTAAAAAACCCCCTATTCCTGCCAGAGTCAAAGTAAAGGAAAATAACTTAAACAAGGCAAGAACAAAAAACAAGTAAAGAGTCAAAGATAAAGAGGCAATAATTCCAGGTAACCTATAAAACAAAATCATAAAAATTACAATTGCTAAAAATCCAACGATGCCTGCTTTAAGCGAACGTTCAAGAGAAATTTTCCCTAAGGTTGGCCCGACGCTTTTTTGAGAAATTAAAGTAATCGGTGCTGGAAGAGCACCAGCGTTCAAATTTCTTGCCAACTCCCTCGCCTCTTCAATTGTAAAATTTCCGGTAATTTGAGCTTTACCTCCTGAAATTTTTTCTCTCACAATTGGGCTGGAAATCATCTTTTGATCGATAAAAATTGCAAGATGTTTCCCAATGTTTCTCTGCGTTAATTCTTCAAAAATTTTCGCTCCTTCTTCATCAAATTCCAAAGTCACTACTACCTCTGAAGTCATTGGATTCATTTCCACATCTGCTCTTTTTAGATATCTTCCAGTTAAAGAAGTGGGTTTAAAAAGTTTTTCTAACTCCTCTTTCGAAATTTCTTTTTTTTCTGAAACTTTATAAAAATCTTCGCTTTCTTCCCTAAACTCTAAATAAGGAGTTTTCCCTATTTCTTTAATTGCCTCATTTGGATCAATTTCCCCAGAAAGCTCTACAATTATCCTCTCTCCTCGAACCTGAATTAATGGTTCTCTTACTCCAAAAAGATTTACTCTTCTTTCAAGAATATCTTTCAATCCTTCCATTACCGATTTTTTTTCTTTCTCTTCAATTTGTGAAAGATCTGCTTGATAAACTAAATGAACACCTCCTTGTAAATCTAGCCCTAGTTTAAAATCCTTTTTTGGAAATTTTGGTAAATTCAAAATCTGCGGAAAGGAAAAATTAAAAGCTAAAAAACCCAAAAGAAGAATTGTTAAATTAAAAAGGAGCGTTTTATTTTTTTCATCCATATTTTGGCCAACAACATTTTTTATACTTTTTCCCAGACCCACAAGGGCATGGCTCGTTCCTTCCTATTTTTTTCTTAAAATTCTTGCTTTCAAAAGAATTATCTCTTTTTTCTAATTTTAAACTAATTACTGCCTTAACAAAAGTAGAATTTAAGGTTTCAAAGAAATTTTTGAACATTAAGTTCCCTTCCTTTTTATACTCAACGAGAGGTTCCTTTTGTCCATAAGCCCTCAGTGAAATAGAATCGCGCAGATATTCCATATTCTCTAAATGGTTTATCCAAAGACTATCTAAAATCCTCAAGTAAAGGTATTTTGAAATTTCTAAAATTCTCTCTTTCCCAATTTCCTCTTCCTTTTTTTCAAAATCTTCTTTTTTAACGCCTTCCTTTTCAAGTATTTCAATAATCTTCATCCTCCAGCGAGAAGGATCCAATTCGAGAATCTCCTTTCTTTGTTTATAAACTCTCTCTCGGTGTAAATTCAACACGCTGTCATATTCTAAAAGATGTTTTCTTAAATCAAAATTAAAACCTTCAACTCGTGCCTGAGCCTCGTCGATTGCTTTCGAAACAATTTTTGATTCAATTGGATGATCTTCTGGAATGTTCAATGTTTCCATCAAAGCCTTTATTTTTTCTCCTCCAAAAATTCTGATTAATTCGTCCTCTAAAGAAATAAAAAATTGCGAAGATCCTGGATCCCCTTGCCTCCCTGCTCTCCCTCTCAATTGATTGTCAATTCTTCTCGCTTCATGCCTTTCTGTGCCGATAACGTGCAGTCCTCCAAGCTTTTTAATTTTTTCATATTCTTCTTTATTTTGCGGGTTTCCTCCCAAAATTATATCCACCCCTCTTCCTGCCATGTTTGTCGCTACAGTCACTGCTCCGAGTTTTCCAGCTTGAGCTATAATTTGTCCTTCTTTTTCATGATGTTTTGCATTCAAGACTTGATGGGGAATTCCTTCTTTTTTCAAGAGCTTAGATAAATATTCATTTTTTTCTATTGATCTTGTTCCAATTAAAATCGGTTGTCCTAAAGCATGCCTTCTTTTAACTTCTTCAACTATTGCTTTAAATTTTGCTTTCTCTGTTTTGAAAATTTTATCTGGTAAATCAACCCTAATCATTGGTTTGTTTGTAGGAATGATCACAGTTTCTAATCCATAAACTTCTAAAAATTCTTCAGCAGAGGTTGCCGCAGTTCCTGTCATTCCAGCCAATTTTTTGTATTTTCTGAAATAATTTTGAAAAGTGATTGAAGCTAGAGTAATCGTTTCTCCTTTGACTCTAACTTCAGGATGCCCTCTAATATGCTCTTTTGCTTCCACTGCCTGATGTAATCCTGCAGACCATCTTCTCCCAGGAAGCAATCTTCCTGTGAATTCATCGACGATAATTATTTCTCCATTCTTGATTACATAATCTCTATCTAAGGCAAAAAACTCTTTTGCTCTGATGGCATTTTCCAATTTATGAATCGTCCTAAAATCTCCTTCTGCCCAAGGATCCCTTTTTAAGATTGAAATAACTTTTTTCTCGCCTTCTTCTTTCCAATTGAAAAATTTTTCTTTTTCATTCACTGTGTAATCTTTATCTCTTTCTAGTCTTTCGGCAATTTGGGCAAAAAAATAGTATTCCTCCTCTGCTTCCCTCGCAGGAGAAGAAATTATCAAAGGAGTTCTTGCCTCATCTATCAAAATTGAATCCACTTCATCCACAATAGCATAATAGTGCCCTCTTTGAACGATGCTTTCTAAAGAATAAGCCATATTGTCTCTTAAATAATCAAACCCAAATTCATTATTTGTCCCATAAGTAATATCAGCCAAATACGCTTCCTTTCTTGTGCAAGGTCTTAAAAAATCTTCAACAACATAAAAAGACCCAAGTTCATCTCTAAGTTTCTCTTTTTCTTCAGGGGGCTTTTTATAATCGGGATCGTACAAAAAAGATTGATCATGATTTATACAACCAACTGAAATCCCTAAAATATGATAGATTTGTCCCATCCAAACCGTGTCTCTTCTGGCTAAATAATCATTAACCGTGACCAAATGACATCCTTTTCCTACAAGCGCATTCAAATAAAGAGGCATTGTCGCAGTTAAAGTTTTTCCTTCACCAGTTTTCATTTCAACAATTTTCCCTTCATGTAAAGCAATAGCTCCCATTATTTGAACATCAAAATGGCGCTGTCCCAAAGTCCTTTTTGCAGCCTCTCTGACCAAAGCAAAGGCTTCTGGCAAAATATCATCTAAAGTTTCTCCTTTTTTTAATCTTTCTTTAAACTCAAAGGTTTTTTCTTTTAGTTTTGCATCAGGAATTTTTTCAAAATCTTTTTCTAAAGAGTTTATTTTTTCAACCAAAGGTTGAATTTTTTTTAAATATCTTGCATTAGGATCACCAAAAATTTTATTTAACCTAAACATACTTTTTATTTTAATCAATTTTTTAAAAAGCGGAAATTTAAAAATAAAAAAGAAGGGGGGGCCCTCCGATTTTAAAAAGAGCTTTATGAAATTAATTTTTGTATGGAAACACCCGAGGCGTCAAGAAGATTGATTTCAGCTTTTTCTCGGTTTAATTCTATTTTTTTTCCTCCCGAGAGATCGACTAAATTGAATTTTCCCACCAGTTCCAGATGAAGATCGTGGGCCTCGCTTGCATCAACTATAATGGCCATGCCTTCAACTCTTACCCATCCAGATGTTTTGGAAAGGTCGACTCGGTTAAAAGCTCCTTTGATGACGAATGGTTTTTCTTTCTCTCCAAGTGTTCTCTCGCTGTAATCCCTGTTCTCCAATCTCCTTAGCAGTTTACATAGTTCTTCTATTTTTTTATCTTTTCTTTTTTCACCCTCCTCACCTCCTTTCTAAAGATCATAGAATATTATAATCCAAATTTTAAATTTTGTCAAGTCCAGCAAAGTAACGAAAAATCTGAAGAAAATTACCTTAAAATTGCTTCTCAAAAACAATTCCCAAAATTTTAGAGATTAATTTTGCTGCCAAATAATTTGGATAAAATAATCCAGGAATTGGGGACAATTCAACTACATCAAAACCTAAAATCTCTTTTTCTTTTGCTACTTCTTTTACAATTTCTAAAATATTTTCAAAAAATAATCCTTCTGGCTCTGGGGTTCCAACGGCTGGCATGATTGAAGGATCTAGTACATCTAGATCGATAGTTAAATAAACTTTCTCTGCTAAGAAATCTAAAATTTCTTTTTTTTCATAATTTCTTTTGTAAAAAACTTTAACTTTTTTTGTTTTATTTATGAAATTGAATTCCTCTTTTGAGATTGCTCTCACGCCAACCTGGCAAATTTTAATTTTCAAATCACCAACAATTCTTCTAGCAAAAGTTGCATGGTGGTATTTTGTTCCCTCAAATTCATCTCTTAAATCAGAGTGAGCATCAAACTGTAAAACTGAAAATTCATTTTTAAAAAATGTTTTGAAAGCCAAAACCGCTCCCAATGTTAAGGTGTGTTCTCCCCCTAAAATTACTGGGAATTTTTTATTTTTTATGATTTTCTCTACCGCTTTTTTAATCTGAAAAACCGCCTCTTTTGGAGAGTTTTTGGTTAAAGATAAAAAAGGTAAAGTAAAAATTCCAATCTTTGAAATGTCTTTTTTTAAATCTTCATCGAAAAGCTCAACATTTCTCGAAGCTTCAATGATTGCCTTAGGTCCCTCTTTTGTCCCTCCTAAATTGAAAACCGTTGCCTCAAAAGGAACTGGTAAAATCCAGACTTTAGATTTTTTCGGATTTTGATTCTCCAAACTTAAAAAATTGAAGGGTGATTCTTCTTTAAAAAGGTTCATCGAAAATCTCTTCTAAAAATTTTGGAGGTTTCCTTTTAAAATCTCCAACTCTATCTGCTAAGGCATGGCAAATTAAAGGAAAGGCAATGGTAGCATCACAATAGCATTGAACATTATTTCCTTGTCTTGCTTCTTTTCCCCAAGAAATTGCTTCTTCAAAAGTAGCTCCTGATAACCCGCCCCACTGGGGAGAATCGGTTGTAATTTGAATCGCAAAAGAATGAGGATAATCTAGAGTCTCTCCTTTTATTACCCCTTTTTCTGCCGCAATCATTTGAATGAAATCTTTTGGAACTCCTCCACCAATGAAAACCGCTCCAGTTTTTTTGCTCTTTTCTCCAATCAGAGTTATTTCATAAAAATCTTTGGTCTGGTCTAAAATAATATGTTTTTTATGATTTCTTTTTGCTAAAACTAAAGCAATTCCATATTCTGAATCAACCAAGGCTGGGCAAAAAACATGAACTTTCTTTTTGTAGGCTGTAGCCAAAAGACAATCGATTTTTCTTTCTGCCAAAAATTTTCCAAAAAGCCAACAAAACTCTCGTGTAGAATAGGGATAATTTTCTTTTAAAGAAAGAGCAAATTTTTTAATTAAATCAGTCATCTTTCGATATTTTTGACCATCGGTAAAGACATCATAGTATCTAAAAATTTTTAATTTCCAAAGTTCTTCGTCATTGACTAGCCAGTGTCCCTGATAGTATCCGTGTAAAGTATCTTGAATGTCTTCTGAAATATTAGCTCCGGTAGGAACTAAAACATCAATGTATCTTTTTTCCATCAACCATTTAACCAATTTCCATTGACCGGTAGTTGACATTGATCCTGCAAATCCAAAAAATATTGTCGTCTCTTTGTCTCTAATCATTTTTTCAAAAACATCAACAGCCTCTCCCAATTTTCTTCCTTGAAATCCAGTTTTTGACATTTCTTCCAAGAGCTGAAGAATTGATTTCCCTTTTTTAACTTCAATCGTTTTTAATTTTTTTGAAAGATATTTTCTTTTTTTCATGGAATAAAAACTGCAGCCGCCACAACACAAGTCCAAAGACCGTCTTTATGACCTTCTGCAGTTTGAGTGATATTTGTAGTATAAACAATTTTTTCTGACATTTTAAAAACCTTTTCTCGTTCATCCCAAGCAGAATCTGGATCAAAGACAATTCCCAAAGTAGATGCTAACATTGAGGCCGCTAAATCTTCAGCATATTCTCCTGCTTTTTCTTGAGTCTGACCGAAAGAGTGATGCTCTGCAATGTAACCATACTGATTTTTATCGGCGGGAATTGCACAGCCAATCGAAGCTGCAATTAATCTATTCGGTTCATTAGTTGCGTTCTTTGAAATTACCGTAAAAACGATTTCTCCAGGTTTTAAATATTTCAACCCTTCTTCCTTAGAGATTTTTTTACAGCCTGGGGGCAAAATTGAAGAAACCGAAACTAAATTGAATTTTGAAATTCCAGCTTTTTCTAGAGCCAACTCAAAAGACTGTAAATAATTTTTGTGAACCCCAACTCCTTTTGTCAAAAAGAAATAACGTGGAACCATTGGATTTATTTTATTATCTTAATTATCTTAAAACAAAATCACTAGTCAAGATTCACAAAAGCTTGGCCTTCTTTATCGCTTTAGCCAATCTTACAATATTTCTTCCTAAAATTTCTAATTCTTCTCCTTTCCAAGTTCCCTTCCCTCCCTCATCAAAAAAGGGAGATGCAAAAGGTGGAATGACACATCCCATTTCATTAAAAACAGAAATTAAATAATGAGAAACTTCTTCTCCACCAGATTCTTGAGCAGGAGAAACAGCAGCAAATATTTTCTCTTCCAACAAGAACCCGTTATTTTCGAGAGAAGTCAATCTATCAATAAAGTTTTTAACCAAACCAGAAACTGAAAACCAATAGGAAGGACAACCTAAAACTATTCCTTGAGCTTTAAGTAAAAGAGGGTAAATTTTTTCCATGTCGTCTTTTTGTTTACAGGGAAAAGTACAACTTTTGGGAGAAGTAGAATAACAACCAAGGCAGGGTAAAATTTTAAAATCTATCAAATGAATCAATTTTACCTCTGCCCCTTCTTTCTCCGCTCCTTTCATTACTTTTTTTAAATATTTGACAGTCCTTCCAATTTTTCTTGGAGATCCGTTAATAAAAAGAATAAAAGGTTTCATGATCTTGAACAAAGATGAATTTTTGGAGTGTAGTATTTTGTTTTAAGATTCAATTTTTTAAACTTTCTCTCAATTTCCTTAAATGGAATTTTGCTAAAATCGAAATCTTTTGATCCAAAAAAGAAAACATGTTCGCTCATTGGAAAACAATCAACGAAAGCAGAATGCAAAACAAAGAATGGGAAACTTTTTTCCATTTTTCTTCTCAGATTCATCGAAAATTTTTCTCTGAGGTAACCTGCTTGCATGGAAACTATCCCTCCTTTATTTAAGGCATTCAAAATTCTTTGATAAAATTTCTTTTCCCAAAGAGAAAGAGATGGTCCCTTTGGATCGGTTAAATCCTCAATTATTACATCAAAAAAATTTTGATATCTTTCCAAAAATTTGAAGGCATCTTCATTGAAAATTTTTAATCTTTTATCCCTGAAAGATCCGGCTGAAACAGAAGGTAAATATTTTTTAGAAACCTCAATCACTTTTTTATCAATATCAACCAAATATATTTCTTTCACTGGATGCTTTGCCACTTCCCTTAAGCATCCTCCATCCCCTCCTCCAATTATTAAAACTCTCTTTGGATTTTTGTGGTAAAACATCGCTGGGTGAACTAGCATTTCATGATAAATGTATTCAAACTTTGTCGAAAGCTGAACAACACCGTCTAAAACTAAAATTTTCCCAAATTCTTCGTTTTCAAAAATCTCAATTTTTTGGAATTTACTTTTCCCAGAGTAAATTTCTTTCTCAATCAAAAACCCCCAAGTTGACTTTTGAGGTTCTCCTGGCAAGAAATCTTCAAAAAACCATTTTCTGCCCAAAAATTTTTTTATCATTTTATCTTTCCTCTAGTAATAACGAAAATTTCAACTTTCTTTGGTTTCAAAATTTTTTTGAGATAATTCAAAGCTTTCTCTGGTTTCGTTCTTTTCCCACAAGTAAACACATCAATGGCCAAGTAACCAAACTCCGGCCAAGAGTGGAAAGAAATGTGGGACTCTGCCAATAACAAAACCCCCGTAAGTCCATGGGGGTTAAATTTATGATATGAAAACTCCAAAGGAATGTTTCCAGCCTTTTTTGCTGCTTCAATTAAAACTTTCTCCAATCTCTTTGGATCCTCTATTTCCTTTCCAAACCAAAAATCGGCAATCAAATGGACTCCTAATGAATTTTGATTTTTTGATTTTTCTTTGGCCCATAAGGACCTCTTTGTTTTTTTCATGTTTTTTTAAGAGTTGGTCGCTTACACCCAGGGAATTTCCCCCGGTAGCTTTCCTCTTTCGAGGAAAAACAAAGAGTAAAAAAAGCGACCAACCCAGATTTATTAAATTTCTTCCTTTATTTGATGCTTTCTGAAACTTTCAATTCTCTTCTTAACTTTCTCGTTTCCCTTTTCATTTTTGCTAAAAATTTTTCTTTATGCTCTTTCAACTCTCTCTTTAATTCCTTTTTCACTTCATGTATAGCACTTTTCAAATTTTTTTGCAAGGATTCTGCCCTCAAAAGTTTATGAGGAAGAATTAGGTTGCACTCTGCATAATAAAAACCTCTTTCTTTTTCTCTTATCTCTACTCGTGCTTCTATTTTTTCTTTTTTCTTTTTTAAAAATTTTTCACGACTTTTCTCTTCTAAAATTCTTTTTGCAAATTTTTCTAAAGAATTAATCTGTTCCTCTATGAATTCTTTTAGTTTTGGTGTAAGTTCTATTTTCGTTGCTTTGATTGTAATTTTCATCAATTTGACGCCCCACTTTTCAGTGGGGCAAAAAATTATTTCTTTTTCTTGGCCTTTTTCTTGGCCTTTTTCTTTGCCATTTCTTTTTTAAAAAAACTTTTATCCACAAGCACTCGACCCAATGCTTGCGAAGATCTGTGGCCCCATTCGGGTAGATCTTATTTAATTTTTGCACTGCAAGAAATCATGTCAAGATGTGAAAAAACAAAAAATTGTAAATTGTAGATTGCAAGATTAAAAGTTAATTTAGCATTAGGTATTGAAAATTACTTAGTAATAGAAAAAGGGAGCAATACTGAAACAATTTTGTTTGTAAAATTTCTAAGCATCATGCAATGAAAAAGCCAAATTTTATTTTTCATGAAGTGAAACAATAAGCCGGAGGGGGTTTTTACCCCAATCCTAAGTACTTCTGTGGGTGCCTGCCCTCCGGCTTGCTTTATATTATAAAAAATTCTATAAAAACAGCAACGGACCTTGCTCGAGTAAGGTCCGTCGCTGCGCTTAGGATTGGGTTAGCCAGATAATCTGGCGACACCCACATTTTAATATTAGCAAATTTAAAAGAAAATGTCAAGAGCTTTCCAAAATTTTTTTAAGATCTTCTTCCCATTCAGGATTTATTTTGATTGCCTCTTCAAATTTTTGCTTTGCCAAATCCTCTTTTTGAGCAATTTTTAAAACCCTAATCAGAATTAAATGAGAGTTTTTAAATTTTGGTTCCAAATCAACCGCTTTTTGCGCCAAAAAGATTGCTTCGTCAATTCTTCCCTGATAGAGCAAATTTTGTGTCAAGGACCAATAACCTTGCTGATTTTTTGGTGAAATTTCGATTGCCCTTCTCAAAACTTCTTCGCCCTCTTTGATTTTTGATGAATCAAAAAAAGCATAAACATTGTAGAGCTCTCCCAGCCTCAAGAGAGATCTGAAATCTAAAGGCGATTCTTTAATGCTCTTTTTTAGCTCATCGATTAAAAAATCAATTTCTCTTTTTACATCATCGTTTAAATTGTTAAAGTTCAAATTTGCCATTTCATTTTCAGCAAAAAATTGCCGAATTTGAAATTTTCCCAAAGGCGAAGTAGAAAGCGCTTTTTGAAAATATTTCAATCTTTCTGGCGTTCCAACTTTTTCTCTAATTGCTAAGATTACGTATCCATCGGTCAAAGTTGGCAAAATCACAAATTCATAAAAAGAAACCAAAAACAAAATTAAAACAAAAACCAAATATGCAGGATTTAATTTTCTGATTTCTCTTTTTCCAAATTCCTTTTCAAAAGAGGCAACGAAAGCCAAAGATAAAAAGAAAACCATAAAAGAAGAAACCATGTCAAAAACAGTTAAGTTTTGCACAAAATAAGCAACAAAAAGCGAAGTGAAAATTCCGGGAGCAAAAAAATCAGTTTTCTTTTTGGCAAAGTTTTTCCAAAGAATGTAAAAAACTGCAGCAAAAATTAACAAATAAGAAATCATTCCTAAAATCCCTGTTGAAACCAAAGTATCAAAAATTATGTTATGAGCTCTATCAAACCAAATTTCCCCTCCGCATTCTGAGGTCGGCATACAAGGGTTGTAATGTTTAACAAAAGAAAATTCAAAATTTTCTGGCCCCCAACCAAATAGTGGTCTTTCTAAAAATCCTTGCCATGCTCCTTGCCAAACTGGAAACCTTCCTCCAAAGCTTCCGACCTCCTTTTCAATCAATTTTCTAAAAAACCCTTCTGGCTGAGTTAAAAGAGAATAGAAAACAAAAGTAGCAAAAACTAAAGAAGAAATTAAACAAATTGAGCCAAGAATTTTAAAAATTTTTCTTTTTGAGGCAATCAACCAGAGGAAAAACAGCAAAACTAACCCTCCGTAAAAAGAAAGTTTTGCCGCCCTTGCTCCCTGGCTAAAAAATATTGCAGAAAGGGCTTGGGAAAAAGAGAGATTTTCTAGATTTACCCCAATTAACAACAAAGAAAATGCTAAAATCGAAAAAGAAATTATAGAAAGAATTTTTGCAAAATCTCTCGTTTTAAAAACTAAATAGAGTGCAAAAAACACATTGAACAGCAGATAAGTTCCTAAAAAAGATTCATTTCCGATCGTTCCTCCTCCTCTCATTGTTGGATTTTTCAAATTGGCAATTGCAATCCAAGATGCCAAAATTGCAACAAAGATTGAAAACCCAAAAAATTTTTTAAAATCTTCTTCTTTAAAAGTTGAACTTAAAACCAAAAAGAACAAAAACAAATGCAAATGCATCAAAATTCCAGTCATTCTTTCATACTTTGACCAAAAACTGTAAGAAAAATTTACACCAAAAATTGAGGCTAAAACAAAAACAAAAAGATAAATTATCAAAGCCAATAAAAGAGAATTAAATTTTGGCCGGTATCTCGAATCGACAAAAATCAAAATCAGCCAAAGAAAGAAAATGATTTCAGAAATTGCAAAAAAGTATAAGCTTTTAGGACCGACAAATGGAAAGAAAAATTTGGAGTTTAAAATTAAAGGAGTGAATAAAATTAAGAAAGAAAAAAAGCGAATAAGCGATAATAAAATTTCCCCCTCTCTAATCTTTGCCATTCCTTGATTTTAACAAAATTTCATTTTAACTTTAAGAAATGGGGATAAAATTGAGAAAATACTTTTTGCTTTTTTTCGACATCCTTTTTCTCTATCTTTCTTTATACCTCGCTCTCTTTTTAAGGCACTTTGGAAAATTTGAAATTGAAATCTTTTTTTCTCATATTCTTCCTTTCACAATTTTATTTTTCATTTGGTTAATAGTTTTTTATGCTTTTGGCTTTTACGACTTTGAATTTTTAAGAACCTCCTTGATTTTTAAAACATTTTCTGTAATCTCTCTAAACTTTGTCTTGGGCGTTCTCCTCTTTTATTTTGTTCCCCAATTCAAAATCGCACCAAAAACAATTTTAATTTTAAACTCTCTAATTTTTGGAATTTTCTTTTTCTTTTTGAGAAAATTTTTTCTTTCTTTTTTTTCTGCCTATCTTTTAGAAAAAGTGGCAATTTTGGGAAAAGATGCTGAAGTGGAAAAATTGAAAAAAGAAATAAAAGAAAAGCCATTTTTGGGTTATGAACTAGTAGAATTAGATCTTTCAAAAGATCTTTTGACGCAAATAGAGAAAGAAAAAATTGGCACAATCGTTTTTACAGAGGAATTTGAAAAAGATCCGAAATTTCAAACTCTCTTTTATAATCTTTTGTTTTTGGGCAAAAATTTTTTGGACTTTCCAAGTTTTTATGAAAAAATCTTAGAGAAAATTCCGGTAACCTTAATTTCAAAGGTTTGGTTCTTTGAAAACCTAAGGGAAGGAGAAAAAAGAATTTATGACCGATTCAAAAGAATTTTTGACGTGGTTTTGGGATCAATAATTCTTATTCTTACTTTGCCTATTTGGCTAATAATCGCTTTAGCAATTAAGCTCGAGGACCGAGGGCCTGTATTTTACATTCAAGATAGGGTGGGAAAAAATAAAAAAATTTTCAAACTGATAAAGTTTAGATCGATGATCCTTGATGCAGAAAAGAAGGGAGCAAAATGGGCGGATGTTAAAGACAAAAGAATAACTAAGGTAGGTAAAATTATTAGACAGCTCCATTTTGACGAGCTTCCTCAGATGATAAATGTAATAAAAGGTGATATCTCGTTAATTGGTCCAAGACCTGAAAGACCAGAGTTCGTAGAAAAATTAGAAAAAGAAATTCCTTATTATAACTTGCGCCACATTATAAAACCTGGTTTTACTGGTTGGGCTCAAATTAAATTCAGATACGCAAGATCAGTGGAGGATTCCTTAGAAAAATTCCAATATGACCTCTATTACATTAAAAATCGCTCTTTGTTTTTGGATTTGAAAATTTTATTAAAAACTGTGAATTTATTTTTCAAAAAAGAATAAAATTTTAAGCTCGCCAAATTGACGTTTGACGCTTCCTATAAAGATAATCATCCAATTTAGAACAACGAGCTAAGGTGAGTAAGTAAAAAATTTTTAAATAATCTTTTAAAATTGCTTTTAAAAAGTGAGGGTAGTCTTTTTTGTACTGTTTTATTATTTGAATTTTTTCCAAGGTTCTTTGAATCCGCTGAAGTCGCACGCTTTTTTTATCTCGATAAGAAGTTGGCAAACGAAATTTAATTAAATAATCTTGAAGATTATAAAATTTCACCAATCTTCCCATTCTTAACCAAAGCTCATAATCGCAAGCTCCGGGGACCTTCTCATTATATCCCCCAATTTTTTCTACAATTTCTTTTTTGAAAACTACGCTCGAATGTAAAAATGGATTACGATAAAGAATATAATTTCTGATTTCTTTGTCTGTTTCTGGTTCAAAAAAGCGATAAAGTTCTTTTCCTTTCTCATCAATCACAATCGCTCCGCCTCCCACAAGTCCATATCCTTTATTTTTCTCTAAAAATTCAATTTGCTTTCTCAGCTTTTCTCTATCACACCAAATATCATCATCGTCAATTCTTGCAATGTATTTTCCTTTTGCCATCTTTATTCCCAAATTCAGAGAGGCTGGAAAACCTAATTTAGTTTTATTTTCAAAAAAGAAGATTTTCTTGTCTTTCTGAATATAATGTGAAATTATCTCTTTGGTTGCTGGAGTAAGGGGAGGGTCGCTGATTATTATCAATTCCCAATCTTGAAAATCTTGCGCTACTACGCTCTCTATTGCTTCTTTTAAATAGATACTTCTTCCGTATATTGGTAAGAGAATGCTAACTTTCATTTTAAGGTTTCTTCTCTTTTGTTTTTTCCCTTAGAATTAATTCTTCATATATTTTTTCGTATTCTTTTGTCATCTTTTCAGCGGTAAAATATTTTTCAAACTTGTCTTTGGCTTCTTTTGCCAACTTTTTTGCCAAATCCAGGTTTTTATAAACTTTACCAATTGCTTCTGCCAAAGCCAAAGAATCTTTTGAGGGAACTAAAATCCCTGATTTTCCATTTTCAATCATTTCTGGGATTCCTCCAACTTCAGTTGCAACGATTGGAACTTCAAACGCCATTGCTTCCAAAATCACAGCTGGAACTCCTTCAGTTAAAGAAGGTAAAACAAACAAATCAATGCTTCTGTAAATTTCTGCAATTCTTTCATAACAATTTTGCAAAAATACATGTTTTTCAAGATTTAAGGACTTAATTCTTTCTCTTATTTTTTCCTCCAAGGGTCCTTTTCCGATTATTAAAAATACAATATCTGGGTATTTTTCTACTACTTTTTTTCCTGCATCAATTAAATAAAAAATCCCTTTTCTTTCCTTTAAAACGCCAATAGTTCCGACAACAAATTTGTTTGCTGGGATTCCAAGCTTTTCCAAAATTTCGTTTCGAGAAAAAATTTCTATTTTTTCAGATAAAAAATTAGTGTCGATTACACTATATACTATTTTAATATTTGAATCTTTGAAACCAAGCTTTTTTACTCCCTCTTTAGCATCGTTTGAAAGAACAACTAAGACATCCTCAAAATAAAAACTGGCTATTTTTCTTAAAAAGTTTATTATTGCTCCTAAAATTTTTCCATAATCCAAAGGAATATCTATTGCAGGATTGTGTAAAATGGTGGCTAAAACTCCTTGACACTTTGCCAAGCGTCCAGCTAAACCTCCAAAAATTTCAGGCCTAAACCCAAAATTGTGTAAAATATCTATTTTTTCTTTCTTGAGAAATTTGTAAATTCTCCAGACAACAAAAATATCAAAAATTGATTTCATCCCAAATTCAACAACTTTAATGTGATAATCCTCTGCCCTTTTTTTTGCTTCTTGTTTTGCCTTTCTTATACTTCCAAGAAAGACATTAAATTTTGAAGGATTAAGATTTTTTGCAATATAAAAAGCAGTATTACTCGGACTGGAAAAATCAATAGTTGGAAGCAACAAAAGAATGTTGATTTTTTCTTTCATTTATGAAAAAAATTTAAAATTTTGTGCTTTAAAATTGCCAAAGATTGAAATTGATAAAGTTTGGGGAAGAAGAGGCTAATTAAATAATAAAATAAAGTATCAATTTTTGGTTGCGAAATAAAGGCTTTGTAAAGAAAATTTCTCCCTTCTTTATATAATTCCCACCCTTAAGCAATATTTACCAATATAAAAATAAAGCCAAGATAACGCTTCTTTGCCAATTTTTTCATAAATTGGGAGATTTTTCTTTAAAAAATAGTTTATGTCTTTTAATAGCCATTGATGATTTAGCGTAGCGAAGGTAGAAAGATTAGTGCCTTTTCGTTTTGGATAATGGTAATAAATTCGCAAAATCTCAGGAATAAAATCCCATTTCTTATTTTTTAAAGCGTGGAGAGCAATATCTACATCTTCTAACAATAATACTAACTTTTCATCGTACCAAATATTTTCTTTAAAAAATAAATCTCGTCTAACCACGCTTCCGTTCCCAATAGATTGTCGCCAAAAATCCTTGTTAAAATTCCAACGCATTTCTCTAATAAACCTTCCTTTTTCGTCTCTCATTTCTGCATCGGTACAAACCATAACAATCTCACTGTTTTCTTCCATTTTTTTACTGCTTTTTCTAAAAGGATGGGCAAATATTCGTCGTCATCATCTAAAAAAGCAATATACTTTGATTGTGGATCACTGGCTTTTATTCCCTGATTTCTAGCTGCCGAGAGTCCTTTTCTCTCTTTATTTTTTATATATTTTATTCTTTGATCGTTAAAACTTTTAACTACTTTTTCGGTTTCATCGTTTGGGCTATCATCAACAATAACAATTTCAAAATTCTGATGGGTTTGGTTCAAAACGCTTTTAATTGCTCTTTGAATGAGAGCTGGGCGATTGTAAGTTGGAATAATAACGCTTACTTTCGGTAAGTCCTGTTGAAAATTTTGCATAAAAGACAGAATGATAAAAAATTACGCTGTGCTCACAATTCCGTTTTTATCTACCTTTGTTGAAAATCTGCATTCGTTTAACAATTTTGTTACTTCCCTTACTTGTTCTGGATAATGATAACTGGCAACAAAAACGGTTTTCATTTGATTATTTTTCTTTAGTGTTTCTTTGGCTCCTTTTAAAATCGGAACTTCTGACCCTTCAGTGTCAATTTTCAAAATGTCAATCTTTTCAATTTGAAGCTCAGAAAGCAAACTATCTAACGATTTAACTTCAACACTAATATAATTATTCTCGTTTTCCTTAAATTTAAATGAATGATTAATCGAAGAACCGTGTTTGTAAAGTTTTGCAATTTTATTTTCTTCTAACAGTCCAATGTTTAAAGGAATTACATTTTTTAGATCATTTAGCTCTATGTTTTTTAAAAGATCTCAAAATTCTCTGGGTCTGGTTCAATAGCAATAACTTTTCCTTTCTCGCCCACCTTCCAACTAGCTAATAAAGAATAAAAACCAACATGAGCTCCAACATCCACCACAACCATATTTTTAGAAATTTTTTCATGATGGTAAACATTCTCTAAAAATATTTCACCAAATAAAAGATCATCGCTAAAAGGAATTTTTATCTTAGGGTCAGCAAAAGAGGGAAAACATAAAATTAAATCCTCGTTACCTCTCTTTAAAGAAGAAAAAAGGCTTTCTGCTTTTTTCTTGCTCCAAAAAACTCGGATTAAGGGATAAAAAAGAAGGTGGTAGATAACTAATTTTGTTTCTAACTTGATTAACTCAAAAGATTGACCGCTTTTGATCAAAAACCGCAACGTCAAAATACGCCTTTTAGCATGTTTCCACCAACTTTTTAGACTTTTGATCCCCATTTTTACCTAAAAATTTTTGATTTATAAATTTATAGAGCTTTTTTAAACCCTCATTTAAATCTACTTTCGGTTTCCAGTTTAAAATTTTTTTTGCTTTACTAATATCTGCGGTTCTTGAAATTGGACCGACAGGTTTTGCTTTATCGTAAATTGGTTTTATGTTTTTTCCTGAAATTTTAATTATTTTCTCTGCTATTTCTCTAATAGAAGTAGCTTTTCCAGACCCAATGTTCAAAATCAAAGGAGAAATTTTTGAGATTTTTTCTTCCATTTTAATTAGTGCGTTGACGCAATCTGTCACATAAAGATAATCTCTGGTTTGTCTTCCGTCTCCCCAAACAACAAATTTCTTTTTTGGATAAAAAATCGCTTTTTTTATTAAATCAGTAATGGCATGAGATCTTTCATCTTGGGGTTCATTAACTCCATAAACATTAAAAATCCTAGCAATTCCGACTTTAATATCTTTCATTAGAAGCAGCTGAATTTCTCCCAGAATTTTTGCTAATCCATATCCCCCATCTGGATTAATTATCATTTTTAGTTTTTGTTTTTTAATTTTTGATTCGATATTAAAATCCTCCTCTTTAAAAACTGTCCCAAAGGAGAATTGTCTTTCCAAAGAATAAACTGCTGAAGAAGAAGTGTAAATGATCTTTTTTAATCTGTTTTTTTCACAAGCTCTAAAAACATTAGAATCGATTGCTAAATTTTCAGAAAGGGCTAAAAATTCAGCAGATTCATTTCCGTGTAAAAATTTTATTCCCCCCACTCTAGCTGCTAAATGGTAAACAACCTCCCCGTCTCTTAGAGCTTTCAATGCACCATCAAAGTTAGTTAAATCAATTTTTCTAAATTCGAAGTCAGATTTTTTCAGCCCCAAATTATAAAGATTTTCTAATTTTCCAGAAGATAAATCATCAACTACAATAACTTTTTTTCCTTTTTCTACAAGAGCTTTTACTAAATGACTCCCAATAAAACCTGTTCCTCCTGTTACTATAACTTTATTTTTTAACATATCCCACTTGCCTTAAAATTCTTCTTGCAGCAATTCTTACTGCTTCATCAGAACTATATCTCGGCTTCCAGCCAAGTTTTTTCATTTTTTCAATTGAAAAGCGAACTACCGGAGCATCTCCTTTCCATCCTCTTTCTCCTCCAGTGAATTTTAATTTTACATTTTTCAATCCCATCTCTTCAATAACAATTTGAGCCACTTTTTTAATTTTAGTATGAGTTTCGCAACCTAAATTGAAAACATCGCATTGAAGTTCTGGGTTTTCAAACTTGGCATGCTTGAAAGCATAAAACATTCCCTCAATACAATCTTCAACCAAGAAAAAAGGTTTTTCTTGTTCTCCATCTCCCAAAATTTTCAACTCCCTTGGGTTTTTTCTCAATTTTTGAATAAAATCAAAAATTACTCCGTGATCCATTCTATCTCCCACCACATTAGCAAATCTAAAAATCCAGGCCTTAATTCCAAATAAGTGAGAATAAGCGCTCATTAAGCCTTCCCCAGCTAATTTTCCTGCACCATACAAATTTATTGGCAAAAGAGGACCATAATTTTCAGTCAAAATTGTCTTTTTGCCAGCATCCCCATAAACGCAGGCGCTCGAAGTAAACAAAATTTGATCAATTTTGAGTTCTCGCATTGCTTCCAAAACATTCCAAGTTCCAATAGTACAATTTTTTAAATCTAAATCAGTAATTTTGTTTCCTCCTGGAATGTCAGTATTAGCTGCCAAATGCCAAATAACTTCGTGCCCCTTCATTGATCTTTTCAATTTCTTAAAGTCTAACAAGTCACCTTTAATAAACTTAAAATTTTTCTTTTTTAAATTGTGCTTTATGTTATCAATCGGTGCCAAAGATAAGTTGTCATAAACAGTCACTATCTTTCCTTCTTTTAATAATCTATCGACCAAATGAGAACCGATGAATCCTGCTCCTCCAGTAACGAAATGTTTTTTGAATTTTATAGTCATATTTTTTGTCATATTTTTTATTTATCATAAATTTTTCGACCAAAAAGTAAATTTTTAATTTTGGGTATTATTAACATTTTACTAAACCATTTTTGAGGCGGAAAGAGAGAGGCAATATAAAGTCCTAATCCTAATAAATATGCTTTCCAAAAATTGGGATATTGTTTGCGATACATCCAACGCAATTTTAAATTAAATTTTTGGCTTTGTCTTCTTAAATATTGAGTTCTTCCAATTTTGCTTTGTTGATAGCAGAGAAAATACTCCTGAAAACAATAGAATTTTCCAAAAGTACCAAGTTTCAGCCATAAATTCCAATCCTCAGAAAAACCAAACTCTGATCTTGTATCATATCTTCCTGCTCTTTCCCAATCCTTCTTTTTAAAAACCACGGTCCCGTGAGGAAATACACAATCAAAAAGCATTACTTTTCTAATTTCTTCATCGTTTTCCGGAGGTAAAACCCTATAACATTCATTTCCGTTTTCATCTATTGCAATTGCTCCTCCTCCAACTAATACATACTCAGGATTTTTTTCAAGAAAATCAATTTGTTTTTCTAATTTTTTTGAATCACACCAAAAATCATCGGAGTCAAGGATGGCAATGTATTTTCCTTTGGCAATTTCTATTCCGTTATTTCTTCCTTCAGCTGGACTTTTATCTTTTTTATAAATGTAACGAACTCGATAATCTGCAAGATAGGGTTGAACAATTTCTTTTGTGTTATCGGTAGAACCTCCATCAACTATGATTAATTCAAAATTTTTATAAGATTGATTTAAAACGCTTTCGATCGCCCTTTTTATATACTTTCCTTTGTTATAGGTCGCAATGATTACTGAAACTAATGTTAATTGATTCATTCTAATTTAAACAAATTTCAAAATATTTCTTTTTATTTTCGCAACAATTGGTTTTAAAAACTGGCGAAATTTTTGGGGTAAAAAAGAATAAAAATAAACACTAATGCCATATAAAAAACTTTTAAAAAAATGGGGATAATCTTTTCGATATTTTTTTCTTATTTTAAGCTTAGTTAATAAAACCTGTGAAAGAATATACTGAGTTCTATTCTGTTCTCCTTCTGTGAAAAAATTGAAATATTCTGGAAAATTATAAAATTTTCCCGCTCTTCCAAGCCTGCACCACAAATCCCAATCCTCGCTGTTATTAAGTTCATCATTGTATCCGCCTACTTTTTCCCATGTTTCTTTTCGAAAAACCACATTGCTGTGAGAAAACGGACATTCAAAAAGCATTACTTTTCTAATTTCTTCATCTTTTTCTGGATTTAAATATCTCCTAATTTCTTGACCCATTTCGTTTATCACTATAACCCCTCCTCCAACTAGTACATACTCTGGATAGTTTTCGAGAAATCTAATTTGTTTCTCTAACTTTTTTTTATCGGCCCAAAAATCATCATCGTCTAATCGAGCAATATATTTACCTCTTGCAATTTCTATTCCTTTATTCAAACTTTTAGTAAAACCTAATCTTTGATCATTTTTAATATAGATTATGTTATCGTGTTCATTTTTAATTTCTTGCACAATTTTAGCCACTTTATCATTCGTGCTATCATCAACAATAATTATCTCAAAATTTTTATAACTTTGCTCAAAAATACTTTGAATCGCACGCTTTAAGTATTTTTCCCTATTATAAGTGGCAATGATTATTGAAACTAGTGGTTCCATATATAAAAATATTTATTTTTTTGCCCAAACTACAACTGTGCTTGAAAACTTAGGAAAGGGATAGCCAATAATTATTGGAATTTTATAAAAACCTGGCAATTTCTCTATAAACTTCAGAATCAAAGATGGAAAAATTGTTAAGTTTTGTCCGTATTTAAACTTTATTTTAAATTTCTTCTTTTTTAAAATCTCTATAAATTCTTCGTAATAAAATTCTTTAATGTGATAAATATTAGGGCCCAATTTTTCTGGGAATGGTCTTTTAAAAAGTAAATGTTTTATTCTTCTTGCCATATGTCGTGGGTTGGGAGTTGAAATAAAAAGGTCTCCATTTTCCTTTAGTACCCGATATATTTCTTCAAGCATTTTTTCTGGATTTTGAACATGTTCGATTACTTCGAAAGCAGTTATAGCATCGAAGTAATTATTGGGAAATGGAATTTTTTCTGCCGAACAGCAAACATATTTTGGTCCAGGATATTTTTTTTGAGCATAATTAATTGCTGCCTCTGAAATGTCTAATCCATAAGTTTCATTTCCTTTATCAAAAATCATTTTCGTCCCATAACCTGTACCGCAACCAATATCTAATACTTTTTTCCTGCTACCAATTCTTTTGATGGCGTACATATACCTTTGAAGATGTTGGTATTTTTCTGTTCTGCTTGATATCTGAGGCTTGCACATATCATCTCTCTCTCCTGGTACACCTTTATCACCCGTGGGAACATTATTACAATTATCTTTTTCTACAATTAACTTAAATTCAATTTCGCTAAAAATATTCCATAAAAAAGTATTCAAAAAAGATTTAAATGGTAAAAATCTCAATTTTCTTGCGGATTTTAGTTTTATCTCTCTAATTTTAAATTTGGCATGCGTGTAAAAAACATGGAGTGGATGCCTATCTGAAAATACATCAAAAGTGTGTTCAGTAAAAAAATGTTTATGAGTAGGATCGCCATAAGCTAATTTATGCTTGTAGTAAGGTCCTTTTACGATAATTAATGCACCAGGTTTACAAATTCTCCATAATTCTTCCATGGTCTTGATAAAATCATCTAAATGCTCAAGCACATGAGAGCAATATACTTCATCTACGGAATTATCTTCAAAAGGATATGGATAGGAGTTTAAATCGTGAACAATATCAACGGTGGGTGCTTTTATTTTATCTACACCTATATAACCTTCTTTTTTATCTGGACCGCAGACTAAATTTAATTTAAGCATAGTTCTTTGGGTTTCCTGGCTATACACCAAACAATAAAATAATTTTTCCCATCATTATTTTCAAGGATTTTTTTCTTTAAGCTCTCATCTACCGAGATAGTGTATCCTAAATGAGTATTAACAACAGCCGGATCAAAAATTAATTTTATTAAATCAACATTCCCCCAGCCATTTACTTCTAAAATCTCGAACTTAGAAAATAAACTTTGCAATCCTTCGGGCGTAAATCTAAAATAATCTTTTGGAGAAGGGTGATAACCTAATAGAAATGGAGTAGTTGCAATACAAATTCCTCCTGGTTTTAGTACTCGAAAAACTTCTTCTACCGCAATCCACGGCTTTTCTACGTGTTCTAATACCTGGTCTAGTATTAAAAAATCGAAAGAATTATCTTGATAAGGTAAACAATGAATGTCTATTTGGGGATAATCTGGTGATATTTTATACTGTACTCCTAAGTTTTCTAAAATATTTCTTATAGTTCCTTCGCATCCTCCAATTTCTAAGGCTATTTTATTTTGAAAATTTTCTTTTTTAGAAAAATTATCAAAAAAACAATATGTATGCCTGATATTACAAAAAGATGATATATACCAGTTCTTACACCTATTTCTTTAATAAAATGAGGCATATTATCACTTCCAATAGTTATAAGTTTCACAAGTTCGTATCCATCCCAATTTGATTTCATATATTTTTCAATTCTATTTTCAATCCATCTTCTTAAATATGAAAAAAATAAAAAAATATTTTTCTTTGTTTCTAAAAATTCTATATTTTCTGCTTTAACTTTGAAAAATATATCATTTCTTTTTAAAAAATTTTCATAATCAAATTCAAATGGATTTTTAGGTTTTGGTATTTCTTTTATCACAGGATTTTTTATCTTTATTCTTCTATTATTCAAAACTTTAATCCTTCTTTTTGTTTCTACTATTATTTTTCCTCTCCAAGTATATGATTTATCGTTTATTTTTAATTTTTCTACCTTTAAGATAATTTCTGAATTAAAATCTCTTTCTTTGCAAGAGACAACAAT
>Ga0071330_1059642_pt1 | contig 41670 bp, 45 predicted proteins | sample GBScel77sediment_FD_63802 | JGI IMG/M metagenome (GOLD analysis project Ga0071330, IMG submission 63802) | Hot spring sediment microbial communities from Great Boiling Spring, Nevada - Cellulolytic enrichment Sediment 77C v2 (version 2) | ecosystem: Environmental > Aquatic > Thermal springs >...
AGAATTTTAAGGTTATACCTCTTTAACAACAGCAATATAAACGTAAAGAGTACCGTTACGCCTATTGGGTAGTATGCAGCTCCCCAACCAGCGCAGAAATATCCTAAAGCCAGCCCGGAAGAAAGAGCATACTTGATTGTCGAATTTATATGTCTATTTTCCTCAATTGCCTTTAAGAATAGAAAGATAAACAAGACCATGGCGAAAATACCTATAGTTTCATCATCGAAGAATCCTACGGATGTCCGCTGAATATATGATGGATGTAAAGCTAAGATTAGGGCGGATAAAAGGCCTACCGGCCTACCGCCGATGTCTTTTCCTAAGAAGTACATCGCTAATGAGGTAAGTATCGCCATTATTGCTGGGAACAGCGCGCAGAAACTCATAAGGTCTATGCCAACGCCAAAAATGGCGATTATTTCATACAGGAGCGCTGCCGTTAAGGGTAGTCCCGGGTATGCTGCTCTTGCGATGTTGATTCCTTGAGGGTACCATCTTTGGTAGTCTACCCAACTAGTCCAAGATGTGAAGCCCTTTTTTACAATGTATTCTGTGAAGCGATACTGGAAGTAGGGGTCAAACTCTGAAAGCAGTAGATTAGACTTTCCGGTCGCTGGGTCTATTTCCCACCTTATTGGGAAAAGGCGTATGGTGAAGGTCAGAAAGAGTATAAGGGTTAACGCCGTATAGGTTAGTATCGATGAATGATCGGTTTTTAGGCGAAATTTCTCAAAACCTTTAATCCCGCTAACAATTTTCTCCTTTACTGTGTTTGTTTCACTATGCATTGTTATCCCTTTTTAATGGATATGGAAACGCTTTATTCCTTTATTTTCCTTGCGGTTACTATTTAACTGGTTTTACTTCAACATTTATTGGTACAAGGGCAAGTTTTTTACCGCATTTTGGACATTTTCCATTATGTTTGCTTATTATTTCATCCGGAGGCTTGAGTTCACTCCCTTCATATAAGAGATACCCACATTGGTTGCATGTAACAGTCTGGGGCATGTGTGACCCAGGTTATGAAAAAGTTATTGGCATATTTATGGTTGCTGGTGTTACTTTTAGTTTTCAGAGAAACTCTTAACTACCTTAGGGTTTATCTCTAAAAACTAAATTGCAATGGTATGGCTCATATGGAAAAATTTACACTCATCATAACTGAAAAACCAGATGCTGCACAGCGCATTGCCGCAGCCCTCGACATAAATGGTAATTTAAAGAAAATGGAGGACGGTGGAGTACCTTATTATGTGGCTTATAGAGACAAGCCTATAGTTGTAGTTCCAGCTTTAGGTCACCTTTATACAGTTGCCGAAGAAAAGCATGGAAGGAGCTATTATCCAGTTTTCAGTTTTAGATGGGCTCCTCGTTATGTTGCCGAGAAAGGCGTGAAGCACATCCGCAACTGGCTGGACACAATATCAAAATTAGCAAAAGGCGCTGACATGTATATTGATGCATGTGACTATGACATTGAAGGAAGCGTCATAGGCTACACTATTTTGAAATATGCTTGTGGAGATAAGGAAAACGTAGCAAAGAGAATGAAGTATTCCACTTTGACCAAGGAGGAGCTTGAAAAAGCGTACAATGAACTTTTACCTACGCTAGACTTTGGCTTAATAGAGGCTGGTAAAACTCGACACGAAATCGACTGGTTATATGGGGTGAACCTATCACGAGCGCTGACCATAGCCGCCCAAGTCTGGAGCGGGCGGTACGCAACTATAAGCACTGGGAGAGTCCAAGGTCCCACTCTAAGCTTCCTGGTCGCCAGAGAGAAGGATATTAGAAGTTTTGTACCAGCACCATACTGGGAAGTTAAGGCCCAGATCGAAATAGATGGTAGGGTTTTCGAAGCTGAGTATGAAAAGGAAATTATTAAAACTAGAAGAGAAGCTGATGCTGTTGTTACCGCATGCAAGGGCGAATACGGAATTGTAGAGGATGTCGAGGTTAACGAGTTTAAGCAAATGCCGCCAACACCCTTTGATATAGGTGCTTTACAGAGTGAAGCCTACAGCCTGTTTGGCTACACTCCCAGACGCACCCTCGACATTGCACAGCGTCTATACCTCGATGCTTTAATCTCATACCCCAGAACAAGCAGCCAAAAGCTTCCTCCATCAATAAACTACAAGGAGATCCTTGAAGGTTTAAGCGGAGTTTCCGAATATCGGGCACTTGTGAGGGAGCTTTTGGCTAGAGGCGAGTTAAAACCTAATGAGGGTAAAAAAGAGGATCCTGCACATCCAGCTATCTATCCTACTGGCAAGCTACCAGAAAGACCACTTAATGATTCAGAGATGCGAATATGGGATCTCATTGTTAGGCGTTTTATGGCGGTTTTCGGTGAAGCTGCCCTTCGTCAGAGTGTTAAAGTCAAAATAAAAGTTAACGGGCATACTTTCTTTTTAAGGGGGAGACAAACCTTAAAAGAAGGATGGCTGCGGTTTTATGCACCCTATGTGAGATCTGAAGAAATTCTTTTGCCACAAATAAACAAGGGGCAAAAAGTTAAGGTTGATCGAATTATTTTAGAGGACAAATTCACTAAACCTCCACCGAGGTATAACCCTGGGAGTCTATTAAAGGAGATGGAAAAAGCTGGAATAGGAACAAAGGCGACTAGAGCTGATATTATTCAGACTCTCTATGATAGGAAGTATTTGCGGGGAGAACGTATGGTGGTTACTGACTTAGGATTTGAGGTTTTCGAGATTCTTCAGAAGTATTGCCCAACAATAATTTCAGTGGACTTAACGAGGAATCTGGAGGAAAGGATGGACAGAATTCAATTACACATGGAGAGTAGGGAAAGCGTGATTCTTGACGCCATTGAAATTCTGAAGCCCGTGGTTGAAGAGTTGAAGAAAAGAGAGCCTATAATAGGTGAGCAGCTAAGCCATTCTGTGAAAAAGTCTAGATTGGAGGAAAGGATTGTTGGCTCATGTCCTGTGTGTGGAAAAGGGTCTTTGATTATTCTCTACTCAAGGAGGACTGGTAAGCGTTTCATTGGATGCACCGAGTTTTTTAAAGGATCATGTAAAGCCTCTTTTCCTCTGCCTCAAAAGGGCAGTGTTGCACCTTCAGAAAAAGCTTGTCCTGAATGTGGCTGGCCTATGGTGCAGGTTAAGATTAAAGGCAAGCGTCCTTGGACTCTTTGTTTTAACACGGATTGTCCGTCAAAAGAGGTGAAGGCTGGGATAAAATGAAGTGTAAACTGTGCAGCAGGGAGGCCGTTAAGAATGGCTTTTGCGATCTGCATTCTATGGCATATGATAATGTGGTTAGGGGCTATGACGCTTGGAATAAAGCTTTGGAAATTTCTTGGAAAGACTATTTAAGAGAGATTGTTAAAAATCCTTTAACTGGCGCGTGGGCTAAAGAGGTGGCGGAACATTTAATGAAAATAGAGGCGAAGCCTAATGGCACAGAGGGCTAAGAAAACAATTTCTTCCACAACGTTTTTCCTGCAAAGATTCTATAAAAAACTGTCATCACTAAGTCCTTCAGGCTTTACATTAGCCCTAGTAACTGTGGCCGTCACTATCTTTCTGCTAGGAGGCGGCCTATATAGCATAATAGTAAAACCTTACCCTGCAGTATATTATGGTGGGCGCTTCCTTTTCGTCTATCCACAATTATCAGAGCAGTTTGTATCCGACAGCATCATCGCAATGATTCTATTCTCCCTAGGTGTAATAGGATTGGCTTTCATGTATCAAAGTACAAAATACGCCCTCAAGCCAAGACAAGCCTATATGATGTTTATCGTTGGAGTGTTCCTTCTCATCATTGCTTATGCATCAATAGAAGCTATACTACATTATTGGAAGGGCATTTAAGCTCTTTCACCAAGGATTGCTCTTTAATCCCAATTTGTAGGCCGCAAAATTTGTCAGGAAATGTATTGGAGGAGTTATTATTAAGGCTGAGAGGACAAGTTCTGAGCTGAGTATACCTAATGGATAAGCGAAAAGTAAGGCTCCAGCTATAAAGTCGATTTGATCTACCACTGGTAAAGGTTTCCCAGGCGCTATCCCTATCCTTCTTTTTATGAAGGCTCCTATTAAATCGCCTAACAATGCTCCCACAGATGTTAGAAAGCCAAATATTGGAGGATACTGGCGGAAAATGGCGTTTTCTATAATTCCAACGAGGGTTCCCGCGGCGAGTCCGGCGATAAATCCTTTATATGTTTTGTTTTCTCCGAATATGGGTTTCCTATCTATAAACTTTTTACCAAAATCTATAGGTAAACCTCCTCCAGCTAGCACTGGTGTAGCGTTTGCACAGTAGGCTGGAAATATGACTTTTAAAGTATCAACAACAATTCTAAATATCTCGCTCATTCCTATGCCTTCAAGCTTGTTTATAATCTGTCAATCCCTTTTCTTCTATTTTAAGATAGCAGAAACCGGTTTTCCCGGTTTTTGATTTTTTCTCTACGGAAGCCTTTATGACTCTCGAGTTTTCTGTTAATTTCATGGCCATGATTGTATCTGCCCAAAATTTGAGCACTCTCGTGGCTACTGGCTCTACATGTGCCAGGTTTTCGTCAAATACGCTTCGAACTTGGCTTGTTATCAGAACCGCTATCTTATTAGTTCTGGAAATTTGCGCAAGCCATGCCATTTGCCTGTTCAATTCGCGGTTTAGTTCAAACCTTTTTTCCGGATTTTCTGCAAGCTCCGCCCTATAGAGTGATGTGAGCGCGTCAATGACTAAAAGACCAAAGTCTTTAGTTAGATAGTCTGTAAGTTTATCTATGATTATTGTCTGTTCCCTAAAGTCCTTTGGTCTTGCTAGTATTATTCGCTCCGCGATTTTTTCAAAGTTTTGGGAGGCTATTTGCATCAGTCTTTTTGTAGAAAAAGTTCCATCACAGTCAACAAACAGCGTTTTTAGCCCCTTTTCAGCACAGCTTACGGAGCATTGTATTGCCATGGTTGTTTTAGCAGTCTCAGGTTCACCGTAGATTAGGCTAATCTCTCCAAATGCCAGTCCCCCTTCTAGGATTTTATCCAGTTCTCTGCATTTTGTGGGGATTTTCCATGCTGCCAGCACATTAATAATTATAAGCGACAACGATAATAACTGTTTATGCTCAACAAAGCACAGGAAGATATATGAAAGCTAAGATTGCAGTGGCAACAGTTTCAGGAAAAGCTTACTACCTAATTGTCAGCCAATTGAAGAAACTTGGCATATCATTCTTGAGCCTGACACCTTACGAGCCTATACCTTTAGATGTAAGGGTTGTAATAACCACTGAAAAAGAGCGTCTCCTAATACACCATGAAAACGTTTTATCATTGAGGGATGAGTCCGAGTTACCCACTATTATAAACCAGGCTTTGAAGTTAGCTGAGGGAAAGAGTTTCTATGAAAAAATTGTTATTGGTGTTGATCCGGGAGAGGTTTTCGGCCTAGCTGTTCTTGCTGATGGAAAGGTTATAGGCGCTGAAAATTGCTTCAGCATGGATGAAACGTTAAGTAAGATAGTCAGTCTGTTAAAAAGTTTAAGAGATGTTGAAGTTTCTTCATTTGTAGTTAAGGTTGGCGATGGAATTCCAGAATATAAGGATAAAATTTTAATTGCTTTAGACAGGATGCTTCCTTCGGACATTGTACTGGAAAGCGTTAGCGAGGAAGGAACAAATCTTTCTTTTAATGAGGGTAAACACCGCAGAGGTTTAAGAGACATAGGTTCAGCGATAAAAATAGCGATGAGGAATGGTTATGTCTTTCCAAGGGGGTCATCAAGTGAACATAACGGTTGAAGGCAACAAAACATTAATTGTGGATGGTCCAGCTTCCGTTATGGTGGTTTCTGGGAAAGTGGAAGTCTTCGGCCTTGTGATTAACAGAGCTGGAAAAGTCGTTGTAAGGGATGGCAAAAGGATGCCATTTAAGGTTTTGGAGACAACGACTTTTGATATTTCCCTAGGAGAAAATGCTTGCGTTGAAGAAGTACAGGGATCCACAATTCCGCCCTCATGGGAGAAGGCTCATGAAACCCTTTCAAGTCTTCGGTCAAGACCTGCCATAGCCATGGTCTTAGGCGCTATAGATTCTGGGAAAACTAGTTTCTGCACATACCTTGTGAATAAGCTGCTGGCGAGCAATTACAAGGTTGCAATTATAGATGGTGACCTTGGGCAAGCTGATGTGGGGCCACCGTGCACTGTGGCTTATGCAATAACTTCAAAACCAATAACAGACCTCTTCAATCTAATGTTGGAAAATGCCTTTTTTGTTGGCGTCACTTCACCAAGCAAGGCAATTGAAAAGACAATTCAGGGCTTGACTATGTTAAAGGATGAAGTTCTAAAAAAGAATCCTGACTTTATCATTGTAAACACCGACGGTTGGGTTGATGGGGAGGATGCGGTAAAATACAAGGTTCAGCTTGTTGAAAAAATTAATCCGGACATAATATTTTTAATGCATCAGGATAGCAGATTGACGCCTCTGCTGAGCGAGCTTGGAAACTATCGAACCTTGCCAATTGAGTCTCCAACTACCATAAAACAGCGGAGCAGGGAAAAAAGGCGAAGTTTAAGGGAACTAGGCTATTTTAAGTATCTTAGAAATGCGAAGGTGCAATCCATCCCCATAGGCTGGGTTAAAATCGAAAATGGAGAACACATGTTTACAAACAGAAATCCTGCGGACATGAAGCTGGAGGAAACGTTGCAGAAGCTTATTGGCGTAATGCCCCTACATGTTGCGGAGCTTAAAGATAAACTATACCTAGTTTTTAGTAGGGGACGCCAGCTAAAATCTGAAGAAATAATGAAACTTGAGAAATCATTAGGTAAAAAGGTTGTGGCGACATATTCAGGAGACGAGGAAGGGCTTCTTGTGGCGCTATACGATGGAGAAAACAAATTCTTAGGAATCGGAATTTTACGTGAAATCGACTATAGAAGGAGAACAATGAAAATTTATACGCCGGTTTCAAGCGGCTTTTCCAAGATTGTTATTGGAAAAGTTAGACTAGACAAAAGCTTCAAAGAGGTGTCTACTTTAGAGGAGAAGCCTGATCCCGCCTTTCCTTGCCCATAAATTTCGCGGATGGACAAAGCGCTTTAACTGGGCATTTTGGGCATAATTGGTTTCGGGCTTTGCAGTATTTTCTTCCAAGCAAAATAAGTAGGATGTGAATGTCTACGTAATCTTCAGGCGCATACAATTCTTGAAGGGCCTTTCTAACATCTTCATAGTCTCCCTTCATTGATACAAGCCCAAGCCTTTTTGACACCCGCTTAACATGAGTATCCACGGGAATCGTTGGTTTACCTCCGGAAAATAATAAGACAACATCAGCAGTTTTAGGTCCAACCCCTGGAAGTTCCATTAAAGTTTTCCTCGCCTCTTCCAAAGGCATTGCAAGAATAGGCTGCAGGCTTCCTCCAAACCTTTCAAGAATTATCCGCGAAACTTCCTTTATTACTTTAGCCTTATTCCTATAAAGTCCAGCAACTTTTAGGCATTCCTCGATTTTTGCGATTTCGGCGTTTGCTAAGTCCCTTGGGGTTATTGGAAAGGTTTTAGATAATTTATTAAATGCCTTCGTAGCGTTCCTATCTGATGTGTTTTGTGAAATGATTGTTACGATCAAAGTTTCAAAGGGATCCATTTTGGATGGCATCCAACTTGAACCTTTAAAGTGTTCTCGAAGAATCCGGAGAATTTTCCTAGCGGTATTTTTGTCCATGTGTTTTCCTCTTTGAAAGTAATAAATACCGCGTATTTAGGTATAAATGGTGATGGTGAAGACTATGGAACGCGCAAAGATTGTTAAGGATGAGATAATAGAACAGAACATTCGTTTTCTCGTTGTTTATCTTGAAACAAAAAATGCCTGTCTAGTTCTCTTAAGTGAGAGAGAGGATCGGCTGGGAACCTTGGCCATTGCTGTGCCAAGAACAGGTAGCGTTACCGGGCCTCCGCCTTCATCAATTCTTCTCGGAGATAGAAATATAATTACTGCCCGTATGTTTGCGGAATATGTAGCCTCGAGGAAAAGTAAAATAGCCCTAGTTTCTATATATTTGGAAACAATAAGCGAAACGCAATCTCAATCAATTTTGAAGAGGCTTTTAGAGAGGGTGATGCCTTCAGAAACCGATGTTATGGAAGGGAGCTTCGCATGAGCCTTAGAAGTTTCTTGAAGCATATGGAGGAGCTAGGCGAAATACGTCATATAAAAGATGAGGTTTCTCCAAAATTTGAGATCTCCTATATCATGAAAAGCTTTGACATCAATGGTCCTGTTCTAATGTTTGAGCATGTTAAAGGTTATAAAAATAAAATTGCGGCTAACGTTTGTGGAACCAGAAACAGAATATGTGCAGCTCTTGGTATTAGCCAAACCGAGCTTTACCAGAGGCTTTTGGATGCATGTAGATCCCCTAGGAGACCGGAAATTGTCGAAGACGGCGAGGTATGCGAGGTTATTGAAAAACCTGACTTGTCAAAATTTCCAATTTTGACCCATTTTGAAAGGGACGCCGGCGCATATATCACATCCGCTGTTGTCCACGCTAAGGGTGTTGATGGAAAAATAGAAAATGTGTCCATTCATAGGTTACAGATTCTTGATGAAAAGCGCCTAGCCATACGTTTGGTTCCCCGTCACCTTTATAGACTATGGCAGTTGGCCAGAGAAGAAGGCGTGGATTTAGACGTCGCGATATCTATTGGAGTTCACCCCGCAGTAATGCTTGCGGCTTCTTCTACCCTTCCATTTGGGGTATGCGAGTTTGACGTTGCAAATGTGCTGTTAGATGGGCGTCTTCGCTTGGTTAAGGGTAAGTATGTAGATGCCTATGCCCCAGCTGATGCGGAAATAGTTTTGGAGGGCAAACTATCAGCAACCAAAGAGGTCTTAGAAGGGCCTTTGGTTGACATTACTGGAACTTATGATGTGCAACGGATGCAGCCCGTAATAGAGGTTGTAAATGTCATGCGCCGCGGAGACTACATTTATCAAGCGCTGCTGCCTTCTGGGGCTGAGCATAGACTTTTGATGGGTTTGCCCCGTGAGGCCTTAATTTATGAGGCTGTTTCAAGGGTTGTGCCGAAGGTTCATGCCGTTAATCTTTCGGTTGGAGGAGGCGGATGGCTTCATGCAATAATTGCAATCGAAAAACAGATGGACGGAGATGCAAAAAATGCCCTGCTGGCTGCCTTAGCAGCCCACCCAAGCCTAAAGCATGCTGTTGTCGTTGATTCAGACATTGATGTTTTTAATATTTCTGATGTTGAGTGGGCCATAGCAACAAGGTTTCAGGCGGATGAAGACTTAATATTAGTAAAAAATGCACGAGGATCAACGTTGGACTCTTCAGCAGATCAGGAAACTGGAATGACTACGAAAATGGGAATCGACGCCACAAGGCCTTTGACGAAACCTAGAGAGAAATTTGAGCGGGCTAGAATCCCAGCTAGCAGACGTGTCGAGGAGATAGTAAAAAAATTGTTAGTTGAAAATAATTTCAGATAAGTGACAACTGTTTATTACAACCATTAAACCTTTAATATTAATACTATGTTTACAGAGTTGATGAATACCTTAGTGTTGAAGGTTAATCCTGAAGCCCCAGATGCTGAAAAGATCCGTTTTGCAGCTGATATAATAAGGCGCGGGGGTCTTGTTGCTTTTCCAACAGAAACAGTCTATGGATTGGGAGCTGATGCGCTAAACCCGAAGGCCGTGTTGGCGCTGTTTGAGGCTAAAAAACGTCCACTGGATAATCCTCCAATAGTGCATGTGGGAAAAATTGAGGATGTTTTTGCTTTGGTGAAAGAGGTTCCTGAAAAGGCTCAGAGGCTCATGGAGGTTTTTTGGCCTGGACCATTAACTTTAATTTTTAAGCGATCAAAGCTTGTGCCAGATGTAACTGTTGCTGGTTTGGATACCGTTGCAATTAGAATGCCGAGGCATAATGTGGCTTTAGCTCTTATTAGAGAAAGTAATTGTCCAATAGCAGCTCCTAGTGCAAATCTTGCTGGAAGGCCAAGTCCGACAACGGCTCAGCATGTTTTAGATGATCTTGCCGGAAGAATAGACGCTGTTCTTGATGCGGGTCCCACCAAAATAGGTGTGGAATCAACAGTTCTTGACATTACTGTGGATCCGCCGCAAATTCTGCGGCCCGGAGGCATATCCTACGAAGTGTTAAAAGATTTTTTGGGGAGGGTGGATCTAAACCCTGTTGCAATTGCAAACAAAGAGTTGCCAATAAATGAGGTGCGTTCTCCTGGAGTTAAGCACAAGCATTATGCTCCTAAAGCTGAGATGTTCCTTGTCGAAGGGCCTGTCATGGTTATTGTTGAGAAGATAAATGAGCTTTTAAGGGACTTTAAAAATAGAGGTTTTAAAGTTGGGGTTTTGGCAACGGACGAAACAGCGGCATATTATCATGATGTTGATGTTGTTAAATCTCTTGGAAGCAGAAACAACTTAACTGAAATTGCCAGGAACCTTTTCAGACTTTTGAGGGAGTTTGATTCTAATGGGGTAGATGTAATTCTTGCTGAAGGGATTCCCGCCCGCGGGGTCGGTTTGGCTGTTTTGAATAGGCTAAGGAAGGCTTCTGGATACAAAATTTTGAAGGCTACTAGGTAGCTGAGAAAAATTTATATAGAAGTAACTTTTTCAAGCTGTTTTGCTTAAAATAAACCGGTCAACTGGTTGATGGAGGTTGATGACATATGTCAGCCATACCTGGAACTGTTCCGGTCTTGATATTGAAAGAGGGAACTGGGAGAACATCCGGAAGGGAAGCCCAGAGAAATAACATCATGGCTGCAAAGGTAATCTCTGAGATGGTGAAAACTACATTAGGACCAAGAGGCATGGATAAAATGCTTGTCAGCAGCTTTGGCGACGTCACTATAACTAATGATGGAGCCACAATACTTAAGGAGCTGGATGTTCAGCATCCTGCTGCAAAGATGCTTGTAGAGGTTGCTAAGGCTCAAGATAATGAAGTGGGCGATGGAACAACCACTGCTGCTGTTTTAACAGGCGAATTGCTCGTTAAGGCTGAAGCCCTTTTAGACCAAAACGTTCACCCAACTATTATTATTGAAGGCTTTAAAAAGGCTCATGAGAAGGCTAGAGAAATTTTGGATAAAATGGCCATTCCCATAAGCATAAAGGATGATAAGCGTCTTTTGGATGTGGCTATAACCGCAATGGGCAGCAAAGGCGTAGCCGCCGCCAAAGATTATTTAGCAAAAATTGCCATCGATGCTGTGAAACAGGTTGCTGAGGAGAAGGATGGTAGATTCAAGGCAGATATAGACCTTATTAAGATACTGAAAAAGCATGGAAAAAGCTTAGAGGAAACAGAACTTGTTAAGGGCATGGTCATTGATAAAGAGGTAGCTAATCCACAGATGCCAAAAATGGTGAAGGATGCCAAAATTGCCCTGCTGAATGCTAAGTTGGAAATCGAAAAAACAGAGTTTGACGCCAAAATTAACATTGAAAGTCCGGAGCAAATGAAGCTATTCTTAGATGAGGAGGAACGAATGCTAAAGGAGATGGTGGACAAGATAGCGGAGGTCGGCGCGAATGTTGTTTTATGTGAAAAAGGCATTGACGATGTGGCTTTGCACTTCCTTGCCAAAAAAGGAATATTAGCCGTTAAAAACATCAGCAGCAGCGACATGGAGAAACTTGCTAGGGCCACCGGAGGAAAAATAGTGGCAAGCATAAAGGACTTAACACCTGATGTTCTTGGGGAAGCCAAAATTGTCGAAGAAGTCAAAATAGGCGATGACAAGCTAGTATATGTCAAGGAGTGCAAAAACCCAAAGGCTGTCACAATAGTAGTCAGAGGCGGAACAGAACACGTAGTGGACGAGGCAGAGCGTTCATTGCACGACGCCCTCTGCGTAGTGAGAAATGCCATAGAAGATGAAAAAATTGTTCCAGGTGGAGGCGCTCCAGAAGCGGAAGTAGCCAAGCAGCTCAGAGGATATGCCGTTAAGGTTGGGGGTAGAGAACAATTAGCCATAGAGGCCTTCGCTGACGCTGTTGAATCCATTCCGCTAATACTCGCAGAAAATGCCGGTCTAGATCCTGTTGACATAATGGTGGAATTAAGGGCTGCTCATGAAAAGGACAATGGCATCAATATGGGCGTAGATGTATTCAGTGGCAAGGTTAGGGATATGCTCGAACTTAATGTGGTTGAACCTCTGAGGGTCAAGCTTCAAGTCCTCAAATCTGCGACTGAAGCGGCAAGTATGATCTTAAAGATTGATGATGTAATCGCAGCCAAAGGCCTTGAAAAAGAGAAAGAGAAGGAAAAGAAGCCATCAGAATCTGAAACTTCCGAATTTGATTAGCGACTTTTGTCTCCCATCCTATTTTTGTTGAGGCTTTCGTTCTTCCAGTTTAGAAAGTTTAAAATCACCTGTATATGTTTTCCTTTAAATGAGGATACAAGTTTGGGTCATAAGCTTGAATATGAAGCTCCAAGCTGGAATGATATATATCATATGCTCCTATGCCTTGCTGATAAGATAAAGGGTGCTTCATTTAAGCCAGATATTATCGTTGGAGTTTCTAGAGGCGGATGGCCGCCTGCAAGGGTTCTCTCAGACCTTCTGGATAATCCAAACCTCGCTAATGTTAGAGTTGAGTTTTATGTTGGAGTTGGAGAGACAAAAAACCAGCCAGTTTTAACACAGCCAGTATCTATGAATGTGAAAGATAAGAAGGTGCTTGTGGTTGACGAGGTTGCCGACACTGGAAAAAGCTTAGAGCTCATAAAAAGACATTTGCTTGATATGGGTGCAAAAGATGTTAAAATAGCCACGGTTTATTATAAACCATGGAGTGTTGTTATGCCCGATTACTATGTGACTGAAACCACTTCATGGATAGTTTTTCCATGGGAGATAAGGGAAACCCTAATGAAGATAGTTAGAAAATGCCGAGAAAGCAATAAGCCGCTAGACGAGGAGATATCAAAATTATTAGGGGCTGGTTTATCAAAAGAAATTGTGGACAAGTTTCTTAAAGAAATCTTAGAGGAGAAAAATTGCTAAAATATCTTAAAGACTTCAAAAAATTTATTGCAGTAGCGGGATTTAAAGATGCAAGGATAACCGATTTGGATCAGTTCTTTGAAAATGTTCGAAAGACATTAGCCCCTGATGTGGAATTTCAATTGTTTGATGCAAGGCTCGTAGCCACATTTGACCACTTATTTTTCGCTTCTTTGAATGCCTTGACGGCCTTCAAGAATCAGGAAAATATTTCAAAAAGTTTGGCTATGGAAATAATGCTCTATGCGTCTGGGCAGCGTCAAATACGAAAAGCCATGAAACTTATCGGAATTAAAAGCAACACACAAGAAATAGCCGTGCTCGTTATAGGTGAAGACGCCGAGAAAGTAAATTCGGCTTTTACCCAAATAGGCAATTTTGCTAATGCAAAGCGTGACGACGGTGTCCTTGATTTAACTGAGGATAAAATAGAGGTCATTCAGAGGGCCTTCAAAATATCTAATGAAGAAATTGAAGCTGTGATGAAGAATAACGACTTGAAAGAAGCTGTAAAAAAACTAATTATTGAGCGAGTTGCTTTACTTTCCACCCGACGCTAATCATGCGTTAGAGTACTTTCTCTTTCATAACGGATAGAATGTCTTCCGGTTTTATAACAGAAATGCCCGTGAGTCCGCCCACAACTTCGATTAGTAAAATCTTGTCTGGATTGTTTAGATTTACCTTTCTGTTTATAACCGAGGCTGCGGCTTCTATAATGCTCCTTGTGGATGTTTCTGTGAAACGTTTTTCCACAGTAATTCGAAATGTTTCGTTCTGTTCAATTTTCGTGCTTAGCTCTCCTGCTGCATTCTGGATTTCTTTGAGATCCGTGCGTACGACTTTCTGTATCGGCATGACTCTCAGCAAATAGCGGAACTCATAGGGATGCTCATGAAGTATTTCACGTAGTTTTCTTATCACCTCCATTGGGTCCAGAACAGTTTTTGCAACAATAAGCCCTGAGACTCCAGTTTTATCCACAACTGGCGACTGCTCTCCTATTTGTCCAAGTAGATACCATAACTCAGAGCAAGCTTCAGTCTCATTTCCCCTCGAAGTTGTTGCTAAGATATTAAAATCCCTAAGCATACGTATTGCCTCTCAGCGTTAAACTTTCAGCGAGTAATTATGTATTGTATATAACACTTTAATCTTTCTAATTGGTCAGCGCAGGTTAGTCGGCTTTTTCATAGCCGATAAGAGCTCCTAGCCGTCGCCTCACATCATCCCAATATACAATTTAATAAGCCATAATTTATCCATTTTGCAAGCGTCATCCTTATCTATGCCTTATGTTGCATGAAGGCGCTTATAACAACTTTAGTCAAACCAGTTGAATTTTGATATTTCAAAACCTTAAATAGCCACCTTTAAGATAAGCAACTTTCTAATTAAGCAAGAACTCAGTTTTCATGATTGATTGGAGGGATGCTTTTGGCGGCGTCAAAGCCTGTAATTGTGGTTCACGGCGGCGCTGGAAGATGGGATCCGCAACATGGCGGTCCAGCTTTAGATGGTGTTAAGAAGGCTGCTGAATTAGGTTTTGACCTTTTGATGGCCGGAGGGACGGCATTAGATGCCGTTGTTGAGGCTGTAGCCTTCATGGAGGACACTGGCATCTTTAACGCTGGAAGAGGCTCAGCTCTGAATATAGATGGGCATGTAGAAATGGAAGCTTCAGTGATGAACGGTAAAACCCTTGAGGCTGGAGCTGTTGCACTTTTAAAGGATGTTAGAAACCCGGTGCGTTTGGCAAGGCTTGTTATGGAGAATACCGATCATGTTTTTATTGTAGGCAAGGGTGCTGATAAACTTGCAAGAATATTTAATGTTGAAAGGATATGTGCAACGCCATCAAATTTTCAGCTTGAAAAATATCAGATGCAAAGGCAAGCTCTTCTTGATGGGAATTTTAATTTGCAAAAGCTTACCAACTTAGTTAGGGCTCATCCTGAACTATTTAGCATGGAAACTGTTGGCGCCGTGGCATTAGATAAGCATGGTGATGTTGCGGCCGCTACTTCTACGGGAGGTTTTCCATTGAAATTTCCCGGCAGGATAGGCGACTCTCCGTTGATAGGTTGTGGAACATATGCTGACAATCAAAGCGGGGCTTGCTCAGCGACGGGTATTGGCGAAATAGCCATTAGGCTGGTTTTGGCTAAAACAGTCTGTAACTATATGGCTTTTGGCAAAACAGCCCAGGAAGCCGTTGAAGAAGCTGTAAATCTCGTTAACCAGCGTTTCCCTTTAATTCCAAATATCATTGGTTTAATTGCTGTTAGTGCTAAAGGCGAGGTGGGTGCAGCGCATAACTCTGATAATCTTTGTTGGGCGTATATGGCTCCTGACGCGCAGAAGCCTCTAGCCTACCTCAAGGCAAAGTTTCTAAAGTAAACCTTAAAGAGGGGGCGGGCTTTTTGAAACCATAATTCGACAGCTGACGAATAAAAACCTTTAAAGCCATCTTGAGGGAATTCCCTATGCACCTATTACCGAGGTGTGTTGAAATGTTGTTCCGCGAAGAAGAGGAATGGGAAGAAGAGGAATGGGAAGAGGAAGAGGAATGGGAAGAAGAGGAATGGTGACATCTCCAGGATCTCTAGGCTTCCCTTATTTCTTTTTAATTGATCCATGCTCGAAAAATTTTAGTAAAAAGTTGTCTCTTTTGACCTAAAATTGCTCCCATTATTTTACTATTGATGTTGAGTTGTTGATGGAAGATGCCGCGAGTTGCAGTGCTAGATTCGGACAAATGCAAGCCAAAAAGCTGTGATAGGTTATGCTATCGCTTTTGTCCCATGGTTCGAAGCCGCATAGAAGCAATTCGCTTTGAGGATAAAAGGCCGATTATCGTTGAATCTCTATGTTCTGGATGCGGGATCTGTGTTAAAAAGTGTCCATTTCAAGCTATTTCAGTCGTTAATATCCCAGATGAGCTTGAGACTGAATGTAGCCATAGATTCGGTCCAAACGCCTTTAAGCTTTATAGGCTTCCAGTGCCTTCTCCTGGAACGGTTTTAGGGCTTCTTGGAAAAAATGGTATAGGCAAAACTACTGCCATTAGAATACTCTCTGGCGAAATTAGACCAAACCTTGGAAACTATGAAAATCCACCATCGTGGGCAGAAATAATACGTTATTTTAGAGGCTCAACCCTTCAAATATACTTCCAGAAAATGAGTGAGGGAAAGCTTAGAGTTGTCCATAAGCCCCAGTATGTTGATAAGATACCTAAAGTTGTATCCGGAAACGTTGGAGAACTTTTGTCAAAGGTGGATGAACGCGATGTTCTTAATGATATCGCAGAACAGCTTGAACTTAAAAAGCTATGGGATAGGCCTCTTGAGGCTCTCAGTGGCGGTGAACTTCAAAGGGTTGCTGTGGCTGCTGTAATATGCCGAGATGCTGATGTGTACCTATTTGATGAGCCATCCAGCTATCTGGATGTTAAGCAGAGGCTCATGGTTGCAAGGGCCATAAGAAGCTTAAGGAAATTTGAAAAGATTGTTGTAGTCGCTGAGCATGATTTAGCCGTATTGGACTATTTATCTGATCAAATATGTCTTTTTTATGGAGAACCCGGGGTTTATGGCATAGTTTCCCATGTGCATGGTGTCAGGGCGGGTATAAATATCTACCTTCAAGGTTTCATTCCTGATGAGAACGTGCGTTTTAGGAAGGAGGCTATAATTTTTCATGAAAAGCCGCCCACAGAAAGCCCAGAAGTCGGGGAGGAGCTTTTAGTATGGGATAAGCTGGAGAAAACTTATGGGAACTTTAAACTTGCAGCTCATCCTGGAAGTATAAGGAAGGGCGAAATTGTTGGAATCTTAGGACCTAATGGTATAGGTAAAACCACTTTCGTTAAGATACTGGCCGGATTAGAGAAAACCGATGATGAACGTGAGTTCAAGACACTTTTGGTAAGCTATAAACCTCAATATATCGCCGCAGAGTATGAGGGAACAGTCCAAGGGCTTTTAATGGCCATAGCAAAGGAGGAGTTCATGTCAGGCTGGTACAAGTCTGAGATCATTGAACCTCTTGGGCTTAATCGCCTTTTAGATAGGCAAGTGTCTGAGCTGAGTGGTGGAGAGTTGCAGAAAGCAGCCATTGCTGCTTGCCTTTCCAGGAAAGCTGATCTTTATCTTTTAGATGAGCCCAGTGCCTACCTGGATGTTGAAGAGAGGCTTAACATGGCCAGAACTATTCGTAGGGTTATACAGTACCGAAAAGCTACGGCCTTTGTGGTTGAACATGATGTTGTAGCCCAAGACTTTATCGCAGACCGCCTAATGATTTTCACCGGAGAGCCTGGGATAAAAGGTATCGCACATCCACCAGTCAGCCTTAGGGAGGGTATGAATATGTTTCTTAAGGAGATGAATGTAACCTTTAGAAGGGATCCAATCACCAAAAGGCCTAGGGTTAATAAAGAGGGTTCAAGGCTTGATGTTTACCAGAAGAGTGTGGGCGAATACTATTATGTGCACTATAAGGGCTCAGAAGAGGAATAATGGTGCCTAGTCCCCTCAGCTGAATGATGATCGAGGATAAAATTAAAAACTTCAAAGCAAAATTTAAAGCTGGAAACAACCCTGTTCAAATGTTTAAGGTAAAAAGTTCTAGTAGCATGAGCGCTTGCTTCCTTATAAATCGAAATTTTTGGTTTAAAAGGATAGTTAAATTAATGTTAAAGCTGTGCATAGAAATGATTTCGACATTGGTGGAGTAGGTGACACAGGTAACCTTCGAGGAAATTAGTCCAGCAGACTTTTTCTATCGTAATCGTGATATAGCGGGCTTCACGAACCCCACAAGGGCGGTTTTCGCTGCCATCCGGGAGCTTGTCGAAAACTCTTTAGATGCTGCTGAAAGCATAAAGGTTCCTCCGGACATTTATGTTAGGCTGTCCTTTGAGGGTGAAGCAAGCGCTGAAACTCAAATCTATAAGCTGAGGGTTGAGGATAACGGCACTGGGATTCCGCCGCAGTATATCCCCTCAGCCTTCGGTCAAGTCCTCTACAGTTCAAAATACAAGCTTAAGCAGCAGAGGGGAACCTTTGGCCTTGGCGGAAAAATGGCGCTCCTATATGGACAAATAACCACGCATCAGCCTGCCCTTATAATATCAAGTACTGGCGGCGCGAGGATCTTCATGTATAAACTTATGATTGACATTCAAAGGAACCGCCCAATAATTCTTGACAGGAAAATCCTTTTGAATAAAGATGGGTGGCGGGGAACAATTGTCGAGTTCACCCTTGAAGGCGACTATCTGAGGGCTATGCCAAAAATTTTAGAGTATTTCAAGCAAACGGCTATGGTGAATCCCTATGCCAACCTAACTTTCGTGGATCCGAAGGGGAGACTTTACAAGTTTGTCCGTGCAACCACAGTTATGCCAGATCCGCCTAGGGAAACACTTCCACATCCCTATGGAGTGGATGTTGAATTTCTTCAGCGTATAATACAGGTTACGGAATGCGATAACATGCTGGACTTTCTTAAGGTTCACTTCCACAGGGTTGGGGATGTCACGGCGAAGAAGTTTCTAGAATTCAGCGACATTAGCCAGTCAAAAAATCCAAAGAAGCTTTCCCATGAGGAGATAGTCAGGCTTGTACAGAAGCTAAAAGAGTTTAAGGAGTTTCTCCCGCCAGAGGCTAGTTGCCTGTCCCCGCTAGGCGAGGAGCTTCTTAGGACTGGAGTTTTGAAGGAACTAAAACCTGATTTTGTGGCTGTTCATCAGCGGAAACCTGCGACTTATGCTGGCCATCCCTTCATAGTTGAAGTTGCCATAGCCTATGGCGGCGAGATCCCCCAGAGGGGAAACTTCGTAGTCTACCGTTTTGCTAATAGGATCCCTCTGCTTTATGACGAGGCTAGTGATGTTTCTGTTAAGGTTATAGAATCCATAAACTGGAGGAGATACAAGGTTACGCCTGACATGCCCATAGCCATTATTGTGCATATATGCAGCACGAAGGTTCCATATAAAACTGTGGGCAAGGAGTTCATAGCGGACAGGCTTGAGGTTAGGCGTGAAGTAGCCAATGGCATAAGGGAAGTTGCCCGCCAGCTCCAGCGCTTCCTTTCAAGAAGAGAGCATGTGGACAGGGAAAAGAAGAGACTCGGGGTTTTCGGCAAGTATCTCCCGAAAATTGCGGAGTTCTCCACAAAACTTTCCGGAAAGGATAAGGTTCCAGATATAGAGAGGCTTTTAAGGAGTGTGAGAAGGTATGGCGTTGAAGGAGACTAAAAGCGTAGCTGAGAAGCGCAAAGAGGTTTTAGCCACTCTAGAAGGTTTTGGAACGAAAATCTACGAGCAGCTTGATAGGGGATTTTTCCCATCCATAGATATGCCCAGCCGCTCCACGGAAAACATCTATTACGACCCAAAGCTCAGACAGTTTATCCTTGGCGATAAGAGGATTAAGCGAAGCGCCCGCAACATCCGCCACTTGAAGCCCTTCGCCCAACTTGTGTGGGCCGCCCTATTCTCCTACGAGTTGACATCCCAGAGAAAAACCTCAACGCTTAGAGACGTCTACTATTCAGCCCAAGCCTATGAGATGTCCTTTAAAGATCAGCAGGAATCTAACAACATAATAACCGATCTAGAAACCATTTTAGGCCATTCAAGGGAGGACTTTAACATTTTCCCTGAGGAACGTTCAGCGGTTTTTGGGGATCTTACAATACGCTATACCGTGCCGGGGTATGAAGGTAAAACCCTAAATTTGACCTCTCACCCAGACGGCGTAATGATTGGGCCAGCTTTAACGTCAGCAGAGTTTGTGGAAACTTCAGCTGACAAGGTTATAGCCATAGAAAAAGGCGGTCTATTCACACGCTTCATAGAGGAGAATGTGCATAAGAAGTTTAATGCCCTTCTCGTGCTTACAGCCGGGCAGGCGCCAAGGGCAACTCGCCACTTTATTAGAAGGCTAAACAGGGAGCTTAAACTTCCAGTATACATTTTCACTGACGGGGATCCATGGGGCATGCATATAGCCATGGTCATAATCTCCGGTTCGGCAAATGCGGCTCACTTAAGGGACCTGACAACACCTGATGCGAAATGGAGCGGAGTTTGGGCTACGGACATCGTTCGATACAAACTGCCCACGGATCCGCTGGACGACATAGACATTAAGAGGCTGCATGAACTTCAGAGGGATCCAAGATATAAAGAGGATCCGCTATGGCAGAGGGAAATAAAAACCTTCTTAAAGATTAGGCGAAAAGCCGAGCAAGAGGCTTTCAGCAGATATGGTCTCACGTACATTGTTGACGAATATTTGCCCGCTAAGCTTGAAGAGACCACGTGAAAAGAAGAAATTTAAATAGGTCTTGAAAGCCTATTTAAAAGGCATAATTACGGGAGGATCAAGATTGAGTGGAAAAAGCCGTTTTGGTTTAAGCGCCGCCGAAAAGTTCTTCGGTCTAATCCTTTTAATCGTGGGTGCCGTATCAGCTTATTTTACTTTTACGAGCAGTGATGCCCTAGGTCCTTACACGGGCTTTTTCGGCGTTTTAAGTCTTATCTTGGCTGCGCTTGGCTTTATTATGATAATTGCAAAAATTGAGTAAACTATAATGGAAGTCGCCTTTTTCAAATTCAATATTAAAATCAAAAGTTTTCTAAAATGTGATGGCATATCGGAAGATTTTTAGAGTATAGCTTATTAATTTGAGTGGATTTGCTATCTGCAGTTTGTTGGGAAGATTAGCCAATGTCTATTCGTCAACCTATCGTCTGCGTTCTTGGACATGTGGATACTGGGAAGACTCTTTTGTTAGATAAGATCCGTAAGACAAGTGTTCAAGCACGTGAAGTTGGCGGCATGACGCAGCACATTGGCGCCAGCTTCTTCCCTATGGAAACTTTGAAGCAGATGATAGGCCCTTTTCTTTCAATGTTGAAGGGCGAAATTGAAATTCCAGGATTGCTTATTGTGGACACCCCGGGGCATGAGGTTTTTACAAATCTGCGTAAGCGAGGAGGAAGCGTAGCTGATATCGCCATCCTTGTTATTGATGTACTTAAGGGCTTTGAAGCTCAGACCTATGAGTGCATTGAAATCTTAAAAGTACGGAAAACCCCATTCTTGGTTGCCGCCAACAAGATTGATCGAATCCCAGGATGGAAACCGCATCCTGACATGCCCTTCCTTGAAAGCTATAAGCTTCAAGACAAATACGTTCAAGAAGGTTTGGATAATAGGCTTTACGAGATTATTGGAAACTTCTCCCGTTTGGGTTTTAATGCCGACCGCTTCGACCGCATAAAAGACTTTACACGTACGGTGGCTATTGTGCCTACAAGCGCCAAAACAGGAGAGGGCATCACAGAGCTTCTAGCTGTTCTTGTAGGTTTAACCCAGCAATATCTAAAGAAGCGCCTTAAAGTAACTTCAGGTCCAGCTAAAGGAACGGTTTTGGAGGTTAAAGAGGAGCCTGGCTTAGGTTTAACTATTAACGCCATAATCTATGATGGAATCCTCAGAAAAGACGATTTAATTGTTATTGGAGGCAAGGGAAAACCTATAATTGCCCGTGTCAGAGCCCTCTTAGTTCCTAAACCCTTGGATGAAATGAGAGATCCTAGGGACAAATTCTCATCCGTGGAGGCTGTATCAGCTGCGGCTGGAGTTAAAATTGTGGCACCTGAGCTGGAAGGCGCTTTGGCTGGCGCTCCATTATACGCGGTGGGCGAGGGGGAAAGCTCTGAAAAGTATGTAACGCTTGTTTCGGAGGAAGTTGAACGCATTATAATTTCTACCGATGTTGAGGGTGTTATCGTAAAGGCGGATACATTGGGCTCTTTGGAGGCAATTGCTGAATCGCTGAAGCGTAATAATGTGCCGATAAGGCTTGCGGATGTTGGTGACGTTTCAAAACGTGATGTCACCGAAGCCGCCGTGGTGAAGGAGCGTAATCCGTTTTATGGGGTTATTCTAGCCTTTAACGTTAAAATTCTTCCAGATGCTGAGGAAGAGGCTGCAAATAAAGGTATTGAAATATTTAGGGAAAAAATAATCTATCATCTTGTGGATAATTACATTTCATGGCTTAAGACACAGCAAGAAGCCAAGATTGAGCAGGAATTCGCCAAACTGGTTAAACCTGCAAAGATTCAGATTTTGCAAGGTTATGTTTTTAGAAGGGCTAAACCAGCCATTGTGGGCATAGAGGTCTTAGCTGGAAAGATAAGGCCTAAACTCCAACTCGTAAGGGCTGAGAACGGCGATGAGGTTGGCGAGATACTTCAAATACAGGACAAAGGCAAGGCTATACCAGAGGCAGGTGAGGGGATGCAGGTAGCCATATCCATAGACAAGCCTATTGTGGGACGCCATATATTTGAAGGGGACCTGCTATATGTGAAAGTGCCTGAATACCATGCAAAGACGCTGTTGAAAAACTTCATGAATAAGCTAACTTTAGAAGAGCAGGAAACCCTAAACGAGTATATAAATCTAATGCGGAAGAAAATACCCTTCTGGGCAGCTTAGAATGTTAGAAGGTTTGTCTGCAGAAGAGTATATTGATAAATGATGAATGCATGGGTTTTCCGCTTTAATGAAGCATTAAAATTTCATGAGAGCAGATGAATGTTTCCTATGCGGATATTTTTTAGATGTTTTTGGGCTGCTCTTTGGCATTCATAGGCTTGTTTTCTGCTTGTTGTTTGCAGATCGTTCATGACATAGCAAGGATAAAAGGCCAGGAGCGTGTATGGAATTTCTGGGCTAATTTGGCTTATGAACTGGGCTATGGCTTCCACTTCTTGGGCGTCCACGTAGCCTGGCACAAGCAGCGTGCTTGCTGTTAGCAGCGGCAGTTCAGGCCGTTTGTGGTAGTATTTTTCTCCTAGCAGGTGGAAGTTTTCCAGCGTAGGCTTATTTGAGACTCCGCATAAAGCTATGGCTAACTCTTCGCTGTAGGCTTTTATGTCAAATTTTATGTTACCTCCGCTTTTTAAGGCATATTCAGCAGCTTTTTCCGCCATCTTCGGGTTCATGTAGCCGTTAGTTTCCCAGCAAACACGAAGGATGCGTTTTTCCCCCTCGGCCTTTTCTAAGGCTAGGCGGCTTGTCTCCAGAGAGTGGGGCATCTGCGGTGAGGGGTCACCTCCGAAAAAGCATATGCATGACACATTTGCTTCGAAGGCCTTTGAAGCTAGGGCTTCCGCGCTTATTACTGGCTTCCGTTTGACTGTGAGATTTCGGTAATGCCAATTCTGACAGTAGAGACAATCGTAGCTGCAGGCGCCATAGAAAACTGCCAAGTTATAGAAGCCATATTCAGCTTCAGGCTTGTAGGCGTACCTTGGATATCCGCTTCCTGTGCAGCCTGGACAGAACCACCAGCTCACACAGTTTGTGGGTAACCCATCATAGTACCACTCTAATATGCCCCTTTCAGGTGTGCCGCCATGGCGAATCAGCTGCCCGTCAACGTTCCATACAAGCCCACAGAAACCAACCCTTCCAACACCTATCACACAATTGTTGGCGCAGACGCCGCATGGAATCCCATTAATATCTCTTGGCGGTTTCGGCGGCAAACCGTAAACGGCGCGATTTTTTGCGTGGATTTCCCCAGCAATTTCAAGGGCTTTTTCCGTTTCTCTCCTTATGCACTTGAGGCAGGCGCCGAGGTTTCCGGAAATTAAAGGTGAGATTTCACCGCATACTTGGCATTTTCCCATAGCTAATCCAAAATAAAAGCCTGTTAAACACGCCTAAAAGTTTAGAGGGCATAGCCCCCTCCTACAGGCGGTATTATAGCCAATATGTCCCCGTCCCGAAGTTCGGTCTTTAAGCCTTTAAGGGTTGAGGTGCTTCTCCCATTTATTAGGAATTGGAGGAATTCCTTCACGTCGCCAGTCCTGCTGTCATAAACATATTCCACAAAACCCTTCCCATAACGCTCAGCCAACTTCCCAAGAACCTTCTCTACCGTAACTTCCTCGCAGTCTGGAAATTCCAGTGTTTCCTCGCGTTTACCAGTGATTTCTCTAAGCGTGGTGAAGAAGCGCACTGAAACCTTCAAGGAGCTTTCACCGTCAAAATTGAATGCAGAAACAAATGGAAAAGCTTTTTCCCACAGCGGAAGCCACTTTATAGGCAAACGGTAAAGTGTATGCATATTGAATGCTCTCATAATGCTCGCAATTGCCGTTGGGCTTGCAATGGATGCCTTCAGCGTCTCCATAGCCTACGGAGTAACCAAAAGCAACGGAATAACCGACGCCATTAGAATGGCTTCTTCCTTTGACGCTTTCCAAGCTTTCATGCCAGTCTTAGGATGGCTTATCGGCTTTGACCACTGGCTTGCATTCGGGCTTCTAACCCTAATCGGATAAAAATGATATTTGAAGCGGCAAGCACGGAACATAGGCCAAGGGACAAGGGTTTGACTTTCTCAAACTTCTAATATTATCTGTTGCCACAAGCCTAGACGCCTTGGCAGTGGGCTTAAGCTTCGCCCTTCTAAAAGTTTCAATAATCATGCCAATAGCCATCATCGGTGCAGCAATCTTCATCCTATCCTTCCTGGGCGCAACCATGGGAGAAAAAATTGGAAAAGGCTCAACTGAGCAAAATTGAGGTTTTAGGCGGACTAACCCTAATAGCCATAGGAATAAAAATTATGCTAGAGCATATGGCTTAAACAAAACATTTGTTGAGTTAACAAGCGTTTCCTCTTGGAAAAGTTTATATCTTACCGCATTTCAGCTTATCTCCGATTGAAAGTTTTACCTTTAAATGGAGGAATAGATATGGCTTACTTGACAACCACAGCTTCAGGTCAACCCGTCCTAATCCTAAAGGAGGGGACCTCTAGAAGCCGTGGAAGGGAAGCTCAGAGAAACAACATTGCTGCTGCGAGGGTTATAGGTGAGGTTATAAGGACAACGCTTGGGCCTAGAGGCATGGATAAGATGCTCATTGATAGCTTAGGCGACATAACGATAACTAATGATGGTGCTGCAATTCTGGACGAAATTGAGGTGGAGCATCCGGCAGCTAAAATGATGGTTGAGGTTGCAAAAACTCAGGATGATATGGTTGGAGATGGAACAACGACGGCTGTGGTTTTGGCTTCCGAGCTTCTTAAGAGGGCAGAGGAACTTTTAGAACAGAATATCCATCCCACAATAATTGTAAGCGGATACCGCAAGGCTGCACAGAAGGCTGTAGAGGTCATAAACAGCGTTGCAAAGGCTGTGGATGTTAATGATCGTGAGATCCTGCGTAAAGTAGCCGTGACTTCTATGGGAAGCAAGGCCGTTGGAACTGCGAAGGAGCATCTTGCTGAGATTGCTATTGATGCTATTAAGCAAATAGTCGAGCAACGAGGCGACAGAATAATCGCGGACATAGATAATGTTCAGGTCATAAAGAAGACTGGTAAGGGTCTCTTTGAATCCCAACTTATTAATGGCGTGATAATTGACAAAGAAGTGGTTCACCCGGGAATGCCAAAGAAGATCGAGAACGCCAAGATTGCCCTTCTAGACTGCCCACTTGAAATCGAAAAGACCGAATTCAGCGCAGAAATAAGGATCCGCGATCCCAAACAGATGAAGGCCTTCTTGGATCAGGAAACTCAGATGTTGAAGGAGATGGTTGACAAGATAAAGGCTGCAGGCGCCAATGTGGTCATGTGCCAGAAGGGTATAGATGATATGGCTCAGCACTTCCTAGCAAAGGAGGGCATCCTAGCAGCTAGACGGATAAAGCAATCCGACATGGAGAAGCTTGCAAGGGCTACTGGCGGACGTATAGTTACAGACATCGATGATTTGACGCCCCAGGACTTAGGCTACGCAGCCCTTGTTGAGGAACGTAAGATCGGCGAGGACAAAATGATTTTCGTGGAGGGCTGCAAGCATCCACGTTCAGTGGCCATTCTCATCCGTGCAGGTCTAGAGAGGATGGTTGACGAAGCCGAAAGAGCCATGACTGATGCCCTATCAGTGGTTTCAGATGTCATGGAGCATAACAAGATCGTTCCAGGAGGAGGTGCAATTGAAGTTGAAATTGCAAAGGAACTGCGCGATTACGCCAGAAAAGTTGGCGGAAGGGAGCAGCTTGCCATAGAAGCCTTCGCCGACACCATCGAATCGGTTCCCAGAACCCTAGCCGAGAATGCGGGCCTGGAGCCCATAGATATAATTGTTGAGCTTAGGGCTGCCCATGAGAAACCTCAGGGCACAGCCATGGGCGTCAATGTTTTCACAGGAAAAATCGAAGACATGTACAACCTCGGCGTTGTGGAACCAGCCATTGTCAAGGAGCAAGCAGTAAAATCGGCAACAGAAGCAGCTTCAATGATACTCCGCATAGACGATGTAATCGCTGCGTCCAAGCCAAAAGAGGAGAAGGAAAAAGAGAAATTTGGCGAAACTGAAAGCGAAGAATAAAACCCAAATTTTTCTACGTCCAATTCCCCAGCTTCTTTTTAAACCAAATCCATTAGCATCATAAACATTTATCCGGCTCTAAGAGAAAAACTAATAGAGACAATTTGATTTATACGCTGTGTACGACTAGCCGCTCCGGTAGTATAGTCCGGCCAAGTATAGCGGCCTCTCGAGCCGCGGACCCGGGTTCAAATCCCGGCCGGAGCACTTAATATTTAGCGCATTTTAAATTAGTGGAGGGTTTTATTTGCATGTTCCAGTCATGAGGGGTGAGGTGCTTCGATTTCTTGATCCTAAGCCTAATGAGAATTTTGTAGATTGCACCGTGGGCGAGGGTGGTCATGCGCTTGCCATTTTGGAGAGGAATAAGCCTTATGGTAAGGTTTTGGGTATAGATCTTGACCCTGAAATTCTTGAAGGGCTCAAGAAATCGGTTGATGGGACGGCGTTGGCTGAGAGGCTTATTCTTGTTCATGGAAATTTTGCGAATCTGAAGACCATAGTTGAGCAGTTCGGCTTTGGGAGCGTGTCTGGGGTTTTGTTTGATCTTGGGTTTTCAAGCTGGCATATAGAGGAGAGTGGCAGGGGCTTTTCATTTATGCGGAATGAGCCCCTTGACATGAGGTATAATCCGCAAAGCCCCTTAACGGCTGAGGCTATAGTGAATTTTTGGCGTTTAAAGGATGTTGAGGAAATTCTGAGGCGTTATGGTCAAGAGAGGTTTTATAAACGAATAGCCAGGGAGATTGTTTCCTCTAGGCCTTTGAAAACCACAATAGACCTTGTTATGGCTGTTGAGAGGGCTACTCCTCCCTGGTATCATAGGCGGAGAATCCATTGTGCCACAAAGACTTTTCAGGCGTTAAGGATAGCCGTCAACAATGAATTGGAAAACTTGGAGAGGGCCCTGCCCCAGGCCTTGGAGGTTTTGGAGAGGGGCGGAAGGCTTGTTGTCATAGCTTTCCACTCGCTGGAGGATAGGATTGTTAAGAACTTCTTTAGGGAAAAGGCGAAGGAGAATCTCCTTAGAATATTGACAAAGAAGCCTTTGAGGCCGTCGAAGGGGGAGGTTTTGGAAAATCCCCATGCGAGATCGGCGAGGTTGAGGGCTGCTTTAAAGCTATAGGCTTTATCCTTTTATGGGGCTGCGAATAGGTGATTTATCGAGGGTGGAAACTTTAAATGACTAAATTCCAGAAGCTTTAATTTTTTGGGCTAGTTCATTAATTTTGATAACTTTTTGCTCCTTCTTCCGCATGTCCCTGAGAACGACCGCTTCTTCCTTAAGCTCTTTTTCCCCGACTATCACGACATATGCTATGTTCCTTCTGTCGGCGTCCTCTAGGGATTTTGAAATTTTTCGCCCTACAACCTCCATTTCTGATGGTATTCCCTCACTTCTTAGCCTTTCAGAAATTTTTACGGCTTCAATGGTTAAGTCCTCGCTTACTGGAACCACTGCGACTTTACATTGCTCTCTAAAGTCTAGGGTTGCCCCCTGCTCTTTTAGGGCGAGCATCATCCTGTCAAGGCCATGGGCGACGCCGACGGCTGGTGTTGGTTCTCCGCCGAAGGCCTCCACAAGCCTGTCATATCTTCCGCCTCCGGCAATGGCTATGTCTAATTCTGGAACATAAACCTCAAAGATCATTCCAGTGTAGTATTCCAGTCCGCGGGCGAATCCTGCGTCAATGGTTATGTTTAGGTTTTGTGTGCTAAGCACAATTTTTAGGATCTTTTCAAGTTTTTGAAGCGGTTTCAAGGCTTCATCGTTGTTCTCCAGCAGCTTCTCCATTTCGCCTATAACATTCTGGACGCTATTGCCTTTAATCTCTAAAAGCTGCTTAAGGGTTTTTAACCCTCCATCTGAGATTCCCGCGTTTTTGATTATGCCTAATGCGTCCTCATACATTTTCTTATCCATAAGCTGGAATGCCCTGTTTTGGCTTTCCTCGCCCAGCTTTTCCTTATCCATGATTCCCCTAATTATCCCGATGTTGTTTATTTTGAAACTGTAGCCCTTTAATCCTATGGCTTCCATTAGCCTGCTGGTTAGGAGAATTATTTCCGCATCCGCTTCAGGTTTTTCCGAGCCCATAAGCTCAAAGTTTGACTGCCAAAATTCTCTGAAGCGGCCCTTCTGGGGTTCATCATAGCGGTAGAGGCTTCCAATACAATAGAGTCTCAGGGGCTTTGGTTTATTTCGAAGGGTTGTAGCCGCAAGTCTAGCTACGGATGCTGTGAATTCTGGTCTAAGGGCAACCATCCTTTCGCCCAGATCCTTAAAGACGTACATTCTTGAACGTACTTCCTCTCCGGCCTTTGCGGCCAGAAGTTCATAGGACTCTACCACAGGTGTTATTATTTCCTCGTATCCATAGAGTTTTGCAATTTCTCGGGCCTTGCTTTCAATAAACCTTAACATTGCAGCTTCTTCTGGCAGGAAGTCCCTCATCCCGCGGATGGTCTTGAAAGGGCTCATGGGGCTGCCTCCATGGTCTTTTTTAGGGTTAGCTGGCCAACCGTGTAGTAGACAACCTCTCCACGGCGGCTCATGACGGCTAAAACCAATTCCTTCTTCAGGTTTTGGCACTGTTTTAGGGTTCGGGTTAAATCTTCCAGTTTTATTGGTTTTCCTTCCTGAAGGCTTAGGATGAGATATTTGGCTGTGTCTTTTCCATAGTCGCCCCTGTCGTATACTCTGAAGTCAACTCCAAGCCCGAATCCTTCTCTAACGACGTAGCCGCGGCTTCTCAGGTCGCGGTAAACCAGATATTTTGCCCAGCAGTTTTCATCATCCCTTTTGGCGAAGTATAGAAGCTGATTGAAGGTGATGGCGTTTCCCTCGTTATCCCTCACTTCAAGTAGGCCCTTGTCCATAAGGTAAAGGGCTTCATAAAATTTTAGCATGAGTCCCTCATCTTCTTTAATGCCATAACCCCTTGCCGAAAGCTCACCTAAGCTCTGTTCGGCTGTGACTTTTACACCTTTTTCCATGAGTAGACCTTCAATTTTCGGCTCCTTACGTGATGGTTGTGCTTGGGGTTCTGCTTTTTCCCTGTTTTCCGCCATTTGGGGCTCCTCTTTGATTTTTTACGGTTTCTTGTTGGCTTTAATTTTGGATAAGTCCTCCTTATATAAGATGCCGTCCTCACATATTATTGCTGACACATAATCCAATGGTGTTATGTCAAAGGCTGGATTGAGGGCTTCTACTCCTTCAGGCGCTATTCTTTCGCGGCCTATGCGGGTGACTTCCTCAGGACTTCTCTCCTCTATGATGACTTCTTTTGATGTTTGGTTCAGGTCGAATGTGGATTTTGGGGCTGCAACATAAAAGGGTATGTTGTGGCATTTTGCCAGCACCGCTATCTGGTATGTTCCAATCTTGTTTATCACGGCGTCTCCTACTATCCTGTCGGCTCCTACGATGACCTTGTTAACCATGCGCCTATACATTACATAGCCAACCATGGTGTCCGCTATTAGAGTAGCTGGTATGCCGTCGCGTTTAAGTTCATAGGCTGTGAGGCGGGCGCCTTGGAGTTTGGGTCTGGTTTCGGTGGCTATGACCCTGATCCGCTTGCCTTGCTCCACAGCTGCTCTTATAACGCCTAGGGCTGTTCCATAATCAACGGTTGCCAGGGCTCCGGCGTTGCAGTGTGTTAGAATGGTGTCCCCATCCTCTATCAGGGCTGCGCCATGTTTTCCCATAAGCTTGTTTGCCTCCACATCCTCGTCGGCTATTTTGTTGGCTTCCTCTACTACGGCATGTTTGAGTTCCTCATGGGTTCCGCTGAAGTTTCTCGCCTTCTTTAGAATCCTTTCGATGGCCCAGAAGAGGTTAACACCTGTTGGTCTTGTTGCCTTTAGGATTTCAGCTGCCCCCTCCAATTCAGCCATCAGTTCTTCCCTGTTTTTAGCCTTTGAATGGTAGGCTGTTAGGGCCAGCGCATAGGCGGCGGCTACTCCTATGACGGGCGCCCCCCTTATTTTCATGGTTTTTATGGCTTCGGCAATCTCTTCGCAGTTTTTCAATTCTAGAAGTTCGGTTTTGCTTGGGAGCTTCAGCTGGTTTATTGTTATTACAGCGCCGTTGCGCCATTCTATTGTCCGCATAGACGTTTTCTCCCGCATTAACTGTTTTATGCTTGATATTATAAAGCTGTTTAAGGGATGGCATGTTAAAGCCTGATGGTTTGAAAATGCTGGTTGAAAAGCTTGGGGCAAGGTACTCTGAAATTTTGGGCATAAATCTGGAAAGCCGGAGGGAGGAGGAGATTTTCAAGTGGTTTTTGGCGGCTATTCTTTTCGGCGCGCCTATAAGGGAAAGCTCGGCTATAAGGACGTACAAGTGTTTTGAAAGGGATGGAATTCTAGCGCCATCGAGGATTATTGAAACGGGATGGAATGGGCTTGTCAGGGTTTTAGACGAGGGTGGGTATACGCGCTACGACTTTAAAACGGCGGACAAGCTTTTAGAGGTTATGAATAATCTTGTGGCGAAGTATGGGGGTAGCCTGTCTAGGCTTCATGATGGGGTGAAGGATCCGAGGGCTTTGGAGGCTGAAATTATGGCACTTGGCCGGGGGATAGGCAGGGTGACCGTTAACATATTTTTAAGGGAGCTTCGCGGTGTCTGGGAGAAGGCGAAGCCGGATCCGCAGGAATTTGTGGTGCTTGCGGCTAGAAATCTTGGAATTATTCGGGATGATGTTAAGGGGGATGCCCTTCAGCAGCTTGAGGAGTTCTGGGCGAAGAATAGGGTTCCGGATAAGTCTTTTATGAATTTTGAGTCCGCCTTGCTTCGGTTGGGTAGGGATTTCTGTCGAAAGCGTAGGTGTCTGCAGTGTATGGTTAGGTCTTATTGTGATGTTAAGGGTTGAGGTGGCTTGATTTGGGTTATCACTTCAATGGGGCAGTTTTCGGGAAGGTTGATTTTTTTTCTCCATTCGTCCCCAAGGGCTATTAATGCGAAGAATCCTGATATTTCAGCTTTAGCCTTTCTTACAAGGTTCACAAGGGCGGCTTGGGTTTCTCCAGTTTTAACCATGTCGTCCACTATTAGCACGCTGTCCCTCTTTTTGATGGCGTCCTTTGGAACGTAGAGGGTTATTGTTACCCCAGAGTCTCTTAGGGCGAAGGTTTCCTCAAGGAATTCCTTAACCCCAACCTCCTTGCTTCTTTTGGCTATTACAAGGTTTACTCCTAGAACGTTTGCAATCATTGTGGCTATGGGTACGCCGTCCACCGCGGCTGTGAAAACTTTGGTGACACGTTTGCCTGCGAAGTTTGCAAGGGCATGGTTGGCTGCCTGCTGTAGAATGTTAAAGTCGCCTATAATGTCTGTGTTGTCAAAATAGCCGTCCTCATTAAACCTTATTCTGCTGCGGAGCTCATTCTCCAGGCCGACGAACTTGGTTAGAACCCGCCAGAGCTGCCTGGCCCTTTCAGCATTGGGCAGAACATGACCTTTGGCATATCTGCTTAAAACAGTGACGGGTAACCCTGTTTTAGAGGATAATTCACGATAAGTTACATTCCTCTTATATTTAGCAGCTCTTAGAAGATCTATGGTCATAAGCCTAAACTTTAACTCCTCAACATGGGTGCTCATATTCCTTCTCCCTCTTAAACATGCAAGAGTTAAATTTTAACGCGATTAGCTCTATTGCCATATTGAGGATTTATAATTTCCGCTCAAAATAGAACATCATAAATCATTGACAAACTGGAACGCTGCCAAATGTTCCGCGGCATGCTGGCAACATGATTCCGACTGATTTTCCAACTAGTTAGTTATACAACATACATTTTCAGTAGCCATAAAGCTCTTGGCAGTGTTATTAACCGTTAACCATATCTAGGTCCATTTTAAACGATTATTTATTGGAGGGGCTTAAGGTTTCAAGGCGACATCGACGCTGTCCGACCCGTCGTACAGCCTGAAACCTAAGCCCCTCCAATTTTTCGGTATTCTGGTTGACCGCTCAGTATGGATACAAAAATGTTTCAAATTAGTTGAACTTTAGCTTGAGTGTGTCCGATGGTTAAGGGGGGATTTAATTAGGATTTTTGAAAGCTTTTTAAAAGTTTATTTATGGCTTTTGGCTGTTGTCTGTTGTAATCCCATGGTGGGGTTGAGGGGTTTTGCCTGTTGAAGTTGTTTTAGAGATGTATGGTGAGAAGGGTTTGGTTTTGCCGTTTTTCACAGGGCATGTGGCTAGGGGCCTGTTGTTGCATATTGTTAGACAGGTGGATCCAACGGCTGCTAATGTTTTGCATGAGCTGAATGTTTCTAAGCCTTATAGTGTAACGCCCTTAAGTTTTAGAAGCTGTTCGCGCACTGATAGTGGTTATGTTTTGGATCCTGCTGGTCCATGCTTTGTGGGTTTCAGGTTTTTAAAGGATGATTTAGCCAGTTATGTGTTAAAGTTTTTTGAGAGGCAAAACAGCGTGATGATTTTTGACGCTGTTTTTCGCATAGCCTCTTTAAGCGTTAGAGGTAAAAGCTATTCTGATTTGGAGCATGAGGCTGAAGCTGTTGAAAGGTTCCGTCTCATTTTTAAGACGCCTACTTATTTGCCGTGTTTTGGAAGCAAATATCGATGGATGTTTCCTGATCCTGTAAGGGTTTTCTCAGGTTTAATGCGAGTTTGGAACACCTTTAGCGATGCTAGACGGTTTAGCAAGGAAGAATTTTTAAACTATAAAGATTGGCTAACTAAAAACGTAGGAGTTTGCGAGTATAAGCTTTGGACTCGATTAGCGGTTATGAGGGAAAGGAAAGCAGTTGGCTTTATGGGGTGGGCTTCTTACGAAATGAAGGACTTGAGTAATGAATGGGGTAAGGTAACTGTAATGCTTGCAAGATATGCAGAATACTCAAGTATAGGCGGAAACAAAACAGCAGGATACGGAGTAACAAAATTTAGAGTGTAATCTATCCAAGTTTTGTAAGGAATTGCGAAGCGCTATGTAAACCAAAAATTTTATGTTCTTTCTTTTTAAGCTCATAATTTATTTTAAGTTCTATAGCCTTTGAAAGAAGCTCGCCGTTTATATGTCCTTGAAGCAAATAATACAAGAATTTATTCAGTATTCCTGCACATACTTCTTTGTAATCAGCATCACTTATGTAAAGTGAAAAAACGAATCTACAAATACTTGGGATTTGGTCATCGCTTAAAAAGAAGTCACTATAATATTTTGTTATGACCTCTTTCAGTCTGGGGAAAACGTACATTCTTTTCTTTTGTCGTGAAAGTACAAAAACAACAAGTAAAGCATCATCAGGTATCTCTGAAAGAGGCTTCCCAAAATCCCTTGCGATTTCAATAGTTTTTTGCATGTCCCTCCAGAATTTAGCAAAATATGAAAGAAATATGAAACTCATTATAAACTCTTCTAATGGCAACCCTTTAGGTATATTTAAGCTTGAAAGCAACTCTTTGACATTTAACCCGGAATGTTTAGCTTCTATCACTAGATAGTTTTTGTTTATTAACCACTCCCTGAAGCTTTCACCTATCTTTGTTGGGACATTTTCAATATTTAAGACATAATCAAAGCCGTGCACTCCAGTTAACAGAAGGTAAAGAAATCTCCATAATTCTTCCGCTTTTGGAATTTCGTTTTCCAAATAAAAATTTGGGGCTTGCTCCCTGCTAATTATGCAAGGAGTAACGAGCACATTGTAACCTTCTAATAAAGCCTTTTTTACCATAAATTCAAGAACTGTTTGGATCTTTGTCTTTATTTCATCAGGCTTAACAACTAATTTTTTATTGTCAACCGTTATGACAAAATTACCGCCACGAAAGTTGGCTTGTAATAATTTTTTTACGATAGGTAAGCAGTATTGTATATTTGTATCATTTTCTAAAAATTTGAAAAGCATTTCTTTGTAATCCATATTTAATACGCCTCAATATAAAATCCGTATTTAAAGCTATAAATTATGTCCTTAAAGTAAGTTATGGGGAAAACGCTTTCCTCAATTTTTGCATTTTTTAACCACCAAAATGGAATTGGAACAGCCAATTCTTTTAATTCTGCTATTAACTTACTTTTCTCATCGAAACTTTTGTATGAAAAATCTTTCCGCAATAATTCAGTCACATAAACTTTCATAGGCTCCTCCATGCAGTCGGGGTGTGGAATCACTAGCGTGGTAAAACTTTCTCTGTAATTTAGTACTCTGGATATTTTCTCATTGTTCACATCAAAAGAGTAAAAAAACTTCAATAGTTCTTCCCAGTATTTCATGTTGATGCTTCTTTTTGCAAGGGCTATCTCATTTAAAAGTTCTTCATAACTGAGCGATAAATCTGCTTGTTCTATCAGCTGTTTTTCATTATGTAGATTTTCGCCTTCAAGCTCTCTAACAATCTTTTCAGAAATTTTTAGTTCAGTTTCAGAATAAGGATAACTTTGTGGATTTTTAACATGCGGCTTAAAGATATATGCATTTATATTCTTAGTTTTATCTCCATACCTATTAACTCTTCCGAACCTTTGAACAAGCGCGGGAAGTGAAGCAAGTTCTGTGAACATTATATCATATGACAGATCTAGTGAAACTTCGCACACTTGTGTTGTAATGGCAATATGAGGTTTCTCTTGGTTATTTTTTAGCCACTTCTCTTTTTTTATCCTATCTTTATACATGGATCTTGCATGAAAAACTATAAATTCCTCGCCGTAGGATAATTTGTAATCGTTTTCAAGTTTTTTGCCCAACTTATTCGCGTCTTCTACAGTATTGACGATAACTAAGACTTTTTTACCCTTTTGTCTTTCTTTGATGATGCTTTCCACATAATTTTCAATTTGGTCATCTATGTATTCCCATAATACTCGTCGTTTTTCCTCATAACCTTTAGAATAATCAAGAAAACGGTTTATCTTAAAATTTTCACATAAATACTTAACTAAAGCACTCGGCAAAGTTGCTGACATGAAAAGAATTTTGAAATTATAAGCCGTAGCATATTTTTTGACAAAAAATGTCAACAGATCGAGCATTAGTGGATTTAATAAATGGACTTCATCTATTATTAGCCCAGAATTTCTAAACATAACACGTTTGGTATAATATTTTCCAACTTGAAGAAAAGCCAATAAAAACTGGTCTATAGTAGTTATGTTATAGGGCGCTGTGAAGTTCTCAACAAAATATAGATTTGAGAGTTTTTCATGATCTTCTTTCAATTCAGTGTCGAGAAAATAAAAATATTTTGCAACTTCTTCATTGGATGCTTTACGAAGTTTTTCAAAGAAATTATTTATCGCGGTTATTGTAGGAAGAAGATAAAACACCTTCGAAATATCTTTATCTTTAAAAAATAGTAATGAAACATCGGTCTTTCCCCAACCAGTATATGCTCTGAGCATTGAAAAGTTAGGCAGAAGGGCAAGAGTTTTCTGCTCATTCCATCTTACTTCATCTAGTTTTTTTGCGACAATCCGCTTAACAAAATCTTCTGTGATCACTGGACGTTTTAACTTCACTTCTTTACCTTTTGCTGAGCACACATCAGCTATTTTAAAAAGCCCAAAAACATCAACCAAATCAATTATCAAGTTAAATTGATTATCGACTATTTTGCTTAATGAGGAGTTCATCTCATCCTTGAAAAGTATATTAAAAACATTTTTAAGCGAATACTTCTTCCCACGATATTCAATTGTTTTTTCTCCGATAACATCAGAAAGTGATGAGTGGTGCTTCAAAATTAAAAACTTTAGAATAGAGTCCAATTTTTTTCGTGGTATTCAATTTTTTTCTCTAACATGTACTCTAATGAATGGTGAGAATGTCCCTCTTTTGTGTTAAAGTTCCAATTGATATGCATTTTTCCGGCATCGTGGTACTCTGCAAGAAATTTTGCTATCTCAAAATATTTTTCTCTGATCCCATAGAACTGTAAATATTCACCTAATATTGCTAGAACTTCTTGGATATGCTGAGAAATCGTTTTATTTTCATGACTTAGCTTGTAAGCTGGGTTGACCCATTTTTCCATCATACTTCTCCATTCTAAAGCTTCTCAAACTATAGAGACCTATTTTTTCGCTTTTTGTGCAGGGTATTTTCCTATTCAACCTTATTTTTCCTCTTGTTATAAAGTAAAAATTAGGATTATCTGATAGCGTATGCATCACTGGGAGAATTTGTAACGTAACTTCTAGATCGCTTTTCATGCTTATGTCAACCCAGTCCTGAGGGGCATAATTTACAATTTCATCCGATTCTGTGACGTCATCCATTCCAACAACAGTCCAATCTTCTGCAAAGAAATCGTTTTGCCCACCATAAGGCAGGAATTCAACAGACTTTCTTATCTTATCTTTTATTTTAATCACCTCTGCTTCCTCTCCTGCAAGTGCGATTAGGTATGTTGGATTGTTGATGAGGTTTAATGTCGCAACGCCTATTTCCACCCTGTAGCTTTTGTATTGTCTGAAGGTCGCATTTTCATTTATGAAACCCTTGTATTCCTCAATTTTTGCTCCAAACAAAAATTTTTGTAGATCACCAATTTTTTCCCTTTCTACACCTAGAAAAGCACCAAACATCCCAGCAACAGTTGTTGGTAATGGAATAGGATATGTAAGCCTGAAACCCTTTGTGTAGTGAACTTTAAAAAAGGCTTCAGAAAAAGATATTTTAATAATGATAGCCTTCATTATTTCGTCACGCAAAAGAAATCGGCTATCTTGCTAATAGCTTCTGTCACTGATAGCTTTTTAAGAATCATCTGATCGGGTAATTGCAATTGGTTTGTATAATCGATTAAAAAGAAATTTGCACCACTTTTAGCGATTTCATCTCTTGATAACAGATTATTTAAGCTATCTAGGCAGACACTGTTTTGATCAAAGTTGAATGTTAAGTACTGGAAGACTGGTAGAGGTCCATTGGCTGATAAAGCTATAAGAGCTATTAGATATTCCGGTATGTTTAATGAGTTTGTTCTTCGTGGTAAGACATATGATGGTGTTAAGAAAACTTGTAAAAAGGCTTTAATTCTTCTCTTCCTGGTATCTTCATCCAGCATGTAGATTGATTTTCCGTTAACTTCCTTATGGATAAGCCCCTTTTTTAATTCGTCTTCACCTTTCAACTCTTTTTCATCAAATATCCCAATGTTTTCATACATTATGCAATTGACTTTTCCTATAAACTCAGCTACTTCTACTTCAAAGGGAACAGGGTTTTCCTCCTCCCTTTTACTCCATGGTCTTGGAAATCTCGCAGCAAATTCAGCTTTTACCGGAGTATCCCTTAGTGCTTTAAGATATGAAAGGGCGATTGGACTTTGCCTCCTTCTGGCAGTCTTCCCTCTTCCAAGCGTCACCATGTATCCGAACAAGTCATTATCGACAAATTTTACAGGATCGCCCGTATCACTTAACCTAAGCGTTTCCTCCGCTTCGGGATTTTCAATAAAAGGATCAACCTCAAATCCCATATCCTTCAAAGCATGCTTGATCGCGTATTTTATCGCTCTTGCCGAGACGAAAGGCAAAACCTCACCACTTGAAGAATACATTTTCTTCAATGTCACTCGAGTTCCTATTACTTCATCGGCATTTACATTTCCAGAAACTTTTGCGATTACAGATATTTGGGCAACTTTCAACTTTTACACCTCAGTACTACTTAAAGCATTTAATAATCCGGAAAGAATCGCCGATTTCAAATAGTAAAAACTATCGCCACTCCATCGTTCCCTCGACTGAAAAATTTCAGGAAGCAAACTTACAGGGGCTTGTATATTGGTATTTGTTCTATATTCGCCAAGTCTCTGGGAAAGTTTATCTAAGAATCGGCCAGGCATCTCCTCGGCCCTGATATCAAAAATCAACCGCCTTAAGTAATCTTTGCCTTTGTCGTGCCCACATTTAGACTCATTAACGATATCTTTGCCTACCGCAAAAGCCCAATCAAAAATTTTCCTAAAACTTGTTTCCGGCATGAATTATTATTAACCTTGTTATTTCATTTAAGTTTTATGTTGTAGGTCAATTTGGCATGTTTGTTTGTGTCCGCAGCCTCCTTGACACTTGCTTTTGTTGACTCTTATGGGTGGTAGCTTCTCTTCTTTAATGATTCTTTTTATGTGTCCTATAACTCTTTTAACATGGCTCTTCATTGTTGGTGTGATCGAAAATTGTAGAACTAGCTGTTCAGGAATATAATTTACAAAGCCTCTTTTAACAACTGTATCAAAATTTTCTTCGATGAGCAATGCGTAGGCGACAAGCTGGTATTTATGGTCCATGTAAACTTTTCCCCTGTCGGAGTTCATATTCTTGTATTCGATGGGCACGTATTCGCCCTTTACAGTTTTAACAATGCAGTCAATTATCCCTTGAAGCTGAAACTTTTGGGAAACAAGCTGAACAAAAAGATATTTCTCTGCGCCAACAAATTCTGGCGAATAGTAGACGGCGTCTTTGCGCCGTAGTTCCTTCCGCACATATTCCTCATGTAGCTCTTGGCTTTCCTCCTGCTGAGAGCCAAAAACGGGTTGGGCATGCAAAACACGGTCAAAATACACAAGCCTCGGACAATAAATGTAATGTTTGACGTCGGTTACTGAAACATAGGGTTCAGCAACATCTGAAACAGGCAGGGTCTGCCTCTTCCCTAAATGGACACTCACATGTTTAGCCTCACTCATCGCCTACTTTTCGTAAGCTTTTCTATGGTTTCCATGATTTTGGCGTAGGTTTCAATGCTGCATCTCCATCCTGCATAAACCATCTCATTTATTGCCTGTTTAGCTTTTTCACTTGTAATAATTTCTTCAGAAACTGCTTTTGCCAAGATGTATGGTGTGCCTGCATAGGATATGCCGTAAATTTTAGCTGTTTTCCTCGCCACCTCATCATCTATTATGGCTATTCCGCCATGTTCCTTGGCTATTGTTAAAACCTCAGCGTCAGTCACGTGAAGTCCCCTCGTCTGCAAAAGACTTTCCAGAAAAACCTTATCCTTAGACTCAACAACCTTGAAAACTCCTTTCAGAAATAGCTTGTCTAGAATTATGGAGTCCGCAACGCCTTTACGTTTCCCTTCATCCACCACCTCTCTTTTAACGCTGGGAGAGGTTAACTTCTCATCTTTCAATTCCTCAAAAATCTTGCTTAGCCCTATCTTGGTCAAGTATATTAGCGGAGTAGCGTTAAAAACGAGTGGTTTCACTTTGACTCCGCCGCAGATGCATCCTTAAACTCTTTCTCGATTTCTTCTGGTATGTACCTAACCCATTCGATGTTGCGTTGCTTTACCAGGTCAGCGAATTCCCAAAGCGAAAGCTTAGCTATTTCAGCAGCCTTAGCGAAAGTCGCTTTTCCATCACGTAGCAGCTCTAAAGCTGTTTGTTTGCGCCATTCTCCAATACCCATTTCAAGAAGAGTTCTTACTGCTGTAGCCTTATCTAAACCTTCTCGCCTAATCACTTCTTGAATTTCTTTCTCGATTTCTTCTGGAATCCTAACAGCCAAAGGTTTAAGAGTCAACCAGTCACCGTATACAAATGATATCAAACGCATACATAAATATTGTGCAAAATCAAAAATATGCTATTTTCTCTTTCCCCTCTTTGAATTCATATTTTTTGGGTTTTCCAACTTCTTTTCTACCTTTAAAACAAGTATCACACAACGGATAAAGCTGGACATTTTCTGTTAAATCCTTGATCAAGTTTTTCAAGTCCACGAGTAGGCTATTTAGTTCGTCGCGGCGTAAATCACCAATGAATGCGCTGTATTGTATTCTTTGCAATCCATAATCTTTGAGGGTTTCAGCAACCAAAACTCGCAGGTTGTCGTCCGTAATATCATAAATAGCCAAGTAACGCATATCTTATCACCAGCCTAAGGTAAACGGTGTATAATCTGCTTCATGCAGTAGAAAGCGTGCCACACGCCTAGCTTGGTGGTGAATAAAGTTTTTTATGGACCCACGTTGTCCATCAAACATAACATCCGTATCCAAGCGCTCCTGAAAACTTGCAAGCAAAGTTTTAACAACTTCCCTGTTTAATACTCTGCCCTCTTCACCAGTTTCAGCAACGATGATTTCATCAGGTTTAATCACGTTCTTCGTTAATAAGCCGATTAGGGTTCTATCCACAACTTGCTGTCTAAACTCCTCCATCAAATCCAAAACTAGCGAGGGCTTGCCTGGTCTGTCAGCGTGTAAGTAGCCCGCATAAAAGTCTAAACCAGCATAGCCAATGGCTTTCCAAACCTCTGGAAAGAGAATTGTTTGATAGCCAAAGTTTAGCATAGCGTTGAAGGGGTCGCGTGCTCCCCTTGTTATTCGCCCTGTAAAACCTAATTCAGTTGGTAACACCTGCCGGATAGCATCCCAATAAAAACGTGCGCCTTCAGCCTCTAAATTCATCAAATCTTGGCGTTTATCATCAATTTTGAAGCCTTGCTCTTTATCAACTTTAGTGCATATTTCATCGATGGCTTTACCAGCTTCATAAAGCCTTTCGGAAAGCGTTGGGTCGGTCTGGCGCCTATTTTTAGCCATTAACTTTAAGAGATTCGCTTGGTTTGCAAGTTTTCCAGACATGAACTTTTTGGCTAAAATAAAACCTCTTTCATCATTGTAAGCGGCGAATTGTTCCCTGCGAGCCCTTACTGAGCCGGTCATTGCAGCAGGCATCAAAACAGCATAGGGCCAACCACTGTAACGGGCAAAAACAACTTGGATGTTATTTCTGATTGCTAAATCCAAAGCGCTGGCTGAGAATGCGACGCCAGATGAGCAGCAAATTATGGAATCAACATCATCAGCCACAATCTCTTTTACCTCGCCTTCTTTCTTCACGATAAAGCGATTTCTCTTTCTGCCCAAGAAAATGCCGAAATCATCTAGAAATATTTTCATAAAATCACCTCCAACATCTAGGACTAGCCATAGCACACTTTGAAATAAATACAATCCTCTTTGCATTGAGAGCGTTCTGGCTTGCCGGGATCTTTTCCCTCAGCCACAATCTCCAGCTTTCGGTCTCTCTCTTCTATCCACCATTGTCTCAACTCGTCGCTGGCAAAGAACAGATCCTTACGCACGAAAATTTTGCCATCTTCAATGTTAAGGTAAA
>Ga0071330_1069098_pt1 | contig 41620 bp, 38 predicted proteins | sample GBScel77sediment_FD_63802 | JGI IMG/M metagenome (GOLD analysis project Ga0071330, IMG submission 63802) | Hot spring sediment microbial communities from Great Boiling Spring, Nevada - Cellulolytic enrichment Sediment 77C v2 (version 2) | ecosystem: Environmental > Aquatic > Thermal springs >...
AGCAACTTACCGTCAGTCCCCAATCGCCATTTGCCATTCGCTCTCAAAGAAGCCACCGCTTTGGGACTTGTTTTCGGGCTGCTCGGTTTAAGCAAAGCGTCGGCACTTGCTTGGCTGCCCCTTCTGTTGCTTGGAACTTGGCAAATCGCAAAACGCTCTCAACCACATCAAAGGTGGCAAATCTTTGCATTGGCTTTCGGCTTGCCTACCCTAATTTGCGGTTGGTGGTATGTCCGCTTCTACCTGCTTTATGGGCGCGTGATGCCAATCGTCAAGTGGACGGAGAACCCGGAGTTGCTGCTCAATTCACCAGCGGATTTATTCCGCCCTGACTCTTGGTTTCTGGTTTGGCGTTTTCTTTTGGGAGTTGCTCGCAGCCTTTGGGGGCAAGTTGACTGGTTCATCCTCAAACCTGAACATGTTGCTGCTTGGCGCCAAAAATTCGGCACACCAGCAGAAACTGCGTATCCTCTCACCGAGCCGTTATGGTTGTTGGCAGTTTTGCTTTCGTTGCTTGCTCTCATCGGTTGGTTCGTTCGGCTTGTCAAATGGGTTCAAACTGCCAGTCGCTATTCGCCAGTTGCTAATCGCCAATTGCCCATCACGACAAAGCAGCAAGCAGGCGCAATTCTCGTCTCAGGCTTCGTGCTCCTTTTTCTCGCCCTCATGCATTACACCTTGTTCACTCATCCCGGTGGCTACGAAGGTGGACGATACTTGCTGCCGTCCATTGGCGGGTTTGCCTTTCTCTTTTGGCAAGGTCTTTTCGGGATTGTCCCCGAAAGGTGGCGCTCGGTGCTTGTTTGCTCTGTCCTTGCTTTGCTGCTGGCGCTGAACATTGGTTGCGTCATCAATTTGCGCAACTTCCTCAACCCACTTTATGCGCCGTCATGAGAAGGGCGAAAGGATATGAGACCGCAAGTGTTGTATCGGGTTGACCAAAAGATCGTTGGGACAATTTGCTGGCTTGTAGGTTTTTTCGCAAGCCAGCGAAAACAAATGTTGGAACCTTCACGGTGGCGGCGGATTGCTGTCGCCAAATACATGGGCATGGGTAGCCTCGTTTTAGCGACACCGCTTTTGCAAATTCTTCGGCAAAACTCGCCTCAAGCAGAAATTGCCATCGTCACTTCTTCCGACCTCGCCCAATTGGCTCGCATGTTGCCTGTTGACAAAATTTTTGCTTGGGATTTCCGTTCGGTTTTGTCTGCGCTGAAAACTTTCCCGCACTTTATCTCGTCATTGCGTCGCTGGCGTCCCGATGTCTTCTTTGACTTGGAATTTTTCGTCAACACCTCAGCGCTCATCGCTTGGCTCTCGGGTGCTCCGATAAGGGTTGGTTTCCACCACGCCCAATCGCCTCGCGGTCGGCTTTTGACCCACTATTTACCCCTCACGCCACGCCACACGGCTGAACTTTTTGCTAATTTGGCTTGGACAGTCGGCATTTCAGTTAAATCGTTGCCATCGCTTTGCAGGCTAAACTACGACCCACAAAAAGTGCGAGACGAAATTCGTTCTCTGCCTCGCCCCTTCGTTGTTGTCAACCCCAACGCAGGCGAATTGGCTTTGCAACGCCGTTGGATGCCAGAAAGGTTTCACGATTTGCTCTGCAGGCTTTTAGACTCCTTCCCCGATATGCATTTCGTCTTCATCGGAAGCCGAAGCGAGCGCAATCATGTAGCAAGTGTTCTGGCAGAACTCTCAGGTCACTTTCGCGTCAGAAACTTGGCAGGTCAGTTGAACTTGGACGAGTTGTGTTTTGTCCTTGACAATGCACTCGCTCTCATCACCAACGATAGCGGACCGATGCATTTGGCTGCAGCCTTGGGGACACCTTGTGTGGCATTGTTCGGACCAGAAACGCCCGACCATTACGGACCGATGGGGGAAGGGCATTGGACAATTTACAAACGCTTGCCTTGCTCCCCTTGCTTGACACCTTTTGACGGCAAAATGTTCCCTTGCCCGTTTGAAGTCCAGTGCCTGAAAGCAATCAGCGTGGACGAAGTTTTTGAAGCAGCAAAGAAGGTCATCAACCGTCCGTAGTTTCGCTGCAGTCCGACTTAGCGTCCTACTTTTCAAGGCAAAGTTTGCGACCGCAAAAATTTTTCCACTTCGTCGCGGGTTGGCATGGATGGCTGAGCGCCGACTTTTGTGCAGGCTAAAGCGCCTGCATCATTTTGTCTTAAGCCATTCATCGCGGCTTATTCCTGCTTGCTTGAGAATCCTCACCAAAAGGTCAACGCTGATTTCCCGCCGATGGGGATTAGGGATAGTCAACACGAGATCGCCTTTCACCATGTAAGGGTGTTTGCCACCTTTGAAAGGACCTTCAAACCCCAACTGTCGCAGCCGTCGGACCAACTCAGCCCATGAAACAGGGGTTAGTTTAGACACGAACTTTCAACCCCCGCATTTTGCGGAATTTGACCTTCCCCAAGGGCGGTAACGGTAGCCCCCTTTGCAAGCGCACTATAATCCAGCCCTCAATCGCTTCCCTTAAGTTTTCGCGGCACTCTTCCAGAGTTTTGCCTGTAGCCCAAACGCCTTGAAGTTCTGGAACCTCGCCATAGTAAGGCTCTTCGTCGTCAATGATTTCGTAACGGGCGCGTCTCAAGGCTTCTTGAATGTATTCCAGCAGCATGTTTCGTCACCTCTCAATCTCTCAAGGCAAAGTTTGCGACCGCAAAAAGTTTTCCACTTCGTCGCGGGTTGGCATGGATGGCTGAGCGCCGACTTTTGTGCAGGCTAAAGCGCCTGCAGCGTTGGCGAAGATGACAGCCTCTTCCAGCGGTGCGCCCTCTGCCAATTTGACCGTCAATGCTGCGGCGAATGCGTCCCCTGCAGCCGTCGCGTCAACGGCTTGGACTTGGAAAGCAGGAAAATGTCGGGTGAAATCGTGGGTGGCGAGCAAAGAACCATTTGCCCCTAATGTCAAAACGACCGCTTTCGCTCCTTTGTCCAACAACGCTTTCGCTGCACTTTCAGCGCTTTCAAGGTCGGTGACAGCAATTCCTGTCAAGCCCTCAATTTCCCGTTCGTTCGGAGTCCAGACATCCACCAGACCGAACCACTCTTCAGGCAAAGGTTCGCGGGGAGCAGGGGCAGGATTGACAACCACGATAGCGCTGTGACGACTCGCTTCGCCGATAGCGTAGCCGACAGTTGACAGGGGAATTTCAAACTGAACTAACAGCGCTTTTGCATTATCCCAGACCTTTGATGCCGCATCAATGTCTTCTCGGCTGACCCGACCGTTCGCGCCGGGAGCGACGACTATTTCGTTTTGCCCAGTTTCATCAACAAAGATGAGAGCGACACCCGATGGAGTTTCTGGGTCGCGCTGGACGAAATCTGTGCGGACACCTGCTTCCTGAAAACTTTGAAGCAATATGTCACCAAAAGCATCCGTTCCGACCCGACCGATGAACCAAGTTTCGGCACCCAAACGAGCACAAGCAACGGCTTGGTTTGCGCCTTTGCCACCACATGCCATCTCAAATCGGGTTCCCAAGACTGTCTCACCGGGCGCTGGTAACTTTGGCGCAAAGGCAACCATGTCCATGTTGGCACTGCCGACCACGACGACCTTAGCGCTCATCCTTCTTCACCTCGTCGTTCCTTCCTGCGTTTTTGACTCATCGCTCTTTTTGTCCTTGCTTTTGCTGCTTTCGTCGTCCTGCGATTCCTTTTCTTGATCTGGCGATTTTTCAGGCGCGGGTTTTTCGGGAGTGGGTTTGACTGAGGGCGCCTTTTCGCTGCTGCTTTGAGGTGTCGTTGTCGCTGGCGTTGGGGCAGGTGCTTCAGGTCGCATCAGAAAAGTCGTCAAAAGCCACAAAGTTGTCCCGACATCAATTTCGCCTTGCGTCCTTATAGCGACGACCCGAATGCTTTCAGAATTGGCGTTAAGCCGAGCAGTGAAAACGAACAATCCCTTCCTGGGTGGTTCAACCATTACCATCGTTTCCCGTTTTCCGTCACTGCTTCGGTTCCAGAAAATCCGCCGCCAACCTTGCGCTTCCAGCAGACTTTGGTTCATCTGAATCAAGTCGGCAGGTGTTGCACCTTTCTGGCGGAAGTCATACTCAACCAGCCAAAGCGATTCCATGCCCGTGATTAAATCGCGCAGTTGCTCGCCCTGAATCACTTGACCGCCAGAATGCTGAAGGCTGAAGTAACCGAAAACTTGAGCGACGACAGGGAGCAAATCGTCTTTCGTCAATTGAAGTTCCGTCAGAAGGGTCGCACCGGCTGGGACGAAAATGACGGGTTTTAGCGGAACGGTGGGCTTAGTCGCTGTTGAACTTTCCGCTGCAGGTTGCAACTGAGCGAAGGCTAACGAAACCGAAAAGACAAGCGCAAGACAAGTCAACACATTTCGCATCATTTCTCACCTCGCCAACGAAGTTGAGCAGCCAATTCGGCAGCCCTTTGCCTCCAAGGAGTTTGACTGTAACGCAACCAGAAAAGGTGAAGGGCTTGGCGCGCCCTCTCTTCTTCGCCGAGCCTAAAATGCAACTCTGCCACTTTCAAGAGGGCTTGCGGTGCCCCTTTAAACTCTGCCACTTCCGCTACTTTTTGGAAAAGCGTCAGCGCTTCATGATAACATCGGTGTCGCTCCAATTGTTCGGCGAGGGAAAAAAGGATTTCGGGCGACAAACTTTGGACCTTCAGTTCCGCCACAATCCGGCAGGCTCTGTCTAACGCACTTTCGTTCCAAAACAGGTGCTCAAGGGCTTTGCAAATTGCTTCTTCGGCTTTCTCTCGGTTCCCTGCCTTCAAGAAATTGTGAGCAGCGGCGAGCCAATAGGCAGATGGGTTCTGGAAGCAAAGGGCGAGTTGACACCAAATAGATGCAGCCTCTTCCCATCGTCCTTCTCGTTCCGCCATCTCAGCCTGTCGCTTCCATCGGTCGCAGGCAGCCACTCTGTGCCAGTCAAGCCCGAATGCAACAATTACACCGACAGCAAAACTCGTCAGGTGGGCGATAACTGGCTTTTCGGGATGTGGGGAAACGAGCAACCAAATTTGAGCGATGAGCCATAAAGCAATCAGCGACCAAAGTGGCGTGCTGAACTCTTGAGTTCTCCAGCGCCATCCATAAATTGCTCGCCACTTTAAGCCGATATGCCAGAAGCGCAAACAAAAAGTTCCCATAGCGAAAGCCACCATTGCTGACGAACCGACCAACTGTGATGGGTCTGGGTGACCTTGCCATAACCAAAATGCTTCTTGAGCCTTCAAGGCTATCCAGTGCGCAATTAGTCCGAATGCCAAAAACTTATGCCAACCCATTTCTGCTTCCACGAACCAACCAAACAACCATAAGCCCGCAAGGTTGAGGGTTAAATGCCCAAAATCGGCATGGACCAAGAGAGCGGTGAACACCTTCCACCAATGAGGCTTTGCAGGGTCATATCCGAAAAACTCAAACCATTGCTCCTTCGCTGCTGGCGCGAAATCGTTTCGGCTCAAGAACACAAATTGAGCCAGCACTGCCAACCAGACGGCGATAGTTAGAGCAGTTAACCCTTTCGGCAAACGCTTGGGTCTTTCCGACAAACCTACTGGAACAATCAGCATCATCTCTTTTCACCGCTCCCATAGCAATTATGCCCGCATCAAAACCACAACGAGGACCTTTTAGGAAAACCCGAGTTGAGCGAGGGCATCAAAGTGCCAGAGGATTTTCAAGCATGCCATAATTGCAAGGCGGTGAGGAAAAATGGGATTGAGAGGACGCGATTTTCTATCCGCTGCGGACATAACTGCGGAAGAGGCTTTGGCGTTGTTTGAAATGGCGAAATACTTCAAAGATTGCCGGCGCACTCGCAAAGAACACGAAAAGCCCTTGAGTGGCAAGACAGTTGCAGTGCTTTTCCAAAAGCCATCGTTGCGCACCCGTGTGACCTTTGAACTTGCGGTTCATGAACTTGGCGGTTACCCTGTCGTGCTCACTCAGGCAGAAGTTGGGCTTGGTCAAAGGGAGGCGGTCAAAGATGTTGCACGAAACCTTGACAGGTGGGTTGACGCAATAGTCGCTCGCGTCTTTGCCCATGAGACTTTGGTTGAGATGGCTGAATGGGCTGAAGCGCCCGTTATAAATGCTCTCTCCGACTTGGAACATCCCTGTCAAGCCCTCGCCGACTTGTTCACCCTTTGGGAGCGATGGGGTGATGTTCGCGGGCATCACTTGACTTTTGTCGGAGATGGCTTTAATGTCGCTCACTCGCTGATGCTCCTTTGCGCTGTGCTGGGAACTCATTGCACCGTCGCAACCCCAAAAGGCTACGAGCCCAAAGAAGCGATCGTCCGCAAAGCCCTTGAACTCGCCCAAAAAAGCGGGGCAAAAATTAAGGTCACCAACGATCCCGTTGAAGCGGTGCGAAATGCAGAAGCAGTTTACACTGATGTCTGGACGAGCATGGGGCAGGAAGCGGAGTCGGAAAAACGAAGGCGAGATTTTGCGGGATTTCAAGTCAACACCGAATTGCTTCGCCACGCTCCGTCCGATGTGGTCGTGATGCATTGTTTGCCTGCCCATCGGGGGGAGGAGATTACCGACGAAGTTTTGGACGCCCCATTTAGCCTCGCTTGGGAGCAAGCGGAAAACCGTCTGCACGCCCAAAAGGCGCTGCTGGCAGAAATTTTGGGAGGGGAGTGAAATGAACGCCGAACGACCACCCGATACTTTGGCGAAGTTCACGAAAGTTTTTGTCTACCGCCAATCAGCAGTGAGACCGTATCTGATTGCCTGTGCGGTCGTCTTTGCAATCATGGGCTTCCTCATGTGGGCTTACGCTAAATGGGAAGCCTTAACCTTTTCGGTGACTGTCTTGCTTTCCATCCCAATGGCTCTGATGGCATCTTGGACTCTTTACCTTTGGCTTGTCAGCAAGACAGCGGTTCTGCTTGTAACCGAGCACGGGGTCGTCTACAGCGACCGATGGGTTCGCAGGGCACTTTTGTGGAGCGAGATAGACGCCATTACCCGCTTCGCTATACGCAGCAAGAAAGGAAGGGGCATCGCTTTGAGGTTGGGTCTCAAATCCCTTGAGAACTGGCAGGAACTCGTCAACTTCGCCCGCGAGTTCAGCGATGCGAAGATTTTGGTCTAAACGCTCCTTATCGGAAAACCCTTTCCTTTTGCCCCCTAAGTGGGCAAAAATTTCCTGTTGGTGATGGGCAGATGGAGATTTTCAAGGTTGAGAAAGCAACGCTCTCGAGCGTTGACGATTTGAAAGCATATCACGCTCACATTCGCCCTTTCGTGTTGCAGCGGCTGGAAGAGTTCCGTGAGACTTGGGAACGAGGCGATGAAGCAGTTTTTGAGGAACTCGTCTTTTGCATCTTGACGGCAGGGGCATCAGCCCTCATGGGGCTCAGGGGAGTGGAAGCCCTTCGCCCTGTCCTATGGAGCGCAACCGCTGAAGAAATCGCCCAACGAATTCACTTCCACCTTTACCCTGCCGCTCGCGCTCAATATATCGTCGCCGTTAGAGAAGTCGTCAGAAACGAACTTGGTGGAAGGTTGAAGGCGTGGATAGAATCGTGGCGCGGGCGCGATACCCGTAGGGACGCTTGTGTCCAGAAGTTCAAAGGCATCGGATACAAAGAGGCTTCACACTTCTTGCGAAACATCGGCTTCCGCGGCTATGCCATTCTTGACAAACACATACTTCGTTCCTTGCACGCTTTCGGAGTCATAGACAGCGACCGACCACCTTCAACTCGGAACCGATACTTGGCAATTGAGCAGCGCTATCTTACCTTTGCCCATCAAGTCGGCATTGACCCCGACGAACTTGACTTGACTTTGTGGGCGTCGAGGACGGGCATGATTGTCAAGTGAACTTCCGCTCTGCCGGCTTGAAGTCAACTTGGCAAGGTTGACGAGATATCAATACTGCGGCACAGACGGGTCAATTTCCTGAGACCATGCATTTATTCCGCCCTTGAGAACTTTGACCCTTGAGAATCCCATCCTCTGAAGCATTTGCGCGGCAAGTCTGCTCCTCTGGTCGTTTCGGCAGAAAATGATGATTTCCGATGTCAAGTCCAGTTCGTGGACTCGTTCAGGCAAATCGTCAAGGGGGATATGCTTGTATGGGTGAGGGAACTCGGAAATTTCCAACTCTTCGGGTTCGCGGACATCCAAAAGAAGCAATGGTTCACCAGCGTCAAGTTTGCTTTTCAGTTCCTGAGGCGTCACGAAGATTTCGTCGCTTTCGGGCAATTCTCCCCTCCTCAACCCGCAAAACTCTTCGTAGTCAATCAACTCGCGAATTGTCGGGTTATCTCCGCAGACGGGACAGTTGGGATTGCGTCGGATGCGGACAGTCTTGAACTCCATCCTCAAAGTGTCAATGAGCATCAACTTGCCTATAAGTGGCTCGCCGATACCGACAATCAACTTGATGGCTTCCGCTGCTTGAAGTGCGCCGACGATGCCGGGCAGAACTCCCAAAACTCCACCTTCAGCGCAACTTGGGACAGCGCCGGGCGGAGGTGGCGAAGGGAATAGACAACGATAGCATGGTCCTCGTTCAAAACCGTTGAACGGGCGTGAAAGGAAGACAGAAACTTGACCCTCAAACCGAAAGATGCTGCCGTAGATGTAAGGCTTGCCCAAAATCACAGCAGCATCATTTGTCAAGTATCGTGTCGGGAAGTTGTCAGTGCCGTCAATGATGATGTCGTAATCGCTCATGATTTGCAAAGCGTTCTCGGAAGTCAGCCTTTCGGGATAGGTCTCAATCTCCACATCAGGGTTCAAGTCCTTCAATCTCTCAGCCGCCGCTTCAACCTTCGGGACGCCAACGACGCTTTCGCCGTAAAGGATTTGCCTTTGCAAGTTCGTTCGGTCAACGACATCAAAGTCAACCAAGCCCAACCGACCAATTCCTGCAGCAGTCAAGTAAAGGGCAATAGGGCAGCCAAGCCCACCTGCACCAATTATGAGGACGCTCGCTGCCCTCAACTTCTTCTGTCCAGCCATCCCGACCTCAGGCAATATCAAGTGTCGCGAATAACGCAAAATTTGCTCATTGGTCAGACGAACTTGCGCAATGTCAATCACGGCTCATCCCTCCGACAAATTCCGACATTTCGGCAAAGAAATTTTGGCATTAGCCTTCAGAAAAGGCAACAGGCTTTCAAAAGCCTTGTGGTTTCAAAGCGTTGCGATGGCTTCAATAGGGATGATGCTTGGTTCGCTGATTTTTGCCACAACGGGGCATGAAGCGTTGGGACGAAAGAGCGAGGGCAGTTTGCCTGATGAGCCAAAGTTTTTGCCTGCTGTGAGAAGGTCTTGGCAAAATTTAGATGGGTGAAAAGTCGGTGGGCAGTTGGAAGGAAGTTTGGAGGCAGTTTGTTCGCATCGGGGCTGCTTTAGGCGTATTCGTGCTCTTGGGGACGCTTGGATACTACCTTCTTGGACACAGTTTGGGACGCCCAGCGAGTTTGCTGGATTGCCTATACATGACCATCATCACTTTGTCCACAGTGGGCTATGCAGAGACAATTCCCGTTGCGAGAACCGAAGCAGGAAGGCTTTTCACTATACTGCTCATCCTGAGCGGTGTCGGTGTGCTTCTTTACGCCTTGACAAGTTTTGCTATTCTGCTGATAGAGGGAACAATGCAGGGTGCATGGGGGAGATGGCGAATGGAAAGACAAATTGCCAAGATGAGCAACCATTACATCGTTTGCGGGGCAGGTCGGGTTGGAGAGGTCATAGTTCGCGAATTGGCTCTCACCCGCCGGCCAGTGGTTGTGATTGACAAAGACGCAGAGAAAGTGACCGCTATTGGGCGGGAACTGAATGTGCCTTTTATTGTCGGGGATGCGACGGAGGAATCGGTCTTGCGGGCTGCAGGAATTGAGAGAGCAAAGGGTTTATTGGCAGCCTTAGGCAACGACCACGACAACCTATTCCTCGTCCTCACCGCCCGTTCAATCAACCCAAATTTGCGAATCATTGCGAGGGGCAATCACCCCTCCGTTGTGGACAAAATGCTAAAAGCAGGTGCTGATGAGGTTGTTTTGCCGGAGACGACCGGTGGCTTGAAGATGGTTTCTTTGATGGTGAGACCTACGGCTGTCAGTTTTTTGGACCAAATGTTGCGCCAGCGAGAGGTTACCCTTCGTGTTGAGGAAGTAGTCATTGAGCCTTCATCACCTCTCGTCGGTAAACGGCTATCCGATTTGAAATTGCCGCAACAATGGAACATCTTGGTCTTGGCATATCAGCAGGAAGACGGGACGCTGGTTTATAACCCGCCAGCAGATTTGGAACTACGACAAGGGATGTCGCTCATCGCCATGGGTGATGTCCACAAGTTGGAGCAATTCCGACGGTTAGCCCAAAACAAAACCTAAGCGCCACAATTACACTTGGCTTGCACTTTTGGAAAGGAGGTCAGTTGGAATGGGGCAAACGAGGCGAGCCTTTCTGCAGCGGACGGTCGGGACTTTGTTGACGGCAGCGACAACCGTTTGGGGACAAGAGAAGGAGGCGAAGCGAAAGATGGAGTGGAAGTTGGGACTGCAAAGTTACTCACTCAGGACAATGCCTTTTGACAAGGCTGTCGCAACCGTTAAGGAACTTGGCTTGACCTACCTTGAAGCCTTCCCGGGACATTTGCCGATGGAGCGAGCGGAAGAAGCCAAGAAAATCTTGCAGCAGCATGGAGTCAAACTCATCGCTTATGGCGTTGTGGGGATGAGCAACAACGAAGCGGCGATGCGTAGGTTGTTTGACTTCGCTAAAGCAATGGGCATAGAGGTTCTAACCGCTGACCCTGCACCCGACAGTTTTGACCTCTTGGACAAACTCGTTGAGGAGTATGGGATCTATGTCGCTATCCACAATCACGGACCTGGCAGCAGGTATCCAGGCGTTGACAGCGTCGTCAAGGCAATCCAAGGTCACCACGAACGAATTGGCTTGTGCTACGACACAGGACACGGAGCCCGAGCCGGCGACAACATAGTTGAGGCTGTGCACAAAATTGGGAAGCGCATTTATGGCGTGCACTTAAAGGATGTCAACGAACAAAAGCGCGATGTGGTCATTGGAACCGGCATTTTGGACATTCGCGGCTTCGTTAAAGCACTCAAGGAAGTTGGCTTCAAAGGCGCGTTCATGCTGGAATACGAACTTGAGCCACAAAACCCTGTGCCCGGAATTCAGAAATCGCTGGATTTCGTCCGGAAGGTCTTGGCTGAAGTCGGCTGACTTGTTCGGGGCAAAGTGCTATGGTGAGAATTGGGACTTCGGGCTGGGTTTATCCGCACTGGAGGGAGCGTTTTTACCCGTTAAGTTTGCCGACAAGGCAATGGCTTTCCTTTTACGCCCAGCACTTTGACACCGTTGAGGTCAACAATTCGTTCTACAGGTTGCCCAAACGAGAGACTTTTGAGCAATGGCGAAAGGAAACACCCGACAATTTCGTGTTCGCTGTCAAGGGCTCTCGCTTCATCACCCACATGAAGAAGTTGAAGGAAGTCAGCGAAGCCCTTGTTCGGTTCTTCAGCGCTGTGGACGGTTTGGGTGAAAAGTTAGCCGTCGTCCTTTGGCAACTGCCACCAAACCTGAAAGCCGATGCTGAACGATTGGATGCCTTCTTTCGCATATTGTCCCGCCATTGTGCTCACGCAGTTGAGTTCCGTCACCCATCGTGGTGGCAGGACGAGGGGGTCTTGAAAGTTTTGGAACGACACGAAGTCGCTCATTGCGTTCCCATTGCCCCTCCGTTTCCGAAAGAACTCGCCCACATGGTAACAGCGCCGTTAGTCTACCTTCGCTTTCACGGTTGGAACGGGCTTTATGCCGGTTTCTTCCCCGATGACGAGTTGGCTTGGTGGGCTGAACAAATCACAAACTGGCAAAAGCAGGGGTTGACAGTTTTCGCATACTTCAACAACGATGTGAACGCTTATGCTGTCGTCAATGCCAAGACACTCAAGGCGATGGTTGCCCAATTGACATTAACCGAAAAATTTCATGAGCCAAAGTAACTGCCTCCGAGGCGACAGAGAATGCTTGCTTAGCGTCATCCTCGCTGAAGATTTCCCAAGGTGTTCGCCACATACTTTCGTCACCGTAGTCAGTTCCAGCATGAATCTCGGGACCGAGCAATTCGGCACACTCTGCTAATCGCTCAACAAGGTGTGTGACAGGTTCAGGGAAGCGATTTTCTGAAAGAGCACGGCGGAGAAGTGAAGCAGGTAAATGGGTTCGTCCAACAGGTCCTAAAAGTGCTAAAACCGCCTTCGCCGCATTCTCGGTAGCCAACTGACTATTGTCAACGCATGATCGCCAACGGCATAGGTTAAGGTCTTCGCCAGCCTCTTTCAAAAAACCGTCTGCTAACCGAAGGCGATATCTTGCTTCTTCCCTGAAAGCCAGCATTATCTTCGTCACCTCAAGAGCGATTTGACCAGAGCCACTCTTCTCCGAACTCTACTCTTTCCCGAACCAAGCCTGTTTCCCCAATGAAATCCCGCAACTTTTCCAGCCAACGGGCTGCAAACCCGAACGGGTCATAGAGAATTTTCCCGTCAAGTGCGATGTCAAGGTGAAGGGATGCAAGACGGTTTTCTAACTCGGAAGGTGTGCGCACCAGAAAGCAAACATTACCTCGCCATTCAGATGGAAGCAGTCGCTTTAGCATGAAGTTTCGTTCCATGAACCCCTCAGGTAACCCGTTGGCAATGACCAACAAATCCCAATCACTGTCCTTAGTTGCTTCACCTCTTGCCCTTGAGCCAAAAAGCACAATAGCAATCAGCCTTTCACCTAAGCCTGCCCTTAATGCTTGCACAACGGGATCAAGGATTTCGGTCACTGAAGTTGACTTCATCGGTTTCTCACCCGATCCAGCGAATTAGTGAACTTTTTCAGCGCAAATTTCAAGTCGCCGTTTCACGCCTCTCCTCCCTGAACAAGCCAGCGAAGATAACGGCGCAAATTAGGGTGATGATGGCTGGGATGGTGAAAATCCAAGTGTAGTTGGTCTGACCATCCGTTGTGAAGATGTCCTTCAGGAACCCGGCGAAGAAGCCTCCAATCAACAGCCCAACGCCAAGCACTGCGAAGTTGATGAGCGCTTGCGCTGATGAGCGGATGTCACGAGGGGCAACCATGTCAGTGTAAATGAAAGCGACAACGAAGAAGAAGACATAGCAGAAACCGTGTAACGCCAATGCTGCGATGGAGAGCCAAACAAGCCAAGGTGATGCTTGATGACCAGCCCAAGTGATGGCGAAGACGATGTAGCGAATTGGCCAAGCAACTATGCCCACGAGAAGCGAGTTGCGAACTCCCCACCTCGGCAAGGCATAAGGCAACAGGAAGGTGATGGTGAAGATTTCGGCTATCTGGGCAATCGTCATCCAAGCAGGGAGCGTCCGTTCAGTTATACCTACGACCCGTCCTGCCTCCTGAAGGAAGGGGAATGTCAGCATGTAGTAAAGGCGCAACTCAGTGGCAACGATGAAAGCGATGATGAAGAAGGTCAAGTAATTGCGGTCCTTCAGCAAAACCAAAGCCTCTCGGAACGCCAATGGGTCGGGCGCTTCCTTCGCAGGCGGGGTGTGAGGGAGCGCAAACGAAGCCAAGCCCAGTAAGATAGAGAATATGCCAGCCAAGACAAAGACATCAATGACAGCCCAATCAGCCGAGCCGAACGCTGACCTCATGACACTCAAAATCCAACCTGCCACAATCCATCCGATCGTTCCCCAAACTCGTATTGGACCAAACTCCCGCTGTGGGTCCTTCAAGTGTTGGAAGGCAATTGAGTTCGTCAATGCCAAAGTTGGAGCGTAAAAGAGGGCATACAGAAGCATCAGTGGCCACATCGTCGCAAGTTGCTTCTGGGTTGACAAGATTAGCATCAAAACGCCACCAACGAGGTGGAATATGCCCAAAGCGGTCTGCGCAGGTAGCCATCGGTCAGCGACCTGACCCGCAGTAAATGGTGCAAGCAAGTTCATGATGGGGAGCGCATTATAAATCAAGGCAAGCCCAAATCCCGTGAAGCCAAGTTTCTCAACGAGGATGCCCGAAAGGGGAGGCTCCCACGCACCCCAAATCGCATACTGCAGGAACATCATTACAGCCAGCAACGGCTGTGAAAACATCACCTTCAAAGCCGTTGCCAACTCTTGCCATCCACTAACTTGCCTTTCTTCCGCCATCTTTCTTCCCACCTCCGTTGGCACAACTTGCAATCGTGCATGAGCACGACCTTCCGAATTTTACCACACAACAAACTCAAGGGACACTTCACTCAAAAACGATTCGCAGGGGGAAGGGCAATTTGTAGCGGAGCAGCGGGTAAAGGATTCCGCCCCAAATCACACCCGTCATGAGAAAGTGACCTAAAGCCAAACCTAAAAACAGCGGAACTAATTTTCGGTGCAAACTCATCCCGCCATAACGCAAAATCAGACCCTTGACAGCCCAGACGAAAAATGTGGGAAACCAGTAAGGGCAATGGTGACTGTAAGCGTAAGCCAACGGGAAACCTAACGGGTGCAACGGGAAGGTGGGCATGAAGCGTCGTAGATAAGCCAGCAACAAAGTGACCGATGCACCATAAACCGTGAACCCAATCCGCCACCAATCTGGAGGCGTCGGCTTGTTGAGCAAGTTGCTCAGCAGCCGATAATCTTGGGCAGCAACATAGGTTCGGTAATCGGCAGTGCCCGGTGCACCTTCCAAAAAGTTCGCCCCTCGCCCATAATAAGCAGTCAAGTGACTGATAAAGGCTGCCCACAAACCAACGAACATCCCACCAAAACTCACCAGAATTACTGCACCTGTCGGCAAACCTGTCTCCATCACCAACTTCACTGTATCGGCAGCGTAAGCGCCGTTCAAGTTCAGGTAAAAGTGGCGGGCAACCCAAAACAGCCCCGAAAGCAGCACCAAACTTTTCACCCCTCCCATCCGCAACAAGCCTGTGATGCCGAAAGCGTAATGCAAAAAGTCTCTGGGTGCGCCGTAAGGGTAAACCCACGAGTAAGGCATCCCCACTTCCGCACGAATGCGGGCGTAAGTGACAACGAACATGGTCAAGACGAGCCAATAAGCCAGCGCAATCGTTGCTGCCATTCCCGATGCCATCATCCAACCTACAACAATCAAACTTCCAGATGCTACCAAGCCAATGGCTAACATTTTTGAGTGCGGAGTGCTGAGTGCGAAGTGCAATTGGTGTTTGAAAGCGCTTTGTCTAAATCCACGCCACAAAAGCAACGCTGCCATCGCCAAATAACCGCCGACACTTTGTGAATGCGGAAACGGGAAGGAATCGCCGATACCCATCACCGTTGGAATTTCCCATCCGAACACCCCGACACCGACAAGGGCGATGAGTTTGAACACGAAGTAGAAAAACCAAACCGAAAGCAAAACTTCCTGCGGGACGAGATAGCCGAAACCGACGCCTTCCACCAACGGGAAAATCATCAACGGTCGCAAAGCGTTGAAAGGACGGTCAGTAAGGTAAGGCGCTAAATCCCAGAAGCGGCGAACTTCTCGGAAAAAGGAGCAAATAGCCATCAAAGTTGTTGGCATCGCCCCTAAAAAGATGCCGAACCAGACGAGCCTTGTAGCGAAAAAGTTTTGACCTTCAACGCCACGAACCATTTGCAATGGCAGTTGAGCCAACGGGAAGTTGAGCCTTTCAGCGGACAACCAGTTTGGCGCTAAAAGCCAAGCCCAACCGTAGCCTATCGCCCACAACCCGACGAAAAAGAGCGTCCAACGCAAAAGTGGCGGAAGCCACTCGTCCCAAGGGGTGCGACCTTCCATGCCCTCAAAAAATCCACGAATGATGGCGCTGTCTTTCGGCACCCACCAATCGGGCAACAAAGCCCAAAACTCTTTGAGACGGTTGTCTGGAGTTGCGTAGTAAAGCGGCGTCGTCAGCGAAGGGAAGAAGGAGCGAACGCCGCCAAAAGTTGTGGGCAATAAGGAAAAGCAAGCGAAAAGGTAAAACGCCAAAAGTTCAGCGTCATTGAATTTCAACCAGCGACGCAATGGGAGCAAAAGTGTCAACGCCAGTAAGACAGGGACGGGTGGGTTGCCACCGGCAATGTTGGACGCTCCCGTGCGAAGTTCCGAGTGCAAAACCCAAAAGTTAAGGAGAACGACGAAGAGACAACCCAGCACAATGACAAAACTCCAGCGAATTCGTTGCTTTTCAGTTGCGCTTAAAACTGTGACAGCAGCCATTAGTCAAGGCACCCTCATGCCAGCAAAAAATTTCGCTAACCAAGTTCACTCGCCAATTCCCCTTCCAAAGCCACGATGCTTTGAGCAAAGGGAAAGCCGTAAACGAAGCGGTCTGCCGAATGAGCCTTTTCAGCGGGCAGCAATCTCAATAAAGTCAAGCCTTCAACAGGTTTTGCTGCTTTCAATCGCCAACGCCATCTGTCGCCGATATTCTCAACGACCTGCCGAATTGAACGACGCTGTTCAAGCCAATCAATTATTTGCTGGCTCGTTTGCCATCTCATGCCTAACTCGTGCCCCAATATGACCAACCGTTCCAGCGCTGCTTTTGTCCCTTGACGGCGGATGTGTGCTGGATGAAAGATGAAGTGGGCGACGCCGCCGACTCGCACTGTTTGACGCAAAAGCCATTTACCCACGCTGACGGGCACAATGGCGGGATGAAACAAGCCTTCAGGAAGCGTGTCGTCGCTTACCATATCTTGCGAGAACAGGTTGATGGCGGTGACATTCAAAAATCTGGGGCGGTTGCTCTCGTCGTCCAAAGGTCGCCAAGGGTGTGAACCGCCGAACAAAAATCCGACTGTCCCATGCTTGCTCGGTCCTTTACTCTGTTCAGCCCTAATGCCCAATTCCTCGCACCATCGGAAAAACTCCAGTCGTCCTTCCCATCGGGTGTAGTGGTTTTTGTTGCTGACCGCTGCGACGCCCGCAGCATCCTTGAGCCATTGCCACTGAATTCGCAAATTGCGCTTTGACCAAGTTGTGAAAGGTGTGCCCGTGAAGGCATCAAAGTGCAGAGCAATTTCGCAACCTGCATCCAAAATTGCCCGATAAAGTGATGGCGGATAACCGCCGGGGTAAATCACGCACCAAGTCGTTGTGATGCCTAACTGTTGAACCGTTTGAAGCAAATCTTTCGCCAACTCAGGTTCGTTTCCGTCGGTGTCGTGGGAAATTAAGCCAACTGCAGGCAACCCTTCTTGCCAAAACCAAATCATCGGCAATGGCAGTCCCTTTTTCTGCGCTGCAAAGAAAATCGCCTGCAAAAGTAAAGCCCGCAACTCATCGGCAATCGGCTGCCCAAAGAAAACCCATTTCCTTGCCTCATCACCGTGTCCCGTGTCCCATGTCCCTTGTCCCCACCCCATTCGGTCTCGTTGCCAATCCAGCACATGCCCATCTTCGGTTTTCAAAATGCCGTCGTCAATGGGAGCACTGCCGTCGGGTGCAGGTGTCCCATCTTTCGTGACAGCGATACCTTGTTGGATGTGGACGACGGAACGCATCAAATCGGGAGCGATGAAGATGACTTGCCCTTGCCCAACCTGTCTGACAATGACAGCATCGCCCAGAACATTGTCGTTGCTGTCAACGACCTCAGCGATGACTTGGGAATCGCCCTTTGCCCTCGCGATAACGCCGCCGAAGACATGAAGGGAAGACTGGAGACCGCTACCGATGGGATGCGGAGAAGTCAAGTGTATCCAACCTTGCTCCAGTTCGCCACCAAATTGAACGCCCAACAATTCGTCCAAGCCGTTTATTGTGCCGACAGCAATCAAACTACCACCTTGTTGAACGAACCATTGAAGGCGACTGCGTTCTTCGGTTGTAAGCGATTTTTGACCTGCCAGCAAGCAAATGGGTGTTCGTTCGGGATGCAAATTTTTCGTCGTCACGGTGCGAAACGGGATGCCTGCATGGGCGAGAATTTCAACGGCGTAACGGTCAGTCGCCCTTTCGCCGACAATCAAACCCAGCATCGCTACCACCTTCATTGCGAACCCAAAAGCCTGTCAACCTTGATGATGGCTTTCGCCATGTCGGCGATGTCTTCGTCGCTCAAAAATTCGTGCATGGGCAAAACGATTAAGCGGTTCAAGTAATCTTGAGCCCTCGGACAGGTCGTCTCATCGTAGCGAACTTCTCTGATGGCTCGGTCAAAAGGAAAGCGTGAGTTGCCGAAAACTTTCTGCCGCTGCAATGCCTCGTGGCAAAGGAAGATGGGTTTGCCGATGTAATGCGCCCCACATGAAATCCCTTCAGCCCGCAGCGCCTCGGCAAATTGGTCGGCTGTAAAAGGCGCATTGGGCTGAACCAGCAACTCATAGTGCCAGTAAACCTCCTTGCAACCGTCAAGCACTTTTTGCGGCTTGACATATTTGCAGTCAGAGATCATCTGGCTTAGCAATCGCCCTTTTCGGTGTCGCTCGGAAACGACCCAATCAAATCGCTTCATTTGTGCCAAAGCCACCGCGCCCGTCAGTTCGTTCATGCGGTAGTTCAAACCCAGCATCACATACTTGCGATGCGTCGTCATCGCTCCCCTTTCCCATCCCTTGTCCATGAAAAGCGCCATCTTTGTTGCCAGTTCCTCATCGTCGGTAATGGCAACTCCGCCATCGCCCGTCGTGATGTGCTTGCTTTGTTGCAAACTGAAGCAACCGATTTGCCCAATGGTGCCGACGAGTTTGCCTTTGTATTCGGCTAAGTGCGCTTGAGCGCAATCTTCAATAAGTGTCAAGCCGTGCCTTTTTGCGATGTCAACGAAAGCGTCCATATCACACGGGTTGCCTGCCAAGTGGACGACCACAATCGCCTTCGTTCGCGGCGAAATCAACTTCTCGGCGCTTTCAGGGTCAATGTTTCCCGTCTCAGGGTCAATGTCGGCAAAAATCGGGATGCCACCTTCTTTCAGGATAGGCGTAACTGTCCCGATGTCAGTGATGGGCGCAGTGATGACTTCATCGCCGGGATCAAGTTGAAGTGCTCCGATGGCGATGTGGATAGCAGCAGTGCCCGAAGTGCAAGCGACGGCGAAGCGAACGCCATGTCGCTGGGCGAAGGCTTTTTCAAAGGCTTCAACCTTTTTGCCACCCCAACGGAAAAGCCACGCGCTTTCAATGACTTCCCGCAACTCCTCAAGTTCTTCTTTCCCAACCTTTCGTTCCTTTGGCAGCGGAGTTTTTCGGACAGGCTCGCCGCCGTGAATTGCTAACCTTTCCGCCATCTCCCTTCACCTCACATTCAATCTCAGCGTTGGAAGCCTGTTACGGTTAAGCCTTCGGCATTTGTAAAATGTCGTCCACGAACCGATAAGCCGCTTCTCGGACGAATTTTGGGAAGTCGTGCCCACAGTTTGGGTAATGCACCACGATGCCTGACCCGTTGCCCAGTAGGGCGTAAACTGACAATGCAGCAGTGACACATTCACCTACACCGACGACATCAAAGATGTGGTCGTGAAGTGGTGCGTTGATGAAAAGCGCTCTCGGTGCGATGGCTGCCAGAACTTCCGAAAACTCAAAGGGCATCCGCTTTGGGTCTTTGCCGTAAACTGTAGCGATGCGGGGCATGTGCCCACGATGCGACCAACCTGTCAAGTCGCCACCACGATAGCGCACAAAGGAAGTGAAACCGCAACTTGTCACGACCACCTTCATCCGCTCATCAAAGGCAGCGAGAAAAAGGGAGTTGTAACCGCCCAATGAATGACCGATGACGCCTATGCGTTCGCCGTCCACGAAAGGCAAAGATTGCAAAAAGTCAAGGGAACGAATGTGATTCCAGATGCCTTTCATCGTCCCGCTGACATAACCCATCTCGTAAGGGTCGGTGCGTGATTCGCCGAAGCCTTCTTTGATGCCGACTTCAGGAATGTCGCCACCAATGTAGTCGGGCGCAAAGGTCACATAGCCTCGTTCCGCTAACTCTTTGGCATAGTGCAAGTTCGGGTTGCCACCCAAGCCAGCAGGTTCATCCTTTCCGATTTGCACCGTTTGATGTAGGCAAAGCATCGCAGGCGTTTTGCTATTGCGGTTGTTGAGAACCGACTTGGGAACGAGAAGCCACGCCATCAAGCGGTCATTGGGTTCGGGTGTGAAGGCGATTTTGCGACGAAGGAAACTTCCACAATCTTGCTCTTCCAACACCTGCGGGTTGAGTGGCACTCGCTTCTCCTTGCCCGGCAAACTGCCCATGACTTGTTGCATGGCAGCAAGGATGTGTTGGCGACGCTTCTGCCAATCTGATGGCTTCCGGACGGGATGCAAATTGCCTTGCTCGTCGGCATAGACGAGCAAGTTGAATCGGTCAGGTTCTAAAGGTGTCGTTTTTGGTTGGCTCAAAGCCATCCCTCCGCAGGAATTGTTTTCGGCTCGGCAAGAACCGCCAACTCCCACTGGCTGTCTGCTGAAGGGACGGTAATTGGCAAAGGGATGCCCTCCTGCTTGAGGTTTTCCAGCCAAGGGCTTTTTCGGCTTACCCACCAAGTTTCTGGGATGGGAAGGACGGATAAGGTGATGCCATAGCGAAGGCTAATGCTACTGGCGATAACGCCAATGCGGTCAATTTCCTCTCCAACCCTCACTTCGCCCGAGAGCAAGACAGCAATATCCACATCCGACCCTTCTGTGAAATCGCCTCGGCTATAGGAGCCAAAAAGATAGATGCCCTTCAACCGCTCACCATAAAGAGCAGTCAGCCCTTCTTTCAATTCCGCCAGCGCCCTTGAAATTTCGTCAGGCAAAGAGACCGTCCGCTCCATTGCGCATCTCTCCTAAGGTGACCATTAGCGCTCCCTTTCAAAGTTTATGCCGTCTGTCCCTTCCACGAACGGCTCAAGGTGCGGGAATGCGGAAACTCCAAAGGTGTGAACCGCTGGCGAAGTAAATGCGACCGTCAAGGTAATCGCCACCAGCAGTGATGGGAACAGGTGTTTGCGCTAACAGGCGAAGGGCAAATGTCTTCGGATCAACTTCTGCAATGGAACGAACGAAAAGCACAAACACTCGCTTGTCAGGTGCAACGACGAAAACCCTCGGTCCTTGTTGGTAAGCGCACGGTTCGGTCTCTTGTTCGTGCACGATGCGTTTCGTTTTCGGGTCAAAAACGAAAAACCTTCGTCGGTCAGCAAAACCATAGACCAAGCCGTTGCGCTCATCATAGCAAAGATCGGTGTATTCCTGAACGCCCGCTAAAACGGGTTCGTGCCAAATGACTTTTTTGCTCGCTATGTCCAGTAAGTAAAGTTCCGCTTGTTCTGCTTTCCGTTCGCCACCTGTTCCCGCTGCCGTCGTCGTCCCACCAAGCAATTTGCCATCGGGCAACGCCACCAAACTCATCGTGGAATGCCATTGAAGAATGTCAGTGTGGCGCAATAATGTTTTCGCTTGCGTTTGGCGATCCCAAAAAAGCAAACCGCCACCTGTGAAGCCGTAGGCAGGCGTGCCTGCCAAAACGAGTGTCTTGCCGTCGGGATGCGCCAATAATTCGTGGGGTCGGTTGATGTCAGGTTCGCTTTCTGTCAAGTAGCGTGGGTTGGATTTCGGGTTATCTTTCGTTGTGCCTGTCCACGCTGCAAAGGGATTCCACTCCAGCAGAAAGCCACCCGTGTAACCGCCGACGAAAAATCGGTCACCCTGTTTTGCGACAGTGTTCCATTGACCGTAGCAGGGATGGCGTTCCCATCTGTCCGCTTTCGGGTCGTAGCGGAAAGCGTAAAACGGGAAAGCCGTTCCGCCACAAACGCTGCCATCGGGAGCGACGGCAACGCTCATAATGTGCCCACCTTCGCTCTTGTAGTCAAACCGAACAGTTTTGCTTTCGCCCGTTTTCGGGTCTTCAACGACCAAAACTCGTTCCGCCAAATCCAAAGTGCGGATGCGTTTGCCGTCGGGGAAGGTGCGATGGAAAAGGGCTTGAGAGCCAGCAATGAAAGTTTTCGGTTTGACATCAGGTGGCAATTCGCCGACTTTTCGTGCCGTGCCTTTGTAAAGTTCAAGCCAGTTGCCTTTCTCGCCAGCAACGGGTTGACCGTAAACTTTTCCGTTGGTCGCACGAAAGACATATGCCATCCCTTGCCTTCGTTCACTTTCGTCAATCATCGGCTTAACTTCGCCAGTTTTTGGGTTAAGGGCAAGGATATGGCTGCGAGTGTAGCCGATGGCGAAGTAAACCCAACCTGCATCATCGGCAGCGATATAGCGTGGATACTGAGCCCAGTTCTCTTTATGAACATGCCCGAAATCACGAAATTCACCTGTCTTTGGGTTGTAAGCGGCGATGCCACATTGCGGGTAAGTTGCCGACCAAATGACACCGTTATCGTCTTCCGTCATGCTCATCGCCATTTGCGGGACGGTCTTGCGGATGAAAGTGAACGCTCGCTTAGTTGGGTCAAACTCAACGAAGTGGCTTCCAAAGTGGGAGTAAAGGCGGTTGTTGCTGGAAAGGATGGAAGCGTAAGGAGCATCACCGCCATAGGGGAAGGGCGTCGGAAATTCTTCGCTTTTGCCTGTCTCAGCGTCAATGAGCAACAAAGCGTAGCAACCACGATGGTCGTAGAGCCAGACCAAGACGATGTTGCGCTTTTGCCCATCTTGAGTGGCGACGATGCCCCGATGGGTGCTGAACGGCGCAGCAACACCGTGATTGGTGAAACGCTCGTCATCGCTTCTCGGCATTAAGGCGAAATTGAACAGAACAAACAAAGCCAATCCCCAGACGCCCAAACTGAACCATGCCTTCATCACGGTCTCCCCTTGCAAAAATAGTGTCAAGGCAAAAGACCTTAACGCTGTCCTGTCTCATTCATCATGGGTTCAGGGAAACTTTTGCCTCGCTGCAACTTCCAAAAGCCTTTCCGCCATTGACATAACGATTTCACCACTACCTTGCCCACACATTGCCCATTGACCGATGCTGACCTCATACCCACCTTGCTCCCACGCTTCCTCAGGCGACAAATAGCCGTTGTAGCCGTTGGCGTAGCCGACGACGAAGGTGAAGGGGAAAGGGGACGAGCGTTTGATGCTTAACCCCAACGAGACGAAAAGTTCGCCGGAAATTCCCACCAACGCTGCTTCTCCCAACCTGATTACTTGGACTTCAGCCCTTCGTTCCCATTCGTTTCGCCCTCTAAGTGCTGTCCGCCATCTTTCCCAAGCGTTGCGGACTTCAGCGCCTATGCGTTTCTCTTCTTCGCTTAGGGGTCGTTCGGAACGCATCCACCAGATTTGCCCGTCAACTTTTGCCAATGCTTCCCGATATTTGGCTTCCGCTTCCGATGGGTCGGGCAAATCGGTTCGTTGGGGAAGGACAAACTCTGACCGAGCGACAGCAATGTGCGGTGTCAGTTCCGCTGAACGCCAACCACTGATGCGCCGAAAAGTTTGTGCCACTCCTTCCCGTTCAGGGTGACCATAGTGCAGCCGCAGCAACGCCACCTGCTTGATGACCTCACCTGCTAACACCATCCCGTAAAGGGCAACATCGTCAAAATCGCTCGTCGTCTGGTAGACTGGGTTGACATCACCACATGCACCTTGAGTGAACAAACACATTTTGCAGTTAGGCAGATGGCTTTCAACAAATCGCATCAGCGCTCCAGGGTAATCGGCTGAAACGAAATCGTTGACCTGAACGACTGTTGGGTGGCAGGTGAAATTGACCAAAACAATGTCGCCGTCATTGCAACGGAAAAGCAGGATGCCCAATTGTGGGTCATAGTCTTCACGGTCAACTTGGTCGTCAGGTGGTCGGTCTGGCAAGCGGTAAACTTTTCCGTCCTTGCCAACGATGCGGCGACTCCACGAAACGCCAACAACTTCACCGACAGACACATACGCTTTTGCTGGCTTCCTTTCCTTCCAAGCGGAGACAGCACACGCAACCAATTTGTCAAGCAAAACCTCAACCCATTCGGCTGCCCCTTCAACCTCCCTCAAAGGTGTCAAGCCAATCGTTTCAGGAGTTGAGTGGGCGTGGGAAGCAGCCAACATGATGGCATCAAAGGCAACGCCCGTCACCTGCGAAACCCTTTTGCGGAACTCAGCGATGAAGTCTTTTCCCTCGCCCAGCAAATTGCGGTGGAAGCCGATAGCATCAGCAGTAACGATAATGGCAGCGCCGTCGTCAGTTTCCGCTGCCAGTGCTTTGGCAAATAGTGGGTCATGAACGCCTTGAAACCGATGCTGACGGGGAACAAAGCCGAGTTCTGGAATATGCAATGGCGGCGTGATATCGGCACAACTAACCCCAACCCGCCATGCCATTAGCATTTCACCTTCCTTCAACGCACCGCACCTACTTCGGCGCACAGAGAGCGGAACCACCCATGAAAGACAGGCGTTCAATCGTAAAAGGCTTGAGTGCTTTGCTTACTTCCAATTTGGAAGTGAAGTTGTCAGGTCAGGGTTAGGCTCGCTGTCATTTCCTCCTCGCTTCCCAAGGTGTGGAGCCATTGATGGTTCCGACAATTCGGTCGCCCTCAACGACGCCCTCGTAGACATCCTCCCTTGCACGGTCAAGGGTGAAGTAAATTCCGGCGCCCCACGCGTAGAAGTCGCTGATTGATGTAACTTGTCCACCGTTAACGAAACTAGCAACCAATTCACCTTTTCGCTGCTCAATTCGGATTGCGCCACCCTTCCATTGCCAAGTCCCGACCAAGTTGAATTTATCTCGCTTTGCAACCCAATCTCGCTTGCCAGCGAACTGCCCACCTTGAATGTCAACTGTGCCCGTTATCGTGTCGCCGTTAACTCGCCCTGAGAACCTCATCGTGACCTTTTGCCCGCCAATTTCCCTCACAACGGTGAAACTAAGTTGCGTCCCGACAAGTTGGGCGTTAGTGATGGGAGTTTCCTGACCGTCAACGCTGACCGAACCCGTGACTTTTTGGAACCTTTGGCGGAGTTTAAGCACATACTGTCGCTCGCCCCTCGGTGTTTGGACTGTCCATCGCCATGTCCCAGCAACTCCCGCTGGGATGACCCAGTAGTAAACGGTGTGCTCACGATAAGGACCTCTGACCCTGAGAACTTTGTCTGGATGCCAACCTTTGATGCAGGTGGCAGAGCCTTCACCTTCGCACTCGTCGCACATGTCAAAGTCGTGGGAGACAACACGCGAGCCGGGGCGAAGTTCCCTGAACAACTTGGGGCGAAGTCTCAAGTTGATGGAAGGGAGCAAGTATAGGGTAACGACAGTGGCGTCTCGGATGTCAGTTTCAAACAGGTCTCGCTGTAAGAACCTCACTCGGTCGGTGACTCCAGCCTTGCGTGCATTTTCGTTGCTTTCACGAATTCTTTCTGGGTCAATATCAACGCCGACTCCTCGCTTTGCCCCGAAGTCTTTAACAGCAGCAATGACGATTCTCCCGTCACCGCAACCGAGGTCGTAGACCACATCGTCCTTACCCACTTGTGCCACTCGCAGCATTTCCCGAACGACTTCGTGTGGTGTTGGGACATAAGGGACATCAGGTGGGCGTTGCTGCGCCGTTAAAGCAGCGATGACAAAAATTGAAGCACTTACCATCAACCAACTCACAAAGCGCCATGACCTCATAACTGCTTCCCTCCTTGACGCTATGGTTTTCTCTGAGTGCCGGTTTGACCCGGCGCCTTTTACATTCTCACTCGTATCGCCGCACAAGCATGAGCACCGGAATGCCTACTAACAAAACTGCCACGCCGACCAACGCTCCGACACCAGTGTAACTCAGGCTTGACTGAAGCATGTAGACACAAAAAACGCAAAAGAGCAACGGGGTGAGCGGATAAAGTGGGATATAAAACGGGCGGCGAGTTCCCGCATCAGTGTTCCTCAGGATGAACAGCGAAAGACCTGTCAACAGGAAGAAGAACCAGAAGACGGGAGCCGTGTAGTCAACCATCGTTGAAAAGCCTTTCCGAGTTGCTGCGCCCAATGCGACCAACCCTAACGAAATCAGACCTTGAACGACAAGGGCGTTAACTGGAGTGCTTGTCCGTTCGTGCCAAACGCCGAGCAGGTGAAGGGCTTTGAAATCTTGACCCCAAGCGTAATTTGTTCTCGCACCAGTGAAGATTGTTGCGTTCATGGCACCCAGAGCCGAGATGGCTATGAGCACGCTGATGAACTTCGCCCCTAAATCGCCCCAAGCGTTTCGGAGCAAGTCCGCAGCGACGACCTCCGATTTAGCCATCGCTGCAAGACCGAGCCCTTTCAGGTAAGCGAAATTGACGAGCAGGTAGATGACGGTAATTGCGCCGATGCCGAGCATTAAAGCCCTCAGCATGTTTCGCCGGACATCTTTCAACTCCGCCGATATGTAGGCTGCTTCGTTCCAGCCGCCGTAAGTCAGCAGGACGAAAATCATCGCTAAACCAAAGGCACCTGAGGGAGATCTGTCAGGGGTTGGGATGGGTTCGCTTGGAACCGCTTTCAGCAACCCGACAGCGAAGACCAACAATAGCCCCAAAACTTTCGCTGCTGTCAGGATGTTTTGAGTCCATTTGCCCTGCTGAACTCCCATCACATTCAGGGTAGTCAAGACAATTGCTGCAAGTGCAGCATAAATAGCGGACGAGTGTTCACCAAGCGGGAAGATTTCAGAAGCGTAGTCGCCGAAGACAAAACCGAGCATCGCTATTGAGCCCGTTTGTATCACTGTCGCCCTCGCCCAAGCGAAAAGGAAAGCGATATCACGACCGAAGGAGCGGTTGAGGAAGTGATACTCGCCACCTGCGTGGGGGTAAGTCGTCGCTAACTCTGCATAGCACAAAGCGCCGATGAAGGAAATTATTCCGCCGAGCAGCCAAGCAAAGAGGAACATGAATTCGTTTGCCGTGTTGGCGGCGACCAAAGACGGCGTTTTGAAAATTCCCGAGCCGATGACAATGCCGACGATGATGGCGACCGCATCCGCCACCGAGAGCGTGGGTTTTGGCGCCGCCACTTTCTCTGCCATCGCATCACCACCCACTTTCCAGTTTTTCGCAAACTCAGTTTAGCATAGCCCTTAGACGCACTGGCAGCGGATGCGGTTGCCTCTAACTCTCACTGTTGCTTACCTTCCCGCTGCCTTTGGCGCGCTTGGGTTCGGCGTTGGTAGTCCTGCCATTCCCGTTCGCCATAGACTTTCCAAGAAGCACTGTCAAACACTGCTCTTGCCCGGTCTGGAGCACCAAGCACCACGACGACTTCTTCGCCACCTTTCCACACAGCAGCCTTGCCGCGATGGGCTTTGCCTTGAGCAAAGCAACATTCGCCGCGTCCCGGCAAGGTGAGTTTGTGCTCTTTCCCTTCCGCTTCAACGATGAGGGTCAAAGTTGCCGGATCAAAGGACTTGACCTTCCCCTTCAAGGTCGGGTAACGAAGGAAAGCGAAGAAAGTCGGTGGGTCGGCGAGATAACGGACGGCATACTCGCCGCGCCTGAGTGAGCGCCAAGTCACTAAGACCTTCTCGCCTTCCTTGAAGTCGGTGAGTTTAGCGTCCTTGCCGTCCTTCATCAGTTTGCTGTCAGATTGAACTAACAAAGTCCGCTCAACTTCCTGACCGCGATAAACTCCCTTGACAGTGATTGTGTTTTTGGCTGCATCAATTTTGACAATGGTGACGAGGGAGTGAACGACGGGGCGATAGGTCCTCCGCCTCTCCTGCTGAGTTTCCTGCCCGAACGCCAAACACACCATCATCCCAACCAACATCCCGACTGCCCACATTCGCTTAAACATCTCACTCACCTCCCTCAGAAATCACTGGCGCTGTAATTTTGGCGCACAACAAATTAAAGCGTCAGTTTCCCTCCGATGGTTCCTTGCTTTCCGGTGAACCGCCCATTTTCCGGAGAAGGTCGGAAACGGTTTCTATCTCGCTGAGGGCTTTTCGGAAGGACTCAAGTTCGGTCTCAGAAATAGGCTTGATGGGCGTTCGCTCTTCTTGCAATTCAGCAGGTGGTGGCGGGGGCGATGTGGGTTGGCTTGACGACTCTGTTGAGCGAATATGCTGTAGCCTTTGCCTCACCTCCTCACCGTAAGTTTCAGGGTCAATTTCGCTGGCTTTTTTGTAAGCGGCGATGGCTTCGTTGCGCTCGCCCAAAAGTTCGTGCACCATGCCCATCCAAAAATGAAGCCTTGCGTCCATAGGTTCCTGCCCAGAATAACTCAAGCCGTTGCGGAAATCCTCTAAGGCTTGTCTGAGCGTTTTCTCAAAAGATTCTTTGTCCGTCACAACCAACTGCTGCCCAACAGGTTCCCAGCGAGCATACTCGGTTATGGCGAGACGGTGGCGATTGTAGCCCAAGACGAAATAGATGATTGGATGGGTCGCACCTTGCCTGACGGCTTCCTCCAAACAATTGATGGTCGCCTCAAGTTCGCCGAGTTGGTAGTAGCAATGGGCTTTCAGAAGTTCCCGGACAACGATTTCGTCGGGCGAATACGCTTGAATTCGCTCAAGTTTGTTGACCAACTTCAGCAAAGATGTCCTCATCTCAACCCCAAGTGGGACAAGGTAGCGCATCTGCAACTCTTGCGAACCTGCCAATTTGGTCATTACCTTGTGATGCCAAAGTTCGTAACTGAGCAGCGCCTCAAAAGCAGTCAACAAAGGTTCGGCGTATGGTGAGCAGTTTTCCAAATGTTCGTAAACGACCTGCAGGTAGCGAATTAAGATTTCGTGAGCCGTTGGGAAACGAGCCAGTCTGTCCAAGTCCTTGCGAATTTGGGTCAGCCGTTCTGTCCAGTCCATTTTTACCACCCGCCGCACAAAGCGGCAGTTTCAATTTTAGCCCAAAATTCCTGCGACAAAGATTGGCTGGACAGCACAAATCAATGGGGTTCGCTTTCGCGTAATTTGTGTCGGCACTGGGAAAGGCAAGAGCAAAAACCGACGGAAAAAATCCCCTTCACCTCGCCACCAGCAACGCAGGGGCGACGAAGATGCGTTCCTGCGGGGCATAGTATTCGTAAGCCGCCGTTCGCCCTGTCTTTGCTTTAACGGGCATCTTTGCCCGCAGCCTAAATTGCCACTCTATCGTCGCACCACCTTCAATGCGGTCAAGGTAGCAGATGACTTGACGGGGCGTCAATTCAAACCGCTGCAAGACTTTCTGCTCAACCAAGTTTGTCAAGTCATCGGTCAGAACTTCAAATCCGGGCGGGATGCCGATGTCAACGATGACCATTTGAGCCGCCATCGGGCGACGGTTCGTCACTCGCACCTTGCAAGTCACAGTTTCGTTCGTTTGCAATTCCGTTCGGTCGTAACTGACACGCACTTGCAGCGGTTCTTCAGGCGCTGGCGGGATAAGTTCCCAAGGCAGGTAGAAGCGGGTGCTGACTTGGTAAAGCAACGAACCAGTTCCGTTAAACTCAAGCGTCACTTCGTTAACACCTTCACGGACATATCGGCTCGCATCTGTCATCCGAACGATGTCGGCGTTTTCGGGATTGATTTGCCACTCGGCAACTTTCTCGCCGTTAACCCAAACCACGAGCGTCCCGTTGATTTCGCTTCTGCTTCGTTCCATTGCAGCGATGAAGGCTTTCAGCGACCAAATAGTCGCTTGTGTCGTTTGCCATGTCCCGAACTCGTCTTTATTGCGCACCAAGTAGGTCAGTGCTTTGTTGACGAGCGTAGGATAACCGCCATGACGGATGAGCGCATAAGTTGCCAATGCCGTCGTCTCCAAATCTCCGCTTCGCCCTCGCCCAAAGAACGGTGTCGGCTCTTTGCTCTCCCAGAATGCTACTTCCTCGCTTTCCTTTGCCATGCTTGCAAGTCGCTTGGCAACTCGGTCAATTTGGGGACTGAGGACTTGGGACTGTGGACTGGCGAGCAATTCCCTTGCTACGATGAAAGCATTGAGCATCAAAGCGAGAGCGTAAGCGTCGTCGGCTTCGCCGATGCGTTCACTCAAGTAGCCAATTGCTTTCTGCAGCGCCGTCTTAACTTGTCCCGTGTCCCTTGTTACCTGTCCCGCCTCACTGATTGCCCAAGCAATGTAGGCAGTCGTGCGGAGCGTATCGGTTTGGCGAGTGGTTGCACCTTCATGGATGCCGAACTGGTCAGGCGTCCACGAGCCGTCAGGGTTTTGTTTGCTGATGAGCCAATTGACGGTGCGAACGAGCAAGTTGGGGTCAACATCGTGGACTTTGCTCATGTCGGCAAATTGCAGCAAGCCATATGCCGTCAAGACCTTGTGGGCTGGTGGGTTGCCAAACCAACTGAAGCCGCCACCTTGAACTTCAAAAGTCAAGAGCCGTTGATAGCCGATGGTGATGAAGTGGCGAGCCTTCATCTCCGTCTCAGGTTGAGCCTTGCCAGTCTGCTTCAAGTAGCGAAGCACCAAGACATTCGGGTAAGTGACGCTGGAAGTTTGCTCAAAGCACCCGAAGGGCATCCGCAGCAAATTCTCAAGCCCGTCCAGCACCTGAGTGAACGCCCCCGCATAGACCTTGACAAACAAGTTGCTTGCCCCATCAATCGCCTCACTCGGAACTTTCACCCTCACCGTCCGTTTAACCTGCCCCGTGCCCCGTGTCCCTTGTCCCTCTCCTCGTCCCGCGTCCCTCGCCCCGCGTCCCGTCAATTGGTCGCTGATTGTTTGCCAGAACTCTTTGCCGTCAGGAAGCACAGTGACAGTTCGCTTGACGGCATCGCTCATCGCATCACCGTAAGCGTAGACAGTGACAGCGTGCGTGCCCAACTTCGCTGCTTTCAGACGGAAGCGAACTGAAGTGACTTCGTTGGGCTGAAGCGTGATGCGTGATTCGTGGTTGCCCAAAACTTCAAAGCCATCGCCAACTTCTAACCGCAGCCGAACCGTTTGTGGTTTGGCAAGGTAGTTGTAAAGGGCAACGGGGACAGAAACTTCATCGCCCTGAGTGAAAGCGACGGGCAAGTCAATGTCCACGAAGAAGTCTTGAAAGACGCGGATGGGAAGGGTTGTTGACCCCAAAGCGCCGTCACTTGAGTTGCCCAAAACTGTCAACCGCCAAGTCGTGATGCTGTCGGCAAGCGAGAGTTTCAACTCGGCTTCGCCTCTCTCGTTGGTGATGAGTTGTGGCTGGACGAATAAAGTTTCGGGGAAGAATTGACGGACGCGAACTTCTTCAGGGACGGGGGACGCGGGACGGGGGACGGATGGTGCGGCGGCTTCTTTGAGAACTGCACCGCCCATCACACCCATCATCGGCATGGCTTGCGCTCGCAAAGCAATGCCATCAGCGAAAATCATTTCGTTGCGGGCGATGACACGAATTTCACGACCTCGCCCTTCACCCGTTGCGAAGGCAACGATGTCGTCGTCGGTGTCAAACTTGCCATCCAAGCCTGCGCATTCCAGACGAAAGCCGTAACGGAAATTGTCCAAAGGTCGCAACCGCATCAGGTTGCCCAATAGGTCACGGATGTCTCGTTCTGTCAACAATCTCGCTGCCACCAATTCCCGCAGCGCTTCTTCAGGTTGCGGGTAAGCGCCTTTGGCGTGACGATAAGTTTCCAGAGCCTTTCGGATTTCCATCGCCGCTTCCAGAACGAACTGCTTCCACTTTTCCTGCACCTTTTGCGCTTTCTGCTCGTAAGTGCTGACTTGCAGTGTGTGCAATGGTGGCGGAGTTGCTGCTGCCAGCAAAATCTGCCCAACCCGCTGAATTTGCGCTGTGTCCCGTGTCCCTTGTCCCGTGTCCCTTCGCAACAAAATGGGACGAAGTTCCCAGCCGTGAACCTCGTAGCGCGGTGTGAGCAACTCTTGCTCCAACATGAAGTAGAGCCTCTCAAGACCGGGTTGCATTTCTGCCAACGCAAACACACTTTCGTCCACGACAGTGATGCCCAATGCGGCAGGTTTTGGATTGCCTTTTTGGTCGGTGACGGCAAAGCGAATTCGTGCAGTCTCGCCTGGTCGGTAAGTGGCTTTATCGCTGGCAACTTTGATATGCAGCGCATCAGCAGGTTCAACGATGACGACTTTCGTGTCCCGAACGATATCACCACCTGCCGTGATGCGATAAGCGTGCAGAACGAGTGTGCCCATAAGTTCAGGCGTCAGCGTTAGGTTCAAAGAGCCACGACCGTTTTGAAGTTCCACCGTTTTCGTCAGCACTGTTTGTCGGTTGACAATCGCATCAATGAAGACTGGGGATGAGGGGCGGGGGACGGGGGACGAAGTGATGATGTCAAGGCGCAAAGTCTCGCCGACTTTAGCGATGGCTTTGCTTGTGCGAAGCAAGACGGCTTCGTCAGATGCGGAAATCGCTAATGGTCGTTGAAGTTGGGCACGATTGCCCTTTTCGTCCGCAGCGGTCACGGTCACAACGATGGGAAGGTTCGGTTCGTCAACGGGTGCAATTTCTGGCTCAACGCCGATAAGTTGGTGACGAACGAAAGGAGCAGGTGCACCGAAACCTCTACGACCAATTTTCCCCGTTTTCGGCAACGCCGCTGCTTTCAAGTTGACCGTCACTTCACCGATACCCATCGCATCCGTCGTTCCTTCCGCTTCAAAAACTTGCCCCGTGCCCCATGTCCCTTGCCCCGTGATGCGGAATTTGCATTTTGCTGGCGTCCCGTCGGGGTAGGTCGTCACGACAAACAGGCGCATGGGCAAGTTGGGCTTAAGCGTGGCGCTTTCTGGGACGATAGCGATTTTGATGGGTTCGTTGCTGACGGGGAGAGTGATGCTGGAGCGTTCGCTGTGTTCGGCTTTGTCGGTGACGGTTGCTTCAATTCGCAGCAAAGCGCTACCGCCTTCCAGCGGCAACCCGACAAACTTTTCGGGCAACTTCACTTCAAATTGCCAAACGCCTTTCTCGTCCAGCGTCCCTTTGATTTCAGCGATGTCATGCCAACCCGCAGCGAAAGTGCTCAGCCGAACCACAACATCGCCGTTGGCGACAGGTTTGCCGAAAAAGTAGTTAGCGCTGACCGTCCCACGCAATGTTTCCGCTGGCAAATAAAATCGCTTCTCCGTTTCCACACTGACTTTGAACTTGGGCAAGACATAACGCTCAACACGGACAGTTTTTTCGGCTACAGCAATGGGACTGGGGACTTGGGACTGGGGACTGGATGGAGTTGAAGCATTCAAGGTCGCTGTCACGCGATATTCGCCCAGTGTCACCTCGTCGGCGATAGGGAACTGAGTGGCGGCAATGCCGAACTTGGAAGTTCGTTCAACAGCGCGGAAGACGAGATTGCCTTTAGGGTCACGGACTTCAAAGGTGCAGGGCAGGTTGACAGCGGGCTTCAAATCGGGTTTGGTCAGGCACAAGGCACGAATGTGGACGGTTTGGCTCGGTTGGTAAATTGGCTTGTCGGTCGTCAGCAAAATCTGCGCTGCCTCTTCAACCGCGACTGTTTGTTCAATGCGGTCATCACCGATAGGCGAATGGACGAGAATTGTCAAGGGGTAATTGCCTGCCTGAGATGGAGCGCGAAATTGAGCGTCAACGGCGCCACTTTCATCGGTCACGCCAGCGAAAACCGTTTTCTGCCCAACGGTAATTTGCACTTTTGCCCGAACAGGTTTTAGCCTCTGCCTGTCCATCGTCACGATTTTCAGTGCGACTTTTGAACCGGCAAGCCACCGTGTTTGCCCGAAAACTTGGGTGTCAAGGGGTGGAGGGAGGTATGGGGATGACTTCGCTGCCTTTGGTTGAAGTCCGAACGCAAAGGACAACATCCCAACAAACCCGGCAACTGGGACGAACCAAATCCAAACTCGCATTCTCGCTTCGCCTCCTTGCGAGATTAAGCGTCGCCGATAATTGGACGAAAACCCCATCCCAATTGTTCCCACTGTGGAGAAAAGTTAGCAGCATGGGAGGGGGTGTAAAGGGATTTTTCAGCGAAGCCAGAATCCCCCATCAAGGCAAAAGGGCAAGAGCCAGTAACGCTTTGTTTGGCTTAAAGTTTCACAACTGCCCGGAACGATGAAGGTCCCTCAGGGCGCGATAAATCCGCTCCAGTTCGGGATTACCTTTTGCTCTCCGCTCCAGCAGCGCAAGGGCGTTCTCAACGGTCAACGAGCCAGGAACTAACTGGTAAACGCGTTGCCGGGAGATGCCGAGGAGTTGGGTCATCCAACGGACAGGAATGCGCTTATGAACGACGGCGCTGACGGGTGAAGGGACTCCTAACTTTGCCAATTTCTGCGCGACTTGCTTGATTTGTTGCAATTTCTCCCGCTCGTAAAAGACTCCCTTTTGCCCCGGAACCTGCTTAGCAGGCACCAAACCTTTCTTCCTCCACGAACTAAGCGCCACAACCGGAACACCCAAAAATTCCGCTGCCTCTTGCTCTGTCATCAATTCACTTGCTTGCCGTCTCGCCATCGCTTTTTCGCCTCCGTTAGCGACGATTTTTCGCTCAAGGTGTCTTGCTACACTTGCCGTCTAAATGATGACAATGTTTGCGCAACTGTCAAGAGCGGCAAAGCGTGCTCCAAAATTGCTTTATGCCGCCGTCTTCTTCCTCACCGATAGGAGCGTGCTTAAGGCAGCAGAAAGAACCTTAAAGGGGAGACACGGAATGAAGCCTGATTTGGGAACGCTGTTTGTGTGTGCGACGCCGATCGGGAATTTAGGCGACATAACTTTGCGAGCCCTTGAAGTGCTCAAAAGTGTTGATATCATTGCCGCCGAGGACACGAGAGTGACCCTGAAGTTGCTTAACCACTACGGTATCCGCAAACCGCTCGTTAGTTACCATCAACACTCGCCACCGAAGCGGACAGAGTGGTTGTTGCAGCAATTGAAAGAAGGAAAGGACATCGCCCTCGTGTGCAACGCAGGGACTCCGGGAATTTCTGACCCTGGCGTCCCTCTGGTTCGGAAGGCTCTGCAAGAGAAGATTCCCGTTGTCCCCGTTCCAGGTCCGTCAGCGGTGACTGCTGCCCTCTCTGTGGCAGGAATGGACGCCCAAAGGTTCATTTTTCTCGGCTTTCTGCCGCGCGAAAAGAAGGAGCGTCGTGAGTTACTTGAACTGGTCAAGTCGCTGCCTTTCACCCTCGTGATTTACGAAGCCCCGCACCGACTTGCGGAAAGTCTGAAGGACTTGGTTGAAATTTTAGGTGACCGAACCACAGTCCTTTGCCGCGAACTGACAAAGATGCACGAAGAAGTGGTCTTGACAACCCTGTCGGAACTTTCCCGTAAGTATGCAACTGAAACTCCGATCGGTGAGTTCACGCTCGTCATTGAAGGGGCAAAAACGCAAGAGCCTGAGCCCAATTGGAGAGCCATTGACAAAGCCATTGATGAGTTACTTGATGCAGGGTTATCGGTCAGCGATGTAGCAAGGGAAATTGCCAAAGCATTCTCCATCCCTCGCTCCACAGCCTACCGACGAGCCTTAGAGAAGGCACGAAAGTGTCAAGGGTCTTGAATGTTCTCTGCGATTTCAAGCGCTCGCGGTAGCGACAAAACCTTGACTTGAAGTTGCTGCTGCAAGTAATCACAGACTTGTTGCGTGTAATCGCTGTCCTCGCTGACCAGAAGTTTGTCCTTGCTGCGGTGGGCGACACCGACGAAGGGCAAATCGGAGCAGTCAAAATTCATGCGGAGCAGCGCTCTCTCGTGGCGATTGGGTAATCTGCCCGAATAAAAAACTCGTGCTTGGCGAGCAATGAGCCTTTTGAACCACTCTTCAAGATAGCGATTGCGAGTGCGCTTGAGACATCGCTGATATTCCTGCTCAATGTGTCGTTCGTGGTCAAAGACAACCTTGTGATGTCTCAGGACAGCGAGGAGGAAATCAAGCGCATCAAAATTGCCTTCGTCAACCTTATAGAGCACCCATGTGTCAATTGTCCATTCCCTCACTCGCCACACTCACCTCTTTAGCCTTGCGCTCGCCTACCGCTTTCATGTGTGCTAATGCTTCTTCAAGCCCCTCCTCAAAAAAGCCCTCAGGGATTGGTTCGGCTAACTGACCGTATTCGTCCAGTTCAATCCGATGAATCTTCGTTCCATCAGGTGTTGGCTCAAAGTAATAGATGGCGACTTGCTCGTGGGAAAACCTTTGCTCAGCGATGCGGCGTTGAATGCGAGCCAGCAGGTGCTCGCTGTGAGTTTCCACGATGATTTGACGGTCACCACCCTTGACAACTTCCATCAGCAAATCTCCAAGTGTCGCTTGTGCTTTGGGATGCAGGTGAATTTCCGGTTGCTCAATGAGCAAAACGCTCCCAGGAGGAGCGTAGAAACCTTGCACGATTATGGGCAAAAGTTGTGAAGCGCCGAATCCGACATCGGCGATGTTCACGGGCAAATTGGTCGTTGCGTCCACGAAGAGCACTTGATATTGGTTGCTCTTGCCTAACCGCTGCAACTTGACTTCTCTTGCTATGCCTAACTCTTTAACCCAGCGATTGACACTTTCCAGCATTCGTTGCTGCTGCCTTTTCGTTCTGCTCGCAAACCAAAGAACTTCTGCAGACCTTTCACCTCTGACACCCACATCCGACAGTGCTTGCCCACTAATGACATAAGAGCGCTGCGGATACTCCCGTAAAGGTCCAAGGTAAAAAAGCCGACGCAATTCCGATGCAACAATTTCTCCCACCATGAATACCATTGGATGGCGTGACATTTTTTGGCGAAGGTCACTTGGTTTCTCACCCTTTTTGATGCGGACAGCGAAACCGTGAAAGTGAACGGGCAAAGCCTCATGTCGCCATTCCTTCCCATCTTCTGAAGCAATTTTCAAAGTCGCCTCATATCTACCTGCCTTCCGCATGAGCAATTGAGAGAACTCACCGTCGTTGTAGACCAGTTCGCTCTCTTCCAGCCGGATTTGCGTCGTCTTCTTGTTGTATCGCCATCGCACTTTAAGCCGGAGTTTATTTGGTCGCCTGCTTGAACGAACAGGAGCGGGCAAATGCTCAGTGAATTCCAACATGGCTTCAAGTTCCCGTTGCCATTCGTGGCGGAAGATGAAGTCGGGGTAAGAGCCCAACCTGACCCAACTGTCGTTGGGTGCGAAGGCTACTTGTATGTCAGGACTTTCAACGGTTTGCCGAAGCGCCAAGAGAAATTGCATGATGCTGCTTTTGCCCGACGAATTTGGACCGAGGAAAACGGTGAGGGGACGAATTTCCATTTCGCCAGTGTCCTCAAAGCACTTGAAGTTCTTGATGCGCAGTTTGGTCAACACGGTTCATCACCTTGCATTTCGTGCCCCGCAGGACGAGGCTTCGCCATCATTCTGCCATAGTCTTTTGACCCCGTCCAACTTGCCTTTTTGCGGCTTCAAGAGTGTTGAACATAAGCATGGTGACGGTCATGGGACCAATCCCGCCCGGGACTGGGGTGATGAAACTTGCTACTTCTTTCACGCTTTCAAAGTGGACATCGCCGACATCGCCTTTGCGACCGGGAACTCGGTTTGAACCCGTGTCAATAACCACTGCACCCGGCTTGACCATATCAGCCGTGATAAATTCGGCATTTCCTGCTGCCACATACAATATGTCGGCTCGCCGAGTGTGGAATGCGAGGTCACGGGTGTAGATGTGGCAAATGGTGACGGTTGCATTGTGTTGCAAGAAAAGGAGCGCCGCCGGTAAGCCATTAATCCTGCTACATCCGACCACAACGACTTCTTTGCCTTCAAGGGTGATGCCGTAATGTTGCAAAAGTTTTAGGGCACCTAACGGGGTGCAGGGGATGAAGTTTGGCGATCTGGCAGCAAGTCCACCCAAACTGAAAGGCGTCAACCCATCAACATCCTTCTCAGGTGAGATTGTTGCCATCACCTTGTCTTCGTTGATGTAGGAGGGCATCGGATGTTGAACCAAAATCCCGTTAACTGTCGGGTCTGCGTTCAAACGCTCTACGAGGGAGATAACTTCGCCTTCGGAAGCATGGGGAGGCAAGTGAAAAACTTCCGCAGCGAACCCCAACTCTTCGGCAACTTTGCGCTTGATGCCCACATAAACGACGGATGCTGGGTCATCGCCGACCAAAACGGTTGCCAGTTTTGGGCGGAACCCGTGTTGCTTAACGAATTCCTCAACCTCTCTTTTCAATTGCTCCCTCAGTTTGAGCGCCAGACCTCGTCCGTCCATGACCGTTGCTGCCATTGCCTTCACCTCAACCTCTTTTTCGTTGTGTCTTGTCCAAGTTTAACTTCCTGACAAGTGCCCCGAGCACCCCGTTGACGAAACGGCGCGACTCGGTGCTTCCATATTCTTTCGCCAGTTCAACAGCTTCGTTGATGGCTACTCGATAAGGGACATCGGGAACATACAGCATTTCGTAAAGCGCCATGCGGATCAAATTCCTGTCCACAGCAGCCATCCTTTCAACAGTCCAATGGGGCGTGACGCTTTGGATTTGAGAATCAAGGTCTGGTTTCCGCTGCCAGATGCTGCGGGCGAGTTGGACAGCGTAGTCGCAAATCTCTTTGTCTAAGTCCACCGCATCAGCGAGGGTTGTCTCTATTGCCTCCTCTATCGGTAAGTTCCCGACATCGGCTTGGAAGAGAATTTGGAGCGCAAGTTCACGGGCTTTCCGCCTTTTTATCATGACATCAGTCACCCTTCAAACTCCTCAGCGAGAAACCTCGGTAGGAACGCTGTGGAGAAGTTGCCGCGCCTGAAGTTCGTGTGCGCAATTAGGCGCTTATGAAGCGGGATGGTGGTTTTGATGCCTTCTAAGACAAACTCGTCAAGGGCTCTTTGCATCCTCGCGATAGCCTCGTTCCTGTCGCGACCGTGAGCGATTAATTTGCAAAGGAGCGCATCGTAGTATGGCGGGATTTCGTAACCCTCATAGAGGTGGGTATCTACCCTGATGCCTGGACCGCCAGGCAAAACGAGTTTTGTGACCACACCAGTATTGGGTGCAAAGTTCCTTCGTGGGTCTTCAGCGGTGATTCTGCATTCAATGGCGTGCCCGCGCATTTCAACTTGCCTGATGGAAAGTTTCTCGCCAGCAGCGATTCTGATTTGCTCCTTCACCAAGTCAATTCCGGTTACCATTTCGGTCACGGGATGCTCAACTTGGATGCGGGTGTTCATCTCAATGAAGTAAAAGTTGCCGTGTTTGTCCAGCAAAAACTCAACAGTGCCAGCGTTCGTGTATTCAACGGCTGCTGCCAACCTCATGGCTGCTCTTCCCATCCTCTCCCTCAAAGCAGGCGTGACTGCAGGTGACGGCGCTTCCTCAATGAGTTTTTGGTGCCGAGTTGTTTGAATAGTGCAATCTCGTTCGCCCAAGTGGACTATGTTGCCGTGCTCATCGGCGAGAATTTGGAACTCAATGTGGCGTGGCTCTTCAATGAACTTCTCAATGTAAAGTGCGCCGTCCCCAAAAGCTGCTTCCGCCTCAGAGCGGGCGACAGGTAAGTTTTGCAACAACTCTTGCTCGTTGTGGACAATCCTAATGCCCTTACCTCCACCACCTGCAGCGGCTTTTATGAGAACGGGGAAACCTAATTCCCTTGCTGCTTCCAAAGCATCCCTTTCCGTCTCAACATGGTCACGACCAGGAATTACTGGGACGCCGATTTGTTTCGCCAGTTGCCTCGCTTTCGCTTTGTTGCCCATTATTTCAATGGCGTGAGGAGGCGGTCCGATGAACTTGATTTTGTAGTGGGCGCAAATTTCGGCGAAGGTTGGGTCTTCAGCCAAAAAACCGTAGCCGGGATGAATGGCATCGCAACCTTTCAGCAGTGCCGCGCTAATCAAGTTCGGGATGTTCAGGTAACTGTCCTTTGAAGGCGCTGGTCCAATGCAAACAGCCTCGTCGGCGAGTTTGACATGCAAGCAATCCCTGTCGGCTTCAGAGTAAACGGCTACCGTTTTGATTCCCAGTTCCTTACAAGCACGAATTATGCGCACAGCAATCTCGCCCCGATTGGCAACCAACACCTTTCGGAACACGAAACCTCACCCCGTTGTTGTGCGTTGCGAGTTAGTGACTTTCTCGCAAACTTTCAACTCACAACGCTCAGTTCAGAAACGAGGATGTTGCGGGCACATAACCTTGCCAGTGGTCGGGTCATAAGTATAGGGCACTTTTGTGACGGGGCAAATAGGTTGAACTCCTGCAGGGAAGCGAACCGATTGCAAATTCGGCGGATTAGTCCCTTGCTCAGCCACGAACATTTGGATTGCTTGCCGAATTTGGTGCAAGTTGTTCATGCACTCAACCTCTTTCGCCCGTTGCAAAGCAGCACCGTAGGTCGTTTGAGCCTGTTGACCTTTCTGCTGTGGGGATTGGGCGTGTTGGCTGAGGTAGATGAAGGCTGCGACTATGGCAATTATCAACACGACCACCAACAAAGCCGCTAAAGTTTGTCCCCTCACTTTACTCCCCTCCAGCGACTTCAACCAGCATCAATTGCTGCCCGAACTCAACAGGTTGCCCATCTTCAACGAAAATTTCAACGACCCGACCTGCCACTGGCGAGCGGACCTCGTTTTGAACCCCCAAAGAGTCAACCCAGCAAAGGGTTTGACCGCGCTTTACATTGTCACCAACTTGGACTAACGGCTTCCCATTCTTTAACCTGCGGACAATGCCAACCCAATTTGAAGTGACAGCGACATAAGGGCTCGTTTCCTGCCTTTGCTCTGAAGTTACACTCCGTTGCTCCTCACTGCGATGCGCATAGGAGGCAGTGGGTGTTGGCTGGGGAAAAGGGTTTTTGCGGATCGTCACCCGCCAATCTCCGACCCGAACCGTCAACTCGCTGATTTGTGCGTTCTTCACGAGGTTGACCAACTCTTGCAAAAGTTCCATGTTCAACTCCATGCCGTTCACCGCCTTCAAAAACTGTTTTCACTGCTGCAAGTATAGCACTGCTTTGACCCCACGCATTGTCGCCACCGTCACTTCTGCCCCTGACTTTGCTGCCTTTGAACTTGCTCGGCGAAATTGAGCCTTAAGTTCGCCAGCATCGTCCTAAGGGAATCGTATTCCCGCTCACTGACCCAATCCCGCAGCATCTCAATCAGCAAGGCAATGGTGTCAATGGCAAGCCGAGCCTGCTTGAAATCTGGCTCAATTTGCTTTGTAACTGGATTGATGTGCAGCCCCATCTTCTGCCATGCCAATTCGGACAAGACGCTTATGCTGAACAAGATGGCTTGCGGGACATCAATTGCGGCAACTTGTTGTTGCCCCGATTGCTCAGTTGATTGGGATTGAGTTGCCTGCTCCGGTGCTTGCTTTTCCTGCTCTGCCATCCTGCGACACCTCCACAAAACCACTGCTGATGCGCACAAGTGTGCAGGCGCATAGGCGCAAAGATTGCGGGGATTTTCTTTTTGAACGCGCAACTCTCAACCCTCAACGCACAACTTGCCTTTTAGTCGTGCCAAATTTTTCGGCGGTCGCTTTTGCACGATGATTTTAGCACCAACGCTGCATTTGGGACAAGGGGGAAATGGAAATGCACAAAAGCCTTTGGGTTCTTTGGGCAATAGGCGTTGCCGCTTCCCTCATCGCTGCCAGTTGGCGATGGCAAATTGAGCGGCAATACAGAACTGTTGCCTTAGTTGTTGACGGAAACGAGGTCAGAACATTGCAGGTCCTGACAGGCAAATCCCTCGGTAGTGTCCTGAAAGACCTGAGAAACTTCGGTGC
>Ga0071330_1059658_pt1 | contig 41484 bp, 33 predicted proteins | sample GBScel77sediment_FD_63802 | JGI IMG/M metagenome (GOLD analysis project Ga0071330, IMG submission 63802) | Hot spring sediment microbial communities from Great Boiling Spring, Nevada - Cellulolytic enrichment Sediment 77C v2 (version 2) | ecosystem: Environmental > Aquatic > Thermal springs >...
CCAAAACGCTGACAAGGGCTGGGTTGAGCAGGAAACGACCCAGTGGCGTAATCTCGCCATATTCAGCCCGATGGATTGCCGCCAGTTCCTCGCGAATTTTGACCACAGGGTCAAAAACCCTGTCGGACTGTTTGCGGGAGAGTGGAGAGGGTGAAAGGCGAGTCCTCAAAACCGCACCCAAATTGGCTGAATGCATCTGCGCAGCGATGGAACATTGCTCTTCGGTCAGAACCTTCGCTGCCTCCTCAGCGAGCGGTGCAATTGAATCTGCCAACCACTTGTTCAAGTCTTTGCCTTTCTTGCTGGCGATTGCGGTCCTGCGTTCCGTTTCGGGCGTAAAACCGACATTGAGCAAGTCCTCGGATTTGAAGGCAGAAAAGGCTTCCACTTGCTCCCGCAAAACTTCCTTCATCCGCTCGCGATACTCAGACCAAATCGCTTGCACACGCTTAGCAATGGACAGCAACTCTTTTGCCTGCTCTTGGGAAAGTTGCATGGCGTTTACTGCCCGAAGTGCAGCGATTTCGGCGATGAGGGGTTGAATGCGCTCAATGGCTTCATCGCGGGACAAAGTTTGGGCGACTGATACCCCAATCAAAAACCCGAGCATCATCACCGTAGCGAGCCAACGCTTTAGCATCGGTCATCGCCTCCCCTTGAATTTGCTCTCCATCAAAATTTGACGGTATAGGCGTTCACGGGTTTGTGACCTCAATGTTAGTGAGAGGGGTGTTCCTTACCTCACATCCTCAAGGACTTCGGTTCTGGGCAAAACAACTTTGTCAACCCAAATTTTGACGCCGGGATAAAGGACGCTTCGGTCGCCAATACGAGCGCCGTCGCCGATGATGCATCCGAGCCGTTCCATGCCAGTATCAACGAGTTGTCCTTTCACCACCGAACGGACAGTTATGCCTGTCGGGACTTTGGAGAAAACTTTGACTTCGTTGCCGATGACAGCATTGTCCCCGATAACGCTCCATTCAAGTTCGGCATCCTCGCCGATTTGGACATTGTCAAGCAGAACGCAATCTTCAAGGTGAGCGCCTCGTTTGATGCGGCAATTTTCGCCGACCACTGTCCGGACAATATCGCAACCCTCACCGATCACGCTCCCCTTTCCGATGACGGAAGGACCGATGATTTTCGCACCAGCGCCGACTTTTGCCTCTATCTCAACTCGGACATCGCCTATGATTTCGACTGTCGGGTCAACTTCTCCCAAAACCTGAGGTGGCGGAAGCAATTCGTTCACCCGTTCCGTTCCCCACAGATTGAGCAGATGTTTTGTCGCGAGCAAAACATCCCAAGGGTAAGTGACGGGCATCCAACCATCTTCGGTGATGACGGCACGGAGACCTATTTGCACCAAATTGGGCATGATGTCGGGCAAGCGGATTTCACCGTCTTCCGCTGGTTGCAAGTTTTTGAGCCAATCCATCGCCTCAGGCGGAAGCGTCCAAGCGCCGGTGCTCACCAATGCTTTCGGTGGCGCTTCCTTTGGCTTCTCATGGATGCGGTGCACATAGCCGTTGGCAACTTCAACAACGCCAAACCTTTGAGGTTGGTCATGCCTCGCAACAATCAGCGAGGGAACGCAACTTGCCCCGTCCCTAAGAGCATCGGGCAAAAGCAAATCGTCGCCGTTAAGCACCATGAAAGGTTCGCCCTTGACAAAAGGTTCGGCTTGCAAAACAGCATGACCCGTTCCCAACGCTTGCTCCTGCAGAGCGTAATCAATCCTGATGCCTTCAAAGTTGTTTCCCAAGCGTCGCTCTATTTGTTGGCGCTCAAACCCGACGACGAGGATGACATGATTGACGCCAGCACTTTTCAGCCCGCGAATCAAGTGGAACAAATTGGGCTCATTTGCCAGTTTTAGCAGGGGTTTAGGCTTTCGCACTGTTAGCGGGTAAGTTCTCGTTGACAGACCTGCAGCCAAGATCACGGCTTTTCGCACCGCCAATTTTTCCGGGCGCAAACTTAAGCGCCCTTTCACCTCCTTTCACTCTCGCTTCTTCAGTTCCAAGCGTTATCAACAGTTTGCCGTCACAGTTTGCCATGCGCCACAATAACCATCGGGGCATCGGTGAGAGGCAGCGCTTTAGGTTAAAAGGTGATGCTAATGTCCATCAAGCGGGAAGACTTGATAAGGTTGCTGCGCGAAGACCCAACCTTACTTGAAGAGTTGCGGGCACTTTTGCTCACAAAAGATTTGCTGGAATTGCCCGCGAGGACGAGGGAAGAGTATCTGGAGTTGAGAAGCATTTTGCGCGATTTGTTGGGCATTGTGCGGCAAATCATTGACATCTTGTCTAAGGTTGCCGAGCAAACTGAGCGAAATACATTGATGCTTCAGAGCAAGCCCGTATGCTCGCAGAGTTGAGCCAGCAAGTTCAAGAGAACAGCCGACAAATTGCCGCCTTGATTGAGCAAGGTCGAGAGCACGACAGAAGGTTGGCTGAGTTAGCCGAGCAAGGAAGGGAATTTGACCGCAGGCTGAGGGAAATAACTGAGCACTTCCAGCGGCAATTTGAGTTAGTGCATGAACAACTGCAATGGCTGAGAGATAGGTTTGGAACGATGTATGGACAAATGATGGAGATTCGCTATCGCCAGAACCCTTACGGTTACTTCAGCGAAATTGTCCGACGCGCTAAGTGGGTGACTGGTGGCGAATTGGATGATCTGCTCTCAGAGGCTTTAAGCAAAGGGCTCATCAACGAGGATGAGCAGAAGGAACTGATGCGAGCCAACCTAATTGTTCGTGGTGTGAGGGAAGGGCAAATTGCTTGGTTGGTCGTTGAAGTGTCAGGAACTGTTGACACTGAAGATGTTGACCGAGCGATCAGGCGAAGTCAGTTGCTTGCTCGGTGTGTCAGTGAACCCGTTTTGGCGGTTGTGGCAGGTGAATTTTGTCCTGAAGAGGTTCTCCGATATGCGTTGAGGAGTGGCGTTTGGGTCTTGCTTGATGGGTCAACTTTTTCGCCACAGCGCATCTCACGACAGAATTGAGTTCGTCAAGAGGGGTGAGTCATTCGGCTCGGCAGGAACCTCGTCCTCCCAAATTTTCGCCGACTAAAATCAGCGCTCATTAAACTCGCCATCAACTGCAGACTGAAGTCCGTAGCATGGTTTGGTAACACACTCAAGCGAGAGGGGTGAGGGACAATGAACACCGTGGTGAGGGAAGCGAAGTTGCCGACGGGTCAGGTCATCCGAATCGTTCGCGGCGATATCACCGCAGAGCAAGTTGACGCAATCGTCAACGCTGCAAACTCTTACCTCAAGCACGGCGGGGGTGTTGCAGCGGCGATTGTGCGAAAAGGTGGGGAGTCAATCCAAAGGGAAAGTGACGAATGGGTCAAGCAGTATGGACCTGTTCCAACTGGCAAAGTCGCAGTCACTGGTGCTGGCAACTTGCCTGCGAAAATTGTCATCCACGCTGTCGGTCCTGTTTGGAGCGAGCACAAGCCAGAGGAAGCAGACGAACTCCTCAAAAGTGCCGTTTGGAACAGTTTGAAGGCTGCCCACGACCGAGGTCTCTCCAGCATCGCCTTGCCCGCTATCAGCGCGGGGATTTTCGGTTTCCCAAAGGAAAGGTGTGCAGCAATTTTGCTGGACACAGCCAAAGAGTTTTGCGAAAAACACCCTGAAAGCCCTTTGAAGGACATCAGGTTCGTGCTCTTTGACGAGCCGACATTCCAAGCATTCGTTGACGCCTTTGATGCCCGATGGAAATAAGGGGCATGGGACAGGTAACAAGGGACAGGGGAAGGGAGAAGCGGAGATGCGGAGACAAGGGTTAGCCGAATTGGATTCCCTGCCGCAAAGTGTCAATGAATTGAGGCGGGGCGACAAGTTGAGGTGGGAGTTGCTCCCGGTTGAGAGCGAGTTTCTCAATTGGTTCGCCCGTCAGCAAGTAAATGACATCCGCCCCCGCTTCCTTAGCGATGATCCAACCTGCCGCTATGTCCCAGACTCGGTTGTCTGTCAAGACACCACCGATGAACGAGCCTTTAGCGACGAAAGTAAAGCAAGCGACGGCGGTGCCCAAACTCCTGACCTTGCAGGGCAAATTGACTTTCATCCGCTTGATGCTCAAGGTGCTCAACCCCAACAAGTCGTCATGTCGGATTTGGTTGTCCTGTCGGACAAAAATTCTTCTCGCCTGTCCCATGTCCCGTGTCCCTTGTCCCTTATCACTCAACCAAGCACCTTTGCCCTTTTGAGCGATGTAGAGTTCACCGAAAGCGGGGTAATAAACAGCGCCCATAATCGGTGTTCCGTGCTCAACCAAACCGACCGATACTGCCCAAATCGGCACGCCAGCAACGAAATTTGCCGTCCCGTCTATTGGGTCAACGACCCAAGCGACATCCTTCTCAACGCCAGACTCAACTTCCTCACCCAACACTTCAACGCCGGGAAAGTTTTTGGCGAGTTCTGAGCGCAAAAAGTCCTCAACAGCCTTGTCTGCTTCGGTCACAAAGGACTGGTCCGACTTCTCCGAAGGAGTCACTCGTCCGTAATACGAAAGAGCCAACTCTCCTGCTTTGCGGATGATTTCCCTGAGAGCATCCAAATCCGTCAAGACTCATGCACCTCCGCACTTCGGTTTGAGTTTGATTTCCTCCGAATGACGAGGATTGCTGCTGGCAAATCGCCATGCATTACTTCGTATCGGCGCTCAATGATGAAATCCACAACAGGCACCAGCATTTCAAGCCATTCGGGATGGTGAGTGATGACAACGAGTCTTCCGCTTTCGTCCAAAACTTCGTCGGCGACTTGAACGAGCAGTCTGTGTGCTTCCCTCGCTTTTGCCACAGAGCCGCTGCGGACGCCAAAAGGCGGGTTTGAAACGAGGCAATGGACACTGCCTTTCGGGAAAATCTTGGGCAAATCGGCGGCGTCAAGGACTCGCCACTCTGTCGTGTCCGAAACCAAAGCCCGCTCGGCATTCAATTGAGCGCCTGCGATATGTTTTGGCGAAATGTCAGAGCCGAAAATTTTCGTCTTGATTCTCCAATCGGCTTGTGTGTCCCATTCAAGCATCAAATCGTCAAAGTTCAGACCTTCAAAGTGTGGCAACGACCTGAAAGCGAAGTTTTCTTTGCGGAAAAAGCCTGCTGGGACTTTGCGGGCAATCAGCGCTGCTTCTATGGCGATAGTTCCACCACCGCACATTGGGTCAACGAACTGTTTTTCTGGTTGCCAACCTGACGCCCAAACCATTGCGGCAGCCAAGACAGCGTTTATGGCTGCTGGGTGGTCGTAAACGCGATAGGCTCTCTTGTGCATTGCGTCCTCACCGACGAAATCAATCCCGACGACACATTTTTCGCCCGTGACATCCACTCTGACTGTCACATCGGGGTGAGCCAATCTGACTTTTTGGCGGTGTCCAGTTTGCTCCATTATGCGGTCAATAACTGCCTGACCGCTCGTTCGTTCAATGTCTGGTGACTGGTATTGGTGACGACCGTTGCGGGTGGAACGGACGCAAAAAGTTGCCCCCGGAGGCATCCATTCCGTCCAATCAACAGTTTTGACAAGTTCGTAAATGTCCTGCAAACCCTCCTGAGTCCGCCTCACATCGCCCTCCGCCAAGACGAGCAAACCTCGGTAGATTGTCCTCGCTTGGTAGCAAATCCTCGCAAGTTCAAGGGGCTCATCCACAAATCCCCAAACCCATCCGTCCAAGCCGAAAAGGCGAGGCTTGGCTTCTATGCCCAACGATTTGAGTTCTTGAACGACGATGTCCTCAATGCCGCGCGATGTCGTGAAAAGGACTTTGCAAGCCATGATGAGCATCACCAGTTGTCAAAGTATGGTGCGACGGCTTAAAATTTTGCCCGCAAAATTAAAGGTGGCGCAACTCAAAAGTTTTGGGACAACGAGACAACAGACAACAGGACAACAACGAAAAGGGGTGACTCGATGCCGCACTGGTTCGTCGTTTTGTTCGCTTTTTTGTTCGGCGCTGCTGTCGGCAGTTTCGTCAATGTTTGCATTTACAGGCTGCCGAGAAGGTTGTCCATTGTGCAGCCACCGTCACACTGCCCTCACTGTGGCACAGTTTTGACAATCGTTGACTTGGTGCCGCTACTAAGTTACATCTGGCTCGGCGGCAAATGTCGCTATTGCAAAACGCCAATCAGCCCCCGCTACTTCGTCGTTGAATTACTGACAGCCCTTTCGTTCGTTGCGACGGTGAACCGTTACCCTTTCGGGTTGGAAGCAATCTTTGTCGCCGCATCCTTAGCAGCATTGATTGTCATCGCTTTTGTTGACTGGGAATTTTTCCTCGTCCCAGACGAAGCCGTTTGGGCTTTGGGGATTTTCGGGTTCGCTCGCTACATGTCATCCGAGCCGAATGCCTACAGCGCTATCTTGAGCCTTTCAGGCGCAGTATTGGGTGGCGCTATCGTCTGGGTGGTGGGATTTTTCGGCAAAGTCGTTTTTCGCAAAGAAGCGATGGGCTTTGGCGATGTCAAAATTGCTGCAGCCGTCGGAACTCATCTCGGAGCGACTTGGCAAATGTTGCCCTTCTTCCTTTTCAGCGTTTTCATCGGCGCGGCTATGGGAATTTTTCTCGCTATCGCTCAACGCCGCCCCTTGACGGGATATATGCCTTTCGGTCCAGCCATGGCGGTGGCAGCAGCCATCATGTTTCTCGCACCACCTTCAGTCACCGAATTTGTCTTGAGGCTATACGGGATAACGGGGTAGAAGGGACATGGGACACGGGACAAGGGACAGGTGAAATTTCATGGAAGCAGTCGCGGACAAAAAAGTCATTTTCAAACTCGGCTACCATTGGACTGGCGACGAAGAGGAGGCAGCCGAGCAGATTGAGTTCGCGCGGAGACTGTTGTTCCTTCCTGTCGGTTCGAAGGTCTTGATGCCTTTCTGCGGTCCAGGTTGGTATGCTCACGAGTTGTCAATGTGGGGTTTTCAAGTCGTCGGGACGGAGTTGTCCCTTCCGTTCTTGCAAGAGGCGAGACAAAGAAACAAGCGGCTCGGTTTGTCCGCAGTCTTCATCTTCAGTGAGCCTTTGCATCTACCTTTTCGGGACGAGCAATTTGACGGTGCGATGTTGGTGGGAAACCGGTTCGGGATGACAGGAGATGAAATGGCTGACCGGGATTTCCTTCAGGAATTGTGGCGGGTGCTCAAACCGAAAGGGCGATTGGTTATGGCGCTTCCCCATCGCGATGGCGTGCTCCACCGATTCAGAGAACGCGACTGGGAAACCATGATGGATGGAAACCGCATCCTCATTGAGCGGAAGTGGATGCCTGCGATAGGGCAAATGTGGGAAGAGTGGAGAAGCGCGGACGAAAAGTTAGGCAGCACCCTCGTGTTAACCTATCGGGTTTACACCTTGACCGAACTTGAGTCCTTGCTGAGAGAATGCGGCTTTGAAGTCGCCAACGCCTTTGGGAACTTCAGGGGAAGCGAGTTGACTTACAGGAGCGATTTGATGTTGGTGCAATCTGTCAAGGCTTAACCGGGGCATAGGGGCAAGGGATAGGTGAAAGCGGAGATGCAAGCGAATCGAAGCGACCTTGAACCTGTCGTCCTGCTGGAAGATGTCCGCTGTCGCCTCAGGGACAAATTGGTTTTGGACGGGGTCAATCTGCAGGTCAACGAAGGGGAAATCGTCGCAGTTGTTGGGGTCTCTGGGATCGGGAAAAGCACGCTGCTGAAAGTCATAGCAGGTTTGGTTCCGGTCCAGAGCGGTGTGGTCAAAGTTTTTGGGTGCGACTTGACAAAGTGCTCGGAAGACGAGATCAACCAAATCCGACAAAAGATGGGCTTCGTCTTCCAAAGTGGCGCCCTCTTTGACTGGATGACTGTTGCCGAAAATGTGGCTTTCCCGCTAAAGGTCATTGACACAGGGCTCTCCGATGAGGAGATATCCGAGCGGGTGAAAAGGTTGCTTGATGCCGTCGGGATGGAAGGCACAGAGAACCTCTTGCCAGAGCAACTATCTGGAGGTATGAGGAAAAGGGTTGCTATAGCGAGGGCGCTGGCCGCTCAGCCCAAACTGGTTTTATACGACGAACCCACAAGTGGTCTCGACCCAGTGATGAGCGGAGTCATCAACGATCTCATCAAGCAAATGCGCGACAAGTTTGGCGTTACGGAAATAGTCGTAACCCACGACCTCGCAAGCGCAATTCGATTTGCCGACCGAATAGCGATGCTGCACGATGGCAAGATAATCGCTGAAGCCCCACCAGAGGAATTCCTGAGGCTGTCTAACCCAGTGGTGCAGCAATTCGTGAAGGGGGAGGCAGTAGGTCCGCTGACGGAATTCATAGACCGACTCTGACGGGGGTGTTTCCCAATGACAACGCGACCCGAAAGCGCCTTTTGGTCAGGCGTCTTGGTCTTGGCTGGTCTATCGGTCCTCATCGCTGGGGTTTTCTGGCTTCGCTCTTTCTGGCAATGGAAATCGGGGCATTGGTTCATCGTGGAATTTAGCAAGGCTATGGGGCTTGAACCTGGTTCGGATGTTTTGCTTCAAGGCATGAGGGTCGGGACAGTTGAGAAAGTTGAACTTGCACCTCCCAACACCGTCCAAGTGACTGTCAGGCTTGAAAAGGATGTCCCGGTCTACTATCCGCCCGCTTCGGAAATCACCATTCGCTTTGGCACCCTTATCGGGCAGCCATACATTGACATCGTTAACCGCAGAGTGGGCAAGGTAATTGAGAGGGGCGACAAGGTTCGCGGGGTTGATCCAGTATCGTGGGAAGAGTTGGTGCCCCAAGCGAGGGAACTGGCGAGCAGTTTGAACAGCATCATTGGCGACCCTCAGTTCCAGCGGAATTTGCGAACCACAGTTTCGGACCTTGCCCAAGCCGCTAACTCTTTGCGGGCTATCCTCTCCTCCATCCCGCCGGAAGACATCCGCCAGATTAGCGAAAATTTGAGGCGGGTGAGCGTTAGGTTGAACGCTTTGGCTTCGGACAAACGAGTTGACTCCGCCTTGAGCAATGTTGAAACGGCAACTCGCCAACTTGCTGCAATTTTGTCTGACCCGAAACTCAAGGGCGGGATAGTGCAGACAGTTCAGGAGGCAGAGGAAACGCTCAGAACCATCCGAAGTCTTGTGGGCGATGAAGGGATGCGAAGGGATTTGAAAGCCATTGTGGCTAACCTGAGGGAAAGCAGCGAGGCGATAAAGAAATTGCTTTCCGAAGAGGGTGCTGGTGGTGAGTTGAGAAAGACCCTTGAGGAAGCGAGGGCAACGGTCGCTGCTGTCCGCGAAGTTTTAGATGACCCTGAGGTGAAAACGGCTCTGAAAACGACAGCGCGAAATTTGGCAGAACTGACAGGACGAGGTCACGACACGCTTGCCGAATTGGAGGCGAGTTTGAAACGCTTGCGCGAGTTCATTGAATCGACCCAAGACGATTTGGAGAAAGTCGCCGAACACCTTCGCGGCATAACCCAAGACTTGGACGAAACTTTGGATGCTGTCAAGTGGCTCATGACCGAGGGAGGGCTGAAGGAAAATTTGAGACAAGTTGGGGAGAACCTAAAAGCGACTTCAGAGAACCTCAAGGAGGCAACCGCCAGCGTCCGAGAGTTGCTTTCCGACGAGGAGACCAAGAGTAGCCTCAGAAAAGGTTTGCAAGAAGTTGGACCTACCATCGCTGCTGTGCGACAAACTGCCGAACGGGGTCAAAGGGTGTTACAACGCTTGGATATGGCAACGAGTTTGAGGACTCGCGCAAGTTCATCGGTTTGGTTCGTGCCTGAGTCAGACGAAATCAGGGGCGAGGCGAGGGTGCTTTTTGAAACGCCAATAAGCCCTGTCTCCGTCCTCGCCGGGACATACACCGGCAGGGAGGGGACTCGCATAAACCTTCAAATTCAGGGCAAAATCGGCTCAAAAACCATCTGGCGTTTCGGCTCAATCCGTTCTAAACTTGGCATCGGCGTCGGTTGGGGCACCGACAAGTTGCGCTTTGATGTTGAAGCCTTTGCCCCCGACAGGTGGCAAGTCAATTCTTGGTTGTTGTGGCAACTTTCACCGTCAATCCTTTTGCGCTTTGGCATCGAAGACTTGGGTAGAAATCGCACCCTCGGCATCGGCTTAGAAGTCGGACGGAGGTGAAAATTCCTATGAAGGTCGTGCTGATGCAGGATGTCCCTAAACTCGGCACTAAGTTCCAAGTCGTTGAAGTTTCCGATGGCTATGCCCGCAACTACTTGATACCGAGAGGGCTGGCTCAACCTGCTACACCTGCCTTGCTCAAGGAGGTTGAAAAGCGACGCCAATGGGAGCGACAAAAGGAGCAAAGGGAAGTTGAGCGAGCACAAACACTAGCTCAAAAATTGAGCAACCTCGTCGTGGAAATTTCTGTCCCCGCAGGTGAAGGTGGGCGCCTTTATCACTCCGTCTCCGCCCAAGAAATTGCTCAGCGCCTCAAAGAGCAACACGGAATTGAACTTGACCGGGACCAGATTCTGTTGGATGAGCCTTTAAGGAGCCTCGGAGTTCATTCCGTTTCGGTAAGGTTGCACCGTCAGGTTCGAGCGACCCTTAAAGTCAACATCGTGGCTGCCCCGGCGTAGTGGGGGAAAGGAGGCAGGGGTATGGAGGCAGCACGGGTCCCTTCACCAGTCCCTTTGGCTTACCCTACACCACAAAGTATTGAGGCAGAGCAGGCAGTGTTGGGCTGCATGCTCCTTGACCGCGATGCCGTGACCACGGCGGCTGAGATTTTGCAAGTTGACGATTTCTACTACGAGCCGCACCGCCACATCTTTGAGGCTATCTTGACGCTGTTCAACCGAGGCGAGCAAATTGACATGATAACCGTCGCTGAGGAACTGAAACGGAAGGGCAAGTTGGAGGAATGTGGCGGTCAGGCTTACTTGATGAAACTGATGGAACTCATCCCTTCAGCGACCAACATTGAGGACTACTGCCGCATAGTTGAGGAGAAAGCCATCCTCCGCCAACTCATCCAAGTGGCTCACCAGATTGTCAACTGGGCGTATCACCATGACGGGGATTTGGAAGGTTTGATTGACAGGGCTGAGGCTGCACTTTTCCGAGTGGGGCAAAGGCGGGTGGGAGCGCAATTTCAACCTCTAACCGAACTAATCCGGCAAACCTACGACTTTCTGGAGCAACGGTCACGCCAACCGGGAGCGCTTTTGGGAATCCCGACGGGATTCCACGAACTGGACGAAGTCCTCGGCGGGTTACACCCTTCTGACCTCATCATCATCGCCGGTCGTCCATCTATGGGCAAAACCTCTTTTGCCTTGTCAATGGCTTTGAACATAGCCACCGAGCAGAAATTGCCTGTCGCCATTTTCAGCCTTGAGATGAGCAAACAGCAACTTGTGCAGCGGTTGTTGTGTGCGAGGGCTCGGGTCAACCTGCACAGGCTGAGGACAGGCTATTTAAGGGAGCAGGATTTCATCCGCTTCACCCAAGCAGCCCATGAACTTTACAATGCGCCCCTTTACATTGATGACACCCCGGACCTTTCGCCCTTTGAAATTCGGGCAAAAGCCCGAAGGTTGAAGGCAAGCGAAGGCTTGGGCTGCATCTTCATTGATTACCTCCAACTCATCAGACCACCTCGCAGGATGGAAAACCGCGTTCAAGAAGTCACCGAGGTCGTCCGTTCGCTGAAAAGCCTTGCTCGCGAACTCAATGTCCCTGTCGTTGTCCTCTCGCAACTTTCTCGCTCAGTCGAGCACAGGGAAAATAAGCGTCCCGTCTTGGCGGATTTGCGCGATAGCGGGGCAATTGAGGCTGAAGCGGATGTCGTTTGCTTCCTCTACCGTGAGGACTACTACGAGAGGAAGAAAAAGCCGGTCGCTTCCGAACCTCATTTGGAGGGTCTCGTTGAAGACGAACGCAAGCCTGAGTTCTTCCCCACCGAAGTCATCATTGCAAAAAATCGCAACGGTCCAGTCACCACCGTCGAAGTCGCCTTCATCCCTCGCTATGCCTTGTTCGAGAACTTGTCAAGCGTCCATCCAGACCTCTTGTGACCTGGATTTTTCAGGCGATGACGGTCGCGGCTCAGAAAACAGCAAACGGACTTGACGGCGCGTCTCTTCTACGAACTGTCGGACATCGGTGAAGTCTTTGGCTGTTACCGGCATCCGAGCGTAAAAGCATCGGTCAAAAATGTTCGTGACCTCTTGAAAGCGTCGGGCGAATTCGTCGGACGCCTTCCTGCGGACTTCGGAAAGGTATTCCCAATTCGTCCTTTGTTCCCGAAAGCGAATTAGCCCAATTCGGTCAAGGAAAAGCAAGAGCGCTTTGTAAGCCTTGCGAAGTGCTGTCAGGTAATCGCCGCTCCTTGCATCGTTTTCAGCTTCCAACAGCAATTGCTCTGGCATCGTCAAAGTTTCCACCCAAGAGATTTCTTCCCGCAATCTCTGTCTTTTGCGCCACCACTTGACAATAGCGTGGGAGAACAGGGCAAAAGACAACAGGGTGAGCAAAACCGCAGTTGCCCATGCCAAAAGGGGCGAAATTTTGTTGAGCAGTTGCCACCAATACCAGAACCAAGCCCCCAAAGCCTCAATGACCTTCGACAGCCATTCAAAGATGGGACCAAAAATTTGGGCAAGGCTACGGAAGAGCGTTGACAAAAGTTTGCCGAGCCAATTGAGGGGCTTTTCAAGCCACTTTGAGAGCCACTGCAGGAATTTCATGAGCGGATTCCAGATTTGAAACTCCGGGCTGTTCAACACGCGGTTAAGGGTGGCTTGGGCGAAATCGGGATCAACCGTTGACAAAGTTTGGAGGAACAATCTATCAGCAGCCGCAGCGATTTCGATAGCCTCGTCTATCGCTTCTTCTGCCTCGTCGCTCATAACGCCTGAGCGAATTGCTTGTTCAAGCCTGCTTTCTATTCGGTTGGTCACAGTTGATTTCGGGATTCGCTTGATCAACTCTCCAACGCGGCTCAAAGTTTTTTGTCTTGTGCGAAGCGATTTCTCTCGCTTCGCCTTTTGAAGTTGCTCAACGATGGCACCGAAAATCGCTGATGAATGGGGCGAAGAACGAGGTGGCTGGCTGTTGATTTCCGAGACTTGCCCGAGGGAAGTGACCGCAAAGGTGGCGATGACTGCGAGAACCAAAAGGAGCATAGTTTTTCCTCACCTACCCTGTCCCTTGCCCCGTTTTCCTCGCTTCATGTCCCCAAAGTTTCTTTGCGCCGCTACCCAATTCGTCCCACCTTGCGAGCAAAACTTGCAAGTCGTGCCCTTCACGCCGAGCCCTTAGGTCAAAGTAGAGCAGTGTCAAGAAAACCGACCAGTAAGGCAAGACGATGGCGTTGGCTAATTGTTGCCAAAGTTGACCTAAGGTGTAGATGCCCAATTGGGCGGATAGAGGTAATGCTTCCCGACCAATTTCAACAACGAAAGGCAAGATCATCCCCGCCCACCCGAGGAGAATTTGAGCGAGCATGACAATCACATAGGACGCCAAGTAAAAGCCGAGCACCCTCGCCCACTCCCAGTTCGGATACACCAACTGAACATGGCGGGAAATGGCGCGGAAGTAAGCAATGCCCTCAAGCAGAACAATTTGCTCAAGCACTGCGAAAAAGATGACGGCTGTGATAAGGACACCAACGCAGCAAAGGGCGAGACCTACAAGCATCGGGAAGAAGGCTAAGAGCAAGGTGAGAAGTAACGCCCCCGAGCGCTTGAGGACAGCCATCCACGCCTCGCCGAAACCGACAGACTTGCCCACGATTATTTGCCCCGCTGCCCAAATTTGAGCGCCGTAGCCGATAAAGGCAGTGATGAGAAGCAAGGTGTAAGAGATGACCATTGTCGCAATTAAAAGCAGTTCAAGTTCCCTTACCCTCGGAAGTGTTAGCCACAAGTTAGCGATGGTGGCAAATGCAGTGCTTAGCAGAGCCGGGATCAAAGCCAACCCAAACAAAAGCGCAAAGTTTTGCCTGTAAATTTCCAGCGACTCCTCAAGCATCTCGGCAAGCCCCATCGGGTAAGGCAACTTCAACCTACGCCCGAATTCACAAATCATCAAGTCCCTTTGAACAGGCGACATCCTTCTCCCCTCTTGCCTTTTCTTGTTCGTTGTCCTGATTTCATTTTGGCACTACCGCCTGCAAATTTTTGTGTGTCGCCGCAAAACTGGCACAGAAGCGATAGGTTTGGATGTGCGCTAAAATCAAACCGCCCGTTGCTAAAAACAAGTGCATGTGGGCAAGGGTGCGAGAGCGTAGGCGTTAAACAACACGCCTGCATGCATGCACACAAATGCGCTGAACTGAAAGGGATAGGAGCGTGATAGTGCGTGACAGTTTGGCAAGTGCTGTGGGAGAAGATGGCGCCTGAGTTGTGGTTGGCGCTGTTGGGGTTTTTCGTTTTTGCCCTTGACATGGCTTTCCCGCGCTTGCCCAAACGAAACTACGGGCTGTTGACGATCTTCACTTTCCTCGGAGCGTTATTTTGGATTGGCTGGCAAATGTCTAAGTCGCCCCTTCCGGGCGCCGAACAGGAACAATTGCCCAAAATCGCCCTTTGGCTAACCACTGCCTTTGCTACCGACAGAATGGCGTTCTTTTTCAAAGTCGCAATCGTTATCGGTGCATTGCTTGTCGCTTTGGTGACCGTTGATTACGCAGAGAAGCGCTTTGCTTTTGCGAGAGCTGAATTCTACGGGATTTTGATTTTTGCCGTTCTTGCCCTTTGCTTCATGGCTTCCGCCGTTGAGTTGATAACGCTCTTTCTCGCCGTTGAATTCGCCTCAATCGCTTCCTACATCCTCGCCGCTTACTTGCGTGACGATCCCAAAAGTGCCGAGGCTGGGTTGAAATACTTTCTCGTCGGTGCGACCACGACGGCGGTTGCGCTTTACGGGATGTCTTTGGTCTACGGTTCAACGGGCACAACCTACCTTTACGAGATAGCCGAAAAACTCACGCCGAGTTTGGGCGAAAAGGGACCTGCTTTTGGAGTCCACGCGTTCACAATGCTTGGACTCTTGTTGATGCTTGCGATGTTGGGCTTCAAAGTGTCAATGGTTCCGGTTCACGGTTGGGCTCCCGACACTTACGAGGGTGCGCCGACGCCGGTCACGGCGTTCCTTTCCGTCGCCTCAAAGGCTGCTGGCATGGCTGTTTTCCTGAGGGTTTTGGCTGCCGGTTTCGGTCCGGCAAGCACCGGCTGGCAACTTGTCCTCTCCTTCCTTTCACTCGTCACCATGACTTTCGGCAACTTGAGCGCGCTTTGGCAGAGAAACATCAAGCGGTTGATGGCTTACTCCTCAATCGCACAAGTGGGTTACTTACTGATCGGCATTGCAGCCTTTACACCTGCAGATTGGGAAATTTTGACTGGAGTCAGGGCTGCCAGTCCCACCGACATGGGGCTGCCTGGCGTCCTCTATTTCGTCCTCGGCTACGCTTTCGCCAACATGGCAGCATTCGCTGTCATAATCTGGGTTGAGCATGCCACTAGTTCTGCGGAAATTGACGACTACGATGGCTTGGCACAGCGAGCACCTTTGGCGGCGACCTTGCTCACCATTTCGTTTCTCTCGCTCATCGGGATTCCGCCCTTTGCAGGCTTTTTCGGCAAGTTCTTCCTTTTCGGGGCAGCGTTAAAATCTGGCTTGGCTTGGCTGGCAATTGCTGGAATCATCAACAGCGTCATATCGGCAGCATACTACTTGGAGGTCGTCCGCAGGATGTTCTTTTTGGAGCCGAAGCGATTTGAGATTCTACCGTCACCTTTTCTGGTCAGCAGCGCGGCAGTCATAGGCGCCTTGGGTGCTTTCCTTTTGGGCATCTTTGTCAACCCTGCTTTCCAATGGGCGCAAAACTCGCTCTTTGAAATCGTGAAACTTGCCAGTTAAGGGTTGCGGGTTGAGCGTTGCGAGTTGAGCGTTGTTGCGTTGAAAAACTCGCAACTTACGACTATCAACCAGAAGGAAATGGAGGGATAGTTTTTGGCTCGGCAGCGGACTTTCGTGATGGTCAAGCCTGACGGGGTTCAAAGGGGGTTGGTCGGCGAAATCATCAGCAGGCTTGAGCGGAAAGGCTTGAAACTTGTGGGCATGAAAATGCTTTGGCTTGACCGCGACTTAGCAGAACGCCACTACGAAATGCATAAAGGCAAGCCTTTCTTTGACGACTTGATCGCTTTCATCACCAGCGGTCCAGTCGTGGCGATGGTTTGGGAAGGCGAAAACGCAATCGCTATCGTTAGGACGATGATGGGCGCTTTGGAACCGACGGAAGCGACGCCGGGCTCCATTCGCGGCGATTTTGCTTGCACCAAAACGATGAACCTGATTCATGGGGCTGACTCACCGGAGAACGCCGAGCGCGAGATAAGGCTGTTTTTCAAAGACGACGAGATTTTCGACTACCGCCGCTGCGATGAGGATTGGGTTCACGGACCTTCGTCTTGACTTGTGCCCTGTGTCCCAAAAGAAGGCAAAGGGATGAAGACTCATGAAAGGACTGCAAAGGTTAGCCTTAAACCGCCGATGGGACGACTCGTTGGCGAGTGTCTTTGCTTTCCTCGAAAAGCCGATGCGGAAGGTGGAGGAAATTATCAGGGAAGCAGTTCAGTCCCCAGTGCAAGAGATGACTGCTATGGCTTTGCACCTCCTTTCGGCTGGCGGAAAGAGGTTGAGACCGGCGCTGACCCTATTGAGCGCTAAACTCGCTGGGGAAATCAACCATCGGGCAGTGCTTTTCGCCGCAGCCGTCGAGTTAATGCACACGGCTACCTTGATCCACGACGATGTAATTGACAAGGCAGATTTGAGGCGGGGGCGGGCAACGGTCCACACCCTTTGGGGCAACGAGGCTGCAGTCATGTGCGGCGACTTCCTGTATGCGGTGGCTTTCAACATACTGGCAAGAGATGGCGACATTGAAGTCATCAGGACGATGGCTCAAGCATCAAGCCAAGTCTGCGAGGGCGAAGTCCTTGAACTTCAGTTAGCCTTCAACCCGAAAATCACCGAGAAGCAATGCATTGAAATCGCTCGCTTGAAAACGGCTGAGTTGATGGCTGCCGCTTGCAAAATCGGGGCGATAGCATCAGGGGCAAATGGGAAACTTACCGACGCGGTGGAAATTTTTGGGCGGGACTTGGGGATCGCTTTCCAAATCGTTGACGATGTTTTGGACATGGAGGGTTCGGTTGAGGAAATCGGGAAACCAGTAGGGAGCGATTTGCTTGAAGGCAAAATCACACTCCCCGTTCGGCTCACCCTTGACGCGTTGCCAGAAGAGAAACGGTCAATTTGGGAGCAACGGATAGCCAAGCGGGAGTTAACCCCCCAAGATGCAGCGGATTTGGCAAAATTTGCGCGGGAAAAAGGAATCTTGGAACAAGCGCGAGCAAGGGCGAAAAAGTTCGCTGAAAAAGCGTTGGAGCAATTGATGAAAGTGGCAAGCGAAGTGAATTCATCCGAAGCCATCAACATGCTCAAGCAACTCGTTCACTTTTTCGTTAACCGCCGGTTTTAGTGAAAATTTCCGTCGGGAACAGGTGATTGCCATGCTCAACTTGGCGGAAGTTCAAAGGCAGTTGTTGCGAATGGTTGAAGAGCAAGCGGTTCGCAGACCCGATTTCGGTCAAAAGGTCGGCATAGCCGTCCAAGAGGTGAAGCGTTGGTTTTCAGGTTGGCACCACCTACAATCAAAAATCGCCGGGAGCAAAACATCGTGGTTGGTTGCGAAGTTCGACGAGACCCCTGCCCGAGTTTATCCGCTCCCGCCCCGACCTGACCGTTGGTTGGTTTTCGCTTCCGACGGCTCGCAAATTTTCCCAGACCGTCACGAAGCCATGCTTTGCTTTCTGATCAACATCGGTTCAGTGGTTTTGCCCTATGGCGTGGATGCTCGCCCTCACTTGGGTAATCGTCCCCATTTGTTCTACCGCGAAAGTGACCTGTATCAGCGATGGGGCGGAAGGCGAGTCCTCGTCAGTGAGGAAATTGTCTCCGTCAGAAGACATTTGATGGAAGTTGAGGAGTTGGCGAGGTTAGCGAGGAGTTGGAAGTTCCGCCCCGCAATCGCTCTGCTTGATGGGACATTGATTTTGTGGACTCTTGAGGGTAAGCCCGCAGACTTTCGCTCCATGATGCTTCGCCGACTCCTAAGGATGCTTGACACTTTGAGGGCATTGAAAGTCCCCCTCGCCGGTTACATCAGTTCCCCCGGAAGCACCGATGTCATCAACGCTTTGAGGGTCGGTCTTTGCCCCTACCAGTTTGCGAACTGTGACAAGTGCGAATGGATTGCAGAGGGGAAGCATCCGCCCTGCGCGGTCATTGAAGGGGTTGCCGACATTCACCTGTTTGAAAGGTTGCTGAAGCCGGGGGAAAGGTCGCCTGTGTTCTGGAGCAGTTCGCAAATCCTTGCCGATTACGGCGACCACCAAATAGGCTTCTTCTACATCCACGCCGGTTTGGAGATTGCGCGGGTCGAAATCCCCAAGTGGGTTGCCCAAGACCAAACCATGCTTGACCTCGTTCACGCCATCGTTTACGACCAGGCTCAAAAAGGGCGCGGTTACCCCATCGCTTTGGCTGAAGCGCACGAACAAGCGGTCGTTCGTGGTGCAGAAAGGGAGTTGTTCTATGAGATGCTTGAGGCAGCGTTAATCCGACAGGGCTTTAAAGTCAGCATGACCTTCAAGTTGATGGCAAAGAGGACGCCTGCTGTGTAAGGCTTCGCTTCTGCGATCTGACCTTATTCAGCGCGAAGTTGCCGATAAGCCTCAAACATGCAACTCAACGATGTCACCATCTTGGAGCACGAAATCCTTGCTGACAGGCTGTCCCGGAAATTCGGCGGAGCCCCAGACTCGTGCGTATTTCAACCGCTCTGGGAAGTCGCGGTGAACTTCCTCGGCGAAGTCCAGTATAGTCGCACCCTTTTTGAGCACGAAGGGTTTGTCAAGTTGAGGCTCTTTGCCGGGCGGTTTTGAGTAGACTCGGATTATCCGCAAGCCTTCAAAAATCATCCGCTTAAGTTCGTCAAGCCCAACCCTTTCCTTCGCCGAAACCGCTATCATGGGGAGCCTTTCGCCGTATGTCTCTTGGAGCAAGATGAATCGCTCCTCTGCCTCGGGCGCATCCAATTTGTTTCCCACCAAAATGGCGCTGCGCTCTACGACGGGATTTGCGGGGTTGTCGTTAACGGGCTCTCTCACCAACTTCACCCTTCGCTCCTCAAAACCTTTCAGCAACGCTTCTGCTTGGTCAAAACAGTCATCGGTTGAAAGGTCAACAACCAACAAGACTTCGTCGGCTCGCCTGACCATGCCAGCGAATGCCGGCTCAACTTCGTCCACGATGGGAGGGGTATCAACGAGTTGGATTTGTAAGTTTTCGTAGGGCATCATGACAGGGTAAGGGCGTTGGGTCGTGTAGGGGTAATCGGCGACTTCAAGGGGAACTCCCGTTAGGGCGCTCAAAAGCGCTGACTTGCCGACATTGGGGAAGCCAACGGCTATGACTTGCCCTGCACCGTGCCGGGGGACATAAAACGGGTCGGCACCGCCACCTTTCCGTGCTCTTTGTTGTTGCTCCATTTCCTTAAGTTTCGCGAGGCGGCGCTTCAAGTCCGCTTGAATTCGTTCCGTGCCTTTATGTTTGGGCAAAAGGGCAAGCATTCTCTGAAGTGCCTCAATTTTCTCTTCAATCGTCGTAGCCTTGCGAAAATCTTCCTCGGCTTGCAGGTATTCAGGTGTCAAGTTCGCTGGCACCGCTCCATCACCTCGCTTCTAAAGGTCATTTTTCAACATTGCCACTCAAAGCGGCAGTGGGCAAGAGGGAAACGGACAAAATCCCGACACACTTTCCGTTGAAGTTGACATAATTGCGGCGGGAGGGGAAAAACATGAGGCAAACGATTTACATCCGCGAGGAGCAAGTCAAAGAACTGCTCCCGCTTTCGGAAGCCATTGAGGCTGTGGAAAACGCCTTTCGCGACAAAGCGGAGGGTCATGCCATCATGCCACCAAAACTCATAGTCCCCTTGCCAAACGGCGACTTCCGAGCCATGCCCGCCTACTTACCCAAACAGAAAGTCGCTGGGGTCAAGGTTGTCAACTCTCATCCGAACAACCGCGAGAGGGGGTTGCCGACAGTGATGGCAATTTTGGTCATGATTGAGCCTGAAACAGGTTTCCCCCTTGCTGTCATTGAAGCCACATACTTGACAGCCCTCAGAACTGCCGCAGCAGGTGCCCTCGCCACTCGCACTTTGGCGCGCCCCAATTCCCAAAAACTTGCCATCTTGGGCGCCGGCACACAAGGTAGGTTTCAACTCCTTTCCCATAAACTCGCCTTGCCGAATCTGGAACAAGTGAGCATTTGGAGCCTTGACGAAGATTTGGCTTGGCGAGTTAAGCGTGACTTGGAACCGCAACTCGGAATTGCAATTGAAGTTTGTCCAAATCCCCAATCAACCGTTCAGGATGCTGATGTCATCGTCACCACAACTCCCTCCCGAAAACCCGTAGTGCAAAACGACTGGGTCTCAGACGGGGTTCACTTCACTTGTATCGGAGCCGATGCCCCCGGCAAGCAAGAGTTAGACCCTGCAATTTTGCGAAGGGCTCGCATCTTTTTGGACGACATGGCTCAAGGGATGGAATCTGGCGAGGTCAATGTCCCCCTGAACCAAGGGCTCTTGAAGCCGGAGGATATCGCGGGTGAATTGGGTGAAGTGCTCATCGGCAAAAAGGAAGGACGAACTTCCGACGACGAAATCACAGTCTTTTCCTCCACGGGTTTGGCAATCCAAGACATCGCTTGCGGGGCAGTGATCCTTAGGAAGTTGGGTGTGCTGTGAAAACTGCGTGAGGAGGGATGGAGGATGCAACTTGAAGGGATCGTCCCACCCATAGCGACTCCGTTGGACGAAGACGAGAAAGTTGACGAAAATGCCTTGCGCTCTTTAGTCCACTACTTGCTCCGTTCCGGCGTTCACGGCATCTTCGTCCTCGGTTCAACGGGTGAATTCGCGCATCTCGCTGACGGTGAGAAAAAGCGAGCGATTGAAACCGTGCTTTCAGAGGTTGACGGCAAAGTTCCTGTATTGGTCGGTGTGACGGAGACGGGAACGAGGCGGTCAATATTTTGGGCGAAAGAGGCTCAAAGGCTTGGTGCCAACGGTGTCGTTGCGGCACCGCCATTTTACTACCCACTCACCGAAGCGGAGATTGAAAACCACTACCGAGCACTGGCTTCCGAGTGCGAGTTGCCCATCCTGCTCTACCACATACCTTCAACGACGAAGGTCCGATTTTCCCTCACACTGATAGAGCGGCTCGCAGAAATACCCAACATTGTTGGCATCAAGGACTCAACAGGGGATTTGCCTTTCGTTTTCGCTTTGATTGACCGAACGCGCGAGCGCAACTTCCTCGTGTTTCAGGGGCACGATGTCCTGCTCGCCCCGACCCTCCTTTACGGGGCTCACGGAGGCATCAACGCTTTGGCGAACTTGACACCAAGTTGGTTTGTGTCCTTGTATGAGGCAGCCAAAAGGGGTGAGGCGGTCCTGGCTGTTTCTTGGCAGCGAAAAGTAAACGAACTGACGCACTTCCTTGAAGAGATGACCTTCCTGCCAGCCTTGAAAATGGCGCTTCACCTGAAAGGGTTGATCCGTCCGTTCGTCTCCGCACCGTTTACTCCCTTCCCCGAGAACCGAAAGGAAGAACTTTTGAGCGTTTTGAGGCGCGTGGGAGCGATTTGAAACGGAGCAACTCCAAAAGCATGATTCACACGCTGCGAACTAATGGTGTGATAACGAACGGTCGTCAGAAATCGCTCATTAAGGGCGGCATACTTTTGAACCCGAGGAGGTGCTGAAAGGTTGTGCGAGTTGCTGTTTTAGGTGCCGGTTCCGATGTGGGAAGGGTGATAAGCCATGCCCTTATGATGAGCGGACTCCTCTCGGAAGGCGACGAACTGGTGCTCATCGGCAGGAAAGAAGGCAAAAGTGGCTTCATTGTCAGAGGCATGGCGGAAGATTTCTCGGAAGCCTTCGCTGACGAAGGTGTCAACATCTCTGCTTCCGTTGACCCTGACGATGCGTGGGGCGATTTTCTGATTTTCATTGCCAGCGTCCCCGACCCTGCTCATTTCACCCGCATATTCCACCGAGAACGACTCGCCGAAGACAATTGCCGATTGGTTCTGGGATTGCTTCCCCATTTAGTGCGGAACCGCAACCGCATCGGTTGGGTCATCGTCGTCACCAACCCAAACGAGTTGTTGGTGAAACTTTTGAGCGATGCTCTGGAGATTGACCGAATTGTTGCGACCGGTGCCATCGTTGACAGTTTGCGCTTCAGATTTGAACTCGCCCGCGATTTGAAAACCCAGCCGCAGAAAGTCACTGCTTGGGCTGGCGGCGAACATGGTCCAAACATGCTCTTCTTCTGGAGTTCGGTGAGAGTTGACGGTAAACCTTTGGACAGCGATACCGTTCGCAAACTCCGTTGCCATTCCAGAGAGGTCTTTGAGCGGTTCAAGTCGGAAGCGTTCCGAGTCGCCGAAAGTGTTTTGGGAAGTGAAGGCTTGGACGCTGCCTACAAGGCGCTTCAGCCATTTCCAACGGAAGTCAGGGCAATCGTCAAGTCCTATCTGACCCACACTTCGGGAGCGAAAACTGGTGGCATCGCCGCTCAAGCAGTGTTGAGGCTGATGAAAGCCGCTCTATCGGACCAACCCACCTTCCTCTGCACTCAAACGCCCTCTGAGTTCGGAACCATCGGAGTCCCAGTTGAATTGAGCCGCAAAGGCATAGCCATCCGAGTTGATGTCCTTTCGGAAGAAGAGCGAAAGGCTTTGCGGGAAGTCGGGGAACTCGTCAAACTCAAACTTGAGCGGCTGATCAAAAGCGTTGCTGGTCAATGAAAACCGCAAACTGATTCGCTGAAGTCACTAACGACGGACTGGCAACAGCGAAACTTTTTGGCTGTAAATCTTGCCTCCACCAACAGATGCCGGCAAACTTTTGGCACAACAATGCCTTTCGGGCTTGAAAGCGGAGTGAGACAGAGGGAATGAAGTGGCTGCTTTTGCGAAAGTTGTTGAGTTTCATTTGCCCGGACAAATGCGTTGACAAAGTTACGGATGTGTCACTGACCGAATTGAGTGAGAGCGGAATTCGCGTCATTTTCGTTGACTTGGACAACACTCTCACTGCTTGGGGAAGCAGCAAGGTCAGCGAACCAGTTAGGCAATGGATTGAGCGGGCGAAGGAGTTGGGCTTTCAGGTGGTGATTGTTTCAAACGCTGGGCTCCGCAAGAGGGTCAGCCAAGTCGCTGACGCTTTGGGCATTGTCGGGATTGCAGCCGCAGGCAAGCCGAGGCGTTTCGTCTTCCGACGCTACTTGGAATGGAAAGGCTTGGAACCGAGCCAAGCCGTTATGATTGGCGACCAACTTTTCACCGACATCTTGGGGGCAAAAAGAGCAGGCATGAAAGCCATCCTCGTTGAACCCTTGACAGAAAGAAGGTTCATTACGGGACGAATCCAACGCCCTTTGGAATTGCTCGCCCTTAAGTTTTTGCGCCGATTGGGTCTTTTGCCTTAAGCCACCTAAAGGGACATGGGGCATGGGACACGGGAAAGTCCTCAACTCGGAACTCTCAACTCGCAACCCTCAACTCAAATTGCTTTGAGTTTCCGCTCAAGGGCTTCCTTTTGCTGCGTCAGTTCCGCTAACCGCTGCCGTTCTGCCTCAACAATTTCCGCCGGTGCCCGTTCAATGAATTGCGGGTTGGAGAGGCGAACTTGAACCCGTTCCAGTTCCCTTGTCAGTTCTTTCAACCGTTTTTGCCATCGTTCCTTCAACTTGCTGATGTCCACGATGCCGCTTAGTGGGACGAAAACCTCGGCACTGTTCACCAACTCGGAAACGGCTTGTGGCACCGTCTCACCGAGGCGGACGAATCTGACTTCATTAATGCGCCCGACGAATTGCAACCACCACAGGTTTCCCTCAACCAGTTTCGGAATTCGCTCATCATCGCAAGCGAGCACTATGTCCACCTTCGCTGTCGGAATTCCCAAGTCAGCCCTGATGGCTCGGACTTTCCGAACCAACTCCATCAAAAACGCCATTTGTTGCTCCGCCTCTTCGTCAAAGAATCGCTCATCTGCCTCAGGATATTTCGCCACCATTAAAGCCAGCCCCCAGTCCCTATCACCCAGTCCCTGCTTTAGTCTCTGCCAAAGTTCCTCGGTCACAAAGGGCATGAAGGGATGGAGCAACCGCAAGGAAGTCTCCAAAACTGTAACCAATGCCTGCCAGTAAGTTTCCGCTATCTCGTCCCGCTGCAATGCAGGTTTGCTGATTTCCACGAACCAGTCACAAAATTCGTCCCAGACGAAGTTGTAAATGGCTTTTGCTGCGTCAGCCAACTCGTAGTCCTCCATTGCCTTGTTGACCTGAGCAATCGTCTTGTGCAGCCGTGAGAGGATCCAACGCAGGGGAAGGGTGAAAGTGACGACTTGCGATTGGTGACCGGCGATTAGTGATTGAACTTTCAAAGCCAACTCACCCTTGCCCCCTGTCTCCTGTCCCTTGTCCCTTGCCGTCACAACGAACCTTGCAGCGTTCCACAACTTTTTGCCGAAGTTGCGAGCCATCTCCAACCGCTCTTCGTGGAACCTCAAATCTTGTCCTGCTTCCGCTTGGACGATGAGCCCGAACCTCAAACCGTCAGCGCCATACTTGTCCAGCAAGTCCAGTGGGTCAATGCCCGTGCCCAAACTTTTGCTCATCCTCTTACCTTCTCGGGTCAGAACTGTCGGGTGGACATAAACGACTTTGAAGGGGATGTCACCCGCAAATTTCACTCCCGTCATGACCATGCGGGCGACCCAAAGGTAAAGGATGTCGCGAGCCGTGATCATCAAGTCAGTGGGGTAGAACTTGCGCAGTTCAGGCGTATCGTCGGGCCAACCCAAAACAGCGTGAGGCCAGATGGCTGATGAGAACCAAGTGTCAAGGACATCGGGGTCTTGGACTAAATTCGTCCCGCCGCAATCGGGGCAGCGTTCTGGTTTCTCCATAGCAGCGAACGCTTTTGCGTCTTCGGCGAAGTGATAGCGTTCCTCGCTTCCCCATTGCTTCACTTCCCACTTGCCTTCGTTGCAGTCAAGGCAATACCAAATCGGAATCCGGTGCCCCCACCAGATTTGGCGGCTGATGCACCAGTCCTTGATGTTCTCCAGCCACTCAATGGTCAAACGGGCAAACCTTTCGGGCAGGTAGCGGATTTTGCCTTCTCGGATAACCTTCAACGCCAATTCAGCCAAAGGTTTCATCCTCACGAACCACTGCAAACTCAACAGCGGTTCAATGACTGTGTCGCATCGGTAGCATCGCCCAAGGGGCACGCGGTAGTCTTCAACCCGCTCAAGCAAGCCTTGTTCCTGCAGAGCCTTGACAACTTCGTCGCGGGCGGCGAATCTGTCCAACCCAGCAAACCTTTCGGGCACATTGACCATCCGACCGTAATCGTCCATGACGAGCACTTTCGGGAGGTTGTGTCGTTCCGCAATTTCAAAGTCGGCGGGGTCATGGGCAGGGGTGACTTTGACCGCACCCGTTCCAAACTCTGGGTCGACGGCTGGGTCAGCGATGATGGGAATTTCACGACCGACAAGGGGCAGGATGACCGTTGAGCCTATCAGGTGCTTGTAGCGTTCATCGTTGGGATGAACGGCGACTGCGGTGTCACCTAACATCGTTTCAGGTCTCGTCGTCGCCACAACAATGAACTCGTCCCCCGTCCCTCGTCCCCCGTCCCGCTTTAGCGGGTATCGGATGAACCACAGGTGTCCCGGCTCGCCTTCCTCGTTGCGCTCAACTTCAAGGTCGCTAAGAGCCGTCAAGCACCTCGGACACCAATTGACAATGCGGTAACCACGATAAATCAGCCCTTCGTTCCACAAACGGATGAAGGTTTCCAGCACTGCCCTTGCGTAGTGTTCGTCCATTGTGAAGCGTTCTCGCCGCCAATCGTAGGAGCAACCGAGTTTGCGCATCTGCTGCAAGATGATGCCGCCATACTGCTCCTTCCACTGCCAGACCCGTTCCAAAAATTTTTCGCGCCCTAAATCGTGACGGGTTTTCCCTTCCTTTGCCAATTCCTTTTCCACGACAACCTGAGTTGCGATGCCAGCGTGGTCAGTCCCGGGCACGACTAAAACATTGTAGCCTTTCATGCGCTTGTAGCGTGCGACGATGTCGTGGATGGTGTGGTTGAGGGCGTGACCCATGTGTAGCGAGCCAGTCACATTGGGTGGCGGGATAGTGATGCAAAAACTTGGGCGTGGGTCATCAACTTCAGCGTAGAAGAAGCCGTTCTCTTCCCAAAACCGATACCAGCGCTCCTCAAGTTCTTTCGGGTCGTAAGCCGTTGGGAACCCTTGTTCGCTCACCTGCTAAACCCTCCTTTTGCAGTCAAGAGATGTCGCATATGTCGCGCTACCTTAGGTTTTCACAAGTTGAGCGCTCAGGTCAGGTCTAATTTTGGCACGGCATGGATTTGTTTCCAGCGTCCCTTTCCATTTTCGCCTGCTAATTCACCTCGCTGGCAAACTGCGGATTTTGGTGAAAGACTGAATTGGGCGTTGATTGCCCGAAATCGGCGGAAAGGGGGCTGATGGCGATGAGGTTGGCGTTTATGACTTGGGCGTGCCCAAACTGGACGGTGGAGCAAATTGTTGATGCCGCGAAGCGTTATGGCTACGAAGGCGTTGAGTTTCGCCTTTCGGTGAACCACGCTCACGGCGTTGAAGTTGGAATCGGCGACGAAAGAAAATCCTTCGTGCGGAACTTGTTCAAGGAAAACGGCTTGACAATCGCTTGCCTTGCCAGCGGGGTCAGGTTCTCATCAGCCGATGCGAACGAGCGACGCAAAATGGTTGAACAAGCGAAAGCGGAAATTGAACTGGCTGCGAGTTTGGAATGCAAATGCGTTCGCGTTTTTGGTGGCAACCTGCCGGAAGGTGTGAGCCGAGAAGACGCGCACCGCTATATCGCCGATTGCCTGCGCCAACTTGGGGAATTCGCTTCAAGCCACGATGTCTTCGTCTGCTTGGAGACCCACGATGCTTTCAGCCGAACTGAGCACGCGGTTGATGTCGTCAGACTTGCCAATCACCCTAATGTTGCCATCGTTTGGGACATTCGCCACCCGCTCGCTCACGGTGAAACGATGAGGGAAGCGTTTGAGCGTGTCAAGCCTTTTGTCAAGCATTGTCATATTGGCGACCGAAAGCGTGTTGACGGCAAATGGCAGTTCGCTCACATCGGCGAAGGCGAAGTCCCTGTGGGCGAAGCGGTTCAACTCTTGCGCACAATCAACTTCACCGGCTTCCTATCCTTTGAGGCTGAAGGCTTCGGCGATATTGACCCTGACACTCTTCTGAGGGAATACGCCGAACGAATGCGTCGGCTGCTTGAGGCTTGAACATCACCTCAACACGAAAACTTTGACGATGGGGTTGACATACCGCATATCGTGCGGGAGGGGGCGGAAATACCAGCGGAAGGGTTCGTCGCTCCAAGGCAACTTAGGTTCTTTGCGGAAGACCCGAACGGCGATACTACGGCTGTAAAGCCAGTCGTAAAGGCGAATCACATCCCCCATCCTCAACCGAAGAGGGTCGCCATACTCAAAATCGCTGGCAACAAACAAGTTGGCATCGCTGCCGCTCAACATGTTCAGGTCAAACTGAACCAGCAAAAACTTGAAAGGCGCAGTGACTTGCCAAGCAGCAAAATCTTCCTTCGTTTTCATCCCGCCGTTTATTGGGCAGATGGGAGGAGTGTAAAACCAAGGCAAATCGTGCATTGCAATTGTCAACGGTCTGAACTTGCGGGCATATTCGGCGATAAAGGCTGCAGCCTCATCGCGCGGGTCAGGCGGAGTAAACAAACTTGCAATTGCAATTCCGCAAAGAAGGGTGTAAGCCGCTGTCGCAACGGAAGCCAATCGCCAGAAATTTCGCCATCTCATTTTCTCCCACGCCAACCCCGCCCACAAAGCCAAAATGGGAAGCAAAGGCATAAGGTAACGGGCGAAGCGAACTTGAGCGAAACCGAGGGGGATGAAGTAAGCGAGTGCGAACACAACAGTTGCGATGCGTGATGCGTAATGCGTGATGCGTAAATTGGCGTTCTCAGGGGAACTCGTGGAGCCGAAGGGAAAAATTCCCGCAAGGGCGAGTAGAATGGCTGGGACACCAACGGCTGCGGGCAAGTTGACAGTCAAGTGAAACCAGTGACCGTTTCCAGTTTCGGCGAAGACATAGCCGTGCCCTATGCGGCTGTGGACAAAGGTCTCCCAATAAAAGTCGCGCCAAAACTCATGGAAAGCGAGCACCGAATAGGGACAACCGATCAAAAACCCTAACCCCATCGCAGCGGTAATCCCTGCCACCCGAACGATAGCAGTGAACCAACTGGTTCGCCACGCCCACAAAATCACCAAAGTCAGCCAGAGAGCAGGTGCGACCGAGTATTTAACTGCAGTTGCCAAACCAGCAACGAAAGCGGCAAGCAGAAACCTTTTCCCCGTTTCAGCAAAAGAAGCCAGATAAAGCGAAAGGGTGGTCAAAAGCGTCAGCGGGACATCAACGGTCGCAAAGTGGCTGTGCTGGACATGCATCGGGAAAGTCGCTAAGAGAAGCGATGCGATGAACGCTGCCCATGAACTGGCAATTCGTCGAGCCCAAAGAAGGACAAGCAGAACAGTGGTGGTGCCGCAAAGAACTGAAAGCCAACGAGCCAAAAGGTGCAATTTGGCAAACTCCGTCACAACAGCCACCGATTCCGAAACCCCAACCCAACCGCCAGTTGAGAACGCTTTGAAAAAGTGCGTCAAGTCAAGGAAGCCATAGCCCTCGGCGAACAGACGAGCGAAATAAACGGCGTAGAGGAACAAACTCCCGTAGTTGAAGAAGTGTGGGTTCATCTCACCAGCGAAAATGTTCATGTGCAGGGTCGGTCCGATGACAGTGATTTCGTCGGGATGATATGAGTGGACTCGGTCGGGCGAAGGCAATCCCCATTCAAGTCCGTAAATCCGAAGCAACAGGGCTAACGCCAGCGAGACGGAGACCATTACCAATTCCCCAACCATCAACCTTTTGGCTTTGTTCGCGCTGAGTTCCACGATACTTTCTGTCTGAACTTCCATCGCACCATCACCTACTGGACAGTTGAACCGATTCACTCTGCGCTCAACAACCAATCTTGCCATCGGCGTCAATTGCAGGCAAATTGAGGTTCTCCCTGAAAGGGGCTTAACTGAGGCTGGAAACGAGTTATCATTTTTGGCTGGGTTGCGCTTCAGATGGCATTTAACGCTTGATGCGCAACTTGCAACTCCACATGAAGGTTTGGGGGTTGGAACATGCAGGTGACAGATTTGTTGGCTCAGGTTCAAAGGCTCAGGGAAGAGGCAGAACAGGCTTTGCAAAATGCCGAGACTATGGAAGCCATAGAAGAAGTTCGGCGCAGGTTTCTGGGTCGGAAAGGTGAATTGAACGCGATTTTGCGAAGTTTGTCTCAGTTGCCGCCCGATGAGAGAAGACGGGTTGGTTCTGAAGCCAATGCGTTGCGTGACTGGCTTGAGGAGGCGCTTTTGAGAAGAGAGCAGGAAGTCAGGGAGATAGCGCTTCAGCGACAATTGGAAAGGGAGCGAATAGATGTCACCTTGCCGGGACGAATTTGGCAGCCCGGTGGATTGCACCCCTTGACGATGACAATCAACGAGATTTGCGCAATCTTCACCGACTTGGGTTTTGAGGTCGTCGAAGGACCTGAGGTTGAAGACGAGTGGCACAACTTCATAGCGCTGAACATCCCGCCGGAACATCCAGCCCGCGATGACCACGACAGTTTCTATATCGTCGGTGACTGGGAACCGGGCAAAGAAGTTTTGTTGCGGACGGAGACATCGGCTGTGCAAATTCGCGTGATGGAAAGCAGGCAGCCGCCTATCAGGATTGTCTCGCCCGGTCGGGTTTACCGCCGCGACCCCTTTGACCGAACCCACTCCCCTGTCTTCCACCAAGTTGAGGGTCTCCTTGTGGACGAGGATGTGACCTTTGCTGATTTAAAAGGGACTCTCTACGCTTTCGCTCAGCGCTTTTTCGGAGAATGGGTTCAAATTCGCTTCCGACCTCACCATTTCCCCTTCACCGAACCGAGCGCCGAAGTTTTGGTCAGTTGCGTTTTTTGCAAAGGCAAGGGCTGCCCAGTTTGCAAACAAACGGGATGGCTTGAGGTTCTCGGCTGCGGCATGGTTCACCCCGCGGTTCTCGAGAATGTCAGCTATGATCCCGAGAAGTGGCAAGGCTATGCGTTCGGGATGGGAGTTGAGAGGTTAGCGATGCTCCGCTACGGCATTGACGACATTCGGCTCTTTTACGAGAACGATTTGCGCTTCCTGCGACAGTTCCGTTAGTGGGGATTCCCGTTTTCCCTGTATTTTCGTTTCCTTCCATTTGCCTTCAAGCATTCGGGTTTTTTCCCTAAGGGGCGATGGGACAATTCCCTACATACTTCGCCCAAAGTTTAACGCAAATTGAAATTGCCTATTCGGCAAGTGGAGGGAAACACCATGCAAATGGAAGAGCAAGTCACTCAATTGGCAGTGACGGCTTGTCCCTTCTGCGGGGTTGGATGTGGTCTGGTGGTGGAAGGTGGAAATGCCTTCCCACTTCGTTCCCACCCGATCACGCAAGGCTCGCTCTCCCTAAGAGGATGGAGCACGGGCGAACTTTTGAGGTCGCCGTTGAGAGTTAAATCCGCTTTCGCTCGTTCACCCAACGGAACCAAGCATCCCATTGAAATCTCAGAGGCTCTTAAACTCATCGTTGAGCGCCTTAAAGAGTTGCGCGAGCATTACGGCAGCGAAGTTATTGGGATTTTGGGCTCGGCGCGATTGACCAACGAGGAAAACAGGCTCATCCGCCAATTGGCAGTCGCCCTTGGAACTCCCAACTTGGATTCCTTTCAGCGTTTGGGCTATCTACCTTTTAACTCGGTGGGGCTTGAAAGCCTTGAAGGGGCATCGTCAATAACAGTTCTGGCAGTTGACCTTGCTCATCGGCACCCGCAGATTTTCCGAAGGGTTTCAAAAGCGTTGAAGCAAGGTGCGACCGTTCGCTTCGTTGACAGCCGAAAGGTTCAACTTGCCAGCATGGCAACGGAGCACATACGCCCAACCCCAGGGCAGGAACTCAACGCGTTGCCGCCCACTAACGGAGACGGAGAGGTAGTGCTGATTTCGTCGGAAATCGCTTTGCACGGGCAAGGAGCAAAAGCGGTTGAAGCGCTACAAGGTCGGCAAGTCATGTTCCTGACCGATTATGTTAACCAGCGAGGCATGGTTGATGCGGGAATTCGTCCCTTCCCTGAAGGTGCTTCCGCCTATGAGATGCTACAGCGAACTTTCACAGGTGACTTAAAAGCATTGCTGGTCTTTGCTGATGACCCATTTGAGTTCTTCCCCGAATTGGCGAAGGAAGCGTTCAGCCGACTTGAGTTCGTTGTCGTGGTTGATTCCGTCAAAACTGAGGCGATGAAGTATGCCCATGTCGTTTTGCCTGGCGCATTGCTTGCAGAGAAGGAAGGGACTTTCACAAATTGCGAGGGACAAGTTCTGAACTTGGAACCTGTCGCCCCACCTTTGACAGGATTGACGGAAAAGCAAATCTTGGAGCAACTTTTGGCACTATTGGGCGAGACACCAGAAGCAGGAGAGGCTTCACCGTTCTCCGTGAACTCAACCCCCATTGAACCAGAAAGCCCGACCGACGAACGCCCCTTTGTGGTTGCCCTTGACAGCGGAACTTTCTGGAACAACCACGCCCTCGCTAAAGCGTCAGTAACCGTTTGGCGCGAGATGCGCCGTCCCTTCGTTGACTTTCCCAACGGCTATGTCACTGTCAACCCCGAAGACGCTCGCGAATTGGGCATACGGATGTTCACTCCTGTCAAGATGGAAAGCGCAGAAGGCGAGATAACCCTTCCAGCCAACATTGACGAAAGGGCGGCGCGAGGAACCTTGCTTGTCCCGATGTTCCTTTGGGAGAAAGTCGGCAAGGCTTTGGGCGCTTTGCAGTTTGACACAAGCCTGAAAATCCCTGTCTTCCGACCAACGGCGGTTAAAGTCGTCTTGTAGCCAGAAGGATGAATTTTCGTTTGCAAAAGGTAGGAGGCGTTTGAAATGGAGAAGCGATGGGTTAGTGAAGGGAATCTGAAAGCAATCTTAGCAGAACTGGCAAAAGATGGGCAACTTATAGCACCCGTTAAAATTGGCGATGAGGTCCTTTTCCGAAGGGTCAACGATGTGGAGCAAATTTGCCCCGACACCGAATATGTCAACTCCTTCATCCCCCCAAAGGAATTCGTCCTGCCTGCGCGACAAACTTTGCTCAGTTACGAACTTGACAATTCACGCATCACGCTCCACGCATTACGAGAAGATTTGCCAGAACAAGTCATTTTCGGCATAAGGAGTTGCGATGTCGCAGGCATTGAATACCTGACCAAGTTCCTTTCCGGCGAAATGTTCGGTCGCCCAGATTTAGCGGACGAGTTGTTCATGGAGCGGCGCAAACGGCTGACGATTCTGAGCGTCGTTTGTCAGCAACCTGCCGAAACTTGCATGTGCGTTTGCTGCGAGGGAGGTCCAGCCCTTGAAAGCGGTTTTGATTGGCAATTGACAAGGCTTGAGAGGGGTTGGTTGGTTGAGGTCGGAAGCGAAAAGGGTTGGGCTCTCGTTGAAAGGTTCAGGCAGTTAGTGCCAATCGCTCCTGAGGAAGCAATTGCTGAAAAAGAGGAACGGGTCCGACAAGTCGTGTCTAACTTCCACAAGTTCAGCCCCCACAGGGTTCAAACTATGGCTGCTTCAAGGATGCTTTCAAAAGGTCGGCTTGAACACGCTTTCTGGCAAAAGGTAGGCGAAAGGTGCGTTGAGTGCGGAGGTTGTGCCTTTGTTTGCCCAACTTGCTACTGCTTCAATGTCGCTGATCTGCCCGTTGAGCAAACCATTGAAGACGATGGGCAATTAGTGCCATTAGTTCCGGGAGCGCCAACGAAAATCCCGACGAAGGGCAGATGGGAACGAACCCGATGTCGCGATAGTTGCATGTTGGCAGGCTATGTCCGACACGCTGGTGGAATTTACCCACGACGGACAACGGGCGAACGATGCTTGACACGCTTCTTCCATAAACTCTCGTGGCAATTCCACTTCCGCATGGGAAGGCTTGGATGCACAGGTTGCGGTCGGTGCATCGTCACTTGCATGGGCAATATCGGGATAAGCCAAGTCTCCGAGGAAATGGTTGAGGCGTTGACAGGTGTTCCCGCAAAGGAAAGGGAAATCGTTCTGCGGAATGCGTAATTCGTGATGCGTGATTTTAACGGAGCGAGGTGAATACCTGTGGAGACTAAGTTGGAAACTGAGCAGCGAGGAAACGGAGCGTCACTCTACCTGCCCAAGTTGGTGCGGATTCTGGACATGCAAACGGAAGTGCCAGCGGAGGCTGTGACTGGACCGATTGTCAACTTCACGATAGAGCGCAACGGCATTGACTTTCGTCCCGGTCAGTTTTTTGAAATCAGCGTTTTCGGCGCAGGTGAGGTGCCGATTTCAATTTCGTCGCCGCCGAGTTTGAAAGACAGAATCATTTTGTCTGTGCGCGCTGCAGGTTATGTCACCAGTCTTCTTCACCAGTTGAAGCCCGGCGATTACATTGGGCTGAGAGGTCCGCTCGGGAACGGCTTCCCGATGGAGGAGTTTTACGGCTTTGATGTTTTGTTCGTCGCAGGCGGCATAGGTCTGGCTCCCTTGAGGGGGCTACTGTGGGAGATGCTTTTCCAGCGAGATAAGTTTGGGCGAATTCTGCTCCTTTACGGCGCACGAACCCCAAGGGATTTGATGTATCAGTGGCAACTGCCCGAGTGGGAGGAAAAGGGCGTTGAAATTCACTTGAGCGTTGACATTGGCGACGGGGTTTGGGAGAAGGAAACCCATCCGCCCCGCAAAGTCGGTGTGGTCACAACTTTGTTCACCGACATCCAAATTGACCCAACGAAGACGGTTGCCTTCGTTTGTGGTCCGCCTATCATGATTCGGTTCGCCCTTTTGGGGCTGACGAGGGACTTGAAGATTCCGCCAGAAAGGTGCATCGCTACTTTGGAGCGGCACATGAAATGCGGGGTTGGCAAGTGCGGTCACTGCATCGTCGGCGACAAGTATGTCTGCATGGACGGACCAGTTTTCAGTTACGCGGAACTATCCCGCCTCGCCACCATTGAGGAGCCGTGGTGAAACATGCGCTCAAGCGTTCATGACTTCAAGGACAAGTTGGGGACCGTTGAGGCGAAGGTCAAGTTGGTTGAGAACATTGCGACCGAGAATGAGTTCGTTCGTGGCTGCTGCTATGACTTCAACGAGGTCAAGGCGAAGTTGACCGATTTGGATGTCCGCAAGGAAAACGGGGTGAAGTCGGAAGATGCCGTCAAAACTTCCAACCTGAATTTCTCCCTGTCGTATGAGTTGAAGGCTCAAGACCAGCGTCTCAAGCACAACGGTTATGTCCGCACCCGTGTCAACCAATCCCCAAACTTGCGTTTGCTGGGAAGGGTCAACGGGGTTGCTCAGGAGAATTTGAACAACGGGTGCAGGAGGTTCGTAGGAAGCGTCATAGGCAAATCGTTCCAAATTCACCGTTCACACCCCCAGAGCCCGAATGATGGCTTTGCGCATCCCGTTTTTAAGCACGATTTGAAAGTAAGCAGGCACTACTCCATATCTGGTGAACACGCGCTTGATAAGCGCCTTTCGGTCAACATCGCTGTCCACGACCTTTCCCTGATAAACGGCGACCCACTTTCCTTCGTAGCCTTGAGCCAAAAGTTCAGAGTGCATTCTCCAAAAGGCTCTCCTGTTCTCTTCCCATTCTTCGTTGCCGGTTCCCAAATCTGGCGCTTCCTTGAGAATTTGTTCGCCAATGTCCATGGCTGCATCACCTTCGGCAATTATAACGCTCAACAGTTCAGCAAAAAGTGCGCAGGTGCAAAAACGGAAGTGACTGAGGGTTTAGGCGTTGAAGATTTCAAGGACAAGATGGGGACCGTTGAGGCGAAGGTCAAGTTGGTTGAGAACATTGCGACCGAGGATGAACTCTGCAATCGGAGCAGCAATCACTTGCGCATAGTGGATGGTCAATCGCCCGATGACAAGGTGCAAGTCATAAAGTATCAAACGCCGAGAAGTCCCGTCAAATCCAGCCACAAAAGTGTCACCCAGCGGTATCAACCCCAATCGCAAGGGAAGCCAATCGGGGACAACGCTTACATCTGCGCCGGTGTCCAACAAGGCGTTGGCAACAATACTCAAAGAGGGGTCACGAGGCGACAAAAAGGTCACAGTTACAGCAGGTGCAGGTGGAGAATATCCGACATCGTAAGGAACTTGCAAGCCCACTCAAATCACCCCTCAGAGTCGGCGAATCTTGTAAACAGGCATCCCGTCGGGTTGCACCTTTTGGATGTAAACTGGGACATAGCCAAACCTCTCCCGAACCCTCTTGACCAAAGCACCAAAATCCTCGTCAACATCCACGACCTTTCCCTGATAGACGGCGACCCACTTTCCTTCGTAGCCTTGAGCCAAAAGTTCAGAGTGCATTCTCCAAAAGGCTCTCCTGTTCTCCTCCCACTCTTCGTTGCCAGTTCCCAAGTCGGGCGCTTCCTTGAGAATTTGTTCGCCGATGCCCATGGCTGCATCACCTTCGGCAATTATAACGCCCAAATTCGTCGTGAAGGGAGCAAGGGAATAAGAGTGCAAGCGAAAGAAGAAGATTTGGGCTCGTTGAATTCACACGCTCATATACCCATGCCAGCAGACATGCAATTTTTGAGAGGCAGGAAGGTCGCTGTCATCGGAGTAGGGAATAGGATGCGAGGCGATGACGGGGTTGGCTCTGTGATTGCGGAGCGGTTGCAGGGACTCGCAAGAGGGAATTTGCTCGTCATTGATGCCGAGACGGTTCCCGAAAACTATTTGGGCGTTTTGTTGGACTCAAAACCTGAGTTTGTGCTGTTCATTGACGCGGTGGATTTTGGCGGGGAAGCAGGCGAGTGGGCTTTAGTGCCCCTTTCTGTGCTCGGCGACAAAGTTCCGACCACCCACACTGTTTCGCTGAAACTTTTGGGGCAGATTTTGGAAAGCAATAGCATTGAGTGCTTGCTCTTGGCAATTCAGCCAAAGCAAATCGGGTTTGGAGCGCCGATGAGCGAGGAAGTGGCTTCAGCGGCTGAAAGGATTGTCCAGATGTTGGTTCAAGTTTTTAACCTGACGGCTTCCCGTCCCGCCGAAATATCAGGGGAGGTGCATGGGGATGAATGAGCAAGTTTTGCCTTGGTTTTTGCTGCTGATTTTGCTGCCGTTGATTGGAGCGTTCATCTGCATTGGAACGAAGGAACGAACTACGGACTATGTGGCTTCCCTATTTGCTGGTTTGACCGCGCTCGTCGGTTTGTGGATGGTCGGAAGGTGGGGCTTTACGGGTGTGAGGATTCACCTTGGTGGTTTGCCACAGTTCGGTCGCTTCATCGGGAAAGAAGTTTCCATGTTTGGGTTCCTTCTTGACCCGCTCAGCGCAATCATGTTGATGATTGTCGTTGGGTTGGGTTTCCTCGTCACAGTCTATTCGGTCGCATATATTAGTGCTGGCAACAAAGAGCACCCAGTAACGAACGGTCGCGAACGCTACTTCTTCTGGATGCTGCTCTTCATCGCTTCAATGGCTGGTTTGGTCACTTCGTCCAACTTCCTGCAGTTGTTCATTTTCTGGGAGTTGACGACGATTTGCTCTTGGGCGCTGATTGGCTTTTACGAAACCGACAGGGCTCTTTGGGGCGGTTACAAAGCGCTCCTGATGACTCACGGCGGAGGTCTTGCTCTAATGGTTGCCATCGTCGCCCTTTACCTGAACGCGGGTAGTTTTGACTTTGAGGCGTTGAAGGCAATCAGCCCAGAAGTTCGTGGAGCACTTTTCGCTCTCATCTTCGTCTTCATCATGGTCGGTTCGTGGGCGAAAGCAGCACAGTTCCCATTCCACACATGGCTTCCAGAAGCGATGGAAGCACCAACACCCGTCTCGGCATACCTACACGCCGCAGCAATGGTCAAGGCAGGCGTTTATTTGGCGGCAAGACTGATTTTGGAAGGCGGTGCTTTGCCCTACTGGGTTGGGTTGCTGACGACGGTGATGGCTCTTATCACCATGTTCTTTGCCGTCAGTGCTTTCTTCTTCCAAGATGACCTTAAGCGGTTGTTGGCACTCTCAACCATCGCTCACCTGAGTTACATCCTGCTCGGTTGCGGTGTTTACATCATGTTCAAAGCGCCCGAAGCGTATCAAGGTGCGCTTTTGCACATCGCTGCCCACGCTGCTGGGAAAGGTTTGCTGTTCCTGACCGTTGGGGCTCTGACCTATTTTGCTGGCACACGCCGAATCTCAGAACTTTCTGGCGTCGCGTCGAAGCAACCTTTGATTGCCCTCAGTTTCTTCGTCGGCGTGTTTACCGTCACAGGTGTCCCGCCGCTTGCCGCTTTCTGGAGCAAACTTTTCCTCATCATCGGCGCTCTTCAAAACGGCGCTTTCGGTTACTTCCTCGCGTTTGCAATGCTTTTGGAGAGCCTCATCGCTTTCGGCTGGTTCCTGCATGTTGGGCAGCGGGTTTTCTTCGGCACGCCCTCGCCTCAAGTTGAAGCGATAGAGGGTTCAAGGCGTTCCATTGACATTTCCTTGAGCGTCCTTATTGCGGCTTGCATACTCATGCCCTTAATCGCATTGCCACTTGCATCAGCAGCGCTGGGAAGGTGAGAAGAAGCAACGCGAAGCGCTCAGTGTAAATTGCAAATGCTGCGAAAGAGGTGATAGGAAGTGACGCCAGAGGGTTTGATGAACTTGGTCTTGTTGGGGATCGGGATTCTCGCCTTGGGGATTTTGGTCACAGCGCTGACATCGGAGCAAAGGGCGCTCACGAGAGTTTTGGGCGTCGTTTTCGCTTTAGTTGCCGGCATCGTTTTGCTCTACGCAGGTGTTGGGCTAATTGTCTGGGGAGCAACGGCTCGCATCACCTTGACGGAGATAACCGCCATCAAAACTAAGTTGACGCTGCAGGCGGACATGCTTTCAGGGTTGTTCCTTTCGCTAATTGCCCTTTTGTCCATCCCGTCGGCTCTGCATTCCTTCGCCTACCTTGAGCACCCTCATTATCGCCAAGAGAGCCTCATCCGCTACTACCCGATGTTCATGCTCTTCCTTTTGGCGATGGTCGGGGTCGTGGTTGCTTGGGACTTGCTGACATTCTTGGTGTTCTGGGAAGTGATGACGCTGGCATCTTATGTTCTGGTCGCATACGAACGGAGTAAGCCTGAAAACCTTCGTGCCGCCCTCAAATACTTCATCCTCACGCACATCGGTGCGCTCTGTTTGCTCGTTGCGGCAGTGATTCTCTGGGTTCAAGGCGGTTCTTTTGAGTTTGAAACAGTCTTTGCGACGGTTGAGAGGTTGGCGAAGACCAGACCTATTCTCCTCCATGTCATCTTGGCGCTCATGTTCGTTGGGTTTGCGACGAAGGCTGCCCTCTTCCCGTTCGGAGATTGGTTGCCAGATGCTCACCCAGCAGCGCCTTCGCCAATCTCTGCGATGCTTTCTGGCGTGATGATTAAGTTGGGAATTTACGGCTTCCTTCGCTTCTTCGTTTGGCTCTTGCCCACCGCTGCGTTCCCGTTTGCCTATGACTGGAGTTATGTCTTCGGCATTTTCGGTGTCGTGTCAGCAGTTTTAGGTGGTGCAGCAGCGACAGTCACTTATGATGCGAAGGTTTTGCTCGCGTATTCTTCCATCGCTCAATCGGGCTTCATTACCTTGGGCATCGGCGCTGGTATGTTCCTGTTCAGCCAAGATTTGCCTCTTGCCAACATCGCTATGGCTGGTGCTTTCTTCCACATCGTGGGTGATGCCCTTGTCAAGGCACTGCTCTTCCTGAATGCGGGTTCACTGCTTTATGCGACTGGCAGCAGGAAGTTTGCTGACTTAGGAGGTTTGCTTGAAGCGATGCCTCAAACTGCTGGGACAGCCTTCATCGGTTCAATGGCGATTGCTGGCTTCCCGCCTTTGACCGCTTTCGTGAGCAAGTGGCTTATCCTGCAAGCGCTTCTCTTCTCCAAATCCATCCCTGTCACTTTCTCTGGCGTCGGTATGCTCCTTGCCAGCATCTTCTCAATCCTCTACTCGGTCAAGTTCTTTGCCGCGAGTTTCCTTATCAAGCCGATGCGGTCAGGGAATTTGGAAGTCCCCTCCACGATGCGGCTCGCTCAACTTATCTTGACGCTTCTCGTCATCGCTGTCGGTTTGTTCCCTGGTGCAGTTCTCAAATGGTTGAGTTGGATCATTTCCGACGCATCCATGTTCGCTGGCGCTGAGGAGAAGTTGGCGGGCATTTGGCAGTGGGCATGGGTTCAACCGATAACGGGCGCATTTTCGCCCCTCGTTTTGGTTGGCATGTTCTTTGTCGTTAGCATCTTTGCCCTCATTGCTGTCGGGACGGAGCGACAACCGCGCAAAGCGCCTATTTGGCTTGGGGGCGAGTTGGTGAAACTGGAGCATTTGGGGGGTCACCCGCAAGGCGTTCCGTTGCGCGAAGAGTTGCTCCAAAGAGCATACCCGCGAGCGCCTGTCCCTCGTTGGCGACCGCCGGAATGGTTCACCAAGTTGCTTGACCCAGAAGCGTGGATGTATCGCCCCGTCATAACTGGCGGGACTTGGGTAAGCGACTTGCTTCGCCGAGCCCATACAGGCGTCCCGCACCTTTACATCGCTTGGCAAATCATTGGCGCTGTCATCATCGCTTTGGTCGTTTGGCTAATGTTCCGTAAATGAGTGCGGGCGTGCAAGCGTGTAAGCGTGCAGGCGTTCTTTACAGTTTGCACGCTTGCACCCTTACACACATAAGGAGGTCGGTTGAAATGGTGACCATAGAGCGAAGCACAGAACAAATCAACCAAGTCGTTGCAGCTTTGAAGGAGCGAATTGGCGATAAGGTGTTGGGGGTTGAGCAACCGACGCCTCACAGGCTTTATGTCACTGTTACACCTGAAGCCGTTGTGGCGGCAGCAGATACGCTCTTTAACGATTTAGGTGCTCGTTATGTGATAAGTGCTGGAGTGGACAAACGACCTCTCAACGGTGGCTTTGAAGTCCTGCACTTTTTCGCCTTTGACCGAGCAAATGTCAGGTGCGCTCTCGTTGTCCCTCTCAAAGGCGATCCACCGAGAATCCCATCAATAACGCCAATCATTCCAGGTGCAGGTTGGGCTGAGCGTGAGTTCAAAGACTTACTTGGCATCATTCCCGAAGGTCATCCTGACCCTCGCCCTCTCGTTTTGCCCGACGGCTTTCCCGACGGGCTTTACCCACTCCGAAAAGACTACCCTTATGACTATAAACCGCCCCTTGACCCTAACAAAACTTTCCCGTTCAAAGAACCACCTGAGGGCACGACGGTCGTAACGGTTGGTCCTTTCTTCCCAGTTCTTGAAGACCCCTCCCAGTGGCGGGTTTTCCTTGACGGCGAAGTTGTTGTCGGCTGCGACTACCGAGGCTTTTACAACCACCGAGCAATTGAGAAATTGGGCGACAGCGTTTTGACTTACAACCAAATCCCTTCACTCGCCGAGCGAATTTGCGGAATCTGTGGTTGCGTTCACTCAACTTCATACTGCCAAGCCGTTGAGGAAGCCGCTGGAATTGAAGTCCCGTTGAGAGCAAGGGTCATCCGAACGCTCATTTTGGAGTTGGAGCGCGTTCACAGCCACCTGCTCTGGCTCGGGCTCGCCTGTCACATCCTCGGCTTTGATTATGTCTTCATGCAGTCGTGGCGGATTCGCGAACCAGTCATGTGGCTCGCCGAATACTTGACTGGAAACCGAAAGCATTTCGCCATTAACCTCGTCGGCGGTGTCAGAAGGGACATTGTTAAAGAGCAGCACCCACGCATCTTGGAGGTCATGGACAAGGTAGAAAGGGAGACAAAGGAACTTGCGGAAACGCTTCTCAACGACATGCCTTTGATTGCTCGCTTGAAAGGAACGGGTATTTTCACGCCAGAGGAAGTCAGGTTGACAGGTGCAGTGGGTCCGACTGCCCGAGGAAGTGGTGTGCCAATTGATGCTCGCAAGGACCACCCTTATGCCGCTTACGACATGGTTGAGTTTGATGTCGTCACTTACGATGGCTGTGATAATTTGGCACGAACATTAGTTCGTGTCGGCGAGACTTTTGAGTCTATCAAGATTATCCGCCAGTGTGTCAAGTTGCTGCAAGAACTTCCCGAAGGCGACCTTATGGC
>Ga0071330_1063851_pt1 | contig 41255 bp, 45 predicted proteins | sample GBScel77sediment_FD_63802 | JGI IMG/M metagenome (GOLD analysis project Ga0071330, IMG submission 63802) | Hot spring sediment microbial communities from Great Boiling Spring, Nevada - Cellulolytic enrichment Sediment 77C v2 (version 2) | ecosystem: Environmental > Aquatic > Thermal springs >...
TCGTGCTGGCGCGCGCGTGTCTGCTGCAGCGCCCGACTCCCGCCCCTCCCCCGCTGCTAAGCGTGTCGGAAGCTCTACCAAGCTGAGCTACCGCGGGCCTATTTTCTGTGCTGCTATCGCTCGACTTTAAGCTTTACGCTAAAAATTCTTTCATCTTACTTCTGCTTTATCTTCTCTATTGTTGAGGATGCTGCTCTTATAAGCCTGAGGTATGAGCCTATTACCGCTCTTGCGGATGATAGGTCTTCTGTGGTGACTTCGATTGTTAAGTGGTCGCTTTCGTGCTCGAGCTTGACGGCCGCTCTACGTCTTCTCTCAGAGCCAGCGTCGGGTAAAAGTGCTTTGTATATCGCAGATGCTTCTTCTTTTGAGGCTGTTATGCTGATGGTCGCTTTGATGTGGAAGTTAGATGTCGTATGCTCCTCCGGCAACCTCGTGTCCACACTTTGAGCAGCACCATATCCCACTTGCTTCACGCTTCAGCTTTAGAGCGCCGCAAGAAGGGCATCTTCTTTTACTCTTCTGCAGAAGGGCTACTCTACTATATCTTACACGCAGGGTTCTGCCGTACTTCACGCCTAAGCCCTTAAGTGTCTTATCTTCTCCTCTAGCCAACGCTGCTCACCGCCTTCCTTATGATCTCCCTTATCTCTTGCCCTTTAATCTTAGCGGTCTCCGCAGCGAACATAATCTGCTCGTAGGTCAACCCACCAGCCAACCCCTTCTGCCCAGCACATAGATGCCCATCGTCAACAGTAGTTAAAGTTATCCTAGCGTCCATAACTGCTTCCTCTTCTGAATCTGGGTCGACCACCATCGCCTCACCTATTCTAGCAAATGTTACTGAAACAGGTATCTTAGATGCGGGGAGCTGTATCATACCGTCTTTCTCCTTGATATCGCCGCTCGGTGTAACCTCTACTTCAGGCATCTTTGTAGTCAGAAGCGCTGCGACAACAGCATAGCTGGTAGCATCTATCAGATTCCCATCAACATTTAAGACACTCACATCAACAAATATAGCCCTAACCTTCTGCCCAGGGATGAGCACAAGCTTAGACAGATCGATCATATTCGATTCCCTAACCCCTCTGTCAACTACTCTTGAGAGCTCAATCGCGTCCTCATCGGGTGGACCGGGTTCAGCGTAAGGTGAGGCCAAGGGGAGTATCTCAGCATTCACAACCAGAAGCCCCTTATCCGGAGTGTCGGGGAACGGTGCACCTATCTCAATCTTCACACCAGCTATCACCTGCGTGTTACCTAAACTTACTTGAGCAGAGCCATTTGCTTTCTGGATAACGTTGCACTTTATATCAATCGGCCTATAATCTAGAAGCGCCCTCCCGTCGAGCCGCCTACCTTGAGCCAGCAGCTCGATCATATGCGCCTTTCTCAGATGCTCCATTATAAAGGACCGTTTGGATACCGCCACTTTTACTCAGCCTCCTCCGGCTGGTTAAGCCCACCCTTAAAGTATCTCTCCATCAGCGCCTTTCGCTGAGCCTCATATAGCTTTCTGCAACCCGATAAGGCTAGGTCTATCCCTTGCTTGAACTCCTCATGTGTAAGCACGCCATCGAGCTGAAGTAGAGTTATTATATTTAGGTTAGGCATAACCGCGACAGGCATATCAGCTTCACCCTCTTTATCCTCGATGTCGCTCAAATCTAAGACCATCGTCCCTTCTACCTTACCAGCAGCGCAGGCAACCACCAGATCATACATACTTATGCCAGCATCAGCTAAAGCAAGAGAAGCAGCTGTTATACCCGCGCACCTTGAGCCGCCGTCTGACTGAAGCACCTCTAAGAATATGTCTATAGCGGTTCTAGGGTATTCTTCAACTAAAATAGCAGGTTCAAGCGCTTCTCTGATAACCTTGGAGATCTCTATCTCCCTTCGTGTAGGTGCGGGTGGTTTCCTAACATCGGTCGAGAAAGGAGACATATGGTATCTACACCGAACCACACATCTGTCCGGTAAAGCGAGGTGCTTTGGATGCACCTCCTTTGGTCCGTACACAGCAACTATTATCTTATTCTTACCCAACTCGATGTAAGCTGAACCATCAGCGTTCTTCAGCACACCTACCTCAAGTCTGAAAGGTCTAAGTTCGTCGACTCTTCTGCCATCTACCCTTATGCCGTCATTTATTAGCTTACCCAACTCAACCACCTTCTTCCTTAACTCCCAGCATAGCTTGAACTTTTTTGGTCAAATCTGCTAGGTGAGCCTCCTCTTCAACCAGCTTGATCGCCTTCACCGCCTTTATTATCCCTTCTGGTCGGCCGACTACTACTATCACCCCGTTCTGCCCTATCGTAAGCTTACAGCCTGTTCCAGCCTCTATCGTCCTTATCATAGAACCCTTCTTACCAATAAGCCTAGGAACCTTAGTAGGCGCTATTTTAACAACTTCTCCCTTAGTGATCTTGCCTAAACCCGGACCGGAGACCGAAAGGATAGGGTCTCTGGTTCGATCAAAGGCTGTAACTACCGCCGCTATTAAGTCACCAACATCAAACTTCTTAACAAGAGACTCTTGCCCGGGTGTAAAATTCTTGCCATACACGTTTTTCGCTGGTAAGTAAGCCATGAAACAGGAGTTGATATCCACCTCCCAGACGAAGGCTGAGTAGTCAACGATCTTACCGATTACAAGGTCGTCTACCCTCGGTATATAAGGACCTGTTAAAGGTATTACTCTAACACCCTCTTGCCCAAATTCTGCTAACCCTATCCTTGTCGAATAGAACTTATTGCCTCTTTTAACGACGTTTGCTAGTGGTCTGTAGTTGCCTTCGGTTATCAGCTCCCCCGGTATGACATATTTTCTTTTGACTTCCGGCATTTTGATCAAGCCTTCGCTACTGAGATCTGGGCTGAGCCTTTTGTTGTTGAACCGAGTTTCTCCACAAGTGTAGAATGAATGCCTGCTGGTATATCTACGATTGCTGTCATGGAGCCGTCTTCACCCCAGTCTTCCTTAACTATTTCGCCGTAGCTCTTAATTATCCCAACACTCTGAGGTGCGTATTGGGGCGGTATTCTAATCAGTAATCTGATCCTCTCGGATTTAAGTGGGAGGATGGCTCTGAGCTGCTCAACTATCGTTTTAGTCTGCTCCTCCGCGCTCTTGAATGGATCAATAGATACCTTTGCCTCCTGTAGCGCTTGCTCAATTCTAAGAGGTGGGTGCGGCAAGCCTGTCCTAGGGTCTACATAATTCCTCGAGATAATCTCTATTATCTGCTTCCTCTTCTCGTTAATGAGCCTTCTTCTCTGCTCGGTAGTTAGCTGGAGTTCACCCTTATTAAGAATGGTTAATGCTGCTTGTGATACGTTAGTTGTCTGAAAATACTTCTGAAGCTTTTCGGTTGAAACACGTAACCCTTTCGAGGCGTCAGAAAAGACTTCATCAACAACTATAACTTGTGAGGGCGGTATATTCTTACCCATCTTATAGTTCAAAGCGGCATCTGGATTTACCAATATCTCAAAATGCTCACCACCCACTGTGAGCCGAACTATAGTGTATTTTGTCGACATACCTCTCCCTACCAGTTAGACAGAAGATAGTAAAGTAGGCTATTTAAACTAGTATTTCAACTTCTGAGTCGCTAATAAAACGCTGTTCTTTTTACTGCTTCGGCTTCTCCCTATTTCTAGCTCTACTTGCCAGCTCTTCTATCTCTTTTTCTGTGAGGAACCTCATCTTCTTCGTCGCCGCATCTACCACGGCTATCTTTATGTGCTTTATACCAGACTTGTCTTCACTAACGGTGTAGATGGCCTCGATCGCTAGCACACAGGCTTCCTCAAGCTTCTTATTCGGCTGATAGTTCTGCTCAAGAAACTCCATCACTTGATCGCTCCCTGCACCTATAGCCACAGCCTCGTATCCGAGGTAAGTGCCGCTCGGATCTGTCAAGTAGATAGCTGGGCCGTTTCTGTCTACACCCGCTATTATAAGTGAGACACCGAATGGTCTGACACCAGCATACTGAGTGAACTGTTGGCATATATCGGCTATCCTTCTAGCTATGGTTTCAACTTCGGCTGGTTCATCGTAGATCAGCCTATTGCTCTGCGCTATTATCCTCGCGTGATCTACCTGCACTCTGGCGTCTGGGATATAGCCTGCGGCTGCTACAGCGATATGCTCATCGACTTGGAAGATCTTTTGAGCGCTCGTCTGGCTCTGAAGTTTTCTCGTCTTCTCTTCTACCGCGAGCACAACGCCATCAGCCGCCTTTATCCCAACGGCTAAGGTTCCTCTTCTAACAGTTTCTATCGCGTATTCTACTTGATATAGCCTACCGTCTGGTGAAAATACTGTTATCGCCCTATCATATCCTGCCGCTGCTGGAAACATAACCGCATCCCTTATCTATCCTTACTTTACCGATGAATTTAAACATTAACACAACCTCTGGTGGTTAAAGGTTGAGGGTGTCTGAGCGCATCACATTTAGCGGGCATGTGAATATCAGCGCTACACATAAAACAACATTCGAGATCACGAAATCCAAGAGCCTCACAAAAAGAGGGGACTGTATAATCGGCGTCGCAGCTGACAAAGCCTGTGCAGACCTCGATTGGAGGATCAAAGAAGCACTACGAAAAGGAGGGGTTGTGCACCTCACTATTTGCGTAGGCGACCTAAGCTTTAAGGTTAGGGCCAAAGGTTCGCCACAACTAACACTAACAGATGAAGAGGATATAGTTGTTAGGCGCAGCAGTTACATATGCCCTCGGACGCTCGCGGTGAAAGCGACTGCGGCCGCGTGTGACATCCCAAGAGATATTGTTAATCGGCTGAAGTCAGAAGGTTGCAGAGGCTACCTTCTGATAGAAGTGGAAACCTAAAAAATTTCTCACTATCCGGAGGTGCTATTAGGTTACTGTAGTTTAAGGTAGTCAGATACTATGCTGCTCAATCTTTCTTGAGCCATCTGTAGTCTAAGCCTCTTCTCTTTAATTGAAGCACGCATACTATCTAACCAACCTTCCTTCTCAACCAAGACTTTGGCTAGGGTTTGTGGCGCTGGTCCGCCTTCCACTTCCCTTCTAGCTATGAAGGTAGCGGGGTTGAGTGCGTTTCTAACAGCTTCTTCAGATAGGGATAGGGTTCTGCCTAAGACCTTCTTTGAGCAGCTGTTTATTGCCTCGAGGTTTATCTTAGAGGGCTCAATCCCCTTTTCCACTGCTTCCTTAACTAACATTCCGACTATTGTATGCGCGGCTCTAAATGGTACACCGCACTCTCTTACTAAGGTGTCTGCAAGCTCTGTTGCTGTAGCGTAGCTCTGCTCCACAAGCATCCTCATCCTACTTCTATCAACTTTAAGCGTAGCGACCATACGCTCAACTATCTTGAGTGTAGAGAGGGTTAGTTTACAGCCCTCCCAAAGGATTGCATTCAACTCCTGAAAGTCTCGGTTGTAGGAGAATGGAAGACCCTTACAGAGTGTGAAGGCTGCTGTAAGCAGACCAACTATGCGTGCACACTTTGCTCGCGCAATCTCAGCCGAATCAGGGTTCTTCTTCTGGGGCATAATGCTGCTGGTCGATGAGTATTCATCAGCAAGTTCAACCATCTTGTAGCCGTCTGAGCTGAAGAGTACTATCTCCTCGCAGAGCCTGCTTAGATCTGTGGCTATTAGCGCGTAGGCGGCTAGAGCCTCTAAGATGAAGTCTCTTGAACCCACGCCATCCATAGAGTTAGTTAGTATGCCGTCGAAGCCGAGCAGCTCTGCCGTTAGACGCCTATCTATCTTGTGGCTTGTGGTCGTCAAAGCGCCTGAGCCAAGTGGCGAAAGATTAACCCTACCGTACACCTCAAGTAACCTTGTTAGGTCTCGTGCTAAGGCCTCGAAGTGTGCTGCGAGTAGGTGCCCGAAAGTTGTAGGCTGAGCGATTTGAGTATGGGTGAATCCCGGCGCTAAAGTATCTTTTTCGCTTCTCGCTCTGTCTAAAAGGGTCTGTAGGAGGGTAAGTAGGCTTTCAGCTATATCTAGCAAATACTCTCTTAGTCTGATTCTTAGACAGGTTGCTACTTCATCGTTTCTTGATCTGGCTGTGTGGAGCCAGCCGCCTTGCTCGCCCACAATCTCTATAACCTTCGATTCTATTGCTTCATGAATGTCCTCGAACCCCTCTTTAGCTACCTCACTATAACCCTTAGCCCTTATATGCTGAAGTGCGGAGAGTATCTTCGCCCCGGCTTCAGAAGGGATTATCTTTTGTTTGATCAGCATAGCGACGTGCGCCTCGGTCACTTTGAGATCCGCTTCGAAGATCTCTTCATCGATAAGGAGGGAGCTTGTGTACTCTACTGCGGATTTGTCCATCTCCTCTGGTAGCCTTCCCTTTCTTAGGATACCTTTGGTCAACTTAGCCACTTCTCCTTTTTGCGTTCTTTTTCAATCGCCTCGCCGAGGCTATGTAGTCTGTTAGTGCTGTAAAAGCCCTTCCAGCATCAACCATGCTCACTACTATTATTGTGTCGGTGTAGCAGCTTATCGTATCCTCAATATTTATGTGCCTTCTCGAGAGCTGCGTTATGAAAGATACAGCACAGCCTGGTGTCTTTATTATCTTAATAGGGCTCCTAACTATTATTGCAGCCAGATTGGTTGTGCTCTCAAGGATCTCATCGCTTCTAAACAGCTTCACAACACCCTCATATAACCTCTGGTCAAAGAGAAGTGTAATCGCATCTATACTCTCAGATATCTGAAGAAACTCCTCTCTATAGCTTAGAAGCAGATTACCAACCGCCTCAAGGGTTTTCCTTCTTTTTTCAACCGAGAGCTTTGCGACATCCGTGCGAACGGTTACCGTGCTGTTCATAACCACATCAAGAACGTCTTCCGCAACAACCTTATATCTCCCCCTCAGCCTCTTAAGAGAAGTAACCAAACTTTCAATCTTCACTCCACGGCCGAGCCTCTCCTCCACAGCAGGCTTCAGCACCCTCGCAATAGCCGTTAGATTACCGTAGCCCCTATCTAACGCATCTTGAATAGAGAGATCACTATCCACAACATCCCTAACAGCTTGGATTATGGTCGGTTTGACCGAAACCAAGTCAACTATACCCAAACTTGATACGGACAACACCAAAAAATATAAAAACGTTACTATAGGCAGAGTTCAAACCTTGATGAAGGTCATATTAGCATACTCCGGAGGGTTAGACACCTCCGTAGCCATAAAGTGGCTCGAGGAAAAATACAGTGCTAAAGTAGTGACTCTCACCGTAGATGTCGGACAGCAAGAAGACCTAAAGGCTATAGCGGAGAAGGCCAAGATGCTGGGGGTCGAAAGACACTACAGCATCGACGCTAAAGAAGAGTTCGTCAAAGACTACATATATCCATCGATTAAAGCCAACGGGCTCTACGAGGGCAAATACCCTCTCTCAACCGCCCTCGCCAGACCCCTTATAGCGAGCAAGCTCGTTGAAATAGCTCTAAAAGAGAAGGCAGATGCGGTAGCGCACGGATGCACAGGTAAGGGGAACGATCAAGTCAGATTCGATGTTACGGTCAAGGCGCTGGCACCACAACTAAAGATTATAGCCCCGGTGCGTGAATGGAACCTCTCAAGAGAAGAAGAGATTCAATACGCGAAAGAGCATGGTGTGCCTGTTGTGGAGAAGAAGTCCGTCTTCAGCATAGATCAGAATCTCTGGGGTAGGTCGATAGAAAGCGGTCCTCTTGAGCAGCCTGACTTTGAGCCGCCTGAAGATGCGTTCGAGTGGGTGAAGCCGGTGTCGAAGACGCCTGATGAGCCTGCTTATGTTGAGTTGGGGTTTGAGGATGGTGTACCAGTTTCCTTAGATGGCTCGGAGATGGCTCCCATCGAGCTCATATCATCCCTTAATGAGAAGGCTGGTCTGCACGGTGTGGGTGTCATTGACCATATCGAAGATAGGTTGGTTGGTATCAAGTCAAGAGAAGTCTATGAGTGTCCAGCAGCAGTATGCATCATAGAGGCACATAAAGACCTTGAGAAGATGGTCCTAACAAGACACCAGCTGATGTTCAAGGAGATTGTTGATAGGGAGTGGGCTTGGCTCGTCTACAGCGGGCTCTGGGTCGACCCTCTACGCAAAAATCTAGATGCTTTTATCGACTCTACTCAAAAGGCTGTAAACGGGAGCGTGAGGTTAAAGCTGTATAAGGGTGGGTTTAGGGTTGTTGGTAGGAAGGCTAAGAAGTCGCTCTACGATATTAAGCTCGCCACATATGAGAAGACATCTGTCTTTCAGCAGAGGGCTGCCGAAGGTTTCGTAAGTTTGTGGGGTCTACCCTCCACAACCGCATACCAGTTATTTGAAAAGTAGAAGGAGGTGAGCCGGTATAGATGAATGTAAAATGTAGTGAATGCGACGCCCAGATCAATGTGCCAGACGACGCGGTTTCGGGCGAAATCGTCACATGCCCAGACTGTGGTCTAAACTACGAAGTGGTCAAGAACGAGGACGGCATACTCCTCAAACCAGCTGAGAGCATGAGCGAGGACTGGGGCGAATAGTAAGCAGATGACCATAACACTAACTCTGCTCTACGACCGCATACGCTGGGACGAAAAAGAGCTTCTGAATAGCGCAAGAGCAAAGGGGCTGAATGTAAAGGAAGTCGACGCTAAAACCACCCTCTTCAACCTAAATGAAACCAAGGCTGAAGAAGATTACGGCGATGTGGTTCTACAGAGGTGCATAAGCCACACCAGAGGCACCTGCGCCTCAGCCTGCTTAGAGAGCAAAGGTATTCTGGTCGTGAACAGAGCCTACGTCTCAGAAATCTGTGGTAACAAGCTGTGGTCTACACTAGCCTTGATCAGAGCGGGTGTGCCGACACCAAAGACTATCATAGCGTTCACACCAGAATCCGCTCTGAAGGCTGCAGAAGAAATCGGTTACCCTGTTGTGCTAAAGCCTCTGGTAGGGAGCTGGGGGCGAATGGTAGTCGCTCTACGTGATAGAGAGGAGGCAGAGGCGATCATCGAGTTAAGAAGCCAGATGAATGGCGCGCTCAACCAGATTTTCTATGTGCAAGAGAAGGTTAAACGACCCCCAAGAGACATAAGATGCGTTGTAGTAGGAGACAAGGTTGTGGCAGCTGTGTACCGTGTGGCTGCTCCGGGTGAGTGGCGCACCAACGTGGCGAGAGGTGGCTCAACCGAGCCCTGCCCCTTGACTAAGGATGTTGAGGATATCGCTTTAAAAGCTGCTCAAGCGGTAGGTGGGGGTGTGCTTGGTGTGGATATGATGGAGAGCCCAAGTGGTCTTTTGGTGCATGAGGTGAACTCTACCGTGGAGTTTAGAGGTGCGCAGAGCGCCACCAGCACCAGCATCGCCGATGAAATAGTGGACTACGCTGTGAAGCTTGTAAGAAGGTGAAATATGTGAAGGTAGGCATAATAGGCGCATCGGGTTATGTCGGCGGGGAGCTGCTGAGAATACTCCTCCAGCACAGCAAGGTCGAGGTTGTCTGCGCAACCTCAAGAAGGTATAGCGGAGAATATGTATTCAGGATTCACCCTAATCTAAGAGGGCTGACAGACCTACAGTTCACAGACCCAACACCAGACCAGATAGCATCAAAATGTGACCTCATATTTACGGCGGTTCCGCATGGTGAGTCGGTGAAGATTATGCCAAGGCTGATAGAGAGCGGCTTAAAGATCATAGATCTAAGCGCGGACTTTAGGCTTCATAACCCAGAGGACTACGAGCGGTGGTACGGCTACAAACACCCCTACCCAGAACTTCTAAACCGCTTCGTTTACGGTGTGCCGGAGCTTCACAGAGAGGAAATAAGGAAGGCTAGCTATGTAGCAAACCCAGGCTGCATGGCTGTCACCTCAATACTCGCCTTAGCACCGTTCATCAAAGCAGATCTAATAGATAGGAAGCATATCGTGGTCGATGCGAAGATAGGTTCGTCTGGCGGTGGTACTAAGCCGAGTTTAGGTACGCATCACGCTGAGAGATACGGTGTAATCAGACCATATAAGCCTGTTGGGCACAGGCATACCGCTGAGATAGAGCAGGAGTTGAGTCTGCTTGCGAACGAGAAGGTGACGATTTCGATGTCCCCCCACGCAGTAAACACCGTCAGAGGGATATTATGCACCATACACACCTACCCTAAGAAGCCGCTAACCGTTCCTGAGGTCTGGAGGACTCTAAGAAGCTTCTATAGAGAGGAGCCTTTCATAAGATTCGTAAGAGATAGGAAGGGGCTCTACCGATACCCCGACCCCAAGATCGTAATCGGCTCAAACTTCTGCGACATTGGGTTCGAGTTGGATGAGCACGCGAACAGGCTTGTGCTGCTCTCAGCAACAGATAACTTGATGAAGGGTGCGGCTGGCTCTGCGGTGCAGTGTATGAATGTGATGCTTGGATTCGATGAGCGGACAGGGCTAAATGTAGGCGGCCTACACCCGGTGTGAGAAGGATGCTGATCGTAATCAAAGTCGGTGGAAGCATATTAGGAGAAGGCGTTCATCCTAACATATTGGATGATCTTAAAGCGGTCGCATCCACCAATAAAGTGATCTTAGTGCACGGTGGCGGCAAAGAAGTTACAGAGGTAGCTGAAAAGCTAGGGAAAGAGCAGAAGTTTGTGGTTTCGCCAGAGGGGATAAGGAGTAGATACACAGACTGGGAGACCGTAGTGATCTACAATATGGTTATGTCGGGTAAGATGAATAAGGAGATAGTCACCACACTTCAGCGCATAGGCATACCAGCAGTAGGGTTATCCGGGGTAGATGGTGGTCTCATAAGAGCGGAGCGTAAAAAGAAACTCATTATAGTAGATGAGAGGGGGAGGAAGAGGATCATAGATGGAGGCTACACAGGGAAGATAAAGTATGTGGATGCAGCGCTACTAAACCTGCTGCTCGAAAGAAACTACCTACCCGTCATCTCACCTGTGGCACTAGGAGACGAATACGAATTCCTTAATGTGGACGGCGATAGAGCCGCCGCATATGTTGCTGGCGGCGTGAAGGCTGATAAAGTGATCTTCTTAACAGATGTCCAAGGGCTCATATTCGAAGGCAAGCTCGTTGAGAGGATTTCAGCAGCAGAGGCAAAGAACCTCCTACCAAAAATAGGCTTCGGGATGGAGAAGAAGGTCTTAGCAGCTCTAGAAGCTCTGCAGATGGGTGTCAAAGAAAGCATAATCGCTTCAGGCCTCTCAGAGAACCCTATTTCAACAGCGTTGAAAGGCGAAGGATGCACGGTGATTTACAGTGGATGAAGCAAGCATATTTACGACTGAAGACCGATACCTCGCCCCAGTATATCAGAAGTATCCCGTAGCTATAGTTAGAGGGGAGGGCGCTAAGCTCTGGGATGCTTCTGGTAGAGAATACATAGACTTTATGGGAGGGTATGGTGTAGCAATAGTAGGGCACTGCAACCCATATGTGGTAGAGGCGATAAAGAGGCAAGTCTCTAGACTGATAACCTGCCACGGCTCACTCTATAACGACGCAAGAGCGGAGTTCCTAGTGGAGCTCGCCTCGATAAGCCCAGACGGTTTGACGAAGATCTATCTCGGAAACAGCGGAGCTGAAGCGGTTGAATGCGCCATAAAGCTTGCACGCAAAGCCACGGGTAGAAGAGAGATCGTAGCGATGTCTGGAGCCTTCCACGGCAAGACGCTAGGTGCACTTTCGGTAACGTGGAACCCCAAGTATAGAGTATCCTTTGAGCCCCTTCTTGCGAATGTTAGGTTCGTGCCTTTTGGTGATGTTCAGAAGGCTTATGAAGCGGTATCAGATAACACCGCAGCCATTATAGTGGAGCCGATTCAAGGTGAAAGCGGCATACACCCTGCACCAGAAGGGTACCTAGAGGCCCTCCGCAAGATAGCTGACGAAAAAGGTTGCCTACTCATCTTTGACGAGATTCAGAGCGGGCTAGCTAGAACCGGGAGGATGTGGGCTCACCAACACACCCAAGCCAAGCCAGATATATTGTGCACAGCAAAAGGTTTAGGCGGAGGCTTCCCCCTAAGCGCAACCATAGCCTCTGAGAAGGTTATGTCGGCCTTCAAACCCGGAGACCACACATCCACCTTCGGAGGGAACCCTCTGGCATGTGCAGCGGGCTCAGCAACCCTAAGATACTTGAAGGATAAAGAGCTTGAAAAGAGGGCTGAGCAGCTTGGTGAAAGGCTGAAGGAGGGTCTTGAAGCGCTTAAAGAGGACCATAAGGTTGTGAGAGAGGTTAGGGGGAGGGGGCTTATGCTCGCCATGGAACTCAGATTCGATATCAAAAACATACTCTTCTCAGCCCTAAAGAAGGGTCTAATCCTACTCTACTCTGGGAAGAACGTTTTGCGCTTCTTACCACCACTTGTGATAACAGAAGAAGAAATTGACCGAGGTCTCATGATATTAGATGAGCTGCTGGCTGAAGAAGACCGAGCCCACTTTTACACAAACATCGCTTAAGCCTTCACCAGATTCACCGTAATAAAAAGGAGCAAATGGATACCCGTTGTAAATGTTGAGGGAGGTGTTTCTAACGCTGCAGATTGAAAGCTAAAAGTCCTTGATTCTTGCGGCAACTACCTGCAAGCGTGCCTCTCTGCTTACTATGTTCTGTGGTTTACCAGCAGAATATTTATTTGCTCTACAAGCTGTTATTATTGCTCGATGGTAAGTTAATGTAGTTGTAGTTGGTAAAAGTGGAAGGAAAAATGGGTTGAACGATGTAACGCCTCCCTATCTTAACCTTGAAGAAGGTGCTGATTTCAAAAGCATACTTAACCTTCTAGAGCAGTATGAAGTTCAGTTAGATAGCCTCTGGCTTATACCCAAAAGAGATAGTAGTGGTTCTCTGAGGAAGCTTCATCACGGAGAGTTTATCCCCCAGATACCTAGGCAGGCCATACTTAGGTTCACTAAGCCTTATGATCTAGTTGTAGATCCCTTCGTGGGCTACGGTACCACGCTTGTGGAGTGCCAACGCCTTGGAAGGCACGGTTTAGGTGTTGAAATAGAGCATACGATAGCGGACATAGCTAAGAAGAGGTTAGCTGAGGAGCTTAACCCTTATAATGTTAGGGTGGAGGTTATCGAAGGAGATAGCCGGAGGCTGAGCTTCCAGAAGCTGTTAGAGGAGAGGGGCTTTAAGGAAGCAAGCTTGATAATCTCACATCCACCTTACCACGACATTATCAACTACGGCCGCACCCCAGGGAACCTCTGTAATATAGCGAAGCTAAAGGATTTTCTCAAAGCATATGGTGAGATATTAGACAACGTTCTAAAGATACTCTCTAAGAGTGGGTACTACGTGTTAGTTATAGGAGATAAATACACAAAAGGGGAGTGGTTTCCACTTGGATTCTATGTAATGAATGAAACGCTTAAACGGGAGCTGAAGCTTAAAGCCATCTGTGTTAAGAATTTTGAGGAGACTATGGCTAAGCGAGGACAGTTTCACCTATGGAAGTATAGGGCTTTAAAGTGGGGAACCTACTTCTTCAAGCACGAATACGTCATGTTCTTTCAGAAGAGGGTATAGGATAATAGAGCTTAAGGATGAGCAAATACAACCAGACATAGTCGACCAGATAGAGTATTATGTAAACTGGGCTTCTCAGAGTTCAGGGAGACATTTAGACGGTGCGTTTAGCTGGAATATACAGCCCATAATAGTCGGGCCTCCACACAATCCACGCACTTGGAGAACCATTATCGAAGCTTTCAAAAATTATAATCGGAAGAAGTTATCACTGCCTATACGCTACTTTGAGTCCGAAATCTATTGCGGAAGATCTATCGTTTTCAATGAAGTAGAATACGAAGAAGCCTTACCATAAACAGTAAAAAAGTCAATACTTATAGCGCCCCCTTTAGCCAAAATTTGCCACACCTATTCAAACACTACCTGTTACCTCTCTTCCTAAAGGCTTTTAAAAATTCGTCACCTTACCTTAACTGAAAAAATGTTTGATTGCGTGCTCATACACTACGGCGAGATAGCGTTAAAGGGTCTTAATAGACCATTCTACGAGAGGAGGCTAGTCGAGAATATAAAGAAGGCGCTCGCAGAGGAAGAATATGCTGGGGTAAAAAATATTCACGGCAGGCTTGTTTTAGAGCTGAATGAGAAGTCTGATGTTGCTAAGATCGAGGAGAGGCTTAAAAGGGTCTTCGGCATAGCGTGGTTCGCATTCTGCTACAGAACAAAAGCCGACAAAGAGAGCATAATGCACTGCGTAGACAAAAATCTGGTATTTCAACCCGGGGAGAAAGTAAAGGTATCTACTAATAGAGCCGATAAAACCGTACCATTCAAATCTATCGATCTTAATAGGGAGCTGGGCGCACATCTGGTAAGCACATTTAATGTTGAGGTGTCGTTAAATGCACCTGATAAAGAGGTCTTTGTCGAAATCGCAGATGGCGAAGCATACATACACACACAGAAAGTGAGGGGGTTGTGCGGTCTCCCTGTAGGTGTATCTGGCAAGGTTCTGCACCTTCTATCTGGTGGCATAGATTCGCCCGTCGCTGCTTGGCTACTTATGAAACGGGGCTGTGAGGTAGACTACCTCCACTTCCACGCCTTTCAAAGATTTGATGAAAGGTGGAACGCTAAGATCCTTGATCTTGTTAAGTTGCTGAACCGCTACTCTTTTTCAGCACGCATCTTCTTCGTATCCTTCCACCCCTTTGAAATCGAGGCTATAAAGGTGCCCCTCAGATACAGGCTCATCTTATTCAGAAGGTATATGGTTAGAGTTGGTGAGAAGATCGCCAGCAAGTATGGCATAGTAGCGTTGGGTAGCGGTGAAAACTTGGCGCAGGTCTCGTCGCAAACACTGGAAAACCTGTCGGTAATAGAGCGTGCTGTCTCTATGCCCATACTTAGACCTCTACTAACATACGATAAGAATGAAACCGTCAATCTGGCGAAGCAGATAGGAACATTCGAGATCTCCACGAGGCCCTATAAGGACTGCTGCTCACTTTTTATCGCAAAGCATCCAGTAACGAAGGCTAGGCTTGAGGATGTTGAGAAGATAGAGAGTGAAATAAATCTTGATGAGGCCGTAAACACGAGCGTTGAGAAGGCTGAAGTGGTGGAGGTTAAAGAAGCCCTCTAGTATGTAGACGCATGTTTTCTCCATTTGAGAAAAATATATGTAAGGTGGTTGGAGGATAAAGGGCAGTGTAGAGCGGGTTGGACGAAATAGACAAAAAGATTATTGAAATCTTGAAGAGGGATTCAAGAACACCGTATGTGAAGATAGGTCAAGAGGTAGGTCTCTCCGAGGCTGCTGTTAGACGCAGGGTACAGAACCTTATTCAGTCGGGCGTTATAAAAAGGTTCACAATCGAGGTTGAAAGCGGCGGCGCCAATGCAATAACCCTCTTGACAGTCTCTTCAGCTATACCTACTCAGAAGGTGTCTGAGAAGCTAAAGGAGTTAAAGAATGTTGAGGTCGTTCACGAGATCACGGGTCAGTTCGATATAGCTGTTTTCATATCAGCATCTAACATCGCAGAAATAAACAGATGCATAGAAGAAATACGCAAAGTAGAGGGTGTTCTGACGACAAATACCGTCATAGTCTTGCGCACTATCCGTTGAAAATAGTACGAAAAACAATATATATAAAGGCATGGTAGGCTGGTTAGGCGTATCACTAAATGAGCGACAAAAAAGTGACTGCCGACGATCTAGTTGCTGAAGCAGCTATTGGTTACGCTAACCTCTACAATAATCCGCCCAAAGACTCTAGGAGGATCCGTCTACTCGACTCAACACTTAGAGAAGGTGAGCAGGCTCCGGGGGTGACTTTTACCCATAGGCAGAGGCTGCAGATCGCTTGGATGCTCGACTATTTTGGTGTGGATGCTATAGAGATCAGCCCGATCGTTTCGCCTGATCATCTGCGTTCAACGAAGGAGATCATTAGCACTGGTTTGGAGGCTGATATAGTTGCTCATATTCGTGCTTTGAAGTCTGATATCGATGTGGCGATAAAATGTGATGCTGAATGGATAGCTATGTATCACTCAGTTTCAGACATACACCTCAACTACAAGCTTAGGGTTTCGAGGGAGGAGGCGATAAGGAGGTCTGTGGAAGCGGTAGAATATGCTAAGAGCCACGGGTTAAAGATGAGGTTCACATTAGAGGATGCGAGTAGAGCTGAGCCAGAGTTCCTAAAGCGGTTTGCCAAGAGCGTGGCTGAAGCCGGGGCTACAAGGATAGGCTTGCCAGACACAGTAGGCGCTTTACGCCCCCAAGGGATGTTTAACATGGTTAAGATGGTTGCAGAAGTGGTTCGTAAGCCTATCGATGTACACTGCCACAACGACCTAGGTTTAGCCCTAGCGAATTCTTTGGCTGGTGTGGAAGCTGGTGCTGATCAGATACACGTCACAATAAACGGCTTGGGCGAACGGGTAGGCATAACACCACTGGCTGAAGCGGCCGTTGCGCTCAAGATCTTCTACGGCGCTAAACTAGATGTGCGGTTAAATATGTTGACCGAGCTATCGCAACTCGTCGAAACATATACCGGCATAAAGACTCATCCTATGACGCCTCTAGTAGGGGTTAATGCATACAAGCATAAAGCGGGCACACACGTTGCAGCAGTCTTAAGAGCCCGCTCAGCATACGAACTCATCCCACCAAAAGTGGTTGGTAACAGGAGGCGTATAATAATCGGTGAGCTCTCTGGGAAGAATGAAGCCGCCTTCCTCCTCAAACTGCTGGGGTTGGAGCCTGATGAGGTAACCGCCTCTAATGCTGCACGTGGTCTCAAGAATCTGAGGTGCGGGGATCTATTTGAAGTCGAGTTGACTGATGAGATGGAGAAGCTTATACTGGAGTTAGACGAAGCAATTAATAAGGAGCGCCCCTAATCTAAGTTGGTGAAGGGTTTGAAGTGCCTTGAATGTGATGCGACGATAAAGCTGCCTAGCGATGTGCTGGAGGGCGAGATAATAACCTGCCAAGACTGCGGCGCATCCTATGAAGTCTATAGAAATGAGAAGGGAGAAATCGATATAAGACCAGCTAAAGTGGAAGGCGAAGACTGGGGAGAATAGAGTATCGGGATCAACCTATGCCAACGATCACCATGCTCTATGACACAGCAAGGTGGGAGGAGAAGGCTCTAATCGAAGCTGCTAAACGCAGAGATGTAACCTTTAAACCAATAGAGTGCAAAGACCAATACTACAATTTGGCAAAGATCGACAAAGCGGAGTATGGAGATATCGTGCTCCAGAGATGTGTCAGCTACTTCAGAAGCCTACATCTAACAGCGCTACTTGAGGCGCACGGCATAAAGGTTGTTAACGGGCTGCACGAAGCTATAACCGCTGGCAACAAGCTCTTCACAACTCTAGCTCTCATAAAAGCTGGTGTCCCAACCCCCAGAACGATGCTAGCCTTCACACCAGAAGGCTCTTTGGCTGCGTTAGAGGAGTTGGGTTACCCTGCTGTGATTAAGCCTGTAATAGGCAGCTGGGGTAGGTTGCTCGCTTTGGTCAACGATAAGGAGGCTGCTGAGGCTGTGCTTGAGGATCGTGAACACATGTTCCCGCTCTACCAAGTCTATTATCTGCAGGAGAAGGTGGATAGGCCGCCTCGAGATATACGCGCGTTCGTAATCGGGGATAGGGTTGTCGCAGCCATCTACCGCATCTCACCAGAGGGGAGCTGGCGAACCAACACATCAAGAGGTGGTAAGGCTGTGAACTGCCCAATAACTAAAGAGGTTGAGGATATCTGCTTGAGGGCTGCTCGCGCAATAGGTGAAGGGATCTTCGGCGTTGACTGCATGGAGACCCCTAACGGATTAGTGGTGCACGAAGTTAACAATACAACAGAATTCAGAAATAGCGTACCAGCGACTGGCGTGGACATACCTGGCTATATAATAGATTATCTTGTAGAGAAGGCTAAGAGATGCTGAGCTACGAAGTAGGCTTCCTCGCAGAAATGTTAAGGATCTATTCACCCTCAAGGGCTGAGCGTGAGCTAGCACTATTTCTCAAAGAGAGCATGAGCAGAGAACTAGGCTTCAAGAATGTGACGATAGACGAAGTAAATAATGTTGTAGGTGAGGTGGGTTCAGGTAGCCCAAAACTTCTGCTTTGTGGGCACATGGATACGGTTCCGGGCTACCAGCCTACACGCATATCAAAGGGCTTCATATATGGTAGGGGGGCTTGTGACGCCAAATCATCCCTAGCAGCTATGATTCTGGCTGCATCAAGATTCGCTGATCAGCAGGATGTAGGTAAGATTATTGTGGCTGCGGTAAGTGATGAGGAGGGCAGTAGCCTAGGGTTAAAGACGCTTCTTCAGCGTGGTGTAGATGCTGAATACGCTATATTTGGTGAGCCGAGTGGAATCGATAACATAACAGTCGGGTATAAAGGTAGGCTCGCCCTTAAACTGATATGTGAAACCCCGAGTGTGCACGCTAGTGCGCCTTGGATGTCTGAAAATGCTGTAGAGCGGTTGCTCGAAGTCTGGCAAGCTATAAAGGCTTCTCTTGCTGAGAAGAATGTTGACGGTGACAGATACCACTCTATAACCGCTTGTCTGACGAAGATAAGAGGAGGTTCTTCTCATAACGTTATGCCCGGCAGATGCACCATAACCGTTGACATCAGAGTGCCGCCTAAATATACAACCACACAGATCTTGAACGAGGTTAAAGAGATTATAGGTAGGTTCGAGCGTGACCTATCTTTCCCCAAGTTTGATATGCAGATCCTAGATCAAACCGAACCCTTTGAAGCCGACCGGAACTCTCCCATACTACGGGCACTGGTTAGAGCGATTCTGAAGGTTAGGGGTAAGAGGCCTATGCTCCTCCGCAAGACTGGTACGGGTGATATGAATACGCTCGGCACGGTCCTCAAGATACCTGTAGTCACATATGGTCCTGGTAACCCTCATCTTTCTCATACGCGTAAGGAAGGGATTGAAATCAAGGAGTTTCTGCAGAGCATAGATATACTGCAAACAGCTATCGTTGAGTTAGCCAACCTTACGGTGCGTAAGTAGTGTTGCTCTTTAAGGATCGTGAGTTTATAGAGAGTAAGGAAGGTCTAATCTTCTGTGTAGTAGGTTATCTGCATCCGAGAGATCGTGTGATAGCCTATCTAAAGTATCTTCCCTCAGTCGAAGGTAAATGGTCCTCAGGCTCTAAACACTACAGTAGGGCTATGAGGTACTACTCTGCGTCAGAGGTTGTTAGGAACGTGGATTGGCTTGAGAAGCACTATCCGCACTACGTCTTCCGCTCCAAGGTTTTCGGCTTTAAGATATCTGCTGTCCCCAAGCAATACATCTTGAAACACTATATTCCACAAAGAAGGCTGGAAGAGATTATAAAGAAGGGGCCGAGAGATGCTCTAGAGCAGAAGGTCGTAGATCTGGTGGGTCTGCTATTCGAAAGATCTGGTGTGCCAAGAAGCTTCTTCGGAGTTACTGGCTCTATACTCCTCAAGATACATAATCCAGACTTTTCAGACATAGATCTTGTAGTATACGGGCGGGAGCAGAGCCTTAAGGTTAAAGATGCTGTTCTAAGCCTCTACGAGGATAGTTCATCTGGTCTAACACGCCTAAAAGGTGCTGCACTTGAGAAGTGGTGCTTGGAGAAGGCTGAGGCATACCCTGTATCGGTCAGCGAAGCTGCTGCAATCTACAGTAGGAGGTGGAACTACGCGCTCTATAAAGGGACTGCATTCTCAATACATCCTACGCGCCTAGATCAAGAGGTAGAGTGTAGGTATGGATCTGAGCGTTACAGAGGCTTAGGCTTCGCGCGAATAAGGGCTAAAGTAAAGGAGGTTGTAGAGGATCTCTACACACCTTACATCTACGCGTTGAGTAATGTCGAAGTAGAAGAAGGTGACCAAAGTTGGAAGGTATCTGAAGCAGTATCTTATGAAGGCTTCTACGGAGGGCTTGCGCAAGAAGGCGAGGAAGTAATAGCATATGGGAAGGTCGAAGAGGTCAAATCCACTACTGGCAAAGACTATCTTCGACTTCTCATAGGCTCTCCGGAAGCAAATGGCAGAGACTTCTTAAAACCACTAAATCTTAGCGCCGTCAAGTAGAAGTAGCATAAGCCCAGCAGCAACTATGTCTGCGGTCGAGCCGGGGTTGAGAAGTCCCTCGCCACGCTTCAGCTCCTCATCCATCTTAAATAACTCTTCTCTACCTTCTTTGGTCGCTGCCCCACCTAAAACCAAGGCGTTTTCAGCCATTTCAGAGATCTTCTTAGCCCTCTCCTCCGCATCTTCTACTCCCGCAGCCTTAAGCTTCCTTATGATAAAGGTGTCTGCCTTCTGAGCTAGGATCGTTAGGAAGGTGTTTACCGTAGCCACGTTTATGTTTTCGCTTTCACGATAGTATCTGAGCAAAGTTGGGTAGGCTAGTTCAAACGTTAAGGGCATAGAGTTGGCGAGCTCGTATGCTACGGCATCCCATTCTGAGGAAGTTCTCATAGCATCTAGAAACGTGTAGTTAAGTCTTCTAATCTTCGCATAAACCCTACTCTCGAACACATCAAGAGTACCAACACCACTTACCCTTCCAAGCCATCTCTTTCCAATTTTTCTGAGTAGTCTATAGAATTCAACGGTATCCTCTACCGTGGTAGCCTGCAGCATAGTCGTGGTAGCTTCTCGAAGTCTCCTTAAATTCACATATCCCATTGAGCCTAATAGTAATCCAGCACCCGCTGCTAGCGGTAGGAGAAGCATCGCTGTACCTAGGTTAGTATTACCTTCTCGATGCCAACTTAACCCCCTCTTATAGACCTCTGTTAGACGCCGACCTAATCCCCAGCCACCTACCCTACCATTAACCCCCCCTTCATAGCCAGCCTTAGCAGCATGCAACAGGGGGTCGTAGAGTAGAAGCGCGCCACATAAAAAGCGTTCAAATTTAGGCTCAAGGCTGCTGGTCCTGTGCACGTTTCCAGGCTTAGGCCACCCCGCTACCTCAAGTAGTGAAGCTAAGGCACCGCATAACGCTATATCTTCAACACTTCTTGCCCTACTCTTCAAACCTCAACTAGAGAGTTTCTGTTCTTCCTTTATAGATTTTGGGAAGCCGCTCATCTCTCCAATTCATCCAAACATATGCGGTCTTTGTGCACCAATAATAGACTTACAATGCAGTAAGGAAAATCTATTAAAGGGTTTTAACAAAATAGTGGTAGAGCTGATTTGGTAAAATTCACTCTTTTAACAGGAAGAAGCCTAACCCAAGGCGTCGGGAAAGAATCAGGTAAGTTCTCAGAAAAGTATATCCAAGAAGTCTCTACCTGCCAGATAGACCCCGAAGACCTAAAGATCCTCAACGTAAAGCCTGGAGACTGTGTAAGGTTGACAACACAGTATGGGAGTGTTGTCCTAAGAGCAGCAGCATCCACCTCAGTACATCGAGGAAGCGTGTACGTACCTTACGGCCCCTACGCTAACATACTAATAGGGACCAAGACCGGAGGTACTGGTATGCCGAACTTCAAGGGCATACCCGTAGAAGTCGAGCCTGCTCCGGGTGAATCTGTGCCCGACATCAGGGATCTGCTCGTCAAAACATATGGGAGGGTGAAATAAGTTGAAGGTTATTAATGCGGTATTATGCCCAGGCTGTGGAAGCCTCTGTGATGACAACGAAGTGTATGTGGAGGATAATAAGATAGTTAAGGTAAAGACTGAGTGCGCTATCTCAGCCTCAAAGTTCCTCAACTATAACAAAGAAAGGAACACAAAACCCTTGGTGCGTGTAGATGGTCAACTTAAACCCACAACCTTAGAGGATGCCATTGAACGCGTCGCTCGGATGCTTGTTGATGCAGAGTACCCATTACTCTACGGCTGGAGCCTAACTTCTTGTGAAGCACAGAGGAAGGGCGTGGAGCTTGCTGAGGAGGTCGGTGGTGTGATCGATAATACTACAACCGTCTGCCATGGACCAAGTATATTAGGTGTGCAAGACTTTGGTGATCCTACCTGCACACTCGGCGAAGTGAAGGCCAGAGCCGATTTAGTCATCTACTGGGGGTGTGACCCCTCGTCAGCCCATCCAAGGCACATAAAGAGATACAGCTCCCTCACCAAAGGGAAATTCAGAACACCCGAACAGAGGAAGGTCGTTGTGGTCGATGTTAGGAAGACCACAACAGCTCGCAACGCGAACCTCTTTATTCAAGTGAAGCCAAATCAGGACTATGAGCTAATAACCGCTCTAAAGATGCTGCTTCAGAACGAGGAGATAGAGGAGCAAGAGGTAGCGGGCGTACCTGTTGAGCAGATAGAGGAGCTGGCTGAACTTATGAGAAGCTGCGAATTCGGCATGCTCTTCTTCGGACTAGGCTTGACAATGAGTGAGGGTAAAGATAGGAATATAGATGCTGCAATAAATTTGGTGCGTGAACTTAATAGATGGACGAAGTTCGCCATTATGCCTATGAGAGGGCACTACAATGTCACTGGTGCGAACCAAGTTCTGACTTGGCAGACCGGTTACCCATACGCGGTAGATTTCAGCAGAAGTTACCCAAGATTCGAGCCAGGAGATACCACGGCTGTAGATGTTCTCAGCAGAGGCTACAACGACGCTACACTAGTGGTCGCCTCAGACCCTGTAGCGAACCTCCCGAAGGATGCTGTGAAGCATCTCTGTAGTAAGCCTCTTGCGGTCATAGATCCTCATATGTCGCTCACAGCCTTTATGGCTGATGTGGTCATACCGAGCGCCTTCGTCGGTATCGAAGAAGAAGGCACCGCATATAGGATGGATGGTGTCGCTCTACTAATGAAGAAGATCGTTGACCCGCCAGAAGGTATTCTACCGGATGTTCAGATACTTGATCTCATTTTGAAGCGTGTAAGGGAGCTTAAGGGAGGGAGGTGAATTATATGGAGTATCTGCTGAAGAACGGCTATGTGATCGATCCTGCGAACAAAATAGATTGCGAACGCATGGACATCGCAGTTAAGGATGGCAAGATAGTTGAGTCGGTGGTTGAATCAAAAGCGAAGGTGATCGATGTTAAAAATATGTTAGTTATGCCTGGTGGTGTAGACCTCCACTCACACATCGCTGGCTCGAAGGTTAACGTTGGTAGGCTCTTTAGACCAGAGGACCACTATAAGGACTATGAGGTTAAGAGCGGCGTTAGGCGCTCAGGTGTAGGCCACTCTGTGCCATCGGTCTTTACAACAGGATACAGATACGCTATCTTAGGCTACACAACCGTCTTCGAACCAGCAACACCGCCTCTAAAGACGCTCCACACACATGACGAGTTGAATGATATACCAATACTCGATAAAGCTTGCTTCCCCCTCTTCGGAAACAACTGGTTCGTTATGGAGTATATTAGAGATGGTAAGTTAGAGGAGTGCGCAGCATACGTCGCTTGGCTTCTGCGCACCATAAAAGGTTACGCTATCAAAGTGGTGGATCCTGGGGGTGTAGAAGCTTGGAAGTGGGGTATAACGTCCCAAGACTTTGACCAAGAGATCCCTAGGTTCGGAATCACTCCTAGAGAGCTTGTAAGAGGGTTGGTTAAGGTCAATAAGATGCTTGGGCTACCACACCCAGTGCATCTGCACACAAACCAGCTGGGTCTGCCTGGAAACTACAAGACCACTCTAAAAACCATGGATGCCGTTAAGGATCTTGCTGCTGGCGATAGGCCTATTCTGCATATTACACACGTGCAGTTTAATGCGTATGGTGGTGTGGACTATCTTTCTATCTCTTCAGGTGCTGATGCTATCGCTGATTATGTGAACAAGAACCAGCACGTGACGATAGATATAGGTCAAGTGATATTTGGTGACACGACAACTATGACTGCAGACGGACCTTTCGAGTATAAGCTCTTTAATCTGCTTAGGGGTAAGTGGGCTAATTCTGATGTCGAAGTGGAGACTGGTGCTGGTGTGGTGCCGATAACCTACAGTAGATCAAACTATGTCCACGCTGTGATGTGGTGTATAGGCTTGGAGCTGGCTCTCCTAATCAAAGACCCGTGGCGTGTCTTCATAACCACAGACCATCCCAACGGCGGACCGTTCACAGAATACCCAAGGGTCTTCTCTTGGCTCATGAGCAAGAAGGCTAGGGAGAGGGTTCTGAAGAGGATTCCGAGGTTAGCGCGTGTTAGGACGAACCTTAAGGACATAGATAGGGAGTACACCTTCTATGAGCTAGCGATTTCAACTAGGGCCGCGACCGCTAAGATCCTCTGTTTGAATGATAAAGGTCATCTAGGTGTGGGTGCTGACGCCGATATATCAGTCTACAACATAAACCCCAAGGAGATCAACCCCTCAACTGACTATAAGCTGGTGAGGCAGGCTTTCTCACGCGCCTACTTAACTATGAAAGATGGTGAGATCGTCGTGAAGGATGGTGAGATAGTCGCAGCACCGGTTGGGCGAACTTACTGGGTGAACGCAAGGGCGCCTAAGGATGTAGAGGAGGTTGTGATACCAGAGGTTAAGAAGCGTTTCGAGGAGTACTACACTGTCGAATTCGAAAACTACTGCGTACCAGAATCGTACTTAGCCTGGTCCGCACCTATTCAGCCGCTTGAGCCAGCGGGGTGAGCGATATGACCGAGCTGAAGTTAAAGATTAAAGCGCCACCACAGACACCGATTGAAGGCGAAGTTCTTACACCAGATAACTTAGCCGGTAGATCCGTCAACGAAATACTCGATCTCGAAACTTGGAGAGGCAATAGGCGGGTCAAGCTTTCAGATCTCTTTACGGTGGAGGGCGAGTCGGCATCTAAACCATCTGATCTGCACATCATCTTGGAGGGTGATCTTAGGAAGGTTAGGCATATAGGTGCGCGGATGTCTGCTGGTAAGATTACGATCAACGGCCCAGTCGGCACGTTTGTTGGCTTTGAGATGACTGGCGGCACTATTGTTGTTAATGGTGATGCTGATGCCTTCTTAGGGATGGGCATGAATGGTGGCGTGATAGAGGTTAATGGTAATGCTGGTGATGCTGTAGGCTCAGGTTACTGGGGTACACGCTGCGGCATGAAGGGTGGGCTCATAGTCGTCAAAGGCAATGTGGGCGCTGAAGTGGGGCGCTGGATGAAGGACGGAACCATAAGAGTAGGCGGGAACGCTGACGTCTTCGCAGGAGTGAGAATGCAGGGTGGAACGATCTTTGTAGCTGGTAATGTCGGTGCGAAACTCGGTGCAGCCATGACGAATGGTAAGATCGTTGTGTTAGGTAGTGTGCCCAATATTCTCCCCAGCTTTCACATAGACGAGATCAGACCAAATACGAAAGTAGACGGGGATAAGATTCAAGGACCGTTCTACGTCTTCTACGGCGACATAACCGAGGGTGGAAATGGTAAGCTCTTTATATCCGTTGAGAAGAACCCGCATCTGAAGTATCGTGAAGCATACCTACTGTAAGAGGTGGGAGATGGTTGGTTAGTGTAAATGCGTGCGCGTTAAACGTCATCCAGAGAATGATAGCAGAGAAAGAGGTTCTTGACATATCGGTTGAGGTTATGGAAAACGGCTCAACAGTAATCGATGCTGGTGTAAAAGTGAAGGGCGGCTTTGCAGCAGGTAAGTATCTGACCGAACTCTGCCTCGCTGGGCTTGGCAGCGTAACCCTATGTTCAGCAGACTATGATGGTGTTGAGCTGCCTACCATCTATGTCCATGTAGATAGACCTGCGATCGTGCTACTCGGCTCACAGTTCGCAGGCTGGAGGATCTCTGTCGGGAAGTATTTTGCGATGGGCTCTGGTCCAGCAAGAGCATTGGCCTTAAAACCGAAAGAGCTCTACGAGAAGATCGCCTACAAAGATTCTTGCGATAAAGCTGTGTTGGTGCTTGAAGCCGATAACCTACCTACAGTGGAGGCGCTGAACTACATCGCCCAGAGCTGTGGTGTAGATCCGAAGAACCTGTATGTCGCTATTGCACCAACATCAAGCATAGCGGGCTCTGTCCAGATCTCAGGTAGGATCGTAGAGACGGGGCTGCATAAGTTGACCGACTTAGGCTTCGATCCAAAGAAGGTGCTCTACGGCTCAGGTAGAGCACCCATAGCGCCTTCGCATCCTAAGTTCGCTCAAGCGATGGGTAGGACGAATGATATGCTGCTCTATGCTGGTGCAACCTACTTTGAAGTGGCCTGCGACACCGATGATGAGATAAAGGAGTTTGTTAAGAAGGTTCCCTCCTCGACTTCTCCGGCGTACGGAAGGCCGTTCTACGAGATCTTCAAGGAGGCTAACTACGACTTCTATAAGATAGACCCAGGCCTTTTCGCTCCAGCTCTGATAACCGTGAATAACATCAAGACAGGCTCGACCATAAGTGCTGGTCGCCTTAACATAGAGGTCCTTAAAAAGTCCATTGGGCTGATCTCTTAAAGGCGCCACCCTTGAGAGTAGGGATACTTACAAGGAACCCCGAAGCTTGGTGCTCAACACAACTTAGAAAAGCATTCATTAACTTAGGTGCTGAAGTAGAGTGCTTCTGGTTTACAGACCTAGTCTCTAGAATCGCCTTCGGATCGATCGTGCAGCGTGACGGTAAAGTCGATCTCGCTTCACATATAGATGCACTTCTCGTAAGGCCTATTGGAAGGGGCTCGCTTGACGAGGTCCTCTATAGAGTTAATACTCTTCATAGGTTGAGTGAAGCTGGTCTCTATGTTGTGAATCCTCCCAGAGCTATTGAGCGGTGTGTTGACAAATATTACGCCCTATCCATTCTACAAGGAAACGGCATAAAGGTTCCTAGGACGGTGGTTACAGAGGACCCTGATCTGGCGCTCGAAGCCTTCTGTGAGCTCGGTAGGGATGTTGTGGTAAAGCCCATCTTTGGATCAAGGGGCATGGGTATAACTAGGATCTCTGATTACGAGGTTGCGCGGAGAGTATTCAACCTACTCCACTACCACCACTTTGTCCTATACCTACAAGAATACATACCACACGGGAGAAGTGACATAAGAGCATTCGTGGTAGGCGATAGGGTAATAGCAGCCATGCATAGGAGGGCAAGGGGTTGGAAGACGAATGTAAGCCAAGGCGCTAAACCAGTAGCCACCAAACTTCAAGCTGAGCAAGAGGAGCTCGCGATCAAAGCTGCGAAGATAATGGGTTGCGAAGTAGCTGGTGTGGATATGCTGGAATCTAAGGATGGGAGGTATATTACTGAGATAAACAGCCAACCCGGATTCAGGGGACTACAGTCTGTTAGTCAAGTAAACATCGCTGAAGAGATAGCTAAACATATAATCGCCAACGTTAAGAAGGGGTTCTGGCTGAGGACTACGCAACAAAGGTATGAGGCGCATAGAGATTCTAGGTCTGGAAGGACTTCCTGAAATAAAAAAAGGCGATGATCTCCCAACACTAATCTACAGAACCGCGCTTCAGCAAGGCGTTATATTTCAAGATGGAGATATCGTGGTAGTCTCGCAGAAGATAGTCTCCAAAGCAGAGGGTAGGGTCGTCAATCTAAGCGAAGTAAAACCTACACCGCAAGCCTTGAAGATAGCCAAGCTCAGCGGGAGGGACCCAAGGTTTGTTGAGTTGGCGCTACGGGAAGCCAAAACGATAATCAAGCAAGTAAAGGGTCACTTCATAACCGAGACCCAACAAGGCTGGATCTACTCGTATTCTGGTGTAGACTTGTCCAATGTCTCAGGCGGCTCAGCAGCTACACTTTTACCGGAAGACCCAGATCACTCGGCGCATAAGATCAGAGAAGAATTGGAGAAGTTGAGCGGTAAGCGGCTTGGTGTAGTCATATCAGATACTTGTGGCCGACCATTTAGAAGAGGTGATATAAACGTAGCCATCGGTGTTTCAGGCTTCAAACCGATCCTGGATCTCCGTGGCAAGAGGGACATCTTCGGCTACAGACTGAGGTTAAAGAAGGTTGCCGTAGCCGATGAAATCGCTTCAGCAGCCGAACTCGTCATGGGCGAATTGAACGAGCGCATCCCAGTCGCGATCGTAAGAGGCGTTGATGTGGAGCTGGATGATCACGCTAATTCTGAGCCTTTGAAGAAGAGGAAGGAGCACGACATCTTCTTAAAAGAGGCTTAGAGTGCTAAACCTCCACTTCAATCAGATCCCCAAGTGTTAATCTGCCTGTATGCAAAGCACTTGCAACCAAAACACCCCTTATATTCAGCTTCTTGAGCGCCCAAAGATCATCCCTATCTCTAACGCCCCCACCAGCGAATACTTCATCAAAAGGCATCCTGCACATCTTCTCTAACAGCTTAAAGTTTGGTCCCTTTAGTGTGCCCACTCTATCAAGCTCTAAAAGTATCAATCTTCTCACACCATATTCATGTAGTAGGTTTGCCGCCTCTACCGGCTCTAACCCACTTAACTCTATACACCTTGATAAAGTCCTTTGGAGCTTAACGTCAAGCGACACTATAATCCGTTCTTTGATAGGTGAATCCATAATCCTCTTTAACGCATCTAATGAGCAAAGGGTTTCCGTTCCTAACACCACGTAATCAAAGCCCTGTTTGACGAGCTTTATGGCGTCATCGAAAGTCGCAGCGCCAGCATCAACAATCATCGTGAAGTTAAATCTCTGCTTGATCTGCCTCAATAACTCGTTGTTATCGCCGGAGCCCATTATGGCGTCTAGGTCTGCTGCATACAAGAAGGTTCTTGCTAGCTTCTCTCTGAAGGCTCTAGCCACTTGTAGTGGGTTAGATGAGTCCACTAGTGTGCTCTTTATTGGCTTATAGTGTTGCCTTTCGCCAGCAACCGCGTGCACAACTTCGCCTCCCAAGATATCTAGGACGGGAATCACCTTCACATCTACGTAGCCAATAAAAGGGGTTTTAAAATAGTATGTTGATGCATCCATAGTGAGTAGGTTGACGGTTTGCGATGGATGTTGGTGTAGTAGAGTACTTTAGCGCCTCTGCGCCGGATTTGGATGATGAGCTGCTTCTCGAAGGCTACGCTATGCTCGAATCAGCTATCAAAGACTTTGCTGCCCTTGGCGCCTCGGTAAAGACCATCCTTGACCGCAGACTGAAGCCGGAGTTTTTATCGGCTGAGGTGGTCTGGTGTTCTGATAGAAGTGAGTTTGGGCGTAAGCTTGCTTCGCTCTCAAGGAGTGTTGACTACCTTCTTCTAATCGCCCCAGAGCACATACTCCCAACGCTAATAGAGGGGTTAGATTCAGTTAAACTCCTAAACTCTACACCAGAATCTATCCGTGAAGTCTCTGATAAATGTAGGTTAACTAAGAGGTTGGCTCAGATCGGAGTAGCTGTGCCCGAATCAAGGTGCTTTGACGCTGGGGTTGATGCCGAGGTTTTGAGGTCGGCATCCAAAGAGATCAGTTATCCGGTTGCTATAAAGCCCACGATGAGTGCTGGCTGTGAGGGGCTAAGCATAGTATACAATGAAGAAGGGCTTGAAGCGGCATACGCAAAGGCTTGCCGAAACGACCCAAACGGTAACGTCATCATACAGCAGTGGCATGAGGGGGTTCCAGCCAGCGTCAGCCTCGTCGTATCTGAGCATAACATACAGCCCCTATCACTTAACAGACAGATCCTAAAGATTGGCACCTTTCAAGAAAACTCGGCATATCTTGGTGGCGTCGTCCCGCTACCCCATCACCTAAGCAAAGAAGCATTAAACGTAGCATCTAGGGCTGTAGCCGCCTTCCACGGCTTAAGAGGGTATGTGGGCGTAGATCTAGTTCTCACAGAGAGCAAGCCTATCGTGCTGGAGATCAACCCCCGTCTAACGGTATCATACTTAGGGTTAAGCCGTGTGTTAGAGGGTGGTGTGGCTAGAACAATGGTTGACGAAGCCTATATGAAAACTAATCAGAAACCCGTTTTCAAAGGGTTTGCAAGCTTCATAAAAGCATCTCTACCACCTATATGCTCTAAGGTTGAGGGTGTTGAGGTAATACGCAGCCCCTTTGGAGAGGGTGTTGAAAGATGCTTCCTTTTGGTGCAAGGTGCTAATTATGAGGATTCGCTTCGCCGCTTGAAAGATGTTATTAGCAGCTGCTCCGCAAAGGTGAGTGTCGACCTTGCTGATCTCGGCGCTTGACGTGGGTGGTGTAAATATTAAGGCTGCCGTGGTCGAGGTTGGAAAGCCTCATAGGCTACTAGGATTCTGCACACATTACTTCCCAATATGGAAGATTGGAAAGGAGGGGTTGGGTGATGCGCTAAACCAAGTCAACAAAACCCTTCGTTTAGAGTGCGATGTGGTAGCGTTGACTATGACCGCTGAGTTATCAGATGCTTACCAGACCAAGCGTGAAGGCGTTGAACACATCGTAGATACCGTTCAGAAGATTTATCGAGGCAAGCCGATCTATGTGCTGAGTACTAGCGGCAGCTTCTTTCACACAGAGGCTTCTATCAAAGCTCCTTTAGAAGTGGCTGGGGCGAATTGGGTCGCGACCGCTTGGCTGGCTGGTAAACTTCTAAACAGCTGCATCGTGATCGATGTGGGAAGCACAACCACAGACATAATTCCTGTGTTAAGAGGGAGGGTTGCTGCGAAGGGTAAAACCGATCTTGAGCGGCTGCAAAACGGGGAACTCGTCTACACAGGCGCCCTACGCACAAACCTAGCCGCATTAACCAGAAAGGTCCCTGCAAATGGTGTATTAACACCAATCTCAGCGGAACACTTCGCTTCGACAGGCGATGTGCACCTAATCCTAAAACACATTTCAGAGGATGAGTTTACTGTCGAAACAGCGGACGGTAGGGGGAGGAGCCTAGGTGAAGCATACGCTAGGCTAGCTAGGATCGTCTGCGCCGATGTAGAGATGTTGAGCAAAGAGGCGCTTGATAAAATAGCGAGGTACCTATACAAGGTTCAGCTGAATCAGATCGTGGATGCCTTAAAGAAGGTTTTACGTGGAGTAGAGCCGAAGGATGTTAAGGTGGAGAGTTGTTTAACTTTGGGTATAGGTAGGTGCTTCCTAGCTAAACCCGCAGCAGCCAAACTTGGATTAAGAGCGTATGAGCTCTCCGATCTCACCACGCTAAAACCAAGCATACCAGAGACCGCCGTAGCGCTAGGTTGGCTTCTAGCATCTAAATTGGGTGGGGATGCTGATCTATGTATGTAGTGGTGAAGGTCGGGGGCAGCCTAGAGCCGCATAAATCTGCTCTCACAAAACTTATGCGCACACTAGTTAAAATGGCTCCAACACACAAAATAATCGTTGTGCCCGGAGGTGGGAGTTTTGCTGATAAAGTTAGGGAGGCTGTCTCAACCTATAATCTTAGCGACGAAGTCGCACATAGGATGGCTATCTTAGCTATGGATCAATATGGGCTGCTCCTTAGCTGCTTAGCTGAGCGATGCATCTACACCTATTCGTTGACCGAAGCTAAAGAAGAAGCTTCTAAAGGCTCAGTCCCCATCTACCTTCCCTCTCGTGAGCTGCTCTTTGACCAGAGTCTTGAGGCGAGCTGGGACGTCACATCAGACTCTATTGCTGCATATACAGCTTGGCGATGCAACTCAGCTCTCCTCGTGCTTCTTAAGGATGTGGATGGCGTGTTTACTGCCGACCCTAAGAAAGATTCTGGAGCCAAGCTGATTCGGAGTATCAGCGCATCTGCTCTACATGGCTACGGCTGCGTCGATGAAGCACTGCCTTCCTATATTCGGCGTTTTGATATCGTGTGTTGGGTTCTGAATGGTTTAAAGTGTAGCAGATTAAGAAGCCTATTAACAGTAGGCAAAGCGGTCGGGACTAAGATTACACCTTGAGAAGCAGATGGATCTTTAAACCCATCCGCACACGCTACTGGAGGCCTAAGACCGACTATCTAAACGAAATATGGAGGGCTGTCAAAGGAATTGTTAAGGAGGGGGATGTCATCGTCATTTCAGAGAAAGCTATATCAACAGCCAAGGGTCTTATAGTGGATGAAAGCAAGATCAAACCAACTCTCTCAGCTCACTTAATCGTCTCATTCTGGATGCGGGTAATCTGGGGCTACTTCCTTGGCTACCTCTGCCACCTAAAGCCAAAGTCGATTAAGAGGCTCAGAGCATACCCGCTCTCTGAGGGTGCTAAGCATAAGCAGCTAGCACTATCTTACGCTGGTCTACTTCAAGCGCTCAGACACGGATCTGAAGGCGGCATAGACGTGAGCAACCTACCATACTCATACGCCTCCTTACCCCTACCAGATCCCCAGAAAGAAGCTGAGAAGATCGGCCGCTTCCTAGAGAGCAGAGGCATAAAAGGCGTCTCAATAATGATCGTAGACACAGATATGACCTACACCATAGGCCCACTACACCTATCTCCCAGAAGAACCTCAATACCACATATTAGAGGGGCAACGTGGGGCTTCCTAACTTACCTCATAGGCAGAATGATCAAGGGTAAACCAAGGGCTACACCACTCGCACTCTGGCACTCAAACCTCAGCGTAGAAGAAGCTCTTACATTGGCTGAGGCAGCGCATCACATAAGGGGTTCGGGGGCTGGTAGAACCGCTTGGGATGCTTCAGAAAGATTCGGTGTTGAATTAGCGGAGGTAAGCTGGGATATGCTCGACTCCATACCACACTACCCCCTAGTCATTTGTAGAAAACTGCTCTCTTAAGGTGGTTTCTTCTGCACATACCTGTAGTTACGCATACTCCCTTGCCTCGTCAGTATCCCTTCTCTGACGAGATCGGTTAGGGTGTGTGAGATAGCTGTTTTGTCGTAGTGGTAGCCCCTCCTACTTAACTCAGCATCAACATCCGAAAGTGTACGTTCTTGAAGGAAGTAACCTTCGCGCCAAAGATTTTCAATCAAAGTTTTGCAGGTTACTGCCCCTCTTCTTTCGTGTCGAGACTCCTCCTCTTTTATGGCTGCTTCTGGTATGCTTGATAACACCGCTTTAACAGCCTTTTCAACCTCTTCTGCTGAGCAGCTGATCTCAACTTCCCAGCCGCCTTTTTTTAACTTGACCGTTATCTTCCTCTGCTCCTCCATCTTCTCATCCATCTTGTTGTTGATTGTTGTTCAAGTTGCGCAACATTTATATCCCCAACTTGACCTAACTATTGTTGCTCAAGATGAACAACCAATTAAACCTTACCTCAACAACACTCCTAAAAGACCTAAACACCCTACTTAGCGAACTCATCGAAAGCATAGGAAGAAACCCAACTGAGCAAGAACCCAGCTTAGAGAACAATATCCAGCCTATCAGAATATCCATGAGCCAAGGTAAACTACATAGAATAGCTAGCCTAGATTCGACTTGTATAACTCTAGTAAACACGATCAACAGCTTGACTCTAGCAGCAAGAGCCACGATAGTAACAAACTTAGGAGAGCGAGGATATAGTTGTGTAAGAAGCAGCCCCATAGTTAGGGAGTTCAGCAACTTAGAGTCCAGCAGCTTCCTCCTAACCCAAGAGCGTGCGGAGAGTATATTGAGATCGGCGCTCGAGCTCTGTCTTATAAAGAGGCTTGTAGAAGAGCGCCAGACCCAAATGATCTTTGTGGATGGTGTGTTGGATGAACCGCTGGGGAGCCCATTCAGAGAATTCAAACGGAGATTAATCGCTAAAGCTTTGGCTTCAAATATAGATCTCATAGGTTTTTCAAAGGAGAGCCGCCTAACCTCAATACTACCACTACTATCACAAGTCTACAATATACCAGAAGACCCTTGGTTCGCTTACGTAACCCCACTCAGTTTAGTATGTGGAGGTGAGGAAAGCGGAGTTTATGTTGCTAAGTTGGCTGAGATGGCTCTCACAATTAGGGTGGATGTGGTTAGTAGGAGGTGTGCGGAAGATGTCTTTGCAGACCTACTCGCATCGGATAACCACTATCGAGGTTACCCTGAGTCTCTAAGGCTCGCCCACCACCTAACAGTCTTCACAACTCTAGAGGCCTTAACACTTAGGGCAGCGACGAAGAAGGCTGACTCTCTTTTGAACGAGCTCGGAGGTAGGCGGGCTCTCCTCTTAGGCTCAATAAAACCAAGGTGAATTCGGATGAAGGTTGTAGAGAAGAATGGGGGCGATTTACACATCATATGCAAAAGACCTGTCGATGTGCAGATCGGAGACTTTCTAATAATCTGGGACGGTCTCGGAAGGTCCTCTCTAATAGTCCAAGTCATCGAAGAAACCTATCTGAATGTAGAGGGCGCGCTTCTGGAGGCTATTCGAGAAGAGGTTTTAGAAGCGGATGTGCGGGTTGATGAGGAGGCATCAAGCTTCACATCTCTCTCAAACACGGTCAGAGACCTCATTCTGCTCAGATGTAAGATAAGAGGCTCTATAAAATCAGGCTTTTATATGCAGAGTATGGAACACCTCCCCTCACGCGTATCCTCTAGGGTTGAACCTATCCCAGTAGATCGGCTGCTCGAAACCATTCACCCACCATCAAGTAGACTCATATACTTGGGTAAAGCTGGTCAACAATCACCCTTCAACATACCCCTCGAATCTCTTGATGGTGCGTTGACGATAATCACAGGCAAAAAAGGCTCAGGGAAGTCGCATCTAGCAAAGCTTCTTATAAAAGAGCTTATCCAAAACTACGCAAAGGTTGTTGTATTTGACATAAACGATGAATACAAAGGGATAGGTTACCGTCGAGACGGCACACCTTCACCAATCTGCAATAGGGTGCTGAGGCTCGAGCCCTCCAAAAACCTAAGATTCACATTAGAATATATTGGGAAAAAGGGGATCTCTGATATACTCTGCCACGCCCTAGATCTACCGGCAACCTCTCTCAGAGAGTTTTTAAGAATATGGGACGAATTAGCTGATTATGGGAGGCTGACATTAACAGATCTAATCGAAACCATATCAAGCAGAAGAGGAAACGAACACGTCAAAGAAGCCTTATTGTCTAGGCTTCTAACCCTCGCCTCATCAAACCTGATCACAGAAGATCAAGATTTAGCGAGCACATTTGAGGACCTCTTCTCTAAGATCGATGTAGGCGGGGCTCTCATCATTGCTTTGAATCGATGCTCACCAATCCTGAGAAGGATCATGGTTGAGTTCATTCTCTCGAAGCTTACTCATCTTCTGGAGCTGGGTAAGATTTCGCCTTGCTTTCTCTTTGCTGAGGAGGCGCACCTCTACCTGAGAGAGACATACTGGGAGGATATCATTACAAGAATGAGACACGTAGGGTTGTTTACGACACTCATAACAAACCAGCCTGATGCCATTAAAGATTGTGTGTTTAGGCAGGTGGATAACATCTTCATCTTCAACTTCTCAAGCGAGAAAGATCTTGAGGCGATAGCGAGGGTGAGTATGATCGACGGTGACACGCTGAAGGCTATAGTCAAATACATACCACCAAGGTACTGTCTGGCGGTAGGCCGCTTGACAGGCAACTTACCCATCTTGTTCAACTGTGCTGAAGCAGATATGTTAACATATGGTGAGACGAAGCTCTTTTTTCCGACTCTCTGCTTAAAGCAGAAGAGTTCGACAGAAATATAAAGGTGGTTTGTCAATAGACGAATAGGATGATGCAGAGTGATGAGATTACAATAAGAATCGCTGGCTCAATTGTTATGAGCGAGAATCCAGCAGCAACCCTAAGGTCGTGGAGGCAGAGGCTGAATATTCGGCAAGCGGCGCTCGCTAAGAAGATGAAGGTCTCACCCTCTGTGCTCAGCGACTACGAAAACGGTAGACGCCCTTCGCCTGGCATAGCCTTCATCAGAAGATATATTCAAGCCCTTGTTGAGTTAGCCAATGTTACACGTAGTATCGATCTACTTAACCAGCAGACTTTAAGCAACGAGCCTGAGCCGATTCTGGTTCTAGGGGAGTATGTAGCTCCGGTTAAGGCGTCTGAAGTTGTTGACGCATTGAGAGCTGAGGTTTTAGCTGGTTCAGATATGTTAGATTGGAGCGTCTACGGCTACACGGTGCTCGATAGTATCAGAACCATATACGCTCTCTCAGGCTTCGGCTTCTACAAGATCTTCGGCTCAACTACAGAGCGTGTTTTGGTATTTACGAAGGTCGGCTTAGGAAGGTCACCTTTGGTCGCTATAAGGGTCTCGCAACTCAAACCAAGAATGGTTATACTGCACGGACCTAAGGTGGTTGACCCCTTGGCCATAGAGTTGGCTAAGCGTGAGAGAATCATACTCGGCTTGGCGCGTAGCATCAGCGAATCTGAGATAGCGTTAAAGCTGCAGGAATTAAACCAAACACATTTAAGCTGAAATATGACCACCTACCCATTTAATCATAGATGCCCCGTCTCCGCATATTGATCAAAGGTGTCGTGCAGGGTGTAGGATTCCGCCCCTTTGTCTACCGAGCGGCATCAGAGAGAGGTCTTAAGGGTTATGTGAAGAACCTAGGTGACGGTACAGTAGAGGTTGTTGTTGAGGGCGGAGACGGGGCTGTTAACTCCTTCTTAGACGATCTTCAGCATAAGAGACCACCTCTCTCCAAGATCTACGAGCTAAAGGTTGTTGAAGAGGAGAGTAAGGTCCCTTTAACTGGCTTCACCATATTAGAGAGCTCTAAAGTGGGGTTTGAAAGCGGCTCTATAATACCAGCGGACGTCTCCATCTGTGATAGATGCATCCAAGAACTTTACGACCCAAATAATAGGCGCTTCAGATACTTCTTCATCACCTGCACAGACTGTGGGCCTAGGTTTACCATCATAGAGGCTATGCCTTACGATAGACCGAATACAACTATGTCAGACTTCTCGATGTGTGAGGAGTGTAGACGCGAATACACAGATCCCACAGATCGGCGCTTCCACGCCCAGACGATCGCTTGCAGCGCCTGCGGCCCCCGAGTGTATCTGGTTGATAAAAGCGGGGAGATTATCGAGTGTAGAGACCCTATAGAGGAGGCTGCGAAGCTGATAGATGAAGGGTGGATAGTCTCGGTGAAGGGTAATGGTGGCTTTCACCTCGCAGCAGCGACAACCAACTCAGAACCCATCTTAAGGCTGAGGAGGACCAAGCATCGGGCGCAGAAACCATTCGCGATAATGGCTAAGAGCTTAGAGGTGGTGAAGACGTTTGCTGTTGTGTCGAAGAAAGAGGAGGAACTCCTCACTTCACATATTAAACCCATCGTCCTTTTGAGGAAGAGTGACTCCTATTATCTATCTGAAGAGATAGCACCCGGTCTACACAACATAGGCACGATGCTACCCTATACCGCTCTGCACTCACTTCTCTTGAACTCGACTAAAGAGCCCGCTCTTGTTATGACGAGCGCCAACCCTTCTGGTGAACCTATAATAGTTGATAACGATGAAGCGGTAGAAAGGCTTAGAGGTGATGTAGATTATCACCTCCTACACAATAGGAAAATAGCGCATAGATGTGACGACTCCGTTGTGAAGGTCATCGAGGAACAGCCCTCTTTGATAAGGAGGTCTAGAGGATACGCACCAGAGCCTGTTGAGCTCCGCTTTCAACCGAAGGAGTCTGTGCTAGGCTTAGGTGGCGAACTTAATGTGACTGCTTGTGTAAACGTGGGGCATAGAGCATACTTAACACAGCACATAGGCGACATCGAGCACCACAGCACCTACCTCTTCCTTAAGGAGGCGGTTGATCATCTGACTAGGCTGGTTAGAGCAGAGATCAGTAAAGTGGCTTGTGATCTCCACCCAGCCTACTTAACCACGAGGCTCGCTGAAGAACTAGTCCAAGGAAAGGGGTTGCCTCTGATCAAGGTGCAGCATCACCACGCACACATAGCCTCTGTAATGGCTGAATACGGTTTAGACGAGGCGGTAGGGATCTCGGTAGATGGTGCTGGATACGGTGCTGACGGCACCATCTGGGGAGGCGAAGTGCTCTACTGCACATATGATCGCTTCAGACGCTTAGCACACCTACAACTTCATCCCCTTCCCGGAGGCGATTTAGCTACAAAGTATCCTATCAGAGTAGCCGCGGCGATACTCTCACACTTAAACCGCCACGAAGCGTGGCTGAGATCGGTAGCCGATAAGCTACCCTACGGTGTGAAGGAGGTTGAGGTTATCTTGAGGATGCTCGAGCAGAAGCGTATGCCGATGACTTCGAGCTGCGGCAGAGTCCTAGATTCGGTTTCAGCCATATTAGGGATCTGCTACGAGCGAACCTACGAAGGCGAACCCGCTATGAAGCTTGAGGCAGCGGCTGTGGGTGGCGAGGATGTGTTAAAGATGGAGCCTCTAATAACCTCCGACATCCTACATACCTCTAATATGGTGGAGGCGGTGCTCGATAACTTAGGTAAGTATAGAGTGAAGGACCTAGCGTACTCAGCAGAAGAGTATTTGGCAAAGGGTCTCGCATACCTCGCCGTGGAAGCAGCCGAAGAACTAGGGGTGAAGAGCATAGCGTTGTCAGGTGGCGTAGCCTACAATCAGCACATAACAACGACCATCAGAAAGATTGTTAAGCAGGCGCAACATAGGTTCTACACGAACATGCTAGTCCCACCGGGAGACGGGGGTCTATCGCTGGGGCAGTTAGCAGCTGCTTGCCACATTCAAGAATAAAGGTGGTGAGATCACGTGTGTCTGGCCGTACCGGGTAAGGTATTAAGTAAGGAGGGTGCACACGCCAAAGTCGACTTCGGCGGAGGTATAGTTAGAGATGTCAACATCTCATTGGTAGATGTTGAAGTAGGGCAGTATGTGGTTGTGCACGCCGGATTCGCTATTCAGGTTATGAATGAAGAAGAGGCGAAAGAAACGCTTCGACTCTGGCAAGAAATATTCGAATTAGAGCAGGAAGGTGCTGGCTCGGTTGATGTTTAAACTAGCAGACCAGCAGATCGCTAAACTGATTGTAAATAAGATCAGAGAACTGAACCTAAATCTCAGAATCATGCATGTATGCGGCACCCATCAAGACACCCTTGTCAAGAACGGCTTAGACACGCTCCTAGCGGAATGCAATGTTGAGATGAGGCAAGGTCCGGGTTGCCCAGTCTGCGTAACACCACCAAAAGAGTTCGAGGAAGCTAAGATTCTAGCTAGAAAGGGGTGTACGGTAGCGGTGTATGGTGATGTTTTTAGGGTTCCTGTGGAAGGAGGGTCGCTGGCAGATCTGAAAGCAGAGGGCTGCGACATACGCGTGGTGTATGGTGTGGAAGATGCGCTAAAGATCGCTAAAGAAGTAAATAAGCCTCTGGTCTTTATGGCTATAGGCTTTGAAACAACCGCTCCGAGTACGGCTTCTGTGCTGCTTAACGGTCCCCCTGAGAACTTTTTTGTGCTCTGCTGCCACCGATACGTGCCACCAGCACTAGACGCGCTTCTTGGTCTCGGTGAGTTGAAGATCGATGGGTTAATAGAGCCTGGACACGTAAGCACAATCATAGGTCTTAAACCCTACGAGCCCCTTTCTCAGAAGTATCATATACCCCAGGTTGTCTCTGGGTTTGAGCCACTCGATATGTTGGTTGCTGTGCTGATGATAGCGAGGCAGGTGAAGAGGGGTGAGGCGAAGGTTGAGAACGAATATAGTCGTGTGGTGAGATATGAGGGGAATACGAAGGCGCTGAAGATATTGAATGAGGTCTTCGAGCCATCAGACTCTGTGTGGCGCGGCTTAGGCCTGATAAAGGGCTCTGGTATGAAGATTAGGAGGAGATTTGAGGAGCATGATGCGAGAAAGGTCTTCGAAGACGAGCTTAAGGTTTTAGATTCTCTTGAGTTTAAGGAGCCTCCTGGATGTAGGTGCAGCGAGGTGATTCGAGGATTGATCTATCCTCAAGAGTGCGCCCTCTTCGGTAAAGCCTGCACACCAACAAGACCAGTAGGCCCCTGCATGGTTTCTATAGAGGGCTCTTGTAATATTGAGTATAAGTATGGTCGGTTGACCCTTAAGCTCGCTTCTAACAGATTCTAGGGACAGGGTCGCCAATAGGTGGTGGGATTATTCTCTTACCACCTACTTTCGTCTTTAATACCACTTCTCTAAACTCACTAGTTGCTTCGCCTATTATCTCAGCCTCCTTACCTTCAGGTGTTTCACGTAAAGATGCTAGGACCTCTTCAGCCTTCTCTTTGACCACTCCTATTATCATCTTCCCCTCGTTCCCAACTTCATAAGGGTCTATTCCAAGCATCTCGCAAGCAGCCCTAACATTATCGTGTATAGGTATCTTCGCTTCGTCAACTACGATGCCAACGCCAGATTTTTCACACCACTCGTTTAGTGCGTTGGCTAGCCCGCCTCTAGTAGGGTCTTTTAGTGCAACCACACCACCGACCTCAAGGATCTTAGCCACAACCTTGTTTAGGGGTTTTACGTCTGAGCATACATTTCCTTCGAAGCCGTAGCCCTCTCTGCTCGATAGGACGGCTACCCCGTGATCGCCTACTGCGCCAGATAAGATGATCTTATCACCAGCCCTAAGGTTGGAGTCAAGGAGCCACCTTGAGTCGAAGGGTCGATACTTCTTCACAACCTCGATGTTTCTGTCTAAGAGTGGGCTTCGCCTACCTATCCCAGAAGTGTTTATGACGAGTTTGTCTAATGCGCCCTTTTCCACAACCTTTGTGTCACCCGTCACTATGTAGACACCGGCCTCTCTGCAAGTCTCAGCCAAGCTATCGACTATCTTGGCTAGGTCATCTATTGGGAAGCCCTCCTCTATTATAAAGCCAGCTGTTAGGGCTAGCGGCTCACCCCCAACCATACATATGTCGTTCACAGTGCCAGATACAGCAAGCCTACCTATATCTCCACCCGGGAAGAAGAGGGGCTTTACGGTATGCGAATCTGTCTTCAAGACTATATCATTAACGACAGCAGCATCGTCAAGCGCCTCAAGAGGCACCTCAACCCCGCTCCCACCCAGCCTCGTCACAATAATGCTCTTTATTAGGCTCTGCATCACGGAGCCTCCAGCACCGTGCGCCATCGTCACAATCTTTGCCGCCAACAATGACACCCTCTCCACCCAACTAACATAGTAAAAGAACTTAACCGTTTAGCGTATCAATTCTTGTCCACTACCATCTTTATAGCCTTGATTCTGCACTCAAGCCCCTCTTTGATCTCCACAGGCCCGCCACATCGTGGGCAAGCCAAGGATACCGCCCAAAGCCCTAATTCATCGTCCGCAACTTTACTTATGGGCCCTAGGTAGCCGCAGCTGCGCCACTTCACTCTAGGTCCTCTCTCCGCTATCA
>Ga0071330_1061959_pt1 | contig 41228 bp, 25 predicted proteins | sample GBScel77sediment_FD_63802 | JGI IMG/M metagenome (GOLD analysis project Ga0071330, IMG submission 63802) | Hot spring sediment microbial communities from Great Boiling Spring, Nevada - Cellulolytic enrichment Sediment 77C v2 (version 2) | ecosystem: Environmental > Aquatic > Thermal springs >...
GGGGCCACGGGCCCTCCGGGGGCCTCCCCCACAAAAGGCGGGCGGAACGTTTGATTATAGAGTCGGTGCGTTATTTTTGAAAGGGACCAACTTTCGGCTTGTCCCCCAACTTTGAAAGCACTCCTAGTCTGTCCATCCGCGTTAAAAGCATGTCACCGGCGATCGCTAAGATGCAAATTCTGTGGTATCGGCGATTCACAAATCTTTGGTACATGAATAAGGGAAATCTCGTTTCAAATAGAGGGTCATAGCACCCGTCAAGCGGCCCAGAACACCCCGGCTCAGGATACCCCTTCCTAGCATGATATCAATTCACCCGATATATGTATCCTGCTAACCATCTGGGACAATCCAACCTTTCGGGCTACCTACCCGGCAGCCGGGCAGAACCCCTCGACTCGCTGAAGTCGCCCGTGAGTCGGTCAAGTCTTGGGAAAAATTGAAACAACGATCTTGAAACCAACGCCGAGCCAGTTTAGTAATTATTTGGGGTAGTTCTGCCGTAAGGAATCCAAGTGCCGGCTGAATGCCCTGAAATATCCGGTGGGATTCGGGCAACTGTGAGCGGGCACCGGGAAACCGTATAAAAACACACGGGGAAGACCGTATAGAAGCAATCGTATAAAAACATCGTATAGAAACACGGATAGAAAGCACTTTCGGGGCGTAGCGCAGCCTGGTTTAGCGCGTCAGACTGGGGGTCTGAAGGTCGCTGGTTCAAATCCAGTCGCCCCGACTCGGCACAGCAGCAAGCCTCAGCCTAGCGGCGGCTTATCCACCGGATAAGTCGCCGTTTATTTTTCTGACCCGAGCCACAAAAAAGCCGATTCTCTTGCAAGCTTCGGCACTACCTGAATTTGTCCGCCTAACCCCCGCAAGCTGTAAAAATTCGCCCCAGTGAGGGAGCAGGGTCCAGCGGTAACCACATACAGCCTGGTGGGACAGGCACGTGCCGACCCACTGGATCATTTCTCTTTGCAATTTGGGTGCTCCTAGCTGATACCCCGTTCCCCCGGCACCGATGCACTCTTCAGAGGCAGTAGCCACCGCCCTCCAGGAACCGGCGAACACCTCGGCGGGTTTTTTATCGCCGGCCGCAGTTCCCATCGCGTGGCAAACCTCTTCCGTGACTCCCGGGAAAGCCCTCCAGAAACTGAATCTGTCCTCGAACGTCTGGTCCCGCCATCCGGGAGGGATTTACCGGTCCGCAGCACTTCCGGCAGTCTTTCACTCTAACGGTGCAAGTAGCCATAGCCCTCGGGTGTTGCTAGGATGTTTACTTCTGGAAGACGGTGGCAAGTTCGCTTTAACGGGACAAAAGCGTTAGCGATAGGCACAAAAGCGATAACCACGTATTTGAACCAGCACGTTCTGCAATGCAGGTTGAAGAAGGCTGGATTGCCGTAGCGGGGAATGTCCAACTTTTAGGGAAACGTTTCCGGCCCACATCTTCTCCGCTTGGTCTTGTGGTGCTCGTTCACGGCTTTCTTGAGCATTCGGGCCGATACCACCAGCTTGCCCACACCCTTTCGACCGCGGGATATGAGGTGGTAGCTGCGGATCTCCGCGGCCACGGACGCTCGGGAGGGGTTCGCGTGTGGATCCGGCATTTCGGAGAATATCTTGCCGATCTGGAGGAGATCCTTCGTTGGGCCCGGAATGATCGCGAGGATTTGCCGCTTTTTCTCCTTGGGCACAGCATGGGAGGATTGATCGCCTCTCTATGGACGACCCAGCACCCAGGACGGCTTAATGGGCTTATTCTCTCGGCCCCAGCAGCCAAGATTGGCCGAATCCTTCCCGTAGCTCGGTTTTTGGCTCCCCTAGCAGCCTTACTCCTCCCGTGGGCCAGAATTGTGCGGCTTGGGGCCAGGGGACTTTCGCAGGATCCACAAGTGGTAGCAGATTTCCTGGCCGATCCTCTTGTCTACCACGATCGAATTCCCGTTCGGACGGGTCATGAAATTCTTCGGGCGGCCCGGCAACTCTGCAAAACCGCTCACCTCCTTTATGATCCGCTTTTGATCCTTCACGGCACTGCCGACCGGATATGCTCCGCGGAAGGCAGTCAACTCCTTTTTGAGCAGGCACAAACTGCCGACAAGACCCTTCGGCTTTACCCGGGCTTTTATCACGATCTCTTTCACGAGCCGGATGCTGCCCGGGTCATCGAGGACGTACTCCAGTGGCTTGAACGGCGAATCGGCACATCTCCGGCCGGATCGCAATCGTGTGGCTAAGGGTCCGGTTTCGATCAATCCTCACCTTCCCCAAGGAAGTGGGGAAGTTCATGCCTCGGATTCTGACAAGAGCCTCCCTGCAACCCTCGAGCTGGATGGTTGGAACTTATGTCCACCAATATTTTCTTTGCTCCCGAAACGGTCTGCCAGCCCGAACTTGCCAGCCTCGCCAAGCAGTACTAGCTCGAAAACCACCACCCCGCTGGGGATGAAATTCCCTGACTGACCGGATTCTGAATAGGTGCCACGCAAGTAGAGCTGTCTTCCAACGGGGTTTAGCTACCTGGAATTACTTTTGCGATGCTGCCCGCCGGGCAAGTTTGATCCGGCGAAGCTCTTCCGCCTCGGGAGATTGCTTGTAGTAGTCGTCCAAGGGATAACAACCACTAGGTAATCCGCTGCGAGGGGCGGTGGTGCAATCGCTGAATGTCCGGCAAAGCCTCCTTCGGTCCACTGGACGACCGGCAAGAATGTCTGCGGATAAGTCCCAATAACTGAGCATCATCCGACCCAAGCCCACAAAATCCACCCAGCCAGCTCTTACTACTGCCTGGGCCACATGAGGGAAAAATTCCTGGAAGTAGGTGTACGCCGATCCCACAACGATGATATCACGTACCGCTTCTTTGATTTGCCGCACAGCGTAGATTTGCCGCAGACACCCCACAAGGGGATCTTCCGGCGGTTCGTAGCCGTCGCTGGGCGGAAAATATGCTGGCCGCTGAATGTGGGGATTGTAATAGGGCGATCCTGCTGTAAAGTTGAACAGCACAACCCCAAACTGGTCCCGCAGATGACGCACCAGGCGGATAGGCTCGCTTAGGTCAAGCTTTAGAGGATCGTTCCGGTCGCAACCGAAGCCTGGATACGGTAGTGGGTAAGGCGATGGAACGCCCGGACCAAGCTTGCCTGGGGTACTCCGATTCGGATCCGGTTCGAATGGCGGAAAATCGAAAACGGATAGCCTCACCCCGATCATAAGCCGCGGACACTCGCTCCGCACAGCTGCGATCACCTCGCACAGCCAGCGGATTCGGTTCTCGAAAGTACCTCCGTATCTTCCAGGTCGATCAAACGCCGAGAGAGTCTCATGCCCCAAATAGCCGTGGCAAGCTTTGATGTCCACAAAATCAAATCCCACCTGCTCCGCCAGGCGAGCTGCGGCCACGTAATTCTCCACAAGTTGCCTAAGCTCCTCATCGGAAAGAATGGCCGAGTCATCCTCCGCGGCAATTCCCACCTTCCGATCGAGCACGGGGTGGTGGTAGACGATACGAGGTTCCGGCCGATCTTTGCGATTGGGCCTGCTAAACCTTCCCGAATGGGTCAACTGCAATCCTACCAACAAATCCTTGCAAGCATGCTCACCGAACCGTTCCCGATGGGCCTCTCGAAGGGTTTGGAGCAAGAGGCGGAAGCCTTCGACATTTTCCGGCCGAGCACACAGCTGATTGGGGTTTGCCCGGCCGTCGTGCCGCACTGCCACGGCCTCGCCGCCCCAAATCAGTTTTGCTCCTGACTCGCCAAAGTGCCGCCAGCGACGCAGCGTGCGTTCGGTAGGTAGCCCCTCCAAAGTCCCATCCCAACCTTCCATCGGCTGCACTGCCAGTCGATTGCCCACGGTAAATCCTGCAATCTCCATAGGCTCAGCCAAGGGAGAGCCGTCCCTCGCACTTAACGGTCGCTCGTCCACAGCTATGTCGAAGCCAAAATTCTTTTGGGCAAGTTCTTGAAGATAGGCACGAAACTCGCCGACGGAAGCAAACGCTGAGATCTTGGGGTATTGGCGAGATGGATGATCCATGAAACCAGCTCCAAGCAGTTGGAAGTTATGCGAACCAATGACTGCCCCGGAAAAAGGGACTTCTCCACCAGGCCCTCAGAAGCTTCCTCTCAACTCTCCGAACTGAGGAAGTATCCCGCCGACCTCTTATGAAAGCAAGTTTCTCGGCCCAGTGGGCCGTCGCCATCCCCGCTAGCACTTGAACTCTGCCCCCATGCCTTTCCGCAATCAGTCGCTCTTTCAACTGGGAGACGATGTTAAATCGCCCTAAATTTTCGGAGAGGCTATCTGGAGATTCCTCCCGAGGGCAAGACGGGCTATTTCCCGCAGGAAATTAATCGTTGGGCCAATTCTCACCAAGTCAACCGGATTGCGGCAAAGGAATCTTAACTGATCCATTCCACCTCCGCACCCGGCTAAGCCGAAATGCCACAGGGGAGACTCGGAAGAAACCCCGACAAAGCTGCCCGGGATAGGCCGGGGAATGGTTTTCTTCCAAGTTACACCCCGGCTCACCTCCGTCTTTCAAGATGCCCTCACTAGAAACGACTCAGGTATTCCCTGGAGGCTTGGAGAAGTTGTGGAACTTCTTCGATAAGACCACCCCACGTGGTCCAAGGGGAAATTTCGCGATTGGTAGTGACACTCGGCCGTGCGTTTTCTTACCCGTTCCAAGACCGAGGTTGGCAAACCAGAAGATTCTGCGGAACCCTCTAAGCCCCGGAGGGCACTTCCCCTCCAAGAGATAGCACTTGCAATGCCCGGGTTCGGCAAAACGGATTTCGCCTGGCTTGGGTCCAGCCTGCAGGCGTACAAAGGTTCACAGCTTCACGGAAGCAAAAAAGCTCTCCCCGGCGAACTGTTTTGCGAATATGCTAGGGAGTATGCCGCCAGCCTGTCTTGGGACAGTTTCGCGGGAGGCTTGACGCAGTTACGTGTGAGGTTGCAGTCGTGGGCCTGTCCCAAGTCGGTCGCCCTAGTTTCCCCTGCACTCGGTGCTAAGAAACCGGAATACACCAGCCGAGGCTAAAACTCGAAGATCCGGAATAGCCAGAAAAGATTCACTTTTTCTGCGAAAAGGAGCTAGACCATGATCCATCCCGACGAAATGGTCTGCTACTGTGGGAAAGTCCCCCGTTCCAAGATTGTGGAGGCTATCCGGGCTGGAGCCAGAACTCTTAAAGACATCCAGCAGGCCACGGGTGCAGGCCTTGGCTCGCGGTGCAAGGAATTGAATCCCAAAGGCGTTTGCTGCCACCAAGACATTCTGGCCATTTTGAAAGAGATGGTCGGTTCCGTAGAAAGTTCGAGCGGCTGTTGCTGCCGGTCCCGGCAAAACAATGCCACGTAAGGAATCAAAGCCCGTGTGTCTTCGAGTCACTCCTCACCTGCGGAGGAACCTTTCCCGTTTGTTGCCCACCTTTCGTTCGGAGGCCCATCTCTCGAACCAGCCAGCCTTCGGAACACCCGGGCAGTTATCCAAAGACACAAAATCTATCGCGAAAAGAAAGATTGCGTAAGTAACGACCTCCACCGTGGGCCGGTATCCGGACTCGGTGTTTCGGGATGTGTAGGAATACTCCGGAGTATGGCGACGGCAAAATATTTGTGACTCACCGGTCGAAAATTCCGTAAGAACGTTAGGGAGGCATCTGCCTAAAGATGCTTCCAGACGGTGCCGCCTGAGGAAATCTTCGGCGGTCAGGTACCGGGTGGCTGGGCGGCCGCTGGTCGAGGGAGCCGCCACACCACAAAGGTGTGTGGTCGGTACCCTCGGCGAGAGGAAAGTCCGGGCTCCAAAGGACACGGTGGTGGGTAATGCCCACCGGCCGAAAGGCCAGGGAAAGTGCCACAGAAACCAGACCGCCTCCCGGAGTGGGCAAACCCGCTTCGGGCGGTAAGGGTGAAAGGGTGAGGTAAGAGCTCACCAGCAGGCCGGGTGACCGGTCTGGCTAGGTAAACCCCACCGGGAGCAAGGTCAAGCAGAGGGGAGAAGCAGGTCCAATATCTTGAGGACCTGCTCGCGAGTTGGTCCGGCTCGCCACCTACCCTCGGGTAGACCGCTAGAATTGCCGAGCAATCGGCAATCTAGATGAATGGCCGCCGCCCCGAAGAGGGGAACAGAACCCGGCTTACAGGCCATCTGGTACTTGACTGCCGTTTATTTTGTTGATCGAGTTAATCATCTTCCTGCGATCGTTACTATTCCGGAAATCCCTCGTCGGTAGCCTCTTCGGAGCCCTGGCAAGTTATTCCCCGTAAGTGTCTCAAATTTTGGGGTGACGGACTGGGAGCAAACCAGGCTAGTCTGCCGATAGGCTTGGTAGTTACGATTGACCCGCCTTGCCTACGTTCTCCGTTGGGAACTTTGACAACGCTCCTCTAATCCGGATGAGTTCGAGGAAAGCTCCGTGTTCACGGGAAAAAACTACCGGACACTTAAATCGGGGGCCAGATTGGTCCATCTTCTTCTCGGGCTGGCAATATCGGCTGGCTTCCTTGAGACAGGCTGCAGCCGTCCTGGCCCCTTCGTAAAAATTCACCGGCTGTTTGTAGGCAAGAATTGGACCGACGAGGTGGAGGGGGTAATCCCCCCCAGCAAAAAAATTGAGGAAATCCGGCAATTGGGCCGGCAAATGGCATCCGCTAGTTCCGATCGACGTTCCGTGATCGCCCAGCAACTCCTTGCGATGTACCAAGCCGAGGAGGATCCCAACCTCCGGTGGGCAATTTTCCAAGCTTTCGGGGATGATCGATCCCCCCAGGCTTATGCATTGGTGGAGCTTGCCCTTGCCGATTCGGACCCGGACCTCCGCGTGGCTGCTTGTCGCCGACTTGGCCGATGGGGTGGGGCAGAGGCGGCAGAACGGCTGTCTCGGGTACTCAGCACCGAAAAATCCGCCGCGGTACGAATGGCAGCTATCCGGGCCCTGGGGGATACCCGGCATCCCCCCGCCATTGCTGCACTAGGGGCAGTGCTAGAAGAAAGAGACCCCGCTTTCCAGTTCGAGGCCATGCTGGCTTTGCGGAAACTGACAGGCCAAGACCTCGGCTTGAACGCCGAGAAATGGCGTCAGTACGTTCGCTCTCACTGGGCGGCCGGCGAAGAAACCACATTGGCCGGGCGAGAGGCCCCAAGTACCTCCCGCTAATCCGCTGACTTCCAAAAAGATGCCGAGGGACTACCCTTAAAAAACCGGTCGGAGAACCCTCCCCCCCAAGCCCCGATTTCACGAACTGGGACCCCAGAGCCCTGCGTTGCTTCACCTCGAACCTAACTCGCCTCCTACCCCTTTCCAGGCTCGCCTCTTCTTTGCCCCGGCTTTGCCTACAGCGTGGGATACTCCCGCAGGCAAAGTACCTCACAAGCGGTGGGCACAGCCTGGCCTGCCCAAGGAGGTGGCTTTTTCTTCCCCCACCTCCAATGAGATTTCGAAGGCTCGGGGATTGCCTCAGGTAACTTCGCCACGGCTTGCCGCAAAATGGATTGTCGGGTGTAACCTGAGGAGAAAGATCGAGGGGCGATTGCTTCCGGCCTCGGAATACCTTTGACAAACTTTGTTTGAAAAGCTTCGTTGCGAGGGGGCCGGCAGTCGGCCTGCACCTTCGGAAAAGCAGGCAAAACGCGGAAGTTGGCACTTACCGCGAATCGGTTTGGCTCCGTATTGGAAGGAGGGAAGAAAGAGGGCGGCCCCGCCTCTTGGATGTCACGGTGGCAACAAAGAAGTTCCTGCCTTCGGACCAATCCAGAATTGTGGTTGCGGATTTGCGAGTAACCGCCTACCATACCCAGGGAGTTTGAGGGTGATGTCCAACACAGACCTTGCACCTGGGAAACCCGCTCGATGAGTCCCTTTCGGCTGACGGACAGTTTCCGAAATTTGCTACGTGCGGCTGGAGAACTTGCAGTGAAGGAGTCAGCCGATGCTATTCTTGTGCTCGTTGACGGGAGTGCTGACTGGCCTCGCCTAAAAACATCCGCGGAATCGGTTCTAGAGGGAGAAGAAGGCAATTCATCGCAAAAGCCTCGCTTTCTGGTAGCAGTCTCCACCACGGAACATCTGGAAGAAGCTCAGAAGGCGGGATTGGCAGGCGTAACTGTCCCCATAGAGAATCTTCCTATTCACGACCGGATCACCCAAGCCCTTTTGGAAGCTGTGGCCGACGATTTGGTTGCCTCCCACGCCACGGTGATCGTCTTGTATAGCGGCTTCGAGCCCGACGTGGTGGATTCATTGACAATCGTGGATCTCTCCGAGCGATTGCGGCGTTTTACAGGCCGAGATCTTCGCGGGCTGGAAAGTGTCGTACCTCTTCCCGTATTAAGGACCGTTGTCGATCTGGCTCTCGAGATCGGCCGGGAAGGACGAGAGGGCAAACCCGTGGGGACCATGTTCGTGGTGGGAGATGTGCGGAGGGTGCTAAGCCTTAGTCATCCGATTAACTTCGACCCTGTACGGGGCTACTCCCGCCGCGAACGAAATCTGATGGATTCTAAAGTTCGGGAAGCAATCAAGGAGATTGCTCAGCTGGATGGGGCCATTATCGTGGCTTCCGATGGTACGGTGGAATCTGCCTGCCGGATTATCGATGCCCCGGCTACGAATATCACTCTATCCAAAGGGTTGGGAGCCCGGCACTGGGCCGCGGCAGCTATCACACGGGCCACCAAAGCCATCGCGGTAACGGTAAGCGAATCCACAGGAACTGTACGCATCTTCCAAAACGGAGAGGTGATCCGCCGGATCGAGCCGTCGTTGCGGCGACCGTTGGTTTGGCGGGAGGTGGAATGGGAACCCCCAATTGCCACCCACCAGACAATCGAGCCGAAAATGGAAGCTAAAGTTGACCCCAAACCCGATGATTCCCCCGCCGCAGCTCGAGCCAGCCCGAAAGAGGACTCTTAGACACCCACCGCATATGTTTCCGTTACCTCCCGATGCTCCGTCTTTCCACCCGCTGGTTGTTCTTTCTTGGGCCAATCCGAAGATCCCGCCTTCCTATCGGCCTTTGCGAACACGGTTGCCGAAATTGCCCTCCGGTTAAGGCCCGGGCTTTCTTTTGAAATCCCCTCCCAGGAGGCTTACACTGACTCAAAGAAAGTACCCCAAGGCACCGTCCCAGTCCTTAAAAGTCTTGAAAGAGACCTTCAAAGGCACTGGTGATGCCTAAAAGTCCATTGCGTTTTGCAAGATCGGAGTCCCCCAGTTGGCAACGGGGGCCAGCTTTGAAATTCGGACGGCGGTCCGGCGTTTTCGAATCTGTCTTTCCCTCACCGGTAAGAAACGGAGGCCCAACGAACCCTCGGAAGATCTCAGGAGGTTGAACCAATGAGAGGAGTTTCTAACCTTCTGTGCGGGACCTTTTGGTGGGTCCTAGTTTGCCTCGGGCTGGGCACAGCGGCCCACGGGGAAACGCGGTCGGAGGGGAACTTAGCCCCATTCCTCGGATCCCCCCGGTTCGAAGTTCGGCAGCTTTTCACTGGACAACGGTTTCCCAACGTTGTGGTTACCCCTAAAGGAACCGTGCTCGCAACCTGGGGAAGTAAACGGTATCAAGTGCGGCGGAGCGAGGACGGAGGCAACACCTGGGAAGAGACGATTGTGGTAGCTTCCCCGGGTTTCCACGGCGGCGGGGTGACCGTGGACGAAACCACTGGCCGAATCCTTGTCTTCGTGGAAGACAAGCATCCCCCAGCCCGCTTAACCGTGTACGAAAGCTCCGACGACGGAAAGACTTGGCAACCTTTGGAGGTGTCCATCCGTCCCGACTCGAGGGGGAATGTACCCTCCATGCATATGGCGGAAAAAGGGATCACGTTACTTCACGGCCCTAAGCGGGGTCGGCTAATCCGGCCGGCACGGGTCTATCAGGGTCCAAAAGGTTATAACACCGCAATTTACAGCGATGACGGAGGCCGCACCTGGACCCCTAGTGAACCCTTCCCCGACGAAGGCACGGGAGAGGGGGCGATCGTCGAGCTTGCCGACGGTCGGCTTTACTACAGCTCCCGCAAGCACTGGTTTCCAGAGCCACCCTATCGCCATGAACGCCTTTTTGGCTGGAGTGACGACGCCGGCCAAACCTGGAAAGACCTCCAATTTTCCTCCGTTCTCCCCGATGGTCCCCGCTATCGGGGATTAGAACCGCGAGGAGCCAATTACAACGGCCACTTCGGCATGATGGCCGGGCTTGTCCGCCTGCCAGTAGCCGGCCGGGATATCCTTCTCTACAGCAATGCTGACTGGGAGGGTCACGAGCGGATCCGCCTCACCGTCTGGGCGAGCTTTGACGGAGGAAAATCCTGGCCAATAAAACGGTTAGTGTTTGCCGGGCCAAGTGCGTACAGCTCCCTCGCGGCCGGCCGACCCGGCACTCCTAGTGAAGGCTGGATCTACCTCCTCTTTGAGGGTGGTGAGAAGCAGACCTACGAAGGGGGTTTTCTGGCCAGGTTCAATTTGTCCTGGGTGCTGGAAGGCCAACCGACTTCCGACGGCCAATTACCAGAGTGGGCATATCCCCCTAAATGATCTAATGATGTGCCCCCCGCCGGAAACTAAGGTCGAAAGGTTACAGTCCCTTCCGTTTGCCCTCTGATTCCCCACTTTACGAAGGAGATCCCCAGGCTGGTGCCGGGGAAAAAGCCGCAAAAACTAGCTTTGGCCGCATAAACCACCGCAATTCCTTTCAAAAAATCGTATGAGTCACTTTTAAGGGGGGCGTGAAACTCACGCATGGTTCTCAAGAAGCTGCTTTCCCCCATATTTTTTATCACGGCATCCCAAGCCCCCCAACATCTAGACGATCTCCCTGACGGGTTAATTGCTGGTAAAATAGGTGCATAAAGGCGAGAGTCTTCCTCAGCTCCAAAACTTGCCGGGCTAACTGTCTCTCGGACTTGTGGTTCCCTCGAATGGTTAGCCCAAAGGCAGAAACATCACAAATTTTGCCTAGAAATGGCATTTTTTGTTAGGCGAGAGCGGCGGTGCGGGGCCTTAACCGATCAGTGTGCAGGTCCGGAAAGTTTAGTGGCTGGGGTATAAAAGACAGCTAGGTGAGAAGGGCAGGTCGCGATTCTTTCCCTGTGTCGGGATAGCGGAATCACCCTCCGCTAGGCAGCAACTGATGCTTGAATCAAAGGTTGGAGGAACCTCCGATTAATTTCCCCAGGGCTGTGAGCAGTCTGAGGTAAGCACAACAAGTGAGCATAGACCCGAAAGGATTATCGGGTTGTTCACCCCTAAAATTGGGTGGTTCAAATTACTCGCAGCTTCCCATAGTGGACGGCTTTAGAATTGCAATCGGAGGGGCCCCAATACCGGCACGAAAAACAGGGCTGGGAGTTGAATAATTGATCATGCGTATATCGGTTCAGATGGACACGGAGACCGGTTCAAGCGAGCAGAAATTCAGGACCCCAAGAACAAGGAAATTGGTCGGCGGCAGATCCGCGCCCGTAGCTCAAGGGATAGAGCATCGGATTTCTAATCCGACGGTTGCAGGTTCGAATCCTGCCGGGCGCGCTTTAACATTTCCGGACCTCCCACAACCAGACCTCGCAATCCCCGCAAGCCCTAACCCCCGCCTAAACTCTCATCTCGCCGGCGAGCAGATGAAGGGTGTAATTATGTTCCCTTCGTAATCCTTCGCCGCTCTGAAGCAGGTCTGCCACAACTCGATAAAGATTTCGGCAAACTCTGAAGAGGTTACGGGAAACTCCGAATATCACTCGGCCCCTGAATGTAATTCACACCATCAGAAGGGAAGGCTCCATGGGCGGATAGTTTCCCGGGTTACTTGGGTGCCTATTGTGTTTGATGCACACCGCTCAGACACCCCAGACGGATAATTCAGCGGTTCTTACAGAGTTATAGACTCATCATGCTTTATTTTGGTGATTAGCCTTGCACCACTGGTATCCTCCGGCCCGCCGATCATTCCGGCCATCCTGGCGATTATCCCAAAAGCCCGCTAGCCTTGCTCCATTCCCGTAGATAGTGCATTCTCTTTGGATCTTTTTAGGAGCGTTCCGATCGCCAAAGGTTGCCTGAGGTGGGTTGCTGACCCGGCCGACCTTTCGACCCAGTACACCGGCCACCCTTCAACCCAGGATGAAAACACTCGGTCCGCCCTTGAGGGCCTAAGGCACAGCATGAGAAAATGGAACTCCTCAATGATTTTTGTCCGGTGTAGAAACACTTCCAGGAAGCATAATGTGTGGCCCAAGCAGAGGGGAAATTCCACACGAATTTGGCCCACGTCTTTAGCAGGTCGGACGACCAAGAATTTCCAAACTCTCAACCACATGGGGAAAATTTTGATAATCGGCAGGGTCGCTTGCGGTCCGAGTTGTCCGCCGGATTCTCCTTGCCCCGCATTGATAGAGAGTTCTTCAAATTACGCAAACGGTACCCAGTGACCGGTCCGGGAAGTTTTTCGCCACGTTTTTCCCGGGTCTAAGGCACGGTCCTAAGTTGCTGGTTGCACCAGATCGGCAACTGGCTCAAAAGCTAAATCAGCGGTAGGTTCTTGTGGCTCAAAAACTTAGGCGAGGTGTAGTTGGACACTGGTTTTTTGTCACCAGTCGTCAGTCTGTTATAGCTATGCCACCCAAATACCGCGGCAAGAATCTCTAGCAACTTCGAGCCAGCACGGTCTTGGGAATTTGAAAACAGTCTTTGAGGAGGAAAAATCCAAGAGGAACTTCTGCATAGTCTTTCCCGGGTCTGTAGGCCTTGTGAATAATCTCTCCCGGGTTTCTAAGCCTTGCCCGACAACCGCAACAATTGGCCGAAGCGAAGGGCAAGCCGTCGAATTGGGAGCACATTACAAAGCGGTTAAGTTGTTGGATGGCACCAAAAATTTATTTCTCCTTTGCGAGCAGTATCCGGCAAGCACAATCAGTGGCCAAACAACACGAGGAGCTATCGCCACCTTGGCCCCATGCTGTTGGTGGACTGAATTGTTCGGACTTCCCTGTTCATATCCCCCCACAGTGAGTGGCCCTTAAGACGAGTTGTTTTATGAAGCAAGTGATTGCTATTGTCCGGCCTTTTCTGGCTGAGAAAGTCCTCGAGGCAATTCCTCCGGGAAGCTTCGAGGCAATGGCGGTCCGAGAGGTGAAAGGCTTCGGCCGCCAGAAAAGTTACCTGGACGAATATCGGGGTAGCGAGTATTCCCTTGCGTACCTTCCCAAGGTCCAGATCACCCTTTGGGTCGCCGACGGGAGGGTGGAAGAAGTGGTTCGGGCAATTATTGGAGCTGCTCGGACTGGCCGAATGGGTGATGGAAAAATTTTTGTCGTTCCTGCCGAAACTCCCCCGGGGCAAACATCGTGACACCCTCAGGCCAATTTCCGCTCCAGTGGCCTACAACTGCTTTCCGGAGCCGTATGGAAGCTTCCCTTTCCATCCGGTTCCATCCGGCCGTAAATTACTCTAAGCAGGCGGAAGTTTCCGCCGGAACTTAGCGAAACCCGACTTCGGCCCGAGGGGCTGAGGCTTTTTAAGACCGGAACTCGCTTGCCTTCTGCAGGTGAAAACTCACGGGTTTGAATACCTGAAGCATAAAGTATGGATTGGGCCATTATTCTTCGCTGGACGGCATACCTGGTGGTGGCATATTTTGCCGTCCGCTGGCTTCTTGCGTTGATGATCGCCACTTTGCGGCAGGAGCGTCAAACCTCGCCGCAGCCACCGAAGAACCCGAACCTCAAGGACAATTCGCCGGTTTCGTAAGCGAATCTGCCGTTTGATGCTTCTTCCTTCAGGTGACACCAGGCGGATGAATGGGCTAAATCGAGTGCTCTTTCGGACCGGGATGTTGCCGGCGACCCGCCGCGTGGGGTCAGGTTTTCTTCTTATTTTGCCGGTCCATCTCTTTCAGCGGTGGACTACCTCGCCTACCCGTGACCTTCCTGCTATCTTTCGAGGTGCGGTGTCGGGGGGCACCTCCCCCAAAAGCCGCCTGGGTTTGCTCCTCCTAAGTGGAATTTTCTTTGCCTGCCCCTTCTTTCTTCACCTCCTTCCGCAAGCCTATGGAGAAGTGACCGCGGAGGAAGTTCGCCAGGCTATTGATGCTGCGGTAGCCTTCCTGAAACGCACCCAGCAAAACGGGGCCTGGCCCGAAAAACCGGGATATCCAGGGGGAGTAACTGCTCTCTGCACCCTGGCCCTTTTAAGTGCCGGGGTCGAGCCGAGCGATCCCACCATCCAGGCCGCCCTCCAGTATTTGCGAAAGATTCCTCTCGACCGGAATGCCAAGACCTATTCGGTCGCTTTGCAGACGATGGTTTTCTGTCGTGCGGAACCCGAGCGGGACCGCCCCCTGATTGAACGGAATGTTCGTTGGCTCGAGCAAACCCAAATCAAGGAGGACTCTGCCACCGCGGGTTCTTGGGGCTATCCGGCCTATCAGGGGGATAATTCAAACTCGCAGTTTGCGATCCTAGCCTTGTACGAGGCCGAGTTAGCAGGCGTTCAGGTAGATCCACGTACATGGAGGCTGGCGAAGGCTTATTGGGAGCGGGTACAAAATCCGGATGGTTCCTTCGGCTACAAACAGGGGCTATTCGGCACAGGGAGCATGACCGCTGCCGGTATTGCCTCCCTCGTCATAACCAATGGTTCGCTAAGACCTCCGGATGCTCAAGTGGAAGGGGAAACGATCGTGTGCTGTCGGACGGCCGAGACTGGCCCCGATCGGGTTCAGCGGGCCCTCCAGTGGCTCGGTCGCGATGATATCTTCTCCGTTAGTCACAATCCCGGTTTGCCAGGGGCCTGGTGGTTTTACTACCTTTACGGGCTAGAACGTGTCGGCCGGATGACCTCCCAAAGATTCATCGGTAGACACGATTGGTATCGGGCCGGTGCCGAGCAACTCCTGCGGGCCAAAGGCCCTGCCTCGGACCACTGGCGAGGAACCCAGGGAGATGAGACCAACGAGTTCATCGCCACCTCCATGGCCCTTATGTTCCTAGCGAAGGGCCGCTGGCCGGTACTCATCGGCAAGCTGCAGTACGGAGGGGATTCGGGTTGGAATATCCACCGCAGCGATGTCGCCAATCTCACCTTTCATGTGGAACGGCGATGGCGGCGGGACCTCGTCTGGCAAGTGATCCCTTTGGAAAGGGCAGATGTACCCGACCTGCTCGAAGCCCCCGTCCTCTTTCTTACAGGAAAAACAAGTCCTTTGCCTGCCTCGGCGGAAGCCCAAAAACAGCTGGCTCGTAAGTTACGGGGATACCTCGATCAGGGTGGCTTCTTGCTTGCTGAGCCGCAGTGTGGCAGTAGTGATTTTGACTCGGGATTTCGGACCTTAATGGAACTGGTATTCCCGGAGGGAACATACCCGCTGGAGCCCCTACCCCCAGAACATCCTGTCTGGAGAATGGAAGAGCCTGTGCCGCCTGCTGGAGTTCGTCCCCTTTTGGGCATCGCCTATGGATGCCGAACCTCGGTGATCTACGTACCGGGGGAGTCTGGTCGACCCTCGCTTTCATGCCTATGGGAGCTGGCCCGACCGGGGAGAGGTCAAACCTATCCCCCAGCAGTGCAGGCTCAGATTCGAGCCGGTCTTGCTCTCGGAGTCAATATTGTCGCTTACGCTACGGGTCGGGAAGTCCGTTTTAAAGATCCAAGTACCCCCACCAGTCGGCTGCGAGTATTTGCTGGCCCCAGTCGGCATCAGCTTCCCCTGGCCTTGATTCGTCACGGTGGCGGGTGTGCAGTCACTCCGCGGGTACTGTACGAACTATCAGAGGTCCTTCGACGGGAACTTCGCTTGGCTTGCCAACCGCTAGAAGAACCCGTCGAATTTGGCGATCCGGCGATCTTCCAATATCCGGTGCTCTTTTTCCCCGGACGAAATGCGTTTGTGCTTTCTGCCCCCCAACGGCAGCGATTACGGGAATACATCGACCGAGGTGGATCGCTCTTTGCCGACGCCGTTTGCTCAAGCCCCGCCTTTGCGGAATCGTTCCGAGAGGAGATCGCGGAGGTTTTCCCCGGGGCAACGTTGGTCCCGGTCCCCTCCGACGACATTCTTTTCCGGGCGGACTTGGGGGGCTACGACCTGCGACAACTCCGGCGGAAAATTCGTACAGCTAGTCCCTTTGGCAGTAGTGAGCCGGGGATTGAGACCGGCCCACCGGTTTTGGAAGGAATCAAATACCAGGGCCGTTGGGCCATCCTTTTCTCCCCCTACGATGTCAGCTGTGCCTTGGAAGGTTATAGCGGGCCGGAATGCCAGGGATACCTCCGCGAAGACGCCCTCCGCCTCTGCACCAACATCCTCCTCTACTTCCTCACCCATTAAGTTCCGGTGCCAAAGTTCAGCCAGCGGTCCAGTTGGGCATAGAACGTTTTTCACCTGTCCTATCCTTCCTGGGCAAGGTTTCCTTCCCCGATTCTGCAGCCGTTGGTGACACCCGCTAAATATTGGAAAAGAACCGCGAAGGTTGACCTACGGCCGGACAAACCGCCCAACAACATCGCCGCAATAAGGTCGAATCTTCGCCGAGATAATGGGTGGGGGCGATCTCAACCTGAAGGCTTTCCAGGTATTGGGCAAAGCGTGCAGGATCGCAAGACCAAACATAGCTCTAAACTTTGTCTGCTTTAGGCAGTCTCTCGAATTATTCTTAAGGAAAGCTTACCAGCCTCACCCTGTAAGAGTTGCACACAACTCCAAAAACCCAATGTGTTTGCCAGCCAAATGCCTGGGGAAGAAATTGCCGCCTGGAAAAACGTTCTACTGCCCCTCGGGAAATTGAACCCAACTTATCTTGCCCCAGGGCATACTGGGCGGGTTAGCCTGACATCAATCCAGCCCCCGGCCCTCCCCAAAACTGAGGCGGTGCTCTCTTGACCGCGATTCCGCGACAATTACACTAGTCCTCAGAGTTTTACCAAACGCCTGAGCTTTCCGAGTGGTCTTTCTCACAAGGAGAAGGAGGGGAGGGCAATGAAGAGTTCGAGGCTCGTACTGGCAGCGGCCGCAATTTTGACTTCGATTTGGGCGGTGGGGCTGAGTCGCCCACACTTCAAAGCGACCTATTCACTTGCTTCGCCTTATTTCGGGAAAAAGGCACAGGCCCAGTTAGGCGAGATTCACCAGTCCTTGGAACCATCCGGATCTCCGAGGGGAGAGGTCAAAGGGCACTTATCCGGTTTGGTCCCATGCGTCTTCCACAACTCTGACAGTGAACAGGTGGTTTTGTTGGGAGGCCAGTCATCCACGTTGGAAGAGGTGACAACTTCGCAGGCCCCTTCTCCCGACATGCCACCGGCAACTACTGGGAACGATGTCAACCCCGAAAGCGAAAAGCCAACGTCCTCTGGTGAGAATAAAGCGGATCTAACTCCCGAGGTGACCGTGGAGGAGGTTCGCCAGTGGCTAGAGGGGTTTGAGCCGGCCGGGTTGATTGATCCGCAAGGAATCGAGCTCCTTGAGCTACCCGCCGGTCAGAAAGGACTTCGCCTACGGCTTACCCGATCGGCCGAGGCCGAGGAATTGAAGCAGTGGGAACAGAAGCTGCGGGAGCGTTTGGCCGAGCACCCCAGTGCCGGGCAGAGATTAGGAGTGAATCCGCGACATGCCCAGGACTTTATCATCGAGTTGGAGGCCCCCGCTCCTCCCACTACCCCACAGGCCCTTCCGATAGATAAGAAATTGGAAGAGGCCAAAGGGGAGATCGCTCAAATAACGGGAATAGAGGTCGCCTCGCTTCGACGGACGGTTGATGAGGGCACGCAGCAAGATATCTGGACAGTAGAAGCCGGGGAATCGTTAACCCCCGAGACCAAGAAAAAGCTCGAAGAGGGGGCTAAACAGGTGTTGAGCAAGCTCTTCGGGGCAGCTGCGGTTGTAGTGGAGGTGCTATCGCCTGAGGAAGTTGCGGCAAAGAGACTCCAAGCGGAACAAAAGCCGGTAGAGATGGCACTGCCGGAAAAGGCGGTAGCGGCCGAGGTACCGCCACCGCCGGTTAAGCCCACCCCCCCGGAGGCCCCTTCGCCGGCTGCGGCACCCGAGCGGCAGCCCACTCCCCCAATAACTCCAGCCCCACAGGGGGCCCTGCCCGCCTCCGTGGTGCCCTTGTACGTTTATGTCCTGCCTGTCCCTTGTTGGCAGATCGAGGTGGTCGGCTGCTGGGCAAGAGCTCCCGGCAGATTGTTGAGCCGACTGTTTAGATGGCTCGGGGGTACGCGATGCTGTCCAACTTATTGGGTTTGCCTGCCGCCAGTCTCCTGCGACGGCTGCTGGGTCATGGCCCAAAGTTACGCCCCAGTTCCCGCATTGCCGCAGCTGGCGGTTTACGCTGGCCAGTTAAGTCGGTTACTGGCTCTGACACAAGCCGAGCAGACTTTGGCCCTTGTGAGCAGTCGCTCAGCCAGAAGCACCACCGAGGTCGTTCCGGTGGCCGCGGGGGCCGGAGGAAGGGAGGAGCCGAGCACCTTCAGTCGCTCGGCTACTACCCCCGCAGAGATCATTCGGACCGGGAAAGTCTCCCAGAATGAGACTGTAGGTGAGCTTTTCGGCCGAGCTGCCACCCTTTATTGGGCACGACATTATCGCGAGGCTCTCGTGTTGTTAGAGTCCGCTGTTAAATTGGCCCCGGAAGACCCCCGCTTGTGGTATTTCAAGGGCTTTGCCGAACTTGCGTCGGGAGACAACGCCGCCGGCGAACGGTCTCTCGCAAAAGCGATTTATCTTCACGAGACATGCTCACCAGAAGATAAAGCGAAAGTTGCAGCAGCAGTTAGCCGCGTGCAAGGAAAGTTCCGCGTAATGCTCGAGGAAGTCCGGCTTCGAACCGCTTTACCGGCTGGCTGGAAGCTCCCTCCGGCTCAAAGAGGTACTCCGTCCATCGCAGGTTCCGTTGCGGGCCGGATCGTTCAATAACCGGTATCTACCTTGCAAAGACGTCGGTTACCCGGCGAGCATCGATACCACTTCTTAGCCGGGATTATTTGTTACGCGGTGACATGCCGCATCGGCGGCGTAACGAACGCTTTCCACGCTGCACTTAAGACCGTGGTTAGGCTGAGGAGCAAAATCAGGAGCATCACCGTAATCAACGTTGGCACTGGAATCACAAAGGAAATACCGGCAAATTCCGGTTCGTTGGCGACAAGACTCGGACCGATCACAAAACGTCCTAAGGGCCACGCAATACCCCAACCGATCCCCGAGCTATAAGCCCAAACGAAGGTTGCTTCCCCAAGAAGAACAGCCGCCGCAAGCGAACTGGACATCCCCAACGCCTTCAGAAGAGCGATTTCTTGTCGGCGAACCTCCGTTCGCATCGCTTGCAGACTGGCAAGCATCGCAAACAAACTAGTCCCAAGCAACCCCAGGATCCCCCCAAGAACCCGGGAAAGGGTGGCCGTCCGCTTGCCTAACTCGTCCAACCGGTGAATAGTGTGAGCAGGATCACGAACAATAAACCCTGCCCGCTCCAGCTCCGCCTTCACTTCCTTCAGACGCCCTAGTTCCGGCACGTAAAGTACCACGAAATGATAAGGCACGGTCTCCTCCGAATCCGCCCCTACTGCCTCCAACGCCTCGATTTGAAGGAATTGCTCCTTTTCAGGGGGCGTTACCGAATATCCTTGCCCCTCCATTTGCCTCACCACCTGCTCTAAACAAACAAACCATTGGCTCAGGAGGATTCCACCATGCGACCACGAGCGGATGTCCCAAACGAACCGCTCAGCTTCGTCCTCAACCCACACTGGCGGAAGCATTCCGTACTGGTCGAAAGCAGTGCGGACAATCTCAGGAAACTCCTCCCACTCCCGAGGCCACTGGGAAGGCAAAGGTCCGGTTTGAATCCGTATGGCTTGGACGTCCGGCCTACCTTGCAAATGCTCCGCAAACCACCTTTCCTCCACCAGAAACCGGTGTTGCCAAGGGAGTTCCCGGTCCAGAATTCCGCAAATTTTTGTTTTTCGTGGATTCCCTACGCTGTCTCGAAACAGTACTTCTGTAGGTAACGGATCTCCCTCTTTATGCCCCAACGTGGTTAGAAACTCTGGCGTAATATAAACTCCCGGTTCTGCACTCTCCGTCGCTCCTTTGCGAACGACTTGGGCAATCGGGTCCTCCGGCAAAAAGGTACGTCCCGGCAGAGAAAGCGAGTCGTCAGAAGGCGGCTCTCGCAGGAGGAACCAGTCCAACCGAAGCTCGCGGCAGGGGTACCACTCCTTTACCGCGGGGATTGTTTTGAGCACTTCCGCAAGCTTCGCCAATCGTTCCTCCGTGAACCAACTTTCCCGATAGGCGGGGTGCCCAAGCCACAAGCATTGCGTCAATGGATCCCTTTCCAGCCTCGCCCGTTCCACCTCGCGATGGCCGTAAAGAACCCCCAGTCCAAGAAGGGCAATCAGCGTCAGCAACATAATTGCTAGCGAACTAATCACCGTGGCCGCTATTCTTCCCGGCCGAAATAAGTTCCGTACGACGAACCAGAGGATGATCCGAGCAGACTGCATAATCTTTCCGGCCCCCCTTTCATCCCGACTCCTCGGCATGAATCAATTGGCTTAACCGCTCGAATGTAATCTCCTCTTTCCGAAAAATCCTATCCCCGAAGATCTTCCCTCCCTGCCGAACCACTAAGAAATGGTCGCAAAGTTCCCACAGGTATTCCAGATCATGCCCGGCAATGATCAAAGTCCGGGCCTCCGGAGGATCTTCGGGGTGCAAACGGTTTTCATGCCAGGCCTCCAGTATGCGAAAAACGGCCCGCATCGAAGCAGAATCCAAGTTGCTAAAAGGTTCATCAGCCAACAACACCCGCGGATTGTGGCACACAGCCCGCAGGAGAGCCAGCCGCCGTGTCTGCCCGCCGGAATACGGACCAAATCTTTCTGCTAAACCAACCAATTCACCCGGTGTGTGTTCCACAAGCGAGAGGAGACGCTCCACTCGAGGCCACCATCGCGATCGAGACCAACCCCTTAACAGCAGCGGTAAGGCGATATTCTCCGCACACGTCAAATGCGAAAATAAATGCGAAGATTGAAACAAGAATCCGAAATCATATAGCCGGATCTTTGCCCGCTTCCCCGCATCAGATATCGCTCGGTAATCGACAAAACCGTCGCACCCCGCCCCGTAATAGCGTACGGTACCCTCTTCCAAGTCTCCTTCCCACAGGAGGCCTAGCACAGAAAGCAGTGTCGACTTCCCCACCCCAGAGCGTCCCAAAATGCCCACACGTGCCCCTGCGGGGATTTCCACTTGAATCCCGGACAAAACCGGAACACCGCTCCCGGGATATCGGCAAGTTATGTTGTCAATATGGAATACTACGGCCATTCGTCCCAAACCCGGATCCAGTAATAACGAGTCTCACCCGTGAAACTCGGAAACGACCGCTCCTCCCGAGTCGGTTTCCCACTTCGCATCCAAACCCCAGAATCTCCGTACAAACGTCGGTACTCAAATTTGCGATCCTTAGCAATGTCGTCAAGGCGAATCCGAAATCCCTGAAGGCGATAAAGATCCTCCGTGTCCGCCTGGCCTGTAAGGAGCCGCCGAAGCGTTGTCCCAGAATCCACAAGGGCAACCGATTTCAAAAGAGCATCCAAGCGGTTACGCGTTTCCTCGCCCAAGGCCTTATCCAGGAGTTCCCTCAGTTTCGCCGGGTCCCAATCCCCCTCACCCAGCTCGCGGAAAATTTCGTTCAACAATTCCGCAATTTCTTCTAATTCCCGTTGCGACAGCAGCAAAACTAGTTCTGTTTCCGACGGGACGTTGTTCCCACGTCTGGGAACCCAGACGTAGCCCTCGTGATACAACTGAAAGGCCCCAAACCGAGCTAGCTCCTCCAATCTTTTTGCAACGCCCAGCTCCCTGAGCACCAATTCTATTCCCTTCTCAATCTGCGCCGGGACGTCGCCCAAACGCAGTTTTTGAAGCCTATCTTTGTAATGTATTTGCTGATCCCTAACTGCTGCTAAATAGTTCTGAATTGTCCCGACAACGGTAGGAATCTCATCTGAGGAAATAACTTCTGCGGTAAATCCCACTGTCCTGTCAGACCTGCTATATATTTGGCATATCGTTTCCATTTGCTTACGAAAGGCTGCAGCAACCGGCCGTTCTTTAAGACGATTCGCAGGATAAACCTGAATCGCCAAAAAATGCACGGGGGAGGGAAACTTTGTCAGTTCGCGGACCACTATTTGTTCTGCCGCATGCATCGGGTCATTTTCATCGGATTTATCCGCATCATCCCCGATAACAATAACTACCTTTGTTGCCAAGGGGTCAAATCTTGCCGCACGAATACCGCGAATAATACCTTCGAAAACCATTTCCCGCGGATCATAACCCCGCCGCACTTCGTGCGTTCGAAGTTCCTGAAGTCGCCTTTTAATCTCCCTTTCATCATTCGTGAGCTGCTGAGTCCGCACTGGTACAAAAGTTGGATCCAAACGGTCGTAATCGCTATAGTACGTAATTGCTAGCCAAAAACTACCTTGATGCCCAGACCAAAGCTTTTGAATAGCTTCTTCAATCGCCCGAGCAGCGACCGGAAACCATGGCCTCATACTCTCCGTATCATCGATTACGAGGAGTAGTTGAAGATTCTGAATCGCAGCTTCTAGGCTTCGCAACTTTTCTCGCAGCTCCCGAATTTCCTCGGCATTCATCAAGGGATTGCCCTCTTGGTCTACGAGGGCCCCTTCCACACCGACCTTAACAAGCTCCCAACCCTCGGGAAATTGTGTGCGGTACTTTTCTCTTTCCGGCCAATCTAAAACTGGGAAGCGAGGCGACCGAGGGGTGATAGGAACGGGTTTTCCGTCCACGAATCTTTCCGAGAACAAAGGAGTGGGAGTGTTGCTAAGGAACGTTCCAGGCTTGGCCTGAAGGGCATCCTCGGGGGTAAGCCAAATTTTCCCCGGCCCCTTGGCCCGCTCGGGGCGACTGTTAAACTGCACCGCCTCCCGGGTGTGCCAAATTTGCACAATCGCCAGCGGGAACCAGCCAATGACTCTCTGAAAAAAATGGGATTCGTCACTCGGATCGAGCTCGTATTCAGTCCCTAATAAAACCCAATCCTTCTCCCGGTTCTCCCCTGTCTCCGCAAATACGTACAGAAATTCATGAAATTTTATCCTCTGGTTACTTTCTGCATCCGGTCGTGGAGCCTTCTTTCCCGCAACCAGCTCTTCAAATAAGTCGCGCTTAGCGCTGTCTTGTCCCCTCGAGTTTGTGACCAAGTTCTGGAGCATCCTTATGTCGCGGGCTAAAAAGGCTTTTTTGTGCAAATCCGTTATGGGATTCTTAAGAGCCTCGGCGAAGACTAAGTATTTGCCTTCCACCCAACCGAGCGGTTGACTTCCCGCTCGTGGCTTCTCCCACGATTCAGGCTCCGACACTAAGAACCATAACTTCTGGCGAGCAGGATTCATCTCCTTCTCTGAAGGCAAGCTCGGGATGACCTCCCCAAGAGAGCAGTAATGGGTTGCCACCAAAAGCTCTCCAAATTTCAGCGTTCGTGCACCCTGCTTGGGCTGTATCCCCTCAGGGCCCAGATCCCCAGGGTTGTCCCTCGGAAGATAACCTTCGTAGCCACTCCTCACCATTATTGGTTTTGTAAGCCGAACGACGTGAGGTTCTTCCCCTAGGGAGTGAGTTTGCAGAACAAAAGGTGACAAAACAATCGCACAAACGAGGAAACCAACCCCGAGCTTATGTCGGCCGTCATCAAATTCGCCCACGAGCATCTTTCCGCCAAGCGTAACTCTCATCCCCTTCGTCTCCCTAAGATCCCTTCATTCCCAAAAATACCGCAAGTACCTCCCTTACCGCATCCTGATACCGCTCCCGCGAACCCGATTCCTCCCTCGCGAATCTCACAAATTTCCAATTAAGCCTCAAGTCGTACAGATTTTCAACGCCGTCCAACTTCCGGCCCGAAGGATCCGTCAAAAAAACGAATATAGTGTCGACGCACCACCGTATCCTCTCGATGTAATCTTCTGTGTCGCCTTGATGTACCGGAGGTACCTCCGAGGATGATACATCGTCGGAATGTACCGTCATTTCCTGAGCTGAAACCGGAGAACCGTAATTCCAAGCCATCAGTCCCACTGCCGGAGCCACAATGAAAAGCCGCCACGGCCGGGGGTAAGCAGCCCGAGTTTGATCGGTTTGCGCCCACTTATCCGCCTGCGACAATTTTTCTATTTGATTCGCAAGCAGCGGCCAATTCACTGTTCGCGTGGCTTGCGTTGCCGGTGTGCGAAGCTGATTCGACTGCCCCCCTCGCGAGTCGTAAATTGTGACCACCTTGTCTTGCTCCTGCGCATAACAGACGAAAACAATTTGTAGGCTCGACAACCCAGGTAACAACGACTTAATCGGCTCCCAGTACTCCATGACCGGACTTGTATCCGAATGGACGATCCAAAAGATTAAAGTACCCGCTGGCCCAGGCTGCTCCTCCTTTGCAACGCCTTCCGTATGCATCCGCAATGCTTCTAATTGGCTTGGCAGCCGTTCTAATTGATGCCGAAGTTGTTCCAGCTCATCTTGAACCCTCGGAAGGGCTTGCGGATAATTCTGAAGTTCGGAAAAGATCCTTTCCGCTTTCTCTCCGATTTTTTTCACCTCCTGTTGAATACTTTCAAGATTTTTCTGATGGGACTCCAGGATCTTTTCGACCCTTTTTTCCGACTCCTGTTCGGCCTGACGAACGTCGCTATCTCTGCGCGCTAGCTCCGTGAAACCATCCTTGAGCTCCGCCATATCCTTGCGGACTCCCCAGAGGGTGGACTGGAAGGCGACGATCCCCACAGCCGCCGCAACCACCCCGAAACCAAAAAACAGCACCGTGATCCACAGCCCCAGATAGCTCCACAGCTTCGCTATCGCCCCTACCCTCGGTAACTTTTTTTCCCGAGCGATTACAGGTTGGGCCTTTACCGGCACCTTCGGCCGATTAGCAGGACGTTTACTGAAAGAGCTTGGCGACGGCATCACCAACTTCCCCATGATCTACGCAGACGGTGTAAGCTTCTCCAAACCAGTAGGAAAGCCGCCTGCTAACTCTTTGCTGACCTCCCAAAGATTCGCGGACCCAAACGACCTGATATTTATGATCCGCGGGTACCGTAACGCGTTTCCCCAGGTCTCCATAGTCCGGATTTAGTTCGCTTACCCAAACGATGATAACTGGATTAATACTTGCAGAGGCTGCCCGCTGGAGACTCTCCACGCCAGCAAAACAACAATTAAAGGCGCGCACAAAGTCCTGGTCTTCGATCTTTAAACCCTCGGGCAACTTTCCCTCCCGCCAGCCAAACAAGCGGCTATCCCCATCGACGATCCAAAGGGAACCGCCGAGCAAACCCGCCCGGCCGGAGATCCTCGCCAACTGCGGCATCAGCTTGTCCCAATATGCCTCCAGAGAATTCGTGAACGGCAAAACCACAAGGGTCGACCCGCTCAACCCCTGAAGAGCCTCGATCATCACCACTGTCTGATCTCGGCTTAGTCGCAAGTTTTGCGGGTTGGAAAAGGATATGCGGAAGTCTTGATCTCGACTCCCTAAGGGCAGTCCTACGATCTCCAGCTGAATTTGTCTGACTACGTCCCCTCGATCGAACACTAAACGCCCCTTGGCCGAGGTGTACTGAGGCGGTTTCGCCTCACCCGGTACCGTTTCATAATCCACGCTACAGGGTTCTTCCGGCGGCTGTCGGAGACGAACAGGCACCCGCAAGGTGGTCTTTTCCCAGGGTTGTGGCGAACCCCTGATCACATCGGGAACGTCCAGAATGGGCCCCGGCTGCGGGTATCGCAGGACGATAGTCGCCTCCGCGAGCCGCTTCGGTTCCTGCCCGCTAGCTAATACTTCTACTTGGAAGGATACCGTGGATCCATCAGGTTCCCGAGGTAAAAGTGTGATAGCCACCTCTCGCCGGTCCTCTCCCGGCCGAAAAACGATTAACTCGTTTTTGGCTTCGTAATGGATCCCTGCCCGCGCGGTACCGTCTTTGGTGACAAACCGCACCGCCAGCTCACTCTTCGCAGCGGGGGTTAATTTCACAGGCACGGCCATCGACCGACTGTCCCGCGTCACCCGCCACTCCAAATCGGCCACATGAATTGTCGGCCCTTGTTGAGGGGGAAATCGCAATCGGATAGGACACTCCGCGAAAGCAACTTTTTCCCCTCCCGCCAGTAAGGTAGCCGAAAGGAAAAACTGCCGCTCCGGTTGTAGCCCAGAGCTTCGCTTAAGATGTAGTTCTACGTCGTATTCGCTCTGTTCGGCTGGTATCACAACTTCGGCGGAAATGGGGCTGTAATCTCTGCCGGCAACGGCGTCGCCATCACGCGTCTGGCAAATAAGTCGCGTCTCGAAGGCAAAGGGCGGTTGAATCTGTACCCTCGCTACCACCTGCTTAAAATCTTCCACCTCAATCGGCGAAGGAACATCGATCGCCAGCGACGGACTTTCATCATCCTCCACTTCCACTGTAATTGTCTCAGGTCCTTCAAACTTAGCCCCAATCACCTCCTCAATCCGAATACGAAACGACCGATCACCTTCCACCAACTTCGAGTCCAAAAGCTTCAACGCAATCTCTGCGCGCGGAGAATCTCCAAAGACCACCTCCGTGCTACCCGAAAAAATAAAATCACGGCCGGCAGCTGCCGTCCCTGGAACCACGGAAAATCTCATCGCCACGGACCCAAGTTTGGCGGGCAGAAAAGAAAATTTACGATGGGGAAATTCGCACGTAATAGGAATCGAAAGCTTCCCCGCGTTCTCTGCCACGCGGATTTTCTCTGCAGCACCAACCCGCACTACTGGTTCGTCCCGCAGGTCAGTCAGAAGTACACTTCCGAAAAGGATCGTCCCCCCAATAACAAGCGGTGGAATGAAAAACGTTGTCCAAAGATATGCCTTTAGGCCGCCGTTCATAGCTTTTAACTTTTCCGGAGTTTGATGCTGCTGCATCGCGGATATCTTAATCGGAAGTACAATACAACCACCCCACAAAAGGCCAGATACCTTTCGCCTGCTCTTTCCCCAGAAATTTCCGTAAGTGTTCCATTTTCGTTTTGTCCGACTTTAAAGATCGATCTCCGGGATTGGCTCTTGATCACGCGGCAGACCGCCCGGGTATTCCTCAGGAGCAACTTTTTCTTTTGGCGGAGGCGGAGAAAGCGGCTCCGCGACATCCTTGGTATCAATCTGGGTTCCGGAAGCAAACTCCAAGTAACTCGGGGAATGTTCGAACCCGGGAACAGACGGTGGGAGCATCTCCTCCTGGCGACTTTCTTCCCGCATCGGCTCGAACGCACCAGAAGCTGGTTCCACCAGTTCGCGAAGCGCATGTGCCTCGAGGGTCGCCCGCACCCACTGCTCGAGCCGCCAACGCCAATAAAACTCCCAAGCAAGCAGTAATACCGTCGCAACCGCGATCGCTCCCCAGCCGATCCAGGCCTGAAGAAAGTAGTCCTCCCACCGCGAGCCATTTGTGTGGACATAAGCAAAGAGTCGCTCGGCTAGCACAACCAAAGCCAGCACAAAAAGGGGAATTTCATACCGGATCAGACTGCGGAAGAACTCCTCCTTCGCCGCCGACTTCGCCGCAGAAAAGGCCGCTCGTTCGAGCAGCTCTCGCTGTTTTCGCAATTCGTGGAACACCTCCTGGCAACGATCGATGAAGCCGGAGGAACCTCCTCGGCCGAGGTCGGCGCGCAAACCCTGGCTCAAGGCGGACGTCCCCGACCGGAGGACGAAATCCCGGGCTAAACCGCCCGCAATTCCCACAATCGCTAAGGTGACAAACACCACTGTCGCCCAAAAAAATACCGCCGCATCCACCTCAACATCGATCGGAATGTAAGCCGCCAGCAAAAACCAAACCGCTAAACCAATTCCCACCACAATCGATGCGACGGGATAGAACCGCCCGAAAATCGTGTCACCCATGAGAACCTCCACAACACTTAGCCACGGTAGAGCTCAATGGTGGCGGATACTACCGTCTGGTTTCCATCCTTTAGGCCAGGCATGAGTACGCGGAAGTTTTTCGCCCCCGAAGGGACTTGGCCAACCCTAAAACAAAATCTTTCGTCTCGCGCTTCATCGTAGGTCCTTGGTCCCCACAGTTGCAAGTCACACACGGTGAGCAGCTTTTCGAACCCGGGCCTTAAGCGCTGCCACAGCGCCCCAATCTTTGCTGGCTCCAAAGAGGATCGAAAACAGACCGCAAGGTCCGAATAAAAGCTTTTCACCAGGTCTTTTCTCGCCTGCTCCCCACCCTGCTTTGAAGCGCTGACCCATTTGCGCGGCCAGTCGCGGAGGTGTGCTATTAGCTTGCGCCGTTGTTCCTCCGGAAGTTCCGACGCTTCCCCTAAGGCAAACGCGATCTCCCGAAAACCCGGCGGTGGTGAACTTTTCACCACAATCTCCGCAGCGCGCGATGAGTCGGGATGCTGCCAGCCGATTTTCCGCACTTCGACGACAACTTTGTCGGCCGGCAAGGCATCTGCAAAGTGAAACTCACAATACTGATACTCGTCGTCTTTTAAAGATTGCCAGGTCAAACCCGGCCCTAAATTCTCTGGGATGATCCTAAAGCCGTATCTCCCCGCCCAAGCTTTGATCGCGTCCAGGAGAGCGATTAAATTCTGAGACCAACCGCTTTGGGAAGCGGCTAGCAGTGTCGTCACCTTTTCCAAGAGACCGTCTAAATATCCCTGCACCTTCGCCAAAGGAAGTTTACCCTTGCCTGACCATGCCGCAAGAAACTCATCCGCCAGCAGTTTATACCATAAATTGGAAACGGTGCGCTGCTCTTGTTCCGAGATTGTTTTTCCATTCAGCCAGATTCGATAGGCGGCATCCAAATATTCATTTTGGCCCTGTTGGCCAAGACTCACCTTAACTTTGCTCTTCTTCCAATCCGTTCCAAAGTTCTTCACATCGACGACTGTTCCGCAGGGGTGTTGCGGATTATAGTCAAAAGTAATCGACCCTGCCTGGATTGCCCCTTTCCAATCGTCGATCTTCACCGCTCCCGAATCCCAATCGATTGGGGGAAACCACTGCACTCCCGTAACCTTTTCAAATGCCCGTCCCCAAGCACTCGCAGCCTTGCGCACCTCTTCAGGCCGTTGGATAAAGCCGGCAGCAATTTTCAGAAGATTCTGGACCCAACTGCCCATCTCCGGTGAAGTCAACTGCTGGCTAATTTCGTTCCCCAGACGTTCAAAGCGCTTCGCGATCGGCCCTGACGATGAACCATGGCCACCCTCCGAGCTCGTGGACTCTAGCAACGCCCAGGCTGCCAGTTTTCTCCAAGTTCCCAAAAGTTTTCTCCAATCCTCCAAACTGGAAGGCGGCTCTGGGGGTGATAGTTTATCTACAGGAGGGAGATTTGCCACCTGGGCAAAACTGGAACCAGGTTCGACAGCTAAGGAACCAGCTTCGACAGCTAACTTCCACTTGCAGGGATTCCTAAATTGCGCGCACCAAAAACTGTCGAGCTCTAATAACTGGCCCGGTTCCGCCGGCTTTTGCGCCGACATGGCTCCCTCCAGCGTGAACTCTATGGACGACACCGTCACTTGGGGCAAGCCGTTGTGGCCCGGCGTAACTTTTACATACTCGTAATTAATTCTTAGATCTGAGCCAAAAATTTCTCGCAGAAATTCCGATGCGGAAAAATTAAGTCTCCTTTGAGCCGGGTCTACCTTAGGTTGAATCGCTAGTCCCAGCAGCTCGTCGCAGAATTGTTGCCACAGCCCCAATAACTGCCACAAGGCACCGACAGTTTTCTCTTCAGATATCGCGCCGAGCGGGGAGGGAGGACTACTTTCCGCCTCAGAGCTTGCATCCAGCGTAATTTCCGAGGAACCGGCCCCAAAGGTCTCGCTTTGTTTCCCAATCAAGAGTTCGTCATCATTTCTCGGCTGCGTTTCCCCCACTCCCGAAGACTTGATCGTCGCAGCCGGAGCTGTCGGGGCCTGACGCGCATAGCCGCCAAGCTTTCCCCAGATGACATTAAGAAGTTCAAATGCTCTCCTTTTGTACTCCCCCGGAAGCAGAACATTTGGCCGGCACAAAGCAAAAAACTCACGAACGAGTTCTTTAGGCCCACCTCCTTTGCTCTCGCGCGCCAACTCATCGTGGAGCGCGCTATCCAACTCTTCGTCTAAAAACTTTTGCAAATTTCTCAGTAACCCCACGCTCGTTTGCGGGCCGGACACTCGGTGGACGTACGCCTCAGCCAAAACGCTCTGCCCCGCGGCAGGTCGCGTGGGCCGCAAAATCACCTGGACGGAAGCAACCTGCACCGACTTACTTTGAGTCGGCTGGAAATCCCAAATTTCATGCCCCTGTTCCTTTCGAGGAAAACTCGGAAGCGGTTTCCGCTCGCAACGCAGCCCGACAGCGGAGAAAAGTTGATCCAAATTCTTCGCAAGCATTGGATCAACCGATGACCGAAAATGTGCCAAGGCTGCTAGGTAGCAAATATCGAGAGCGTTGTCGGTAAACCATCTGGCCACGGCGGCTGAATCCGATGCATCCGCTTGCGACAGCGCGCCTAGCAGCTTCTCCGCCAATTCACTGAAACTCCGATCAGCGACGATCCCTTCCAAAAGGTTTTTAAGACGATCAGCCCAAGAGTGCCGCTGGATCTCTTGTTCGAGGAAATCATTGAACCTTTCTAGCAGCTCTTTGATGTATTCCAGAAGCCGGGGCTCCCATCGGTCAAGTAATATCCACGCCTTTCGCCAAGCAAATCGTAAACGGGATTCGATTTCTTCCATCGCGTGTTTGAGCTCGTCGCGGAGTTCTTGGGTTGCGGTCGGAGGCGGGCTTGATGATGGCCCGGATAAAGGCCCCGCACCTACCGGTTGTGACTCCAAGTACTTCTCCGCCTCGTGGTTCATTTTCTCACCTCCTGGATTTTCCCGCAGAACTCGTGTTGTCTGCCCTGAATATTCCCGAATATTTAATGGAAAATGTCCCGCAGCACTTTCGCACAACCCGCCGCGGTTCAGTTGCTCGCTACTTGCAAGTTATCCGGGCTCTGCAAAAAGAGCGGTTTGTCCAAGCAGCGCGCAGAACATAGGCAAACGTGGGCAATGCGATATCGGCTACGTTCGTTGCTCCCGCCCTCCGGTTTAACGCACATCAGTCTCTACCCATAACAATCAGACCGCAGAACGACAAAGTCGAATCTTGCCCCTCTGAACAGCCGACCGGTAGACATCTGGATCAATTTCACGCTGGCCGATCGCTTCTGCACCCGTTTCCTCAGAAACAGCGACAAACTGTTCTGTGTCGGTATCAAAATAGATCGTTACGGTGCCTTCAACACCCTCGGGGAAAGAGAAGAGGAGGAAGGGTTCATATTCTGCACCGGGCCAACGCTGCATCAGGCGAATCCACTGAGGCCGTTGGCCCTTCGCCAAGGCCGTCACCTCTATCTTTTTGGGAGCCAATTCTTCATACCGCTCGCCCTCTGCGTAAAGGGCGACACAAGTATTCGTTGCCGCATTATGCCAAGCGACCGAGAATGGCAACCGCCGACAAAGCTCCGTATCAAACCCGAGCGAAAGGCCCAACGTCGCTTCCCGAAGAGCCAAAGCCAAAACGGCCCCTTTCGCCACACAATTCTTCAAATCCTCCGGCATGAACGTCGATTCCAAGCCGAACAAGGATGGTCGAAAGCTTTCTTCCTTCTCCGAATATGTCTCTCCCAGAAATTCCCTTCGTATCCGTTCCCGGATAAGAGGATAGAGTGATCCGTACCCGACGAGAAAGACATCATCGAGGTGGCCAGCGCGAAACTCCAATTTGCTTCGGGCTAACGCCCGACACAGCCGCACACTTCTATCCACTGATTCCCAAATCAGGGCATCAACTTCTTCTCGCAGCGGCATTACCTGGGGCAATAGTTGTTTGAGGTCTGCGAATTCCATGCCCAACCCGGGATTGACATCCAAGAGGGTCTTTGCCAATCGTTCGAAAATGGCGGGTGCTTCCACCCGCTGCCCGCCCCGGCCTTCAGAAATCGCCTTTTTACATTCCTCCGCCCAAGACCAAAGAAGCCATGTCAGCTGCTGCCGAACGGCTGTATCATGACCATAACCGCGAGGGTCAAAATCTGTAGGAACCAAGCTGTCCAAAGCCTCTAGGATCTGCTCGTCCGCGAAAAATGCGCGCAGCTCTGGACCACGCGCCTGTGGATTGTCACCCCGCCGCACCTCAGGTAGCCGTGGCACGCTGCGCGCTCGAACCCTTGCCAACTTTTCTGCCAGCTTCGCCTTCAACAACAGAAAGATTGCTACGGTAATCTCGTCACCCCCAAAATCTCTGAGGCCTGTCCGTCCTAGGACAGTAAACTGGAGGTGCTTGGGCGTGGTCGACTCCGCCTTTACAATGGCCACGTCTGTGGTAGCACCACCGCAGTCATAGACAAGGAGATAAAAACCCTGGGGATACAACCAGCGGAATGCCCGCAATCCCCCGGGGCCTTCCAGGACCGTTCGCGCTAGATAATAGAAAGCGGCCGCACTAGCCTCGTCAATGAAGAGCGGCAAAACCTCGTCCTCGCTTAGAAGAGGCCTATCATTATGCCGCTCGGCTATTCTCCACGCACGATAGACCGTCTCCCTCAGTCGGGCAAGCTCCGTCGCGCTAAATGTCGACGGGTAAGTCACCACCAGGCGTTGAGCCCAGCCCCCAACAATCGCCCGAAAGCCTTCGAGGAGCCGAGCAACGAAAAGCTCCGCCGGCCGAGTGGCCGGAAGTTCTACTTGATAATCAATGGCAGCACTATAGACCGGCTTGGCGGGAAACCCGGAATAGGCTCGTGTGACAATTGTATGCGTAAATTGCGTCGGGTCGGCCGCAACGGAACGTTTAGGATTGGCAATGAGCCCCCAGGGCCCTTCTTCCAGAACCTCGACACCTTTTCCTACTCGGTACGCGTACGCCTCTGGCTGCGCTAAGATCTCAGCTGGGGAACCATGGCTTGCCACACTGGGATCCCGGACGTCGGTCACAGCATCAATCCGTAAGAAGGACCTAATTGGAGGAGGCTGGGACTCCAATTGCCTGTCGTTTAAAGATTCCTCATGAAAGGCTAAATCCGGAAGCAACTTAACCTGGCGCGTACTCGGAGTATCGCGCGCATCCAAAGCAGCCAGACACGTATGCGTGTTTCCCAGGTCCAGGGCTACCACCCCGGCAAAAGCCAGGGGATACCTCAGCGGGCGAAGCTCAAGAGTTATCTCCTTCCGGTGTGTTACCGGCCCTTGAGCAGTTTTGACAATCAGCGTTAGTGTAATCGGGACATGAAGAGAATCCTGCCGCTCTGCCGCTAGCTTCTTGCAAGCCTCGCGAAGCTCCTGGGCATTAGTATCTATCCTGCAAATCCATACGATCCTCGTCCTAGGGGTAATCTCCGTAACCAGGTATTGGTTTTTGCGTTCCAGATTAGCTCGCACATTTAATCTCTCAAAGATAAACTGCGAGATAGCCTGAGGATCGGTCAATACTCGAGCACCCTCGTGAGGGGCACCTTCAGCTTGTGGATCTTCGAGACGCCAAAGGCACTCAACGAACCTTTCTGCCCAACGTGCTACTAAAATACCGCCCTCTCTCGGAACAAGCGAACCGCCCGCACCAGTACTCCAGAATTGCTCAGCCGGAGGGATCACAAATCTATGCTCGAACCAGCCTGTGTTAAGAAAAATACTGTCCAGTTTTATTACCATGCCGTTAGCCCCCAGATTTTAGGCTGAATGGATTCTTCTCCTCAAACATTCCCTGAAGATTGTTTTCCCGCAGCTTCTTACCATGAAGTAAATACTGCTTCGAGCTTTTTCCACTTCTCTGGTAATGCGGAATCCCGGCCGACGTCACTTCTTTCTCGCAGCCGACGGAAATACTCCGTGAGTTCTTCTAACAGCTTGATGAGGCGGCGATGCACATGCAACGCAAGAGCTAATGAAATCTGCCGTGCTAATACACGATGTTTTCGGTCAAATACATCCAGGTACGTCTCACCGGTAAAGATAGGTTCCGATTGATTCGGCAGATCCTCAAAAGGATGATTTCCGCTGTAAGAGGGTATGCAATCATTCCAGGTGGCTAACTCGCGATCCTGCTCTCTACACCTTTCAAGATACGCAACCACCCCCTCCTCGCAAATTCCTGGGATGCGAAGCGACCCTTCCGTGTTTTCATGATGGCGGAGAGGAACGAGGACGATCTCATAGACTTTATCCAGCCACTCGTTTACCGTCCGCTCGCGGAGAAAGCGATCGAGAGGATCCGCGTGCGAGAGAAATTCCTCTCTTAAGCCGCGGTTCCCTTCTGTCCGGCTTACGTAATCCAAAATGTCGGAAGACACCTCGAGCCTTTCCCAGGCAGCCATCAAAGTTCCATGAATGTCTTTAGATAGCGTAAAGATTTGGTCCACATCAACGATACTTAGGGCCAACTTCCGAAGAAGATTTCTCCACCTAGCGAGCTCCGCGGGTAAATCGGCGGAAAGTCGTTCCTCCTGCAACATGCGGGCAAAGTTAAATAAGTCCCTTCCTAAATGACTCAAGGTCTGCTCCGCTCTACGCGTGACTGCCCGGCCAATTCTCTGGGGCAAGGCATCGGTGATAAGAGTACGCAACTGCGTCACCCCGCCCTCCTCCTGCAGGGCGGACCACGCCTCCCGCAAGTTCGGCCAACTACTCTCAGCCTGGCGAAGAGCATCTTCCAAAGCCGAGGAGAACCCAGGATCGCGTAGGCGATTGGCTAGCTCTCTCGGTTCGTTGGTCACAAAAAGAACTTGGTGCCGTGGTAACCCGAGCCGGTCCATAAACCTACCAAGTTGCTCGAAGACCGATCCCTGCTGATTTTCGATTTTTACTTCGGGGTAAATATTGATGTCATCGCAGCGGGTGATCACAAGCCAAACGCGACCATCCAAATCCATTCCGAACAGTTTTTTCAGCTTGGCCACGATCATTTCCACGGCTGCAGAAAAATCCGTTGCCCGGCAAAAGATGAAAGCTGCCTGAAGCGTCTGGAGGAACTCGTCGGTGACGAATGCATCGATGCTGCAGTGGGCATCATAGCCTGGAAGATCCACCATCTCCAAAGTGGGAGGAATAACGGAGGTTACAAACTGCAGTTCTACGTGACTCAGAAGGGGCGAAAGTGAAGGTTTCTGCTGATGCCAAGGGTCGGGGGGATGGTTCAAATACTGCCCACGCTCCTCGAAGGGAACCTCTTGGACAGTCGGCTGCTCGGCAACATACTCCTTGAAAACGCGGTAGCTATTCAACATCAGGGCTAAATACTCCATGTCCCGTCTCTTGACGGGTTGTTGGTTTCCGGCCGCATCTTGCCATGTGCGGACCGAGCGGTCCCACGCCGCCAAGGCCTGATGGATTTCGTCGAGTACTTTCCGATCATCCTTGCAATCGGGATCGAAACCGCAGCGGCGAAGAAGGAACCGCCGTTTGGCCTCGTAGCCGCGGCTCGTCAGAAAGACCAGTCGTGCCGTGTTCTTACCGTCCTGAGACCTTCGAAGTCTTGTGACCACGGCTGTCGTGGGAAATCCCTGGCCGACTCCTGCAGGCTGCTCCCGTGCCGTGGTTCGGAGGACGCTGTTGAATGTTCGCGATTTTCCCGCCTGGAATGGTCCGAGAAATCCGACCAGATACTTCTCCCGAGCCATCTCCGAGTGCAGTCGAGCCAGCTCCAAACCTGATCGCTCGACCTTCTCGGGCTCTGGGGTACCACCAATCTGGCGGCAAAACTCGAGCAAATCCGCGACGAGATTAAACCTTTCCACTAAAGTTGAACGAACTTCGGTGGGTAGTAGGGGACATTCCTCTACCTTGAGAGGAAAGAGCCGGGCACTCATTTTGCTCCACTCCTTATAGAAGGCATAGCTTTACCAGGTGCAAGGTGAAGAAAACCGCTTTTTGGTGTTGCGGCTAATTCAACTTTTTTGGCGGCTACAAATCTATCAGCTATGAAGCGATGGCTGCCTTTTACTGAGGCGTATAGGCCTCCAACAACTTACCCCAAGAGGTGAGTTCCTCCGCACGATAAGGCCGGCCACCGTCCACCAGAATGGGTGCTAGTCCTCCGCCACCCTCAAATTCCCAGACCAGAATGCGGTAAATCCGAGGGAAACGTTCGCGAAGCTTGGCAAAATCCTGGGGATTCGCTACCAGTTTTATCCGTTGCTCAAATCCGGAACCTGCGGGGACCAACTCGTACCACCGAGGTTCCTTGGCCTCGATGATGGGGACTTGGGGATCCGTGCTCTTGAGCGCGCGACGGCGAATCTCCTGAGGCAGTTTAGACCATTCTCCCAACGCCTTCAGCTTTGCTTCCTCCTCGGCCAACTGCTCGGCCGTCAGTGGGAAGAGCATCCATACCCGAGCAGGTGCCCGACCGGGAACTCCTGGGACGCTCACAATCAATTCCAAACCATCGAGGGTCTCTCCCACCACAGCCGTTGACGCCCGAATGTTGCCAAAGACAATCGCAAGATTGGTGCGTTCTTTTATATCGGAGAAGGGGTTTGGCACCTGCGATGGATTACGAACTACCTCAAACAATCGAGTCCGGTCTCCTCTAAAATTGATCATCTGAATTAGGAAGCATCTGTCCATCTGAGGAAACTTCCCCGTTATCTCTCGCCGAGAGCCGTCCTCTGCGACCACTTCGAACCGAAATTCGGTGGGCATTTCCCCGGGAGCAGGGTAAAACTCGTAGCGACCGTTTCGCAGCGAGACAGCGACCAGGCTTCCGGCCTTGAGATCGGCAGCTTCCGGGGGGACGGGGCGATAGGTCTTCCACTGCCGGGGCGTCTCTGCCGCCGCTCCCACCTTCTCCACCGCTACTTCAAATGTGTCGATCACCTCTGCCGGAGCTTTGGAAAGTCGAATCTCCCACACGGCTTCCACAGCGGGCCGGCGGATTAGCTGAAGGTCTGTAACTGTTTGTTCCATCGGCTCGCGGCGATCGATCAGCCGAAGCATGGATTCGATCTCGTCCAAGGTGTGGGGAGCCACCTCTCGAACAACAATTTGCGAAACTTGGCACCCGGCAGCAGCAGCACCGAACTGCAACGTTTCCCGAATTTGTTCCGGTGTTAACTCCGGGTTGCATCGGACCAAAAGAAGGAGGCTTTGAGATACACCCTCCTCTCGCGTCGGCACCCTTTCAGGGGAAAGCGGTCTTGGCGGAGCAACTTGGGCACCTGCGTTGTTCACCACAAAAAAATTAAGCAAACCCGTGATTGCCAAGAGAAAATAGCACGTTGCTTTCCAGGGATATTTGCACCCAGTCCAAGTTTGCTTTCGGGCCAACAAACCCTCCCTCCAAATAACCCTTTGACTCATGACTCTCTCTCCGTCGACTCAAGTGTATGTTGCGAACTCGACGTACCGAACCGCGATCATTAGTCACGGATCAGTTCTAGCTCCAACTGCCTCAGTTTTCCTTCGAGCGTTGACACAACTCGGACTACCCTTTCCACTTCTGGAGAAACCATGTCCCCAATGGTGTTACGGATTTCCCCAATTTCCTGTGACAATTTGCGGACGAGGGGACGGAATTTCCCTTCGACCTCCTTCCGGGTGGCAAAATAGGAACCCAGCGGGTCCTTGACGTAGCTTTGCCACCGATCCTCCAACTCCGAAAGTAAGCCGTTAGCTTCCTGCTCGAGGTGGTTTAACCTTTTTTGGACTCCCTCAGGAAGCGACTTTGATTGGACTTCCGTGCTCCCCTCCTGAGGACTCCCGTGCGAAGCCGATATTTTCGCATCCTCAGAGTCCGCTTTTCCGGGCCCCTCCCCCACTGCAACCGGGGTAGCCGGGGCTGCCCCTTCCGACGGGCGAGTCCGCCTCCAAAACCAAATAAGTCCGCCTCCGATTGCGGCAACTGCCGCCCCGACAACTACGGCCCTGACCCAACTTCGCCGGCTTACCGGTATGGGAGCGTCGCTTAGAAAATGTTGACTCAATGGAGTCTCACACAAAGCCACCCGAAAGTCCGCCACCGAAGGGATGCCACCAGCAATGGCCTCTTCAAGGGTCACCCAAATTCTCCTTCCCCCGGGAACATAGGCGGATTGAGCCGCCGTCTCGGGATGCTCCTCCGGCGAGGGTACGGCCGACACATATTGACCAAGAAGACTGCTTGCAAAAACGCGGGCTAATGCCCGAATATCGGGCAGCGGATCTAACTGGTTTTCCCCAAGAAGGCCTCCTCGCTCCAACTGCTTCCGGGGGTCTTGGTCGTCCCAGAGAATCGCAAATTTGTTCCCGTCCCGAGGAGAACGGAGAAATAGAGGCGGGATAAGCGGAGGACTCTTCCCCCAAGAAAACCCGAGATCGGTAAAAGCTACGGAAAGGGTGCCCTCGCACTCGAAGATCAAGATATTTTCTGGGGAAATTAACCCCAGGCCCCATCCCGCCCCATGAAGTTCTTCTGCGGCTTGGAGGATCAAATCGGCTATGACATCTAGTTTCTCCAAAGGTTCCGGAATTTGCTCCGCCCCACAAGGATACTGCTTCCACTCCGCCCCGCCTTGTCGCAACTCAGCACACAATTCCCAAAGGCTATAAGCTGCATCCGGGAGCTTGAAGAACTTCAGATCAAATAAATTGGCACCGAGGGAGGCCCGTTCCCACGTCGGACAACCCACCGGTAGCGGCGGTCGTTGGTATTCAATACCCAGGAACGAACGCCGCCTTAGGCAATATTCTCCGTGTTCATTCAAAACCCAGACCGAAGGCTCGGTTTCGAAGAAGCCACTGGGGCGTGAACTTCCTACGTGGACAGAGGTTGGCATCTTCTAAGACCCTTTGGGGCTGCCGATTGACTATCGCCTCAATAAGATCTCTGAACTTCCCGCCAAATTCCAACTGTTAAGGACAGCAAAACCCGCCGCCCGCTGTCGGAGGCTCCGTTTGCTTCCCCCGAACTGCGAAGCTTCGCCACTTTTACTTGCCGCCTATCCTCGAGGTTCAACTTCGGCCCGAAGCGTAGTTCCTTTCCTGAACAGAGTTTTTCCGTAGGGCTACCAGTTCGGGTATCAAGCCCCATTGCCCTATAGAAACGCTTTTTCGACTCCCACCAAACTCGGAATATGGACAACCTTTGTCCGGCCAGAGGACAGATTCTTCCTGGATCCGGTGTCTTTCCAAGGAAAACAAGCCGAAGGTCCCCAGAAGGCACTCAACAAGCTCTGAGCGACAAACTCAAGCAAATAGACCTGCGGAGAACGGTATCCTCCGAAATCTTCCATTAAGCTATTGGGAGGGAATAGCAAACCGATGCGATCGTCGCGGAAAAGCTGGATCTGCCAAAAGATTTTGGATTCGATAGCTGTCTTCTGCCCCATCACTGTCCCCCTGCTTTCTCGCATCCGCGGCCTTTCAAATATGCTTTCGACCCGGCAGGAAGATCAAACTCCGGACTAGCCTATGCCTTTTGGCCCCCGTAGAAGGCCTAGGAACGCAAAGCCAAGGGTTTTACGGAACTTGAGTTTACCTCAAGGATTTGGCCCCGTCAAGAATCGGCCAACCGCCGAAATGGGAGCTATCCCGAAAGCTAATCTCAAAGGGGGAGGTGGTAGAGGTGAACTTGGTAGCCGAGGAAGTGGTCGGTGAATTGACCGTCCTTGAGTTCGAGGGTGCGGTTTTCGTCCAGGACTTCGATCCTGCCAGAGGGCACTGGGCGGAGGAATCGGAAAGTCGCCTGCGTGGGTTTGTCCCGCATCGAAACAGCAAAGATGTACACCTTGCCACGGTGTTCCTTAACCATGAAGGCCACCGGAATCTCCGCCGGATGGGATTCCACACTCACCAGGCCACGGATCGTTGGACTATTTAAGACCGGTGCCAGCTGGTGAATCTGGCGGTTTAGTCGAGTCACCCCGGCAAGTAATTCCGGATCGGCAAGGAGGCTTGCTTCGATAAACGTGGGTTTAAACTGATGGACGAAATAGATGATCCCTCGACTTCCATGGATGATGGACATCCACACTTCGGCCCGGATCTGGTCGATGGTGGGCTTCACATTCACATTACTAATTCGACTACATTCGATGCAGTTCCAAACGATCTTTTGGTAGTTGCTCCAATGGCGAAGTCGGGCAACTCCGTAGGGAACATACCACAGCTGGCCTTTAACTTCCGGATGCTCGTGGACCACGGGGTAGATGTCGAAGGAGATGATGTCCGCCCCTTGGACGTACAAGGGATAGTCTTCGGGATGATTTGTGCGTACCCCGCGGCCATGCCAGCGATCCCATGCTACACCTTGGCCCAGGTTTAAGAAAACCGGTCGGGTAGGATCGATTTCCCGGATCCGTTGGTAATCCTCGATGATCTTTTCCGGGGGAATTGGGGGGCCCCAGCCAGGCTGCCCATCACGTCGCGGCTGAGCGTTGTCCGGTTCATCCCCATGCATCCAACCGACGATGATGGGATCGTTGAGATGTTTTCGGGCCACATCGTTGAGGCTGCAAATCACCGGCATTCCTGCCTCGCGGAGCATCTGAAGCTGCTCTTCGGTGGGCCCACGCCACAGTCCAATGTACAAATTGATACCTGCCTCCTTGTACGCCCGAGCGTTTTTCGGATGCTGGAGCCAGACGGCGATGGGAAAGTAGTCGGGAGAATGGCTCGGGCCGTTAGGCCATCGGGCATAAGGAGTGGGATCTTCGGGGGGAAGATCTGCCGGCGGCTGAGGAAATTCGGGCACGTGCACCTGGCTGCCCGGCTTTTGCACCGCGGCAGATAGAACCATACTTTCACCCCCAACGGGAACACGGAAACCCTGGGCTCGAACCTCCTTCGCTGATGTCCAGACCGCAAGGGTTACCAAGATCACCAAAGCCCAGAAGCCTCGACGATCCTCAAACCGGAACTGACTCCCCATCGTCTGCATGGTTCGCTCCCTATGCCTTGTAACTTCGCTCAGATATCCGAGTAACGACACAGCATGCGGCTTTCCCACGAGAAAGGTCATCTGCCGGAAAAACCCCATGCTGATAACCCTAGGCTAAATCTGGGCTGGCATCGGTCTGTAACCAGCCGGTAAATGCTTTCCCCTAAGCGACTTTTCAATTTAAAATCGGAACCAAGACAATTCCACAAATCTGCTGGAGAAGGCGGCAGAGGTT
>Ga0071330_1062202_pt1 | contig 41215 bp, 42 predicted proteins | sample GBScel77sediment_FD_63802 | JGI IMG/M metagenome (GOLD analysis project Ga0071330, IMG submission 63802) | Hot spring sediment microbial communities from Great Boiling Spring, Nevada - Cellulolytic enrichment Sediment 77C v2 (version 2) | ecosystem: Environmental > Aquatic > Thermal springs >...
GTCCGAGCGAGATCGAGTTGAAGAAACTTGCCAGTACACCGTAACTGGGCTGGAGCATCAAACGCCACGTCAAACCCGAAAGCACAGGTAAAACGAAAACTGGGAGCATCAGGAGTGAGCGTAGGACACTTGAGAATGGGAAATCCCTGTTGAACAAAATCGCTACGAAGAGACCTATGATGAGCTCTATCGGTATCGCTATGGTTATGACACCGAGTTGCAACCTCAAAGAGTGCCAAAAGTTCCTGTCCGATATCATCTCCCTGTAGTGTTTCAGTCCAATGAAGTTCGTCTTTCCAAGGTACAGAAATTCTCTGTCCATGAACGAGATCAAAAGTGCGTACAAAACAGGATAAGCTAAGATCGCACCAACGACTATCAGAGCGGGCAGAACAAAGACGAAAAAGGGGGCGAGGAACCGCCCCCTCTTTTTTGGATCAATAACCGTACTTCTTGAGGACTGCATTGATCTCCTCCACCATCCTGTCGACGGCAACTTCGGGTGAAACTCTTCCAGATACCGCGTCGAGCCAGTTGTTCCTTATGACCTGTGAAACTTCTGGATATCTTTCGAACCTTGGTCTTTCAACTGCGTACTGCATGGATTGGTATATCGCCAAGAACCAGGGTTTTGTTTTGTTGTAGGCTGGGTCTTTCAACAGGGACTCTCTTGTAGGTGTCAGACCCACAGGTATCAGCTTTCTACCCGTCTCTACCGACAACCACCAGTTGGCAAATTCAGCGGCCCCGGCTTTCTCTCTGGCAGCTTTTGGTATCGCAACGATCCAGCATCCTCTTATCGCGGCTGTCTTCACCGGACCGGCCGGTGGTTCTGTGTAGATGACTTTCCCCGCAACGAGTGACTTATCGGGATTCTCTATGTCTGGAACTTGAGCTGGCCAGATGAACATCGAGAAAACTTCGCCTTTTGAGAAGGCAGCGATTCTTTCGGAGTGACCATAATCCAGCGCACCGGGTGGCGCGTACTTCAAGAGTTCCTTGTAGAAGTTGATCGCTTCGATGGCCTTCTGTTTGTCCAAAACCACGTTGTAGCCTTTGTCTGTGACTTGAAGGACCTTGGTACCGAAGCTTTCAAACATCCAGATCGCTTCGCATGTGGCTCCTTCCCACGGTTTTGTGAACGGGGCCCAGCCATAGATGCCTTTCTTCGACAGGAACTTTGCCATATCCAGAAGTTCTTGCAGAGTCTTCGGAACTCTCATTTCATAGCCGTATTCTTTCTTGAACTCGTCTTTGTACTTCTCGATGATGTCCTTTCTTGTCATCCACACGTAAACGTTCGCGTTGACTGGCAGTCCCATCAGCTTGCCTCTCCAGCTTCCTGCATCCAAGGCTGAGCTGATGACATCTGCTATGCTCGGGCGCGGGTAGAAATTCGTGTCTGGCCATTCAGTCAGTGGTAGGAGGATCGGTGCGAGCAAAGGTATGTTCGGTTCGTCCACGGCGATGAGATCGTAGTCAGACCTTTCCGCAGTCACACTGATCAACGTCTTCTGCAAAAGTGTACCGCTCGGCACGAAGTCGATTTCCACTTTGAGACCGGTCTTTTTCTCAAATTCGGGTAACCCTTCCTTCAAAGACTGGGTGAGTATTTCATCCCACAGCAGAACACGCACGGTCGCAGCCATGAGCGTGAGCGTGAGCAACACTGCTAAACAGACCAACCACTTCCTCACAGACATCCCCCCTCCGTTTGGATTTTGAAAAGAACCGTTCACACATTTATTCTAAAAGTGGTATTACCACTTTTCAAGTGTGGTCTTTGATCTTTTTCATGCAATATCACCGAATGATCTCTTTTTGGAACGATCTTTACCGCAACTTTCAAGATATCTCCATTTTTCTTTCAATATCTCTTCATACCTGACGTTTACTACATTGTTTTTATAAGATAAACAAGCATGTTCACGAAATTCCGTTGTACAGGGAGCAAACCAACCGGCCCTTTCATGAAAGGTTTCATCACGCGGTCACAAAATGTGGAGGGTACACCCACACCGAGGGACTTGGAAAACACGCTGAGAATTTCCACTCAATCAACTATCGTGAAGATTGTCTGGAAAAGTACTCCTCTGCCAGTATGCCCATCACGATGACATCGTGGTACTCGCCTTTCAGATACCTCGCCTTTCTCAGTACTCCTTCCCTCACGAAGCCACACTTTTCGTAGACACGTATCGCGCGATGGTTGTATTCGTACACGCGAAGCTGTACCCTGTTCATGTTCAGATACTCAAAAGCGTATTTCAAGGTGAGCTGTGTCGCTTCCGTCCCAAGGCCCAAGTTCCAGTAGTTTCTATCCGTTATGGCGATGCCAAACTCGGCACACCTGTTCACCCAATCTATAGAGTGCAAACCCGTCGTTCCAACCAGTTGGTTCGTTTCCACTGGAACGATGGCAAAGACGATGTCTCTCTGGCTCGCGTACAGATTCTTCACCCATTCTTCCTCCCTGATCCTGTTCAGTGGAAACACGCTCAACAGATACTGCCTCACTTCCTCGTCGTTGATGTTCAACAACCTGTCGATGTCGGAAATGTCGATCGGTCTGAGAATGGTTCTTTCACCTCGAAGTATCATGCCATTCCTCCTCAATCTCGGTAGGTTTTATAGGTATTCTAACCTAATTCTTGAAAACTTCAAACACATCTGGTAATATTGTCTCGGCTGAACGGGAAAGGGGTATGCGACATGGCGAAAAGGTGCGAAATCTGCGGAAAAGCTCCCGTGGCTGGTAAGAACGTGAGCCACTCGAACAGGCACACACCGAGGATGTTCAGACCGAACATCCAGAGGGTGAAAGTTGTACTCGAGGATGGAACGATCAAGACCATGAAGGTGTGTGCCAAATGTCTGAAGGCAGGAAAAGTCAAGAAAGCAGCAGCAGTTTGATCGCGCGGAGGACCCGCGCGATCTTATTTTTTGCTAAAATGTACTTGTGAGACTTGAAAAAGGACGGTGAGCGTTGTGGAGCTGAAAAGTTTCATCAGGGATATTCCCGATTTTCCCGCAAAGGGTATCATCTTCAGAGACGTCACCCCTCTGCTTAAGAACCCTGCGGCTTTCCAGAAAGCGATCGACGAGATGACGAAGATCTTGCAGGATATGAAGTTCGATCTCATCGTTTCTCCCGAAGCGCGTGGCTTCATCTTTGGTGCGGCTCTTGCGTACAAGCTTGGCAAAGGTCTTGTTCCCGTAAGAAAGCCTGGAAAGCTGCCTTATAAAACCGTTTCCATCGAGTACAACCTGGAGTACGGGACTGCTCAGCTTCACATGCATTCGGACGCTCTTCAGCAAGGTCAGCGTGTGATCATTGTGGACGACGTCTTGGCAACTGGTGGTACGGCCGCGGCTATAGCCAGCTTGGTGAAGAACGTGGGTGGTGAAGTGGCGGGAATGTGTTTTCTCATAGAACTGAGTTACCTCAGCCCGCGTGAGAAACTGAAAGATTACGATGTTCGTTCCGTTCTGGTCTATTGAGGAGTGATCATCATGCTCAGATTCGATTTCAGTTTCATGTTCGAGCCGAACGTGAAGGGTGGAATAACTGAGGAAGAGTTTTCGCAGATTCAACCGACGATGACTCGGTTCGTCGAAGAGATCTCGAGAGAAAAACCAGCTTTCGTGAAGGTGCTGTTCGACAGGAACCTGATGGACGCCGTCGAGGATCTGAGGGAATGGATTTTGAACTTCGACAACTTCGTCGTGATAGGCATAGGTGGTTCGAGCCTCGGAGCGGCTGCGCTTGCGAATGCGCTGAAACCTTTCGATTGGAACTATCTTTCAAAGTCTGAGCGCGGAGGTTATTTGAGAATCTTCTTTCTTGAGAACGTCGATCCGGATTACACGGCGAGCGTGCTCGACCGAATAGATCCGCGCTACACGATCTTCAACGTGGTTTCCAAGTCTGGTTCGACCGCCGAGTGTCTGGCGCATTATCAGATAATCAGGGGCCTTTTGGAAGTCAGAGGATTGAACCTCTCAGAACACATCGTTTTCACAACCGATCCGAAGAAAGGCTTGCTCAGGAGGATTGCGGAAAGAGAAAAGATCGTTGCGCTCGATATCCCACCGGAGCTCGGTGGCAGGTTCAGCGTTCTCTCCCCGGTGGGATTGCTGCCCGCCATGGCCATAGGCGTTGACATCAAGGCGCTCATCGACGGTGCGAAGGATGCATACGCAAAATGTGTTGCGCTGGACGTGTGGAAGAACCCCGCGGCGATGATGGCCGCCTGTCATTATCTGCACAAGCTCAAAGGAAGGCGCATCAGTGTCATGATGCCTTATTCCAACCGTTTGTACACGCTCGCAGACTGGTTCAGACAGCTGTGGGCAGAGAGTTTGGGAAAGAAGTATTCGCTGAACGGAGAAGAGGTTTACGAAGGACTGACACCGATAAAGGCACTTGGTGTGGTGGATCAACATTCACAGGTTCAGCTTTACAATGAAGGACCAGACGACAAAACCGTAACGTTCGTGGAGGTCGAAAACTTCGACAGGGACATTCTGATACCCTCGATACACGACGATGAGGAGATCTCTTATCTTGGGGGTAAGAGGCTATCGAACCTGCTCAGGAACGAGCTGTTTGGAACGGAAAGATCCCTTGCTTTCAACAACCGTCCGAGCATGAGGGTGATCTTCCCGTCGATCGACGCGTACGAGCTTGGCCAGTTCTTCATGTACTACGAGTTCACCACCGCTTTGATGGGAAAGCTTTTGAACATCAACCCGTACGATCAACCTGGTGTCGAACTCGGCAAACAGATCACCTACTCTTTGATGGAACGAAAAGGTTTTGAGAAGATGGCGTTTCCAGAACCATCGAAAAGGGTTGTGATCGAATGACGCAGAAGATCCTTGAGATATTCAAACCCAAGTGCCTGTATCGTGTAGATGAAGGTCCACTGGGTGAGAACGTCTACGTCGTGGTTGTGAATGAAGGGACCGATGTAGAAAAGAAGTTCATCGAGTTCTACAACCAAGTTGGGACAGAACCGGCTTTGATCGTGGTCACAGAAGAGGAGTTCGCCCAGATTGAGCCGCTGCTCGGTAAGGGGGAAAAGCTCTTCTGAGGTTTGTCGTCGGCTTAACGGGAAAGATGGGTTGTGGAAAGAGCACCGTGGCGGAAATTTTCAAAGAACTCGGAGCCCAGGTCATAGATGTTGACAAAATTGGACACGAGGCGCTGAAAGAAGAGGCTGTGAAAGACCGCTTGAGACGGCTGTTCGGTCCAAAGATATTCTGTCAAGGTGAGATCGACAGGAAGAAACTCGCAAACGTGGTCTTTGAAGACGCAGAAAAGTTGAGAATCCTCGAGAGTGTCGTCCATCCAGTCATCAAAGATAAAGTGCTCAAACTGATCGAAGCTTGTTCGGACGTTGTGGTGCTGGACGCGGCACTGCTGAGGAGGATCGGACTGGCAGAGCTGTGTAACGTGATCATCACCGTTAAATGTGACGAAGCAAAGATCGTCGAAAGGCTTAAGAAAAAGGGTTTGAGTCAGCAAGAGATTCAAAGGCGGCTCGCGGCACAGAAGGATATCGTCGAGGAAGGTATCGTGATCGAGAACAACTCTGATCTGGCGTCTCTTAGAAATGAAGTGGTCAATCTTTATAAACGATTACTTGAGGGAGGTGTTGGTGGATGAGAAGGTTTCTCGTGGTGTTGTTGACGGTGCTCCTCGTCACCCTGATGATGGCAAAGGTCAAAGTCACGTTCTGGCACGCGATGGGTGGTGGCCACGGTAAGACGTTGCAGGAAATCGTCAACTTCTTCAACCAGCAACATCCCGACATCGAAGTCGAGGCGGTCTACATCGGAAACTATGCGGCGTTGCAACAAAAGCTCCTTGCCGCTGCTCAGGCGGGAGGACTTCCAACGATATCGCAAGCGTACTCCAACTGGACGGCGAAGCTCATTTACTCTGGAATCGTCGAAGTTCTTAACAGCTACGTCAACGATCCGCAGATAGGTCTTTCCAAAGCCGAGTGGGAAGACATCTGGGAAGTGATGAGGTTGAACTGCACTTGGGACGATAAGATCTACGCGGTACCTTTCAACAAGAGCATCTACGTTCTTTACGTGAACACCGATGCGCTCGCGCTCGCCGGTCTCAAGATACCCGAAACCATCGGTGAGCTCAAGAGGGCCGCGATACTGTTGACCGAAGACTTTGACAACGACGGTACGATCGATCAGTACGGCTTTGGCTTCAGATCCACGGTGGACCATTTCCAGGTTTTCCTCGCGCTCAACGGTGGCTCGATACTTCAGAAAGGTCCCGACGGCAAGTGGAAGGTAACGATCAACAGTCCTGAGTCGAGGGAAGTGCTTCAGTTCCTACTCGATCTGAAGGACAAATACGCGCTCGTTCAGGGTGGCTATCTCGATGGACCGTTCGGTGAAGGAAAGATTGCGATGTTCATAGAGACGGTTGCGAGCAAACCTTACGTAGATGCCGCTTCGAAGGGTAAACACGGTTGGACCTGGGCACCGGTACCAGTCTGGAAAACAAGAAACGTTCAATTCGCAGGAACCGACGTCATCATGTTCAGCACAGCGAAACCTGAAGAGAAGAAGGCAGCCTGGGAGTTCATGAAGTTCTTGATCTCTCCAGAGATCACCGCCTATTGGGCCGTCAAGACGGGTTATCTGCCCGTGAGAAAGAGTGCGACCGAAACTGCGATATGGAAAAAGCTCGTTGCGGAAGATCCAGCCGCCGAGGTTCCGTTGATCCAACTTCCGTACGGTGTGTTCGATCCACAGATCGGTGTTTGGGCAGAGATAAGGTCCATCGTTGGCACGATGGTGAGCGATGTTCTGTACGGTAAAAAGACCATAGAAGAAGGTCTGGCGTGGGCGGAGGCGGAGATCAAAAGAGCACTCGAAAAAGAAGGCCTATGAAGATGAGCGGGGCTGAGGCCCCGCTTCGATTCTGGAGGGATGGACGTGAGAGGAGATCCATTCGGCAGACACAGGGTGATCGAACCGAAAGGCAAGTTGCCGCAGCCTGCCTGGAAGCTGGACAACGATACGAGCAAGTTGTACGACAACGAGATCTTGATCGACGTGATCAGACTCAATATCGACGCAGCTTCTTTCGCTCAGATCAAGCATGAAGTTGGTGCGGATGAACAAAAGGTCGCAGAAAAGATAATGCAGATCGTCGAGCAGAGAGGCAAGATGCACAATCCTATCACAGGCTCTGGGGGCATGCTCATAGGCAGGGTGAAGGCTATAGGGAAAGATCTGAACGTCGATGTGAAAGTTGGAGACAAGATCGCAACGCTCGTTTCGTTGAGTCTGACGCCTTTGAATTTAAAGAAGATAAAGAAGGTGTATCTGGACAGGGATCAGGTGGACGTCGAAGCTGAAGCGATACTCTTCGAAACAGGTGTGTTCGCTCGCCTGCCGGAAGATATGCCGGAGTCCGTGGCGCTCGCCGTACTCGACGTGGCTGGAGCTCCGATTCAAACTGCAAGGCTCGTTTCACCTTCCGACTTGGTGCTCGTCATCGGTGCAGGTGGCAAATCTGGTGTGCTGTGCAGTTACGTGGCGAAGAAGTACTCAGGTCCAACGGGCAGGGTCGTGGCGCTCGTTCATTCCGAAAGATCGATAGAACAGCTCAAGAAGCTCGGTTTCGTTGACGATATCTTCGTTTCCGACGCACAGGACGCCGTGTCATCGTACGAAAAGTTTATTGAAGTCACCAATGGAAGGCTCGCGGACGTGGTGATCAACGTCGTGAACGTTCCAGACACCGAAATGACCTCGATACTCTGCGCGAGAGAAAGGGGAAAGATCTATTTCTTCTCCATGGCGACGAGCTTCACCAAGGCAGCGCTTGGTGCCGAAGGTATAGGCAAAGACGTGGACATGATCATAGGCAACGGTTATGCGAAACATCACGCCGAGTTCGCACTCCAGATCGTCAGGGAGAACGAAAAGCTTTATCAACACTTCCTGGAGAGGTATGGTGAAAAATGACGCTCTTGGACAACTTCACAGTTCAGTACACCGATCTACACGCACCGCAAGAAACGATCAAGCAGCTTTTCTCCCTCCATGGACCTTCCTTCAACAGTCCACAGTTTGGGACCTTCAACGTGTGTCTCTATGTCTATCAAGACAAGATACCGAGGATTCTGGTCTCTTTGGTGATGTTCGACGATGAGAGCTTGACCGATTTTCTCAGCGAAGGCATAGAATTTGGGAGAATAAAGAAGATGGATGAGTTCAAGCTACTCGAAGCTGAGAACCAACTGGCGATAATTGATGTCACGTTGCTCAGCGAAGAACTCGTCATTTTCCAGAACGGACCACGCGATCTGATATGCCTGGCATCGTACGAGAAGATAAAGACGCTGAATAGAGAACAATTGGCGAAGATGCTCGTCGAGGAGTACTTCAGAAGGTTCTACAACCATGAATCGGAATACAGGGTGCAGGTTCAGGACAACTCAGTGATCGAAGGTTGATCAATCTCGAAAGCCCCTGATTCTCAGGGGCTTTTTTCTATTCTGCATTTTCTTGCCACGTGGTGGGAGTTCTTCACTGGAATCACGCTCGCTGAATGTACTATAATTTCCTTGAGGTGATGCAGAGTGGAAAACTTCGTTTTTCACAATCCTACCAAGTTGATATTCGGTAAAGGAACCATTCCAAAGATAGGCGAGGAGATCAAATCTTTCGGGATCAAAAAGGTTTTGATGCTCTACGGCGGTGGTTCGATAAAGAAGAACGGTGTCTACGATCAGGTCGTGGAATCTTTGAAAAGAAACGGCATCGAGTGGGTTGAGGTTTCTGGCGTCAAACCCAATCCAGTGCTCTCGAAGGTCCACGAGGCTATAGAAGTTTGCAGAAAAGAGAACGTGGAGGCTGTTCTGGGCGTCGGTGGTGGAAGTGTTATCGATTCAGCTAAAGCGATCGCAGCCGGTGTTCTCTACGAAGGAGACATTTGGGACGCATTCGCCGGAAAGTATAAGATCAGCAATGCCTTGCCAGTGTTCGCAATTTTGACCATATCTGCCACTGGAACTGAGATGAACGGGAACGCCGTGGTCACCAACGAAAAGACCCAGGAAAAGTGGGCGATCAGTGCAAAGTGTCTTTATCCACGAGTTTCTATAATCGATCCCACCGCACAGTTTTCTCTACCGAAGGAGCAGACCGTCTATGGTGCGGTCGACGCAATAGCACACACGCTCGAGTACTACTTCGACGGTTCAGACTCGGACATACAGAACCAGATCAGCGAGTCCATTATCAGATCGATAATGAAGTCCACAGAAGTTTTGATAGACAATCCACAAGACTACGAGGCGAGGGCGAACTTCGCCTGGTGTGCGACGATAGCCCTGAACGGTCTGACCGCCGCAGGTAGGAAAGGTGGGGATTGGTCCTGTCACAAGATAGAGCATTCTCTCAGCGCGCTCTACGACATTGCTCACGGTGCAGGACTTGCGATCGTTTTCCCCGCGTGGATGAGATACGTCTATAAACAAAAACCACAGCAGTTCGAGAGGTTCGCGAAGCACGTTTTCTCGATCGATGCCGTGGGAGAAGAAGCGATCTTGAAAGGTATAGACGCTTTCAAAGCTTGGCTCAGGAAGGTCGGTGCTCCCGTTTCGTTGAGAGACGTTGGTATACCAGCACAGGACATCGACAGGATCGTCGAGAACGTCATGAAACAGGGTCCATCCTTCGGTGTTCTGAAGAAGCTCGGTAAGGAAGATGTGAAACAGATCCTGCTCATAGCTTCCCAATGAGACATTAAAATGATAAAATCAAAGTGTGGAGGCGTGTCCGAACTGGCTAAGGAGCCGGTCTCGAAAACCGGTGGGCCGCGAGGCCCTTGTGGGTTCGAGTCCCACCGCCTCCGCCAGAAGAAGGTGATCAAATGAAGCTTATCGAGTCGGTCTCGAACATGAAACAGATAGCAGAATCCGAGCGCGAGGCAGAAAGGCTGATTGGCTTCGTGCCGACGATGGGTTATCTTCACGAAGGACATCTGTCGCTGGTGAGACGCTGTCGAGAGGAAAACGACATTGTGGTTGTGAGCATATTCGTCAACCCAACACAGTTCGGTCCAAACGAGGATTATACGAGTTATCCGAGGGACTTGAAAAGAGACCTGTCGATGCTGGAGTTGGAGAACGTCGATTACGTCTTCGTGCCGACTGTGGAGGAGATGTACCCGGCGAATTACTCGACCTACGTGGTGGAAGAGAGTTTGTCGAAATACCTTTGTGGCAAGTCTCGCCCGACACACTTCAGAGGCGTGTGCACGATCGTCACGAAGCTGTTCAACATAGTCAAGCCCCATCGTGCTTACTTCGGCCAAAAGGACGCCCAGCAGTTCAGAATCATACGTAGGATGGTCAGAGACCTGAACATGGATGTTGAACTCATCGAGTGCCCGATCGTGAGAGAGCCGGATGGACTTGCAATGAGTTCGCGCAACGTGTATCTCGTCGGTGAAGAGAGAAAACAGGCCCTGGCTCTGTATCAATCACTGAAGATCGCAGAACAGCTCTATCGATCTGGGGAGAGAGACGCTTCGAGGATCAAGGAGAAGATGCTCGAACATTTCGCTAAGTTCGACCTTGTGAAGGTCGACTACGTCGAGATCGTGGATGAAGAAACTTTGCAACCCGTCGAACGTCTGGAAGGCAAGGTTCTAATCGCCGTGGCAGCCTGGGTCGGAAAGGCTCGACTGATAGACAACACGATACTCGGATGATACTCGACGTATTCGCCGTCTCGTTGTTGCTCTCGCTTGTTTTCAAAAGAAGGATTTATCATCTTCACGAAACGAACATCAAGCTGGTCTATCTCTTTCCTTTACCTTTTGTTCTGCAATTTTTGCCCATTCAGAACAGGATCTTGATGATGGTCGTTTCCTATTCACTGTTGTTTTTGCTGCTTTCGATCAATCATCACCTTGAAGGTTTCAAACTCATCATCCTCGGCTCGGCTTTGAACTTCCTCGTCATTCTGCTCGGTGGCGGTCGGATGCCCGTCTACGGCCCATTGGCGAACAGAATGGGATTGATGCCCAGCATCAAACATATACTGCTGGAAAAGTTCACGCCGATCCTTTTGATCGGCGACATCATACCTGCCTACACGCCGTGGGGTAGAAAGTTCCTGATAAGCATCGGAGACGTGCTCGTCTACGCAGGCCTTCTGATCTTCATGCTGAGCAAGCCTGATCGTTCATCTTTCAAACGTACCCTCTGACCTGAGCTCCATCTTGAACCTGTATCTGTCCCCACGATAGATGGATCGAACGAACTCGACACACCTTCCATTCGTGGTGTAAGTGTATCGCTTTCTCAACAGCGCGCACGTACCGGTCTGTATGCCAAGGTGCTTTGCATCCGAAGAAGAAACGTGTGTCAGTTCGAGTTCTTCCACAGCTCTCAGAAGGGGTATCTTCAACTCGTTTCTCAAGAACTCGTATAGCGATTCTTTTGACATATCCTTCTTCAAAATGTTGAGAATCCTGATATCCACCGCAGGGTTGAGATAGGCGCACTCTATCGCCACAGGTTCATCGTTTAAGAAGCGCACACGCCTCAAAAGTAGCACCATGGCCCCGCTTTCCAGATTGAACACCTGACACAGTTCTTCGGGTATCTCGACGAGCTTGTTGTCCAGAACGAGCGATCTGACGCTCAAGCCTTCCTCCTTTGCCTTATCGGTGAAACCTTTGAGCACGTTCATGGATTCTTCCTCTTTCTTGCCCACTATGAAGGTGCCCTTTCCCTTGTGGCGTGTGATCAGTCCTTCGGATTTCAGTTCGTCGAGTGCGCGCCGGATCGTCAATCTGCTCACGTTGAACGTCTTGACCAGTTCGATCTCCGGCGGTATCCGATCTCCGGGTCTGTACTCGCCCTCAGAGATCCTGCGTTTCAATTCCTTGTACACCTTGTAGTACAGAGGAACAGGATACTCTTCCACTTTTATCCCCCCAGCATAGCGATCGCATTTCTCAGATTTGGTTCCACGTTGAGAATCTTCTGACATTCTTCAAGGCTCTTTTTCGTAATAACATGAAGCACTGCGAGCTTGACGTTGTAATTGGCCTTCTCAAGAACGATTTTAGCAGTTTCCTCGTCCACGTTGGCAAGTTGAGTCACAATATTGACGGCCCTCGATCTCAATTTCTCGTTGAGTACGAGCACATCCACCATCAGATTGTCGTAGACTTTCCCAAGTTTGATCATCACCGTCGTGCTGAGCATGTTCAGAACCATCTTTTGCGCAGTTCCAGCCTTCATGCGCGTGCTACCTGCGATCACTTCAGGACCTGTGACAACACAAACCACAACGTCCGCTAAGTGCGCCAGTGAAGGTTTGTCCACGTTGCAGATCAGAGCCGTTTTGCATCCGACCTGCCTCGCGTAGGCTAACGCTCCACCCACGTACGGGGTGCTCCCGCTCGCCGCTATACCTATGACGAGGTCCTTCGAACACAGATTGTGGTTCAAAAGATCTTTCTTTGCCTCTTCCGCAAGGTCCTCCACACCCTCAACGGACCTGTACAGCGCTTCGAGCCCACCTGCGATGATGGGAACGAATATTCCTTCGGGAAGTCCATAGGTCGGCACGAGCTCCACGGCATCGATGAAAGCGATACGTCCACTCGTTCCGGCGCCTACGTAGAAGACTCTGCCGTCAGATTTCAGAGTTTCGAGACACATTTGGCTGAGCTTTTCTATCTGTGGCAGCGCCTCGCGGACGGCCAGAGCGACCAACGCATCCTCCTCGTTTATTATCCTCAGTATCTCACCGATACTCTTTCTGTCGATGCCTTGAGATTTTGGATTCCTCATCTCGGTGATCGGTCTGTTCTCGTTCATTTGAACACCTCCACTGGAAGTTTGCCGACGGGTTTTACTTCACCGAGCAACACTCTCAAGAGAGCTCTCTGCGAGACCATTTCGTAACCATAAGTGCAGATGCTCGAAGATTCTATCAGATTGCAGTCGTACGGATTTCGAAGAGCGACCAATAGAACCTTGTTGAAGTTCTTGCGCACCTGAAAGAGCAGCTGCTTTTGCCAGTTTGAAAGGTGCGCGTTCTCGGTGAAAACGACGCATCTGTAACCTTCTTCTATTTTCGTGTTCTCGTCCAGTATGGAGAGTTTGCAACTGAACCTGGTAGCGATCTGTTTCGCCACCCACGGAACTCCAACGTCTGATTCTTGAACCTGCACGAGCCTGCTCAACTTGACCGTGAGCACGAAGTCATCTTTGTCCAACTTGAGCGGCAACATGCCGTCTCTGTCACTCACGAGCGTTATGGAGTTTTCCGCAACCTCCTGCATGATCCTTTGGTGTTTTGGATCCAAGTGTATTTCATCCGGCAAATCCTTTATCGCGAACTTTTCTTTGAAACGCTGAATTCTTCGAACGGATTCTTCGAGTCTTTTTTGTAAAAACGCATCCTGTTCGACCTTTTTCAAGAGCGCTCTCTTCGCAGACATCTGAGCATCAGGTTCGTGACAGACCGTCACAACGTCCATCCCAGCCGCGAAGGACTTCACGACGGCTTCTTCCACCGTCATGTTCTTCACGATTCCCCCCATCAAAAGATCGTCCGCCACAGCAATCCCATCGTACTTCAATCTTTCCCTCAAGATCTTCGTCACGATCTCGTGCGAAACTGAAGCCGGCTCTTTCGTGGATTGAATCTTGGGAAGATACACGTGAGACGGCATGATGCTGTCTATGCCTTTTTCTATCAATTTTTTGAAAGGTACAAACTCCCAAGCTTCCAGCTCTTCGATGTCCTTTTCAAGCGTCGGCATTTCCAGATGTGCATCCAGAGACACGCTACCTTTTCCGGGAAAATGCTTCGCACAGGCCGCGACGTTCTCTTCCTTCAAACCTTCGTAGAAGCGTGTCGCGAACTGTGCAACTACTTCGGCCCTGTCCGAAAAGCTCCGCACGCCTATGCCAGGATTGTTCGGATTGTCGTTGATGTCCACCACGGGCGCGAGGTTCCAGCTCACTCCAACTGTTCTCATCTCTTGAGCGAGCACCTTTGCGACACGGTACGCGTTCTCGACATCGCCTGTAGCAGCTATGGCCATCGCACCGGGAGAGACCGCGAAACCTTCTCTGAAACGTGTCACGATGCCTCCCTCTTGATCGACGGCGAAGATGACGTCTTTGCCGAGAATCGATCTGACTTGTTTCACCAGACTCAGAACTTGACCAGGTGTTTCCACGTTTCGCGCGAAGAGTATCACAAAGCCTGGTTTGACGAATCTCAGAACCTTCAACGTCTCTTCATCGACTTCTTTCCCCTTGATCCCTATCAAGAACAGCTGGCCCACCAAACTGTCAAGGTCCATCGAGACCACCTCTTTTCGATTATACACCCACTGAACCTGTTGTGCTTACATAGTTCTCTTAAATGGTATAAAATAAAGACAAGGAAGGAGGAAGGCTTGTGAATTTTCTTGTTCTCGTCAAGCAGGTTCCAGACACCGAGAAGGTGAAGATAGATCCGACCACTGGCACCATGGTACGCGAAGGGTTGGATGTGACGATGAACCCCCTCGATGCGCACGCCTTGGAACTCGCGGTGTCTCTGAAGGAGAAATTCAATGGAAGTGTGACGGTGCTTAGCATGGGACCATTGAACACAATAGACGTTTTGAAGGATGCGATAGCGCTCGGTGCCGATCGAGCGATACTGTTGAGTGATTCAGCTCTGGCAGGTTCGGACACCTGGGCCACAAGTTTCGCGCTCGCAAAGACTATAGAGAAGCTGAACATAAAGTTTGACCTGCTCGTTTGTGGTGAGAAATCGACCGACGGTGAGACTGGTCAAGTCGGTATCGAACTTGCGACACTTTTGAACCTGCCTGTGGTGACCTACGTGTCGGAGCTGATCGAGCTCGGTTCGAACTTCGTCCTCGTCAAAAGATCGGTCGAGGACGCACACGAAATTTGGAAAGCACCGTTGCCAGTTTGTCTCTGCGTGCTCAAAAGTGTTGCTGAGCCCAGGTTGCCCACTCTGAGTGGAAAAAAGAAGGCGATGGATGCGAAGATAGAAATCTACGACACCAGGCTCGTGGGGATACATCCTGAAGAAGTGGGATTGAAAGGATCTCCCACACGCGTTGTGAAGGTTTTCAACACGAAGATCGCAAGAAACTGTAGAATCTACGCTGACAAGGACGTCCTCGAGGGAATCGACCGTGTCGTCGGATTGATCAAGGCCGTACGGGAAGGTGAAGCGAAATGATCCTCGTCTTGAACAACAAGGTGGATCGTAGTAGCTTCGAATTGCTCTCGAAAGCGAGGAGACTTGCGGACAAGGCTTCGATGAAACTCGCCTTTCTCTTGATGTCCGACTCCAAGGAGGGAGTTCAACAGCTCGCGCGTTTCGGACCCGACATGGTCATCTCAGTCGTGCACGAGAAGTTCAACAGGTTCTCGTTGGATCCGTTTCTCTTCGCTGCGAAAAGGATCCTCGCAAAGTATTCTCCTTCCATAGTGCTCGCGCCCGCTACGACTTTTGGCAGGTCCCTTATGCCCGCACTCGCTGCGAGCTTTCGAACAGGTCTCACCGCTGACTGCACCGAGTTGGACGTGGATGAGAACGGCAATCTTCTTCAAACCAGGCCCGCGATAGGTGGAAACGTCATGGCAACGATCGTCACACCCACACATCGACCTCAGATGGCGACGGTGAGACCGGGTGTGTTCGAAACTGTTGAATGTGAGAAAGACAACGTGAAATTCATAGAAGAGAGGATCGAAAACCTGTCTGACAGGTGCCAGCTCATCTCTATCGAACCAAAGCAAGCAGGTGCGAGGCTCGAAGAGGCGAAGATCGTCGTGTCCGTGGGTAAGGGACTGAGAAAGAAAGAGAATGTGGAAGTTGCTTTCAAACTCGCAAGCTTGGTGAAAGGTGCTGTGGGTGCATCGCGCGCCGTGGTGGACGTCAGATGGCTTTCACACGATCATCAAGTTGGTCTGAGTGGCAAGACTGTCAAACCGAAAATCTACATCGCTGCCGGCATATCCGGTGCTGTGCAACATCTTGCCGGCATGCAGACGTCAGAGATCATCGTCGCAATAAACAAAGACAGATACGCACCTATCTTCAAGGTCGCGGACATCGGCATCGTCGCCGACGCGTACTGGGTACTCAACGAGCTGGTGAACAGACTGGAGCGTGAGAACGATGAAAATCGTGGATGAACTGATACAGCTTTTGGGAGTTGAAAACGTCAAGTTCGATCCAGAAGAGCTCGAGAAGTACTCGCACGATGAAACGAGCGGTGTGGAAGGACAAATTCCCCTCGCAGTCGTCTTCCCCACCAGCACAGAACAAGTTTCAGCGATTCTCAGGTGGGCGAACCAAAAAAGAGTGCCCGTCGTGCCACGCGGTGCGGGCACGGGCCTTTCAGCTGGCGCGGTACCGACGAAGGATTCGATCGTCGTTTCTCTTGAGAGGATGAACAGGATCGTTGAGTTCGACGAAGAGAACATGACGATCACGGTTGAACCAGGGGTCATAACTGGAGAAATACAGAAGATCGCCGAAGAACATGGATTGTTCTACGCGGGTGATCCGGCGAGCAGCGAGAGTTCCTCCATAGGTGGAAACGTTGCGGAGAACGCGGGTGGTGTCAAGGTCATAAAGTATGGACCAACGTCCTTTCACGTACTCGGCCTGGAAGTTGTTCTCCCCACGGGTGAGGTCGTCAGCTTCGGGGGAAAGACTCTGAAGAACGTCACAGGATACGATTTGATAAGACTCTTCGTAGGTAGCGAGGGTACGCTCGGTATCGTTACGAAGATCGTGCTCAGGCTCGTGCCGAAGCCAAAGTGTGCAGCCGTTCTGCTCGTTCCGTTCAGAAACATACAAGATGCTCTGCTGTGCGTTCCAAAGGTGCTCTCGCAATCGGGAGTACTTCCCGCCTCGATCGAGTTCATGGACAAGGCGTCCAGCGAGATGGCCTCCAGGTTCTTGAACGAGAACATACCGAATCCAGAGGCCGAATGTCATCTCATCTTCGAGCTGGAATCTACAAACAAGCAGAGTTTGACGAGAGAATACATCGAGCTCGGTGAAAAACTGATGCAGATGAAGGCTTTAGAGGTGTACATTGCCGACAACAGAACTCAGCGTATGAAGATCTGGCGGTTCAGAAAAGCGATAGCCGAGGGTATCATCGCCTTCAGACCCACTCACTGCATGGAAGATGTGGTCGTTCCTACTGCCAAGATGCCCAAATTGATTCTTTCAAGCTACGAGATCGCACGTCAGTGTAATCTGGAGGTTCTGAACTTCGGCCACGTTGGTGATGGAAACGTGCACGTGACGTTCTTGAAGCCTGATGGAATGAACGACGAGGTATGGAAAAGATCTTTGGAAAAAGCGCTTGAAGAACTCTACAAAACCACGGTGCAACTCGAAGGCAGTTTGACGGGAGAACACGGTGTGGGATTGAAACGAAAAAGGTATCTGAGCATGTTTCTTGGGGAAAAAGAGATAACACTCATGAGAAATCTCAAAAAGCTCTTCGATCCGAACAACATTCTAAACCCCGGAAAGATTCTTCCAGATTGAAAGAACAACGAGAAACAAGAAGATTTCTTGAGCAAGCCGGAGAATTAAGGAGTTTTGAGGTCACTTCTGATCAAAACCACTCAGAACTGTGAATAACGGCACTTGATCAGATGGAATATTTTTGATACGTTTGTGTTGGTATTAATAAGGTATACCAGGAGGATACCACATGCGAAAAGACCTGGGCGATGTGAAAGAAAAAATCTACCTTGACCTGCGCGAAAAGATTCTCAAGGAAGAGATCAAGCCCGGTGAATGGATAGTCGAAAGAAAGCTCACCGAACTGTACAAAGTGAGCAGGACCCCCATAAGGGAGGTTCTGCGCATGCTCATGGAAGACGGTCTCATAGAACTGAACGGCAAGAAGGGTTACACCGTCAGGAAACTCACGCTCGAAGACTTCGTGGAGATATACACAGCAAGGGAGGCTATCGAGGGTGCGGCAGCAAGCCTGGCCTGTAGAAACAGAGATCCCGAAATGCTTCAGAAGTTGCAGAAGTTGAAACAAGAACTTGAGGGGGTCGACATCGACAGCGATCCTGCAAAAGGTGTCGCACTCGGAAGACAGCTCCACGATCTTTTGATCGAATACAGCGGTAACAAGATACTCAAGAAGTTTTACGAAAAGCTTCGACTGATCACCGATATGACGAGGAACATAACCAAAAGGTCCGTCGAGATAGAGAAGAAATCGAGGGACGAACACGTGAAGATCATCGAAGCCATCCTCGACGGCAACGAAGCCGCTGCGGAGGAACTGATGAGAAAGCATCTGCGCCGAACGCTCACCTCGGTGATCGAAACTTACTATTCGTCGATCATGAAGCGCGCCCAAACGTGAGGAGGTCACTCTATGGAAGTGCTCATTCAGACGGTGACGGTGGGATTTTCACAAATTTTCCAGCCGGTGAACTTGCTCTTACTCTTCACAGGTGTCCTTTGGGGCATGATTTTCGGCTCAATTCCGGGACTCACAGCGACGATGGGTGTGGCACTGGCCATCCCGTTCACTTTCAACATGAAGCCCATCTCTGGACTCGTCCTTCTGACAGGGATCTACATAGGTGGAGTTTCCGGAGGATTCATCTCCGCGACGTTGCTCAACATGCCAGGAACTCCCTCTTCGATCACGACCTGTTTCGATGCTCATCCCATGAGCAAACAGGGAAGGTCTGGTCTTGCACTCAGTCTGGGACTCTTTTCTTCTTTCTTTGGTGGCATACTTGGTGTGATTTTCATGATTTCGCTCGCGTCTCTGATCGCTCGAGCAGCACTGAAATTTGGACCCTTCGAGTACTTCTCTTTAACAGTCATGGCCTTTGTTGCGGTGAGCAGCATGCTCGGCGGTAACATAGTGAAGAACCTCATAGGGATCGCCTTGGGCCTCATTCTGAGTTGCATCGGTGCTGATCCCATCACGAGTATTCCGAGATTGACGTTCAAATTCTCTGAACTCCAGGGTGGCATAGCTCTCTTACCGCTGCTGGTGGGTCTGTTCTGCGTGCCTGAGATCATCGCCATCATCGAGTCGGAGGTCGAACACATCGTACCGAAAGAATCCCGTGTGATGAAGCTTTCCGAAGTTTTTCAAGCTGCGAAGATTCTCTTCAAACAAATCGGAAACGCACTGAGATCCTTCGTGGTGGGATTCACCATAGGCGTTTTCCCCGGAATTGGAGGTGCGACGGCGAACATCATCTCTTATGGTCTCGCAAGATCCAGTTCGAAGCATCCTGAGAAGTTCGGTACGGGCATCCCCGATGGAATCATCGCGAGTGAGGTTTCGAACAACGCTTCCGTCGGTGGAGCAATGGTTCCGTTGCTCGCGCTGGGCATACCCGGCGATGCGGTCACCGCGATCCTGCTCGGAGGTTTCATCATCCATGGCATAAACCCGGGTCCTCTCATGTTCAAGTACAATCCAGACCTTGTCTTTGGAATCTATGCGGCGCAGCTTTGGGGTAACGTGGTGATGTTCCTGCTCGGAGTCTCTCTGATGAAGTTCTACATATACTCACTGAGCTTTCCGAAGCAGTACCTTCTGCCTTTGATCACGGTCTGTGCCGCCGTTGGAGCCTTCGGCTTGAACAATAGGATCTTCGACATCTGGGTTATGCTCGTCTTCGGAATCGTTGGTTATGTGCTGAGAAAACTTGACTTTCCATTGCTTCCCATAATCATCGCTTTCGTCCTTGGCCCGATAGCCGAATCCAACCTAAGGCAGGGCTTGACTGCGAGCGCTGGCAGTTTTTTGCCGATCTTCACGAGACCTCTGTCTCTCACACTGCTGATCTTGGCTGCATTCCTGTTCGTTCTGGGAAGAATACTCGTTAAGAAAGGTGAGTCTGCGCGATGTTGAGAAGGAGGTGTTTGTATGGGTAAGAGGTTTTTGGCGGTGCTTCTCCTGACACTCGTCGTGGCCGTCAGTTTTGCAGCGTATCCTACAGGTCCCATCAAGGTAGTGGTTCCCTACGCCGCAGGTGGTGCAAGTGACGTGCAGGTGAGGATCATCGGAAAGTACGTGAAGCAGTTGTTCGGCTGGGACTTCGCCGTGGTGAACATCACTGGCGGTGGTGGGAGCATCGGTGCGAGAGAAGTTCTGAGGGCCAAGCCTGATGGTTACACTGTACTGTGGTACCATCAGTCCATCTTCTCTAACTACCACGTGGGAACGGCCGAGTTCAACTATTACGATTTCACACCCGTGTGCATTGCAACGAGAGGAAACCGCGTCGTCATTGCAAGGCCTGATTCACCGTGGAAGGACTTGAAAGATGCGATCGAGGATGCAAAGAGAAACCCAGGCAAGATCAGACTCGGAGCCGAGATAGGTGCGACGAGCCATTTCCAGGTGATACCGATGCAGTTGGCTGCGAACAACGGCTTTATCATCACAGCGAGCGCTGGTGGTGACAAGGACAGGATCACGAAAATTCTGGGTGGCCACATGGATCTGAGCCCAATTGCGCTGTCTGCGGCGGTGCCATTCCTCAAGTCCGGTGAATTGAAAGCGCTCGCCGTTCTTTCGCCTGAGAGAGATCCCTTCTTGCCGGACGTACCGACGGCGAAAGAGCTCGGCTTGGAAGAGCTCGTCTTCACTCAGGACCAGATTTTCCTTATGCCCAAAGGAACGCCTCAAGAGATCGTCGAAACCTTTGCAAACGCGATCAAGCAAGTGCTCCAGTTCAAAGACTGTGTTGATGAGCTGGCGGAGAAGGCCTTCGCCATACCCTTCTACATGGATGGCGAAGAGATGTTGAACTTCTTGAAGTGGGAAAACGAGAGGTTCGATCAATTCGCAAGAGCTGCAGGTTTGAAGAAATGATGTTCGCTGGGGGGTCCTTCCCCCCAGTGTTTGAGGTGATCGACGTGCGATTTGGGAAGGACTTCTATTCGGGTTTGGTTTTGGCTGTTCTTGGTGGATGGATGATCTCTGAGAGTCAGAAGATAAGAAGATTGAGGTTCGATGTCTTGGACAACGCCTTTTTCCCCACCTTGGCTGCGGTGTTGTTGCTGATTTTCTCGGTGGGTTTGATCGTGCAATCGTTGCTCAGTAAAGAGAAATCTACACCGATCAAATTCAAAAAACCGTTCAGGATAGCTTTGTTCATCGTGAGCTGTATCGTTTACGTTGTTTTGATGGAACCGATCGGGTTTCTGTTTTCGAGCATTCTTTTCGTTTTCGCTTCCTGTTTGATCATATCCTGGCCACCCAGAATCAGGACGGTTGTTTATTCAGGCATATTTGCTCTGACCACGAGCTGCGTGATTTGGTACGTCTTCGCAAGGTTGCTGCACTTGGTGCTTCCTTGAGGTGAGACGATGAGGATAAAACTCGCTTACGACAAGAACAAAGATCTCGAGATCGAAATACCAGATCGAAACCTTCTGTCGATAGCCCATGCGCACTTTCCCGATCCAGTGCGTGATCCGGTGGCCGAACTGAAGAGGTCTCTGTCCAATCCGATCGCCTCGCCGAGGTTGAGTGAAATGGTTGATGAGCACAAAAAGGTAGCGATCGTTGTGACGGACATGACCAGGTACGCCATGGACGAAACGGTGAGCGAACTTTTGTTGGAGGAGCTTCACAGGGCCGGCGTGAGGAAAGAGAACATTTTCTTTTTGATCGCGCTCGGGATGCACAGACCCATGACTCACGAGGAGATCGAACAGAAACTCGGAAAGAGAATCGCGAACGAATATGAAGTTTACAACCACGACTGTCACAACGATCTGGTCGATCTTGGCTGTAGCTCTGCAGGTTTCCCCATGAAGGTGAACAGGAAGTTGATGGAGGCAGACGTGAAGATCACCGTGGGTGTGATCGAACCACATCTCTTCGCAGGCTACAGTGGTGGTGTGAAGACCATCTGCGTCGGGTTGGCTGGTGTGGAGACCATAGGTTCGACACACAGTTTGAAAGTGCTATCGGATCCAAGAACGAAACTTGGACTGATAGAGAACAACATCTTCAGAGAGTTCTTGAACGAGATGGCCGAGAGGGTGAAGGTGGACTTCACAGTCAACCTCGTGCTGAACGAGGAAAAACGTCTCGTTGCCGCCTTCTCAGGTCATCCGATCGAATCCTTTGAATCCGCAGTGAAATTCACAAGATCCTGCGTGGAAGTGCCAGTACCAGAGGTTGCGGACGTTGTGATCTCTTGCCCGGGTTATCCAAAGAGTGTGAACCTCTACCAAGCCACGCGCGCCGCGAACACGATTGTTCTCGGTCCGAGGCCCGTCGTGAAGGAGGGTGGGACTATCCTGATACCAGCACGCTGCGAAGATGGACTGGGGGACGAAAACTATTACCGACTCATGTCCGGCTTCGACAGCTTCCAAGAGTTGAAAGATCACTTGTTCACACGTGGCTTCGCTTTCGGTGAACACAAAGCTTACATTCTCACGAAGATCTTGTCTCACGCATCGATAGTTATGAGCGATTGTGAGATAGAGGATTCCATTTTGAGGAAAATCTTTCTCTCGAAAGTCTCGACGTTGCAGGAAGGTATCGATCAAATTCTGAAAAAGAATCCGCGTGCGAGATTTCTCGTAATGCCGAACGGTGTGTATACGATTCCGATACTGGAGGGATAAAGCGTGAAGGTGATGATCGTTCAACCGATCCACGAAAACGGTGTCAAGATGCTTTTGAACGCAGGTTTTCAAGTCATCCAAGCCTCGAGTCCTGAACCTTCAGTAGTGGCTAAAGAGATCGTCGACTGTGATGGGGTCATCGTGAGAACGGCTCCCTTCACCGCAGAGATCATAAGGAACGCGCCGAGGTTGAAGGTGATCGCGAGACACGGTGTCGGGGTGGACAACGTCGACATCGAAGAGGCTTCGAAGCATGGAATCTACGTTGTGAACACGCCCAACGCCAACGCGCTCTCGGTGGCGGAAGCCACGATCGCCTTCATATTGGCTTTGGCGAAACGACTCAAACAGATGGATTCTGCGACGAGGAAGGGTGATTTCAAGATCAGAGATCAGTTCTCCACGATGGACGTGGATGGAAAAACACTTGGAATCATAGGGCTTGGAAGGATCGGCTCGCTCGTCGCGAAGAAGTGTCAGGCAGCCTTTTCCATGAAAGTCTTGGCGTTCGATCCTTACATAGATGCTCATAAAGCCAGAGAGTTGAACGTTGAGCTGGTCCCGTTGGAGCAACTGCTGAGAGAATCGGACTTTGTCACGATACACGTTCCTCTCACACCCCAAACCAGGTTCATGATAAGAGAAGATCAGCTCAAGCTCATGAAACCCACAGCGTACATCATTAATATGGCGCGTGGTCCCATATGGGATGAGCTTGCGGTTCTCAAGGCCGTCGAAGAAGGTTGGATAGCTGGAGCAGCGACGGATGTGTTCATACAAGAACCTCCCAGAGATGATCATCCTTTCTTCAAGTGCGAAAAGATCTTGCTGACGCCACACAACTCAGCGTTAACGAAAGAATGCGTGATCAGGATGGCCGAGGGAGCCGCTCAAGGCGTCATTGAGGTTCTGACGGGAAGAAAGCCGAGTTTTCCAGTGAATCTGGATCTTCTCAAAAAATACGGAAAGATATGAAGGAGGGGTTGAGATGTCGTTCGTTCCAAAGGGAGTCATACCGGCGGTCGTCACACCCATGAACAAGGACGAAAGCATCAATGAATCGGCTTTCAGAAAGCTCTTGAACTATCTGGTTGAGAACGGGGTTCACGGCGTCTTCATCATAGGTAGCCAGGGTGAATTCTACGCCCTGACAAAAGAAGAAAAGATCAGACTCATGGAGATAGCCGTGGAAGAGGTGAACGGACGTGTTCCCGTCTACGCAGGTACGGGAGCCATAGCCACGAGAGAAGTCATCGAGCTCAACGATGCCGCCGAGAAGATCGGTGTCGATGCCGTTTCGATCATCACCCCATACTACATCAGTCCGACTCAAGAAGAACTCTACGAACACTACGCTAAGATCGCGAAGGCCACGAAGTTGCCTGTGCTGTTGTACAACAATCCTGGAAGAACAGGTGGAGTGAAACTCGAACCAAGAACGGTTGAAAAACTCGCAGAGATAGACAACATCGTTGGTATAAAGGACAGCAGTGGTGATCTGACGAACACCAGCGATTACATAAGAAGAACCAAGAACAAGAACTTTCACGTGCTCGCAGGTAGGGACACGCTCATCCTCGCGACGCTCCTCTACGGAGGAGCAGGATCGATCGCGGCCACGGCCAACGTCGCACCGAGGCTCGTTGCGAGCATATACGACTACTTCGTGCAGGGGGATCTCGAGAACGCGAAACGCGCTCAGGAGGAACTCACGCCGTTGAGACTCGCTTTCGAGCTCGGTACTTTCCCCGTGGTCATAAAGGAAGCGTTGAACATGATCGGAATCGAGGCGGGACCGGCGCGTGGACCGATCAAAGAAATGAGCGAGGAGAAGAAAGCTGAATTGAGGAAAGTGCTTCAGAGTATGAAACTTCTGTGAGGTGAAGATGGTGCGCGAGAATAAGACCAAGAAACTGCTGAAAGAGGGCAAACACGCCATAGGTATAATGGTGAGTGAGATAAGAACGCCCGGCATAGCACAGATGTTCGCCACGGCGGGCTTCGATTTTTTCGTTATAGATACCGAGCATTCGCCTTTCAGTCTCGAAACTGTTCAGGATATGGTTTGGGCGGCAAGGGCTGGAGGGATCACTCCGATCGTCAGGGTGCCAACCAGATACGGCCATCACAATCTTTCCAGACCGCTCGACAGCGGTGCGGAGGGTCTTTTGGTGCCACAAGTTGAGACGCGCGAGGAGGTCGAGCAGATAATAAAGGCGACCAAGTACTATCCTCTCGGTGAGAGGGGCATGGCTTTGAGGAGAACACCGACGGACTTCGCGTCCGTGAGGGGTGAAGAGGTCACCAAGTGGGCCAACGAGAACACCCTGATCATACTGCAGATAGAGAGCAAAGAAGCCATAGACCATCTTGAGGAACTGATCTTGCCTGGTGTGGATGCGTGCCTGATAGGACCCAACGATCTGTCGCAGAGCCTCGGTGTGCCTGGGAACACGAAGCATCCACTCGTTCAGGAATACGTGGATAAGTTCGTTGAGAAATGTTTGAAGCTCAACGTACCCTGTGGCATACACCTTCCAACGCCCGAGGCGCTGCAGCCATGGATCGAGAAGGGTATGAAGCTTTTGATGTGTTCCAGCGACATCAATCTGATCGTCGATAATGGTAAAAAGATCGTCGATGCCTTGAAGCAGATGATCCAAAGGAGGTGAGACGATGTATCCTTGGCACGACACGTTCCACATGGGCTTGATACACTTCATGGCGTATCCCAACGCGAAGGGTGAGGAAGAGATCCTCTCAACGGTGAAGAGAGTGCTCACGGACGAATTCTTCCAGGCGATCGAAGTGAGTGCGCTCATCGAAGAGAATACTTTGAAGAAGATCGGCAAGATGTGCGATGTTGCCAGAGTCGAACTTTTGATAGCTGCCCAACCTCTGGTTCTCTCCAGAAAATTGAATCTGAACTCGCTCAACGAAGAAGAAAGAAGGCTCGCCGTTGATGAGATCAAGAAGGCCGTTGAAAGAGCCTACGTTTCTAATGCAAAAGCCATCGCCTTTCTGAGTGGCAGAATGCCCGAGAAGGAACAACTCGGAGCGGCGAAGGAAAGATTGGTCGAATCTCTGTGCGAGATCTGTGACTATGCGAAACAGAGGTCTGAAGAGTTCGGTTACACGCTGGCTGTGAACCTCGAAGTTTTCGATTATTCGATCGAAAAGAACGCGCTCGTTGGTCCTGCACCGATAGCCTTCGAAATCGCTTCGAAGGTGAGATCTTTCCACGACAATTTTGGCTTAACGATCGATCTTTCACACCAGCCACTCTTGTTCGAAGATCCTTTCTACACACTGAATTTACTCTCACCTTTCGTGACGCACATCCACGTGGGCAACGCGGTGCTCGAAACGAACCATGTAGCTTACGGAGATCAACATCCGAGGTTTGGAATAAGTGGCGGAAAGAACGACGTGGAAGAACTCACCTACTTCCTCAAAGCTTTGGTCAAAATTGGCTATTTCGAAAGAAAACTTTCAACGGAAAAACCTGTCATCTCTTTCGAAGTCAAGCCGTTGCCTGATGAAGATCCAGACCTTGTTGTTGCGAATGCGAAGAGAACTTTCCTCACGGCCTATGCAAAACTTCTCAAGGAGGTTTGATCGATGAATAGGTTCAAAGTCTTCGTGACGAGGAAGATTCTCGAGGAAGGATTGAACATGCTCAAGGAGCGCTACGACGTTGAAGTCAGCGATTACGACGGAGTCATACCCAGAGAAATGCTTCTGGAGAAAGTCAAAGGGGTCGATGCGCTGGTCAGTTTGCTCACGGACAACATAGACGCCGAGGTCATGGACGCCGCAGGTCCCAATCTGAAGATCATCGCGAACTACGCGGTGGGTTACAACAACATCGACGTCGAAGAAGCAACGAAACGAGGTATCATGGTCACGAACACACCTGGTGTGTTGACCGAGACCACAGCGGACTTCGCTTGGACCCTTCTCATGGCCATAGCACGAAGAGTCGTTGAAGCGGACAGGTTTGTCAGGGAAGGAAAGTTCCGCGGTTGGGAACCCATGCTTCTAATCGGCACCGACGTTCACGGAGCCACGCTCGGTATCGTGGGATTCGGGCGCATAGGTCAAGCCATGGCGCGAAGGGCTCTTGGATTCAACATGAGAGTTCTGTACTACGACAACGCGAGGGTAGATGAGCAGATCGAGAAGGAGTTGAAGGCCACCTTCGTCGATCTTCCAACGCTCTTGAAAGAATCGGATTTCGTCACACTCCACGTACCTCTCACAAAGGAAACACACCATTTGATCGGTGAGAAAGAACTCAAGATGATGAAGAAAGATGCTTACCTCATCAACACCGCGAGGGGTCCCGTGGTGGACGAAAAGGCGTTGGTGAAAGCTTTGAAGGAAGGTTGGATCAAGGGAGCTGCGTTGGATGTGTTTGAGAACGAACCCGAGGTAGAACCTGAACTGCTCAAGCTCGACAACGTAGTGCTCGCACCGCACATTGCTTCTGCTTCTTACGCCACAAGATCGAAGATGTCAGTCATGGTTGCTGAAAACGTCATCAAGGCACTCAGTGGTGAGGTACCGCCCAACTTGGTCAATCCAGAGGTACTGAAGAAAAAGTGAGGGCGAAAGCCCTCACTTTTTATGCCAAGCTTTTCATAGAACGTGCGTGCAACAATCGTGCCAAGAAAACCAGAAGAACCACTCCGATCGGCAAAAGAACGAACGGGCTGATCTTGAAGATTCCGTACAACAGATACATCACCAAGGCCACCATCGCACAAGTGATCGCGTAAGGAATCTGCGTGTTCACATGGTCCATGTGATCACAACCAGAGAATATCGAAGAGAGCACAGTCGTGTCAGAGATGGGTGAACAATGGTCTCCAAAGATCGCACCTGCGAACACCGCTCCCGCCATGACCGTCGTTGACAACCAAGGATCTTTAGTGATACTGTAGGCCACAGGTATCGCAATCGGTGTGAGGATTGCCATCGTACCCCAGGAAGTTCCAGTAGAGAAAGAAATGAACATGCCGATCAAGAACACGATCGCCGGTATTAATGCGAAAGAGACGTTCTCTCCGACGAGTGAAACCACATAATCTGCCAGCTTCATGTCCTTGGTCACGGTCCCGATGGACCAGGCCATGACCAATATTGCACAAGCTAAAAGCATCAACTTGAAGCCGTCCAGCAAAGTTCGCATCGCCTCAGTGATGCTCATCAACTTGAAACTGAGCGCTATCACTATACCGACCAACGCCATCGCAAATGCGCCCCACAACAGTGCCGTCGCCGCATCGGCGTTCCCAAGTTTCTCTATGAGAGTTTCTCCGCCCTGTGCAGCGCCGGTGTAGTAAAAACCGAAGATTGTGACAAAAACGAGTGCGACGATCGGAAGCACGAAGGTCATTATCATAGGCCTCTTTTCGATGGGTTTTCCAAGCTCGAAGTCTATGTTCAGCATCGGCATCGCGCCGTCTCTGGAAGTTTTGCCTTCTTTTTCAGCCCTGATCTCCGCTTTCAACATTGGCCCGAAGTCCCAGCCACTCACCGCTACGATACCGACAAAAAGAACGGTGAAGATGCAGTAGAAGTTGAACGGGATACTTCCTATGAATGCAGCGAGAGGAGCAACAGTCGTTATGCCCGCCACGGTCAATCCGTTCTGGATCATCGCGAGTTGGTAAGCTATCCAGTCGGAGATGAAAAAGGTGGCGACTGGTGCAGAAGTGGAATCGAGGATGTAGGAGAGCTTCTCTTTCGAGATCTTCCTTTGCTCGAAGATATCCCTCATCACGTTTCCAACGATCGCAGAGTTGATGTAATCGTTGAAGAACACGATGACACCCAGAAGCCAAGCCCAAACGCTCGCCGATCTTTTGGTCTTTATCTTCGTCCTGGCCCAGTCAGCCAGAGCCTTGCTACCACCCAGCCTCCAGATGAAGGCTATACCTGAACCCATGAGTAGGTTGAACAAGAGCAACTTCGCGTTCCACTCGTCCGCCATGGAGCCGATGATCTTCTCGAGCGAATAAACCACGCCTGCGATGGGGTTGAAACCGTTCAAGAGCAGACCACCCGTGAAGATGCCGAGGAAGAGCGACAGTATGACGTTTTTTGTCAGGAAGCACAGCACAATCGCTACAAGTGGAGGTAAAACTGCCCAAGCCGTGCCTTCCACGTTCATACCCCCCAACAAAATTTGTTGCTACTATTATAGTCTCGCAAGTCCAATTTGATGCGTTGCAAGATTCGAAAGAGAAAGGAACGATATCATTTAAGAAAAAGCCGCACCTAAGGTTGTCTCGTAGGTGCGGCACGCTGCGGATCATCGAATTCACAATGAGACTTTTTGGACGATCAGTGCATGCAGATTCCACCAGTAACGTTCAAAGCTTGCCCAGTCATGAAACCAGAATAGTCCGATGCGAGGAAAAGAACGACCTTCGCAACGTCCTCGGGGTAACACAACCTGCCCAAAGGTGTTTGCTTGACATACTCTTCTCTAACCTTCTCTGGATCGTCTATACCTCTCAACTTGGCCTCCCAGACCACTTCCCTGTCTTGCATCGGCGTTTTCACGAAGCCTGGACACACCGCGTTGACTCGTATTCCATAAGGTGCCAATTCCTTGGCTGCTGCTTGCGTGAAACCAACCACCGCGAACTTCGAGGCTGAATAATGAGCCAACAGGGGTGCACCGATCTTACCAGCCATTGAAGCCATGTTTACAATCACTCCTTTGCGCCTCTTGATCATACTGGGTACCACGTGTTTGCTGACGAGCCAGACACCCTTTGCGTTCACGTTCATGTTGAAATCCCATTCTTTTTCCGAAAGTTCCCAAAAGTAGTTCATCGTTGAGACACCAGCGTTGTTGACCAAAATGTCGACGTGTCCGACCATCTGTAGAAAAAAAGAAACGACCTGTGCGACTTCCTGCTCGTTGGTCACATCCATTTTGGCTGTCAACACCTGCGTTGTTTTCGAAAGGCTTTGACTTAGCTCATCGAGCCCTTTGCTGTCGACATCCGTCAACAACAGAATTGCTCCTTCCCTCGCGAATGCTTCGCATATGGCCCTTCCGATCCCACCCGATGCTCCGGTGATCAGGACTCTTTGCCCTTCGAAATGCTTACCCATGGTTTGTTTCACCTCACTCCTCGGCGGATTTATAAATGTACTTGAAGGCGAGAATCACCAAGGCGAATATTATTATCAAGAGTATGTACGATGTGGCGGCCGCCTCGGCGGGCTTCAAACCCATGAAAGTCCTCCTGTAGATGAAGTAACTGAGAACCTCGGTACTCACACCCGGGCCACCTCTCGTCAGAACGTAGATCAAGTCGTAGGTTCTGAAAGCGAAAATGGTTCTCAATATCAAAGCTACCGAAATCACAGGTCTCATGAGAGGCAAAGTTATGAAGAAAAACTGTTGAACCTCTCGTGCACCATCGATTTTCGCCGCTTCATAGGGTTCTCTGGGTAAACCAGACAGACCTGCGAGTAGCAACAGTATCATGAAGGACACCTGTTGCCAGACATCGACCATCAAAACGCTCCAGAAGGCCATTTTGTGATCGGATAGCCAATTGAAAGGTTGAACACCGAGAAGGCTGAGAAAATAGTTGAGTATTCCAAGGTCAGGATGTAAGAACATCTTCCAAATCAATCCGACCGAAACGGGGCTCATCAACAATGGTATCGTCAACACCGTGTAGTAAAACCTCTTGAATTTGATGTTGCGATTCAGTGCAAGGGCAACTGCAAAACCAATCGTGAATTCGATGGCTACAACCAAAACGACGAACTTCAAGGTCACCCAGAGCGACGTCCAGAAGTACCGGTTCTCCAGTGCGTGAATGTAGTTCTCCAGGCCCGCGAAAAAGTTGAAACGAGGATTGACGAAGGTGTAGTGGTAGAAACTCATGAGGAGGGCAAAAACGAGCGGCGCAGCGACCACCGCTGTCAAGACGATCAAAGATGGCAAAACGAAATACCATCCTGTACGTATTTCATTCCTTTTCACGCCGCGCCGCACGGTTTGTCACTCCTGGTTCACTTGAGTAAACCTGCCATCCTTGCCAATTTCTCGAGCTCTTTCGCCGCGGTGTCGAGGGCAGATTTAATGCTCTTTTCACCTGCCGCAGCCAGGGAGAGTTCTCTACCAACGATCTCAATCATCTGAGCAGAGTAGAGAAATTCTGGCACCGGTTTGGCGTACATGACCAGCCACATCACTTTTGGATACCAAGGATAACGTTGTACAACTTCTTCATCTGTGAACACATCGAACCTCGTCGGGGCACCACCCATGAGGGCTCTCTTTTTCGCAATTTCAAATGACTCGACCCATTTTATGAATTTCCACGCTTCTTCTTTGTGCTTTGAGTTCTTGGGTATCGCCCAACCCCAACCTCCGTTCAAACCGACACCGCCGGGCATGGGTTCCAAAGCGACTTCACCGGCGACCTTCGATTTCTCTGGATCGTTCAACTGTGCGAGCATCCAGTTGTAGCTGATCATGCTGAATGCCTTGCCTTGCGACATGACCCTGAACGCGTCGTCCAAGTTGAACGCCGTTGCGCCTGGAGGAGCACCGTTCTTGAGCAGTCTTATGTACAACTCGGTTGCTTTGATTGCCTTCTCGTCGTTGATCCGAGGTCTCCATTTCTCGTCATAGTAATCTCCACCAAGAGCAAACAGGAAGTTTGACCATTCCATGACTATTGGGTCTCCACGTTGTGCTTGCATTGCCGAGCCGTACAGTTCGGTGTTTTGCTGAATGAACTCGCAAATCTGAACGTATTCTTCGAGGGTTCGTGGAACGGATAGCTCTTTGCCGTATTTTTCTCTGTACTTACGTTTCAAATTCTCATCTTCGAGGACATCCTTCCTGTAGATCAATCCCATTGCGTAGTTGTACATTGGAATCATATAGAGTTTGCCTTGGTAGTAGCCGACCATTTGTAGCATGGATGGCAGGTAAACCGATAAGTCAAATTTGTCTCGTTTCACGTATTCATCCAGGGGTTCGAGCCATCCTGCGGCAGGGAACTCCCCAGCCCAGTAGTTGTCGACTTGTAGAACGTGGTATTGACACTCAGGACTCATCAGTTGTGGTACAAGTTTGGTGTGCATGTCCATATACTGGACGATCTCAAACTCCACCTTGATCCCCGTCTTAGCCTCAAATTCCGGCAGCAAAGCTTTGATGATGTGAGTCTCTGGCACATCTTCCATGAGGATTCTCAACGTGACCGAACTGAATGCCACGATTGAGAGCACTACCAGCAACGCCACTAAACACCTTCTCACAACGATCCCTCCCTTCGAAAGAGTGTTTTTCCACTATTTCAACGCACCAAAACTGAGCCCCTTGACGAGGTACTTCTGTATGAAGAAACCCATCAGGATTATTGGGCTTATGCCCAAGACAATGCCTGCTGATAGTTTTCCTATGAGCACACCCCTCTGCGTTTGCAGGGCGGCGAGTGCTACAGGTAACGTTGAAGCCTTAGCTCCCGTCAAGACTAACGCGAAGAGAAACTCGTTCCAACACATTATGAAGCTCAGAATGCCCGCGGAGAGCAATCCAGGGGTCGCAACAGGAACGATTATGCTGAAGAAGGTTTTGATTCGACTCGCCCCGTCTATGAGTGCGGCTTCCTCCAATTCCTTTGGTACAGATTCGAAGAAACCCATCATGATCCACACCAGGAAAGGCAAGTTAAAAGCTAAGTACGAAACGATCAGACCAGTTCTGGTGTTGACGAGTTTCAAACTCAAGAACATCATGAACAGTGGTATCACCAAAACGATGGGTGGCAACATCTGGCTCGAAATGATCGCAAACTTCAAGGCAGAACCACCCGTGTTGTACTTGGCGAGCGCATAACCCGCCAACGAAGCTATAGGCAACGAAATCAGCGTTGAGATACCACTCACGATCAGGCTGTTCAACAAGTACCTGATGAGATCGTTTTCTTTGAGGACACCGACGTAGTTTGCCAAGGTTGGTTTGAACAACCACCTGGGAGGTATCTCGTAGGCGAAGACCTCCGGCACAAAGCTGGTTCGAACCGTCCAGATTATAGGAAACAGTATGATGAAGCTGAAAATCACGAGTACGAAATGTGCAACGAGATTCCATATTCTATCAGATTTGAACATCATTTCACATCCCTGCACTCAGTTCGTACAACTTTTCGAACACGTGTTTCAACGATTCGTAGGTTTCTCTGTAGATCTTGTAGTAGCGAGAGTACAGTTCGTGGTTCTTCGCATCACAATGAACGATGTATTTTCGCTTGTTCATCTTCTCTATCTCTTCCCAGTCTTTGAACAAACCGACAGCGTAACCTGCCAAGAAGGCCACGCCGGCTGATGAACCTGGGTTTTCCTCGATGTAGATCAGATCATAACCTGTCACGTCTGCGACGATCTTTCGCCACAGTTCGCTCTTCGCACCGCCGTTGCAGAGGAAAACACGTTCTATCTTTCTCCCTTTGTTCCTTATGACCTCGATGTGGTGCATGAATCCGTAGGCGACTGCTTCCAAGATCGACCGAAAGAGATCCTTGATCTCGTGGTTCAGTGACAATCCCAACCAAACACCCTTTGCTTTTGCGTCGAAGATGGGTGTCTTTTCTCCTAAGAAGTATGGTAGGAGTATCAACGAGTTCGAACCCACAGGGGAATTTTTTGCCTGTTCGTTGAGAGACCGAAGGTCCGTTTTGAGAATTTTTTCTGAGAACCACCTCACGATGGAACCGCTCGCCGCCATACAACCGTTCAGAACGTACTTTCCCGGCACATCGTGGTAGTCTATGAACAAGTTCTCATCCACGATCAACTCGTCCGAAACGTACATCACGTCGCCTGCTCCACCGATTTTCAACACGAGGTCCCCATCTCTGATCGCTCCAATACCGAGTGTCGAAGCTATGTGGTCCGCCGAACCTGCTATCACGGCGACTGGATGGTGTATTCCGATTTGTTCGGCGATCTCAGCTTTCAGTTCCCCAACCGTTTGGTGTGGCTCGTACACTTGAGCAAGAAGATCTTTCGGAATCCCTGCGACTTTCAGGATTTCATCGAACCAACGTTTCTCTTTGACATCCCACATGCCGCTCTCCAGCGCCCAATTCACGTCGAGGCACGGTTTTCCAGTCAACTTGAAGGTTATGTAGTTGTAAGATCCCATGATCCATCTGGTCTTTTGAACGTTTTCAGGCTCGTGTCTGCGCAACCACTCGAACTTTGGGAATATGAGCTGCTGGTTTATGGTGTTGCCAGTTCTCTCAAAGAACTCCTCACGATCTATCTTGGACTTGAAGTATTCGATCTCCTCAACGGCTCGTGCGTCGTTCTGTTGGATCGAATGCCTTATCGGCTCTCCCTTTTCGTCGACCAATATCAGGGTTGGAACCATTCCCGAAACACCGATCGCGACCAAACCATCTTTGAGTTCCTGAACGATTCTTTTCAGTAATGTTAAAGTGCTGTCCCACCAGACGTTCGGATCCTCCTCGGAGAAGTTCGCTCTCTGTGTGATCAACTGATGCGGAATTTGGTCTTCGAAGACGAGCTCGCAGTCCTTCGACAAAACCGTCGCTTTGACACTCGTGGTTCCAACGTCGATTCCAACGACGTATTCCATCCGAGGTTCACCTCAAAGTTTCAACTTTCCTCATGAACCTTCGAACCCTCTCTGGATCGACGGGGTTCCAAGTTATCCCGTCTCTTTTGAGTCCGGTGCCGACTATCACTCCGTCAGCTATGGAAAGCAACTCTTGCACGTTGTCCTCTCTCACACCTGTGTTGACTATCACTGGCACATCTGTGATGACTTCTTTGACTTTTTTCACCGTCTCGACCTCCGGAGGTTGACCGGTCATCGGTCCGGAGACCAATACCGCATCGGCCATCGATGAAAACACAACGCTCTTGGCCACGAATTCGATGGGCCTTCGGTCCAAGGAATACGCAAATTCGGCCATGATGTTGAAAAATATGGCAACATTGTTCGCCTCTATGAGCTTCCTGTACTTGAAAAGCTCACCGACGTTGGTGTTCCAAAGTCCCATGTCCGAGGCGTAAACCCCTGTCACCACTTCTCGTATGAAACTCGCCCCCGTTGCCTTTGCGATGGCCAGGGCTGCTTTCGCATCCCAAAGGACGTCCACACCAAACGGAACTCTTATCGAACTTTGCAGTTCCCCTATGACACGTGACATGACCGCGACCGTGGCGAAATCAGCCTGAAAACTGTAAGGTCTATCGTTTTCGTTGCAGAACATGACAGCATCGATACCATTTTCCTGGAGAGCGATTAGGTCATTCCTGACACGTTCGAGGATCCACTGGATCCCTTTGTTATCGTCGTACAACGTGAAACCTGGACACGCAGGAAAATGAACCATTCCAATCACAAATTTCTTCTTGTTCATCAATTGAATCGGTAACATCGGCCATCCCTCCATCAAACCTCTATGAGATTGGAAACACTCCTGCTCATCGTCTCGATCATCTGTGGGTCGGCACCTTTGGAAGTTATGAAAACATCCACGTCGCTCAGATCACAGACTTTTACCAAGCCTCGCTTGCCTATTTTGGAGTGATCAGCTATCAAGATGACCATCTTCGCACATTCGGTTATCGTTCTCTTCACACCGACCTCGAACATGGACGAATTCATGACACCCAACTGTGGGTCGATCGCATCCGCAGTTAGGAACGCCTTGTCGGCGTAAAACTGTCTAAGGCTTGCTTCGGCCAAGGCAGAACCGATCGTGTAGAAACCGTTTCGTATTTGCCCGGCAACGATGTAAACATCGATGTCCTGTGATAAGGAAAGTTCGTGCGCAACTTTTATGTCCACAGTGATCACTTTTAGACCTTTCTTTTTGTAGAGCAGTTTGGCCAGGAAGAGCGCTGTAGTTCCGGAATCGAGGATGATACTGTCTCCGTCTTCTACGAACTCCAAAGCTTTTTGAGCTATTCTTTGTTTCTGTTCCTTCATCAGAGAGAGCTTAGCCTCGAAAAGCGGTTCTATTCCACCCTTCTGAACGTCCAAGATCAAGCCACCATGAACCCTGATGACGGGCAACTCCAAGTTCTCCGCTATTTCAGCAAGATCTCTGCGAATGGTTGGTTCAGAAACGTTCATCTCTTTGCTCAGATTTTTGACGGACACGCTACCCTCTATGCGTAACTTTTCAACAATCCTCGCTAGCCTTTCTGCTCTCGTCAATTGACGAACCCCCTTCGAAAGAATCATAACACCTTGTCTCGCCCTTTGTCAATAAGAAATGATCGATTTTTGATCAATACTGATCACTGAATCGATTCAATTTAATCGAAACCCTTGACAAATATGATCGATTGCGCTAAACTTGGTTTGGCATTCTCGGAGGGAGAAGTAAAATGACGGCACTCGAGATTGTCGGGCTAACAAAAGTTTTTCAGAAAGACGTGATGGCTGTTCGGAATTTCAATCTCAAAGTAGAAGAGGGCGAATTTGTCACCCTTCTCGGACCATCGGGTTGCGGCAAGACCACGGTGTTGAGGTGCATCGCGGGTTTTGAAAGACCCACGAGTGGAGAGATATACATATTTGGAAAGTTTTCGAACGAAATCCCACCGGAAAAGAGAGACACCGCCATGGTTTTCCAGAACTATGCACTCTTTCCCAACATGACAGTTGCTCAAAACGTGGCCTTCCCAATGAAACTCAGAAGAATGAACAGAAACGATATTATGGAAAAGCTCTCCAAACTTTTCGAGCTCGTCAAGATGACGGGTTTGGAGGACAGATATCCATACCAGTTGTCAGGTGGTCAACGCCAAAGGGTGGCGCTCATAAGGGCCCTCGCAAAAGATCCGAAGATCCTACTGCTGGACGAACCACTATCTGCTCTCGATGCCAAAATAAGACAAGAGCTCAGGATAGAACTCAGAAAGATTCAGTTGAACTTGGGGATAACTACCATCTATGTCACTCACGATCAGGAAGAAGCGCTTCTCATGAGCGATAAGATAGTGGTTCTGAACCACGGCGTGATCCAACAAATCGGCACACCGGACGAGATTTACAACAAACCTGCAAACCTCTTCGTGGCAACCTTCATAGGTTCTAACAACGTGTTCGTTGGTCAACTCGAGGACAAGAACACCTTCAAATGGAGACAATACACCTTCAGAGTGCGCGAAAGTAATGTTAGAGCGGAGGTTGGTAATAAGGCTTACATGGTCGTTCGATGCCACGCCTTCAGCTTCAAGAAAATAGACCAGTTTAATTGCTTTGATGCCCAGGTTAGTCTCATCAATTTTTCTGGTTCGACGGTCAAAGTCCTTCTCAGGGTTGAGGACGAGGAAATCTTCGCAGAGATGCCTATGGAAGAGACGAAGGATTCCCAGCTGAAGCTTGGCGACAAGGTGAAGGTCTGTTTTGACCCGAATTCCGCCTGGGTGTTCCCGGGCGATTGATGAGGAGGTGTTGGTCGTGAGAAGATTTGTCGTGCTGGTGGTATTGTTGCTGCCGATTTTGTTACTCGCCAAACTCCCACCAGAGCTCAACAACAGCTATATTCTTTGGTTGTGGGAGAACGCCAAAAAGGAAGGCGGATGGATCTACACCTATGGGATGCCGGCCATTTGGGCGAACTACGGAGAAATCTTTGGAAAATTCGAAGAATTCTTCGGCATCAAGCAACGTGACATCGACATGGGAAGTGCAGTCGTCCTCGCGAGAATGACCGAGGAGAACGCATCTAAAAACGACATCGCCGACTTGAAACCGGCTTTTGCTGCGGAGTTGGCGAAGAGAGGTTTGACGGCGGATTACATCCCGGTCGATTTTCACCTGATACCTGAGGGTCAAAAGGGTATCGATGAGAAGACCAAGAGTGTTTGGATAGCTGCTTACAAAGGAACTCTAGGTTTCATGGTTAACACACAGCTTGTGAAACAGATACCCAGAACATGGAAGGATCTGAAGAACCCGGCTTACAAGAACTTGATCGTTTATCTGGACCCGAGGGCTACCGGAACCGGAGTCAACACTGTTGAGGCAATTGCTTATGCTTTGACAGGTGATCCGTACAACTTCAAACCCGCCATCGATTTCTTGAAGGAGCTCCACGATATGGGCTTGATACTCACCGTCGATCCAAAAGTGTCTGTGGCAAAGTGGGAGAGGGGAGAGGCCGGGATAGTCATCAATTTCGACTACAACCTATTGGATTGGAAAGAGAAGAATCCACACATACCTTCCGTCATCGTCATACCAGAAGATGGAACGGTAGCATCGGGTGGAGGAGTCATCATAGCCAAGAACGCACCGCATCCTTACACGGCTCGTCTCTTCATGGAGTACCTCTTGAGGTACGGCCAGAAACTGTACGCAAAGGCGTTCGTTTCACCCATAATCCCAACAGTTGAGATACCGGAGGAAGTGAAGGCGAAGTTCCCGCCAGCGGAAGCTTACAAGAAAGTGGTGTTCATCGATTATCAAAAGGATGCAGAAATATCGAAGGATCTCCAGGACTATTACAGTAAAGTCATCAAGTGAATGGTCCCGCGTGTCAACATTGGGCCGGGCGATGTTCATCGTCCGGCCTTTGGGGTGATTCGATGTCAGAGAAGCCAAGATTGGGATACATTTTGATGATTTTACCAATACTTATTTTCATAGGCCTTTTCGTGTTCTATCCTTACGTGATCATCGTGATCAGGGCATTCAAGGACAACTACACTGGAGCATTCACCCTGAGGAATCTGCAGAACGTCTTCAAGATTTCGGCATTTAGAACCTCGGTTCTGAACAGTCTTTGGTTTTCTTTTCTGACCACGCTCGTGTCGAGCGTTTTTGGTTCGCTCGTTGGCTGGGTCTCCACGAAGATTTCAGACAGATCGAGGAATGTTTTGATGTCGCTCTTCTCTGTTCCTATGACCCTCTCAGGCTTGGTCGTCGCCTTCTCGTTCATAGTGCTGCTCGGAAGGAATGGGGTTTTCAACATAATCCTTAGGGGCGCGGGTTTACCGACTTTCAACCTGTACTCGTGGGGTGGGCTTGTGATCGCCTATTCTTTTTTCAACATTCCGCTCTTCAGTTTGACCATGATCGGAGCGTTCAAGAATCTGGACATGTCCCTGGTTGAAGCTGCTCGCAACCTCGGTGCCAACATCGTTCAAACCTGGTTCTACGTGGTCATACCAGTCTTGATTCCAGCCTTCCTCGCGGCCTTCTCCATAGTGTTTGCGGGCATGATGGGCGCCTTTGGCACGGTCCTTGCGCTCACCGGCTTGTCGAGGTCTCTACTCTCCTTGCAGATCTACTCCCACGTATCGGAGAGTTATTACAACGTTCCACAAGCGGATGCGTTTGCACTCGTCTTGGGATCCATCGTCGCAATGGTTCTCGTTGTCATTAACTTTCTCGAGAGAAAAGTGAGGGTTAAATCATGAAGAGAGACATTCTCGGTAAGCTGGTTTTGTTCTTCTGTATTCTCTACGTTTTGGTTCCTTTGAGCGTCCCCATAATCTACTCCTTCAGTCGATACTGGACGCACATTTTACCGAAGGGGTTCACCCTCGAGTGGTACAAGAAGATCTTCACCAATCCGAACTATCAACCGTCACTCTTTCTCTCCCTCTACGTGGCGAGTATGGCCACTCTGTTGAACATAGTCATTGTGGTTCCCGCCGCTTATGCTGTGAACAAGTTGCCGAGCAAGATGGCGACCGCGTTCGAGTATCTCTTCAAGGTGACGCCTCTGATATTCCCACCACTGATCGTTGGACTTGGAATACTCCAAGCATTCAACAGACCACCCTTAATGATATCTGGTACTGTGGCAGCACTCGTGGTGGGACATGCACTGCTCGGATTCCCCTTCATGTTCAGAAACGTTTATGCTGTCCTGAAGACGATAGACGAGGTGTCTTTGAGCGAAGCTGCGGCGAACCTGGGCGCAAATTTGTTTCAGAGACTGATTTATGTCATCGTACCCAACGTGATGCCAGGAATTCTTGCGGGCGCCTTGCTCACGTTCGCCATTTCGTTTGGAGAATTCGAAGTGACGAGCATGATAGTGGGATTCATGTCTCAGACGCTGCCTTTGGTGCTGTTTCAGGAACTCAGGAATAACTTTCGTGTTGCAAGCGCGGCAACCGCAGTCCTGGTTTACGTATCCTTGACCTCCTTCATCGTTATAACTTTGATCAGCAATGTATACCAGAGGAGGAAAAGCATTTGATAAAGTTCTTCGTTCCAATGGGAGTAACGGAGATGATCATAGAAGTCTCCTTGCGAAAGTGGGAATCGGTGAGCTACTTTCTTTACGATCCGCTCAAACGTCTTAGGATGGGTGGTTACTCGTACTCGAAAGATCTCAAAATCTTCGTCAGGGAGACGGACCTGAGGAAGGTGAACTTCGGGACGTGGCGGCTGGAGGTAGTTTCAAGGGAAACCGGTGAAACACCGCTTTTCGATCTCAAGGTCGAGTTCTCGAGATCAAAGGTGCGACCACAGTGGTACCGAGGTGAGCTCCACACCCACACCAAGGCGAGCGATGGCAAATGGTCGATCGAGGAACTCACACTCGTTTTGAAAGAGCGAGGTGTGGATTTTTTCTTCGTCACCGACCATAACGTCTTGGGAACGTCGAAACCGATCGAAGTGAAGGGTCTGCAGGTGTATCCAGGCATAGAAATCACCGTGGCAAAGGGACACACGGTGGTGCTCGATCCGGATGAGAAGTTGCGACCTTTCAAGTTCGATGGATACATCTGTGGCATTGCTCATCCTTTTTTTCCCAGGAACGAATCGTGCCCTGATTGTTCTTTCGAATCAAGCTGGAAATGTGATTTCGTCGAGGTTTGGAATTCTGACATCGAGAACGAACGTTGGTTCATATACAACGTAGAAGCTCTGAAAAAGTACAAAAGGGTTGTGAAACGTCGTTACTTGACAGCCGTTGCCACAGGTGATGTTCACAACGAAGCCTCTCTCGTTCATTGGATACCGAGTCATTTCCTTCTACCGGACCTCTCACTTGAATCTGTGCTGAACAGCCTTGTGGAAGGCTTGGTTGTGTGTGGCGAAGTAAAGATCGATGAAGACCGTCTGGTCTTGCCAGAAGCTGCAAGGGCCTTCCTGGAAGGCACAGAACTTTCAACGAACACTTTGGAGAACTTCCACGAAACGAGAGAATTGGAAGTGAAACGACCAGACGGTAAGCTTCTCGTCTACTACAACTTCAAAGCTCCGCTGAATCAATATCTCTGAAATCTCTCTACTTGCTCGAGTACAAATGACACGCTACGAAATGGTTTGGCGCGACCTCCACCAGTTGTGGTTCGATCTCACCACAAAGTTGCATCGCTTGAGGACATCTCGTGACGAACCTGCATCCTCGAGGTGGGTTCAAAGGACTTGGCACGTCACCTTTGAGTATGATCTTCTTTCGCTTGAGCTTTGGATCAGGAACGGGCACGG
>Ga0071330_1056625_pt1 | contig 41061 bp, 45 predicted proteins | sample GBScel77sediment_FD_63802 | JGI IMG/M metagenome (GOLD analysis project Ga0071330, IMG submission 63802) | Hot spring sediment microbial communities from Great Boiling Spring, Nevada - Cellulolytic enrichment Sediment 77C v2 (version 2) | ecosystem: Environmental > Aquatic > Thermal springs >...
GGTGTCCTACAGATTTACTGCGCCGTCTACGACCTGATGCTCCAGATAGTCGACAATTTCGGCGCACCGCTCGAGCCTGCCAACACGAAGGTAGTCCTAATCAGGCCGAACGGCCCGCCGGTAGAGTTTGCCGGCCTTCCGACAGAGCACACTGTGGTCTTGCCAGACGGACGACTCTATAACATCGTATTCTACGACTGGATATCTACGAACGGAACGCTCCTGATATTCCAGCTGCCTGGCGAGCTCGGCCCGTACGGCGTCAAGGTCTACTACCAGGGAGTCTTGGTGTACGAGAACCTGACGCTGATACCGAAGCTCGTGAAGACTGAGAACCTCACGCTGGTTACGAGCGTAGTCAAGGTCATGGTCAAGATAACAGACGCTCACGACGTCGGTCTTTCGAAGACGCCGGTCTTCTACGAGCACCCGGTCTACGGAACCATAATGGCTCTCACCAGTGAGGAGGGCATAATCGACTTCGGCAGGATACCGGCTCCGGAGCTGAAGTTCCTATCCGTCTACTGGAAGGGTGTCAACGTAAAGTTCTTCGAGATAAAGTATCCTGACGGTACAGTCGAGCCGGCAGAGCCAGACGGAACGGCAATAATCAAGACGGCCAACGCCACGTCGCTCCCGATAATCGTTAGGGCGAAGATAACGGACATAATATTCTACACGTGGGACTTCCAGAAGGTCGAGAAGATACCGAGGGTCAACATAACGATGAGCTGGTGGGGCTACAACATAACGACGGGCGAGATGGTTAAGTTCGTGGAGACGATGGACGGCGAGGACGGCGTGCCATGGGACGTGGAATTCGACACGCAGTACTACAACACGTCGAAGGTAGTCGCCCAGTTCTTCAGGTACAGAATCACTTACTACACGGATGAAGGAAAGGCGATATTCCACCAGATGCCAGCCCTCGACGAGCTTGTGAACAAGCCAGAGATTAACGTGACGACCACCACTTATGCATACGTATGGACTGGAGCGGATTACGAAAGGGAACAACTCCCGGCAGAGTACATGACGCCTGGCTCAGCTCTGTGGAACTACGCACACGGAAGGCTAGTCCTTAGGGTCCTGCCCAAGGTCTACAACCCAGACGTCTACTATCCTGAGATACTCGCCGCCCTGAAGTTCGAGGACGTCACGTTCTGCCAGAGGATAACGATAGACCTGCCGCTCTGGGCAATGGGCTTCAAAGTCGTCGCGATAAACGGCGAGAGGTGGCTTGATGGTGCCGAGTTCGCGATAGTCAACGACGAAGGTATGACGATGGAGATAGTCAGGTCGAACGCCACGGCTCCGATACTCCTCGTATCGAAGGTTGACGAGGACAACCCGTTGCTGTCCAAGATATGGTGGAACGGCACCTACACGTGCGAGGACCTGTACTTCGAGACAGACATGGGAGTCGTCGTCGACATGTTCACGTGGTACAGGCCTGGAGGAACCTGGCCTCAGAACATAGCTCCATGGCCTGACTACGTGGCAAACAACTACACGTTCATCCTGACGCCGGACATCGACCTGAAGGATGCTTGGATGACTAAGACATCGATTGTGACGGTACTCAATCCTGATGAGGAAGATGATGAGGAAGATGTTGAGGTAACGTACTACATACCGTACATATACGACAAGGAGCTGCTGAAGGTTCCGTTACCGGTAGGTTTCATAACGCTGGAGCTGAAGGACCAGGGAGGAGTTAGGCCGATAAAGTACGCATTCGTCAACATAACAGCTCACTCCAATGTTACATATCCGTATCCAGCATACGCAAAGTGGGCAGGCAAGACAGACGCCGAGGGCAAGGCCGAGATAATCGCTCCGACAGCAGGATACCTGAACTACACGCTGAAGTCCACTGGCGAGGGTATGATGAAGTGCTTCAACATAACCGTGTACTGGTACCTAAATAGCTCGGTCGTCTACACGGCTTGCTTCAACCTGACGAAGATGGGCTGGAAGGTCGATAAAGTAGCGGTATCAGACGTAGTCCTCCGCCACACGATATGCTCCGACTGGGAGAGGGTTGTCAAGGGACTCTACGCTGACTTGGCATGGGTCAACGTCACTGCACCGGACACCTTCGTCCATCCAGGCAGGCTCGTGGCTAACGACACCGCACAGACGTGGATTCTGGAGCCACTAAACGAGACGATGGGCAAGGCGCCATGGGTCAACGGAGAGCTCGAGCTGAACCTAGTGCCGACAGCCATGCACTACAAGGTATACGACTACTTCCTGAACGACTACGTTGAGTGGAACGTAACTCACACATGGTTGGTCGCCGCCTGGTACACCGGCCTCCAGAAGGGACCGGTCCAGGCACCTGATGGCGAGAGCTACAAGCAGCTGATGTTCGGAACCGGTACTAGCGACTCACCGGTCAAATCTTCAGTCCATGTGATAATAGGCGCAGCTCCGTTCGACCACATAGAGCCTGCGAAGACAAAAGAGGTCGTCGAGGCAGATAGGACTGTGAAGTACGTCGCACTGAAGCTGAACGCAACGGACATAGCCGTCAGGGTAGTATGGCAGCAAGGCGAGAACGCAACCGCCACCTACGTAACAGGCCCGTTGGTAGGCTGGAACGTTAAGCTGACGTTCGTGCCGCCAGCGGAGTACTTGACCGATGCGGAGAGGGAGGCCTTGTGGGCTACATGGAAGAGGACGTTCGAGGGTACAACGGATGAGACAGGAACCGCATGGATAAGGAGCGGTAACACGCCGGAGACCGTCATATGGAACGCCAGCAGGATAAAGGCTGGAATGACTAAAGACACATCCTGGCTGGTCGTGAGCCCGCCTGCTTACATGCTGAACGAGAAGGACCCATACTGGCTGAACAACGTGGTAAAGCCTGGAGCTGAGGCACACGGCCTAGAAGTCTTCGAGGGAACGCAAGACCCATCTGCTATGGTCGGAATAGACCTCACGCCTGAGGGATACTTCGCATGGCTGCCAGACCCATCGCTGTGGGTTACAGACCCGTATGAAGGTGCTTGGAGTCTAGTATACGAGCTATATGGACGTTCAATACCAGAAGGAGTATGGGTTAAGAACGAGTGGGGCGCAGGCCTCTGGCTGCCTTCCTACTTCGGAGGCGTAAACGGCTCAGGCTGGTCGAGGATAGGCGGTGCATGGTACGCAAGGATAAACGTATGGCCTAACGACCCAGAGACGTCGCAGCACGTGCCCTTCTCGCCGGTATTCCAGTACATGCCTGTAACGGCTAGGATAACGGACTTCAACGGCAGGCCGTTGCCTGGTGCATTCCTCTGGATGGTAGACTCAGTAACGGGCAAGACCGCAGGCTGGTCCTACGCAGGAAAGGACGGCGTCACCGAGACCGTTTACCTGAGGAAGCCTGAGTGGACTCTGTTGCTGAGAGTCCACTACCTAGGAAGGGAGGCTGACGGCAGACCTGCATGGCCGTTCAACGCCTTCGGAAAGTGGCCAGTAAGCTACTCCAGCGACGCCGATGAGACGCAACCAGGACCCGGAATATTCGGTGAGCTGGCAAAGAGGGTCAAGGTTACGACGCTAGCTCACCTGTACCACGGCGTGTGGAGGATAAGGCCAGGTGTCCACTGGGACATAACCGCCAGGATATTCGACATCATGATAAGGCACTACTACGGAGCATCCAAGCCGATAGAGGTGGACGCAACGTTCTACAGGGAGTTCCCAACGATGCCTGGTGGAACGGTAGAGTTCAAGGCTAAGGAGGTCGTAGAAGTCAATAGGCTGAACAGGGGAACCTACGAGGAGGTAGCCAAGTGGCTTGGCGTGGTTGTCGGAAGGAAGAGCTTCGACCTAAGCGCTGCCAACGTCGGCACGGTAGCTGGAGAGCTCGAGGTTGCAGTGGGTGACATAAGCGTGGCTATTAATGACTTGGACGGAAGACCGTTGAGTGATGCCGTCGCAAAGTTCGAGGGCGTCGAGCATACGCTGACGATACCGCCAGAGATACTCGCGAAGTACAAGCTCGCGAGCGAGGAGGATGCTAAGAGCCTGAAGGCAGTGGGTGCCGTGTTCGTGACGAAGCTACCGATACCGACGAACATAAGGTACAGCCTAGACGTATCATGGGTCTCGCCTGACTTCGGAACCGAGGCAAAGGTCTCGCTCATCGACACCGTTGACGGAATCAACGCGAAGAGGGAGATAGCGCTACCGGTAGGTATGGTAACTATCAATGTCGTGGACGGTAAGGGAAGGCCTGTAGCAGGAGCTGAGGTGTCGCTAGGTGCCGTAAAGGCTAAGACAGATGCGGCAGGAAAGGCAGTCTTCGAGAGCGTACCGCTTGAGAGGGAAGGCAAGGGCATAACCTACCAGATAGTCGTCATACGCGAGGGTGAGGAGGTCTTCAGGGATACTGAGACCTTCTCAGTTGCGAAGACCTCGGTAACTGTGATAGGGCAGCTGTTCGACCTTAGCGTGTTCGTGAAGGGTGCCGCAGGCCAAGGCCTGCCATTCGCAACGGTAACGTTGAAGAGGGCAGGCGTGGTGGTGGGACACTTCACAACGGACGAGGGAGGTTCGGTGACGATACCAAAGCTGGTGGCCGCAGATTACGAGGTTGAGGCAACGTACAAGGGATACACTGGTTCTGTGAAGGTATCGAAGGCAGACCTGATTGCTGGCAAGAGTGCTGAGATAACGCTGCCGCCATACATAGAGATAGCCGGCATGCCGCTGACGTTTGCCACGTTCCTAGCGCTGATAATCGGCATAATACTGCTGATCATAGTAATCGTCGTCATAGCCTTCGAGTACGTGCGCTGGCGCGGTAGAAGGGTGGGAATATTCCCGCCCCCGCCACCAAAGAAGTAGGAGCCTGCGGCGCTCCTACAAAAATCCCATTTTTTTCTTTATGCGAATCTTATCAGGGTATAATATCTAGGCATTTATATCGCAAAATTTAGGGAAACATATTTCTATGGCTAATCTTACAGAGTTGTGACGAAAAGATGGGGAAAGTGCGCATCCTCCTGTTACCCTTAGTGGTTTTAGTACTCTTAATGTCGTTATCGGCAGCTAACTCCCAGCCTATACCGGGAGGCTCTTTTGATAGCGCGGGTGAGGTACGCTTGGAAGTCGGAAGTATTTCGCAGTTTAGCGGTAACATCTCGCAATTGGAGGAGCACTACTACAGGTTATCTGGTGCGGCTGCTGGACACGAGCTGGTCATGAACGTAAGCATGTATGCCAAGGAGGGAGGGAAGGTTATGATTTCGCTCTTTGCGGAGAATAGAGCAAAACTTAAGACAACGATGGCGGACGAAGGGTTTTTCTTAAGGGATGGTGAGCTCAAGCTCATACCCCTGAGATGGTTAACGGAAAAGGGAGGCGATTTCTACCTCAAGATAAGCACGGTCGGAGGAAGATACGAGTATAATGTTTCGGCGACGCTTCTAGATATGAGGGACATGGAAAAGGTGGAGGCGGGCCCGAGCATAAATGAAGCGGCCTACGCAGGCCTAACATCCTACGATAAAGAACTCTCGTTCTTTGGCTACCTAGCAGCATTAGGCGCCGGTGACGACTTTGTTGATTTCTATGCCTTCAACACGACGTTGAGAAATATGGAGGCGGTTAGAATTACCGTGCTACCCGATGCTGGCACGTCCTTGGAGGCATCCATTCACCTTCCCGACGGGTTTACAGTCACCCGGAATAGCTCCGCATCGCCTGGCAAGGGCTTCACGCTAACACTCAAGGGAGACATAGCGGGCAACAAGACGTTCTACCTGAAGGTTCACAATATGGATGGTTTTGGTGGTGGCGGAAGATATTCTGTACACATCAGCGTCTTCAACCTAACGGTCACGAAGCCGGAGCCAGAGGTGCCGATAAATTTTGTGGATAAGGAGCTCGCAAGGCAGCTGGTAATAATCTCGGTGGCGGTCATAGCAGGGATTACGGTCGTGTCGCTCGTCTTAAGAAGAAGGACCACCTCGGCCGAAGGATGGTACGGCGGATACGGGTACTAGCCGTCGGTACGCTCGTACTACGGAATTAGTTCAGCACTGCGAAAAATTTTTCCATCATACTGAACTTTTACCGTACCTGAAATTTCTACCAAAAAAGCCTTTAATCCTTTTGAATCAAGATTTGTCTACCTTCGACTATTGCCCTTATGAGCTTCTCCCTGCCGCTCTGAACAAGCCTCCAAATTGTGTTCCTGGACGCGCCCATCCTCTCGCCAGCCTCCTCCAAGGTTAGCTTATCTAGGTCGACGAGCCTCAAAGCCTCGACCTCCGCGATGTCTAAGTATATTGGTTCGTCGCTGCCCTTCGGCGATGGGTCTATCTTTTCAGCAAAGGGCGCAGTCGAGATTATAACCGGTTTTGGACATCTGCCGACCCTGCCGTACCTGTGCCTTCTGCGCCAGCAGCATCCATGCATGTTTTTATGTGACATATCACAAAATTTAAATATTTCGTGAAATATCACATATTGGTGATGGGGTGAGGAGGATGCGCGGAGGGTGGTCTTACCAGTACTGGCCTAGAGGCTGGTGGTGTCCAAGGCATCCATGGCCGCCCGCTTGGGCCAGGGCCTACGCTCCATGGTGGTATGGATATCCGATAGATCCAACCGAGGAATTGAGGTACCTCGAGGAGGTCAAGAAAGAACTGGAGAGACAGGCATCAGAAATCACTAAGAAAATAGAGGAATTAAAGAAATCTCTCGAGGAGAAGAAGTAAAAGGATGAGGGTCGCGATAGCTACCTGCGGAGACAAAGGCCTACATGATTTTGTATCTCCCGATTTCGGACACTCGAAGACGTTTACAATAGTCGAGATAGAGGACGGAAAGGTCAAGAGTGTCGAGGTCATGAACAACCCCGCGGGGAATCTGGAGCGCAGAAGAGGGCCGAGCATCGCAAAAGCGTTAGCGAATAAAAACGTGAGCACGGTAATATCAGGCGAAATAGGTCCGGGAGCGTCCAGCACGCTCGAACAGCTCGGAATAAGAATACTGATAGTTAGGCCGGGTCGAAAAGTCGAAGAAGTATTAAGAGAGCAAGGTTTGATAACCTAAATATGCCGCGCGCTACGGAACGAACGATCTTGACTGGTTGGTTAAAGAAATATCTATATCGTCCTCAAAATCCTTAACGACGTCCGCGTAAGCATGACGGAGCGAAGCCCAATTCGCAAGGTCTTACTGGCGTCGATTTTTGGCAACGCTGCTATTTGCGGGCTAAAGATTGCTGGCGGCGTGCTGTCCGGAAGCACGGTTCTACTCGCCGACGGTAGCGACTCGTTACTCAACGTCGCCAGTGGGAGCATAGCATACGCTTTTAGGGCTAAGGCAGAGAAGCCGCCAGATTCTAAGCATCGTTATGGGCACTCGCTTCTCGAAGTGTACGGCTCCTTGCTGATACTCGCGTTGATGGTCTTCATGCTATCGTTCATCGCATTCATCGCGATTGACAAACTCAAGCATGGTCTCGCAAAGCCCATCGACCCAATAGGTGTTCCTTTCGCCGTCGCCTCTTTGGTGCTTAACCTGACGATGGGCACGCTCCTCAGAATCTTCGGACGGGAGAGCACGATAGCGAGCATCGAGGCACGGCACATAAGCCTCGATGTTGCAGAGGGAATATTATCGCTTTCTGGTGTATTGTTGGGAGTTTACGTCTCAGCGATGTACGACGTCGTGGCAGCGTTCATCCTACTAGCATTTGTTGCCTTTTTCGTCGTCCAGACATTCCGCGAGTTGAGAGCATCCATAATCGCCGAAAGCCCCCCAGAAGAGGTGATTAAGGTCCTTGAAAGCACACTCGCCAGCGTGGACGGCGTTAAGGGAATTCATAATCTGCGCATCAGGCAGGCCGGGAAAAAGATTTTCGCTGACGTGCACCTCGAGGTTGATAGGAAGCTAACGGTTAAGGAAGCTCATAGCATCTGCGACGAGGCGGAAAGGAGGTTAAAGCAGAAACTAAGTAACGTCGACATCGTAATACACATCGAACCAGAAGGTGAAGAGCAGTCGCAATATGTATAAGCATGACCAAGATTGTAAATAAATCCGCGCATTATAGTTTTCTAGTAAAAAGCACCACAGATCACCGAACGGTCAGGACCTAACTTCCGGCTTCCATTTCGAGTATATGGCGCCGGGGGTGGGATTCGAACCCACGAGGCCCGAAAGGGCCACAGGCTCTCCAGGCCTGCGCCTTACCAGCTAGGCTACCCCGGCATCAACCCCAACAATTTTGGGTTACATGATTCATTTATTTAGCTTCACTCAATCAGGAACGGTAGCAGGACCATCGAAGCAACCAGCATCGCGAGCGCCACCGAGATCGCTCCCGTTATGCCCTTGATTGCGGACTCTGTCAACCTGCCTTTGGCTAAGGCCCTTAGGCCGCTCATGAGCACTTGACCCCCATCTAGTGGATAAATCGGAAGGGAGTTGAAGATTCCGACATTCACGTTGACGAACCAGAGCCAGAAAAGTAGGTTAGCCAAGTAGTAGTAACCCGGCCCAATAGGGTGCTGATAAAAGACGTGAAGCGTATCGGAGAAGGGAATGAAGCCCTGAGCGCTGCCTAGCGTTGGAGGAATGAAGTGCAAAATGGGTGACGAGTATGCTAACCTCTTGTAGTTCTCAAGGATGCTTGTCGTCTTGAGTTCAACCACACGCACGCCGATCCTTGGACCTTCTGGAGTCTCGACTGGTGCTAACTTGACCGTTAGGCCATCCTTCCATCCCTCTCCCCTCCTAATCTCTAGGACTAGCGTGCCATCAGGAGGTGGTTTGTCCAGAGCCTGTTTTAACACATCTACTGTGAGCGCTTGCACACCATTCACCGATACTATGACGTCGCCCTCGGATATTCCCGCTTGCTGGGCCGGCATGTTTTCCTCGACATTTGAAACGTAAAGGCCATCCAAAGAAGGTGATAGGCCCGAGACCAGCACGAGCAGAGCGAGGAGGCATGCGACAGCGATGGATATGTTTGCGCCGGGACCGGCCGCGAGTACCCTTACAGAATTTCTTAAACTCGCTACCTTCAGCTGTTGCTCGTCGACCTCGACGAAAGCGCCTATGGGAATGCCGAGGAGCAATAGGATGCCGCTGGATTTCACCCCAAAGCCGAGCCGGCTTGCCAGAATCCCATGCGAGAATTCGTGGGCGATGATTGCCACGACGATGCCTATCCAGCCGTAAACTATCGGCAAGTAAGGGTTTATACCGGGTATCAAGAGGTATGCCTGAGCGCCCATCTGCCTTCCTGCCTCCCTTACCTCAGGCGATATCAGGATTGTGGAAACAGCATTCACTATCAGGAATATTCCGATGGCCGAAGCTATAGGAAGGAGCGCTACCATGAACCAGCCCAGTGGGCCAAGGAATTTTCTTCCCGCCGCCCGGGCGAAAAGCTCAGTAACCCTCCTAGACCTAAGAATTATGAAGGGAAACTTGAACTCGAAAGCCTTTCGCTTCTCGTCCGACAACAGCTTTCAAGGGTTAAAGCTATGAGCGGTTGAATATAAACTGACACTAGCGCCCCAAGAGCAGCTCTAGTGCGGATATTGTTGTAAGCGTTATGCAGACCGCCTCCTCGGTCCTTATGGTCCTTACGCCCTGCTCCGGGACTACGTTGATTACGAAGTCGAAGGCCTCGTCCAAGTTAAAGTTTTGAAGCTTAGCTATATCGTACAGGCCTCTCTTGGCCGAGCCGAATGCTATGCAGACACTCTTGGCCGTCGAAAGCCTCGAGACCAAAGGTTGAGCTAGCTCGTGGAATGGTTTGCCGAGCCTTGACGTTGCAATCTTAACATCATAGTGCGCTACTAGTTCATCCAACCTCTCGGGCACTATCGCTGTCTTGAAGCCGGCGTATACCGGTGATTTCTTCCTAGAGATTAGCTTGAACTCGCCGGACTCTGGATTCACAACGACTATAACCCTCGTGCCCTTCTTCAGGGGCTTCTTCGTTTTTATGAGCCTCCCTAGACCCGCATCCACCCTGCCCTGCGAGACGACCACACCTTCTCTATAATGGAATGTATGCTCGGACCCTACCTCAGGATGCGTCGGTATATTCAGAGGCGGAAGCAAGCCTACGTACCTCAGGGAGGGCTTGAGTGGAAACAACTTCCGTCTGAGGTACGGCGCGGTGTTCAGATAGTCCATGATTTCCTTTACGAATTCCGCGTTCTTATCGGGTTCGAGGTCCTCGTAATAGAGTATCAGGTTGTCGACCCTGAATGCTGCAAGGAACCTCGCGACGAGCCCAATCCTAAAGGTCTTCTCCCTTAGATGCTGCGTCTCGGCCGTCAAGCTCGACGGGAGTAGGACATCGAGCCTCCACCTTCTTCTCGGGACCTCTTCAAACCTCGTAGGCATGCGGACTCTCCTTCATTATATGTCCAAGACGAACCTGATTTTCTTCACGTCATCATCCACGATCTCCATGAGGGCGTAGGTGACGGACTTTATTCCTATGCCGTGCTTGTGCCTCGATGGGTCAAACATCTCTCCTTTCACCGTCGCCTTAATCCTGAATACGTCATCGGACCTCTCTATGGCATGCACCTCTATGCTGGATGCGAGGAAACCTTCCAGCTCAAACAAGAGTAGCAACTGCTCCAGCCAGTTGTAAAGAAGGGAATGCATGTCAAAGCCCTCCGCGCAAACTTCCCTCTCTAGCTTCGGATTGACATCCTTGGTGTCTGATATAACGTCGAATAACGCAAGCCCTGCCTCCCTAAAGGCATCTTCCATCGTAGGTCCGTATGCCTCTACGTAAACGTCTGACATGTGTTCTAAGAACCTTCTTCCGCTCTCGCCCAACCCGGCCACCGACATTACAAGTTTATATCGGCGGAGCGGATTTAAGGTTACCTCGATGCCTTCTTAAAGTCAAATTAGGGTTTATATCTCGTATACGCATCTTAACCATGTAACTGTATGAGCGGAGGAGTTTACGATATAATAATTGTAGGTGGGGGTGCCGCGGGACTTACCGCAGCGCTCTACGCAACGAGACAGGGCTTAAAGACCCTAGTCATAACAAAAGACATCGGAGGACAACTGACCCTCGCCCCGCGAATCGAGAACTATCCCGGAATAAAGGCTGTTGCCGGTCTGGAGCTGGCTCAATCAATAAAAGAGCAGGCAGAGGAATTTGGAGCAGAATTCGTCTACGACGAGGCCATCGGCATATCCCAACTAAACAATACTTTTCGAGTATCCACGAAGGTTAGCGGAGATTACGATGCGCTTGCTGTCATACTCGCGTTCGGGAAGACACCAAGGTCTCTCGACGTTCCAGGGGAGGATAGGCTTGTGGGTAGGGGTGTGTCGTATTGCGCAATATGCGACGCTCCCTTATTCAGGGGTAAAAAGGTCGCGGTCGTCGGCTGGGGTGACCATGCATTCAACGCTGTGAAAATTCTACGCGCTTACGGCAACAAGGTTTACATAATACATAGGGGCGAGGCCAAGCTTACGGACGAGGAGCTGATAAGAGAGTCTGAGAGTATGAACGTTGTTTATGTGCCGAACAGCACGGTATCGGAGATAAAGGGCGACACAAAGGTTAGGTCGATAGTTTTGAAGAACGTCAAGACTGGAGAGGAGAGCGAGCTAGAGGTTGACGGTGTTTTCGTCGAGATGGGTTACATGGCAAAAACGGATTGGATGAAAGGTTTCGTTCAGCTGAACGAGAACGGCGAGATAGTTACGGATAAGCTCGGGATGACGAGCAGGCCTGGAGTTTTTGCTGCGGGTGACGTGACCGACACTCTCTATAAACAGGCGGTAATAGCGGCGGCTCAAGGTGCCATCGCCGCCCTCTCAGCTTACAACTACATACAGCAGTTAAGAGGACGACCCACGAAAAAGTCGGATTGGGGCTAAGTCGATAGAGAAGTAGCGCGGAGTACACTAATCGCCAGACTACTTCCATTCTGCTCTCTCAAAAATAAAAAAACTGGTAACTAACGTGGCTGACTTTGGGACTCGGCTGGCATCGCTGGAGCGTTAGGCGAAGCAGGTGGAGAGTCTATTGAGCCTCTCCCATCTTTCGTTTACGTAAGCCTTCAGTTTTTCGAGCAGTTCGGCATTCTCCGGCAGTAGCAGGTGGCTGAGCCTTTTTTGTACCTTCAAGAATTCTTCCAAGGGCTTAGGATTCGGGACTGGGTTGGTTATTCTGTACCTTCCGTTCTCCACCTCGTAAAGCGGCCAATACCTCGTCTCGACCGCTAACCTTGCTATCTTTATCGACTCGCTCGGGTCGAAGTACCAGCCTCTAGTGCACGGTGCTATAAGGTGGATGAAGGACGGCCCGTCGTAACTCTGTGCCTTCCTCACTTTGTTCACGAGGTCTTTCCAGTGCGATGGTGAGGCCGTAGCTGCGTATGGTATCCTATGGGCCACGACAATCTCCATCAAGTCTTTCTTTGGTTGCTGCTTTCCCGCGATTTTTGTGCCTACAGGTGACGTCGTTGTGGCAGCTCCTAATGGTGTCGCGCCGGACCTCTGTATGCCCGTGTTCATGTACGCCTCGTTGTCGTAACACACGTAAAGGAATCTATGGCCCCTTTCGAGCGCTCCAGAGAGCGCTTGTATTCCTATGTCGAACGTACCGCCATCGCCACCGAATGCTATGATGTAGTGCTCTTGGCGACCGTATTTTCTGGAAAGGGCCTTTAGCGCGGCCTCTATACCAGAGGCGGCAGCGGCTGCGTTCTCAAACAGCAGGTGAACCCAAGGAACCTTCCACATCGTCTGCGGATATGGTGTGCTCGTTACCTCTAAGCAGCTTGTGGCAGTCACCACGATAAGAGGTCTCCTGGAGGCTAACAAGATCTGCCTCACGCCCACGAGAGCAGCGCAACCAGCGCAAGCTCTATGACCCGGAGCTATCAGGTCTAAACCATAAAGTTCCTTTATCGATTTAATTTCGCTACTCAGCATTATGCCTTCACCCCCCAATACCTTACTCTTCTTTCTATAGGCTTTCCTGCCCTCAGGTCTTCTATCACGCTATTGATTATACTCTCAAACTCTGAGGCAGATATGTCTCTACCTCCAAGCCCATAGACAAAGTTAGCAACCGGTATGTTGAGACCGGCATCGTACAGCATGGTTTTTACGTCTTGGCCTAACGGTGCAGACGGTGCACCGGGACTCATCGCCCTATCCATCACAACCAAGGCTTTTGCATCCTTTACATGCGGGAGTATGCTCTCAACAGGGAAGGGTCTGAAGAGCCTAATGCTCAGAAGCCCTACCTTAATCCCCTTTCCCCTCATCCTTTCTACGGCAAACTTTGCTGTTGCTGCCGCTGAGCCTGCGCATATTAAACAAACCTCAGCGTCTTCTGTTCTGTAGGCACCGACAGGACCATACATCCTTCCAGTCATCTTATAGTAGGCCTCCTCAACTTCTGCTAGCTTCTTCGGAACCCTTTCTATCGCCTCGGCTACTTGATATTTTATCTCAAAGTACCAATCCGGTAACGCGAAGGCACCAAACGTCATGGGCATCGAGGAATCGATGTAATACTTTGCCTTTCTGGGTGGAAGGAACAACGCTGCTTCGCTGTCCGATATCGTCGCGACACCTTCCACGGCATGCGATAGGAAGAAACCGTCAAGATTTACTCCGACTGGAAGTAGTATATCATCGTCCTCTGCCAGCCTGAAGGCTTGAAAGATCCTGTCGTACGCTTGTTGAGCATTCTCTACGAATATATGTACCCATCCAGCATCCCTCGAGCCCATCACATCGGAATGGTCGCAGTGAATGTTTATGGGCGCGGAAAGTGCTCTATTCGCAATAGCCATGACGACCGGACACCTTAGGCTGGAAGCGACGTAGAGAACCTCATGCATTAGCGCGAGCCCTTGGCTGGCGGTTGATGTGAAGACCCTTGCACCGGTGAGGCTTGCAGCAACACATGCTGACATCGCGGAGTGCTCCGATTCAACGGCAACGTACTCGGCGTCGAGCTCGCCGTTGTTGACATACTCGCTAAGCCGCTCGACTATTATCGTCTGTGGTGTGATTGGATAGGCGGCTATGACGTCGACGTTTGCTTGCTTAACAGCATATGCAATTGCTTCTGAGGTTGACATCGGCTTAAGGATCTTAGGTTGAAGAAGTGACATTACCTTTCACTCCTCCACCATTTTTATGGCCTTAACTGGGCACTCAACGGAGCATATGCCGCAGCCTTTGCAGTAATCATAGTCGAACTCAATCTTACCATCACTTCTTTGCGTAATGGCGGGCTCAGGACAGTATATCCAACATAAGAGGCAACCTATGCACCTATCCAAATCAACCACTGGTTTCTTAACCCTCCAAGTTCCCGTTTTATATTCAATTGAAGATCCTGGTCTGTCTATAATGCCTCCGGGAAGTATAATTTTTTCAACTTTTGCCATTATGCCTGTCCCACCTTATCATATCCTAACTGCATGGCTTTAAGGTTATTTTCGAGAACAGCCCCCTTGAACCTTGCCCTTAGTACAGATTCCAGCGAGCTTAAGGATACTATCCCCGTAGCCTTGGCGGTGGCTCCAAGCATCGCCGAGTTTTCGAACCTGGCGTCGCCCAAAGAGAGTGCTATACCTCTTGCATCCACATAGAATAACTTTGCCCGCGGTTTAGAGGACAGGGCTTTCAAGAGGGTGTCGTTAGCATTCTTTGAGTTTATAACGACGATACCTTCGTCGTCCAACCCGGCCAGTATTTCAACAGAAGAGGCTATCTTCGGGTCTATTGCCACGACTATTTCCGGGTCGTAAACTAAGGACCTGATGTCTATGGGTTCGTCGGATATCCTGACGTAGGCCCTCACGGGTGCACCGGAACGCTCAGGACCAAACTCAGGGAACGATAGCGAATACTTGTTTTCAAGAAGACAAGCCTCAGCCAAGAGCCTTGCGGCGGTGACAACACCTTGGCCACCCCTTCCATGAAATCTTACTTCTACCAACTTTCTCAATTCAATCGCCTACGAACTTATCCTCAACTATGCTATATATCTTTAATATAGAATGTTGAGACTTTTCAATAAATACTTTATGCCCTTAAATATGACGGAGGCTATATGCCGAGTAGTTTAAAGTCTAAAGTTGTACCCAATTTGCGAAGAATTGTTGCGACATTCTTTTCTTTTGACATCTCTGAAAATTGTAGTGCAAGCACCAGCGCTTTGTTAACAGACCTTAATGTTTTCTCGCTAAAGGGTAGCTTGCTAATCTCTTGATAGAGCTCCTCAACTTCGTGCACCTTCATCGGTCTACCAATCAATTTTTCTATCAACTTCTCAAGCTGGTAAAAACATGATCTGAAGCAGTTGGTGGGTGATGAGTAACCGAAGAAGCAATTTCTACAATCGGAAGACATTAACTCACGCATCGGTCCTTTCGACTTCACCCTTATGTGTCTCACCACTTTAATACAACCTTCAGACTTTAGCTTCCTTAGTATCTTATACGTCATACTCGGACTTAGGCCATAGTAGGATAAGTGAGAATAGACGTCTGATGCAGAAACGTTTACATTAGAGCAGATAAAGTCCATAACGTTCTCTTCAATCCAGCTCGGCAAAGTACGTACTAGCTCTTCGATTAGCGATAAGATTTTTTCCCTCGATACGATAATGAGATCGTTGTCTTTAATTTTAATGCTAAATGAGTTTAGAACTTTCATACATGCTGTCCGGTCGAGACCGCTCCGCTCGCATACTTGCTCGATGTTTAGGCTACACTCCGGCATCCCTCTCATCAGATTTAGTATAGACCAAGCTACGGCGTATTCTGCCTTCTGCCAGCTACGCCTTACAAACCAGTCGAACATCATGAGGGTTTTTTGAACAGGGGGTACTAGCAAAAAGTAAGAGCTACCTTGGCCAAGCTTTATACCGATATTGTTTAGCGCATACTCCACGGTTGTGTCGTAAAGAGGATCTAAACCAAGGATTACTGAGTTATTTGTCTTGAATAGTGTGAAGGGTGGGTTGTAGATATACGCGCTCTCGCTCCACTGAAGCGGAAAAAAGCTCTCGAGAAGAGCAAAGAGTCCCTTGAGCGCGTTAACCTTTTTCAACTTAGCGCAATATTACACAATGTATAATATAAGCCTAACATCATATATTTGACAAATTAAATTTTTTAGTGAGAAATTGGGTAAATTATTGGGAACGTAATTTGTGTGGACAAGAAGGCCCGGTTTTGGAGAAAGCCCTAAGTGTAGAGGTCCCCAAGGGCCGCCGCAAGGGCGTCGTCCATATTATACCTAACAGATGTAAAGAATGTATGTATTGTATTGAGTTCTGTCCGCAGTCGGTCCTAGAAAAGTCGGAGAATATAAACTACAAGGGCTATCACTATCCAAGGGTCAAACCCGGTAAGGAGGATTCGTGCATCGCTTGTAAGATGTGCGAGCTGCTCTGTCCCGATTTTGCGATATTTATAAAGGAAGTGGAACAATGACGGAAGGTCTGCTCCCTCCAGGAAAATACTTCATGCAAGGAAATATTGCCTGCGCTGAAGCCGCTCTAATAGCGGGTTGCAGGTTTTTTGCCGGATACCCAATAACACCGTCCAGCGAGATTTTGGAGTGGATGAGCTACCGACTTCCACAGGTCGGCGGTTACTTCATACAGATGGAGGATGAGATAGCCAGCATCATGGCGGTATTAGGTGCGTCAAATGCCGGCGTAAAATCTATGACAGCTACGTCCGGACCTGGTTTTTCATTGATGCAAGAGAGCATAGGATTTGGTATGATGACCGAAACGCCCTGCGTCATCGTGAACGTCCAAAGAGGAGGTCCGAGCACTGGCATACCAACGCTGGTCGGTCAAGGCGACGTAATGCAGGCTAGATGGGGCTCACACGGAGACTACGAAGCCATAGTATATGTCCCGAATAGTGTCCAAGAGATGTTCGACCTTACGATAAAGGCCTTCAACGCATCGGAAGAGTACAGGCAACCAGTTATCTTACTATCCGACCAAGTTATCAGTCATATGTATGGCTCGTTGGTTGTACCCCCGCATGAGGAGATAAAGATAGTGAATAGGAAGTTGCCTAACGTTCCGCCAAGCATTCCAGACTTTAAACCATTCGACTCAAAATATGAGGTGCCGCCTATGGCGCTGGCCGGTATGGGATACAGGATACATGTCACTGGCCTGACACACGACGAAAGGGGTTACCCGTATTATACGCATGAAGTCTCGACATGGTGTGTGAAGCATCTGGTATCGAAAATCAGGAACAACGCAAGAAAGATATGGGAGGTTGAGCGTTTCATGTTAGATGATGCCGACACAGTCATAATAACCTACGGTATAACGTCTAGGCCCTCTTACCAAGCGGTGAAGATGGCAAGGTCCGAAGGAATCAAAGCTGGCATGTTGAGGTTAATAACGGTGTGGCCATTTCCGGATGAAATAGTCAAAAAGGTAAGCGAGCAAGCTAAGGTAATCATAGTTCCTGAGATAAACATGGGCCAGATAATTCATCCAGTAAAGGAGGCTGCTGAGTGCCTTGTTGTCGGTTTAAGCTGGGCTCCCGGTGCAGTACCGACACCGGACGTCATACTAGATACGATTAGGTCCGTCTCGAGGTGAGAGCATGCCTAAGGAAGTTTTAGCTACAAGACATCCTGATGACGATCTGATAAGGACAGACAGGATGCCACATATATGGTGTCCTGGTTGTGGAATAGGAATAGTGATGAAGTGCTACATCGAAGCGATAAAAAGAAGCGGCATACCGCCCGAAAGGCACGTGGTCGTGTCCGGTATAGGTTGCTCCTCAAGGCTTCCGGGTTACGTGAACATAGATTCCTACCATACCACGCATGGTAGGGCACTACCTTTCGCGATAGGCATGAACATCGTGAAGCCCGAGCTTGAGATAACGGTGATAGCTGGTGACGGTGACTTAGTTACAATAGGCGGAAACCACTTTATACATGCTATCAGGAGGAACCACGACATTAACGTCGTGCTAATTAACAACTTTATTTACGGCATGACCGGCGGACAGTATGGAGCCACAACGCCTGCTGGCTCCAAGGCAACTTCCGCTCCTTACGGTACGATAGATAATCCATTTAATCTACCGCTTTTGGTTGCTTCACTCGGCGCTCCTTTTGTCGCGAGGTGGACGACGTTCCATGTACATCATTTGATCAATGCGATGCTTAAGGCAATGAAAGTAAATGGTCTTGCATTCATAGAGGTTTTATCACCATGTCCCACCCATTATGGTAGGGATAACAACTTTCCAACAGGCCTCGACATGATGAGATACTTTAAGAAGATGAGCATCATAAAACATGAAGCCGACCTCAGGACAGTTGATATAGACCCGAAGTCTGATAAGCCGATAATCGTAGGGAACTTCGTTCATAAAGAAAGACCATCCTATAACGATATGTGGAAGAAATTGGTAGAATCTGTAACGAAGGAGAGGAAGTAGTATGGTTAGGTGGGAGATAAGCCTGTTTGGTTTTGGCGGTCAGGGCATAATCAGGGGCGGACAGATACTCGGAGAGGCCGCGGTCTTGGAGGGGAAGGATGCTGCGTTAACCGTAGCCTATGGGCCGGAACAAGTCGGCGGCTGGTCTAGGGCGGACGTCGTGATATCGGACGAACCAATAGACTTTCCACTCATCATAAAGCCAGACATATTGATTGTTATGTCTCAGGAGGGGCTGAATAGAAGTTTGAACGAAGGCAGGGTACCGAAAAAGCTACTCATATATGACAGCGAACTCGTGGATGCATCTAAGGTTAAGGGAATAAAGATGGCAGGATTTCCCGCCACCAAGGTAGCCGAGCAACTCGGAAGTAGGTTAGTCGCCAACGTCATGATGCTCGGAGTGCTCTCGGAGATTACCAAAATCGTGAAACAGGAGTCCATACTTAATGTGATAAGAAGGAAGTTTCCGAGAGCTCTAGAGCTTAATGAGAGGGCCTTCATGGAAGGCGTTAGGTACGCCAAGGAAAGCGGAGTTATTGTCTGACGGCACAAGTTATGCATCTATGAATTAAGAAACCTCGGCGATACCTCGAGAGCAGCTATCCAGCAATATAATGAAAAGTTTTATTTTTACAAAAGTTGACACCCACAATGTAAAAGTCCGGTAGTAATGTCGTTCTGGAGTCCGCGCGAGATGTCAGGTTATCGATTTGAGGAGGAAATAATTTTCGATGAGGAGGCCAAGGAGAAGGTTAGGAAGCCTCTGGGCAGGCTTTTCGTGGGTAAGTCACCAGAAACGACTGAAAGGCTCGCCGAATACATACGGGAAAGGAAGCCAACGATGTTAATAGTTGTTGGTGATTTCTCCGCAAAGGAGCTGGGTAGGATTGGTATTCACGCGGACATCTACGTGGTTGACGGAAAGGTTGAGAGAAAGCCCTCGGAAAGGTTCACTGATGAAAGTGCTTTTCGGGTTTTTACGAAGAACCCTGCGGGAACGATTTCCGCCGATGCTGCAAATGCATTAAAGGAAGCAATTCATTCTGGGAAGAGAACCGTTGTTTACGTTGACGGTGAAGAAGACTTATTGACACTCCCCGCCATCGTGCTAGCTCCGTTGGGCTCGATGGTTGTGTACGGCCAGCCAGGTGTCGGTGTGGTAGCCGTCGATGTCACGGAAGATAAGAAGCGGGAAATATGTACAATACTAAGAAGCATCAAGAAGGAATAGGTTTAGCTCCTCTTTACTTCGCCCTTACCCTTAAACTCCGTGTAGTGGCAATTCCCACACGTGTATCTGTCAGCATGCTCGGCCATTATGTAGCCTTTTCCACACCTTGGACAGAATAGGACGTTTTTCGTCAGAGTGTTCCCTTCAAGCTTGTACTTTTTCCAGAGTTTAGCTTGTCTTCCCAGAGACCTCCACCCCCTGCCTCTTTAAAACATACTCCCTCTCATACTTTTTCATGTCATCTACGCTGTCATAAACGTGGCAATGTACTGAGACTCTATGCTGTCCAAAAAGATTCACCATTTTGATGATCGCTATTCTGTCCTCCGACACCTTTAGGTGTTCTGCTATGAGCTTCAAAAGTTCAGCCCTCTTGGGCGTCGCCCCATCATAATCAACCAGCATCTGGACGTCCTTTCTGCGGAGTAATTTGTTGTAGGATTCCGATACGATTGAAATCTTAACCATAAACATCACCCACTCACAGGTACTAGGACCGCGTTTATTTGCGCAATTGCGTCGCTTATCACGTTTCCCCTCACCGTCACTCTTTTCCTAAGGCCCTTCTTTCTCCTCCTATTCCTCTTCTTCTTTCTCTTGGAGGGTGGTTTCTCTCTTGGATGGAAGCCGACACCCCCAGAAAGAAGTACCCTCACTTTTCTCGGACCGCTCACGTCTGGTCTCATGGGAAAACCGTCAACATCCGTACCGCCTGTTATTCTAATTTTGAATCCTGACTTGCCCAGTATCGAGCCGTCCAACTCATCACCTATCTTCTTCCCTATGAATAGCGTAAATTGTTGTGGCGTTAGTTGAATAGTTTGCGCCTTACCCGTGGACGGGTCGGACAGGACAAGCCTAGGACCGGCCTTCTTTTCGGACAACGAGGCACCTCCGGTTTATACCCGTCAATTAATAGGTTCTTAATAAGTCTCAATTATCTGGCCCAGAGAGGGTTGTTCTTTCTGATTATCTGGGCTATCTCGTTAAGCACCGCCCTTTCATCCTCCGTTAATCTGTTGGCGAACGACTTGAAGAGTAATCGTGCCTCATTTTCCGGTATTACTGTGTAAAGTATCTCACCTTCCTTCACGTGCCTACCAATAATCGGTTCTTTCATCGATATTGCTACACTCATACCCATTGTGGCCTCCGGTATGTTCTGGCCTTTGTCCTGTATCTGCGATATCGTGCCAACGTGCTTTCCCTCAGAATTCATCAACGCATACTTTGGCTTAATCCTTCCACCTAAAACTTCTACGCCTACTATCGCAGGGTTACTCCTCCTGAACACGTAGCCGGGAAGTATCTTTATCTTACCAGGTTTTGTGAGAGACTCAAATTGAGCAGTCTCCCTCCTATCCTTCTCTTGCTTCACCCAACTTGTGTATTCTTCTACGAGTCTGAAAAGTACGTTTGATTTGAAGACCCTGATGCCTTTGCTATTGGCCTCGCGTTCGAGGTCCGGGTCAACTTTAACGTTGAATGCTAAGATGACGCCGCTTAGCTCATCCTTCATCCTAACAACTTCCGCCTCGACTATGTCTCTTTTTGATACCTCGCCTATGTCGGCAACCCTTATCTGCACTCCCCTTTCACGGAGAAAGTTAACGGCCGCCTCAAGCGAGCCGAGCGTGTCTGCCTTAAGTACGACGCCCACTTTGTCCGTAAATAACCTAAACTCGCCAACTTCTTTTGTGATTCTTTCCAACACCTCGCTCTCATTCTGGCCAATAACGTATATGGGCGAACCTGGATACGTCTTATCCAACCCTTCGGCCACGAGTTTTAAACCTGCGGCCGCCAAGACATGGTCTACCGGTTTGAACTTATCTCTCGGGTCCCGCATCTCATCGAGAGGTTTCGGCATCAGTATGGCTTTGACTTTCGTTGTGAACGCGCCCTCTGGACCGAGTAGAGCTATCCTATCACCGACCTTTAGTATGCCGTCGTATATTATCGCGTTGACCGTCGTGCCGAGACCTTCCTCCTCTGTTATCTCTAACACGACACCCTCCGCTGGTGCATCTTCGTGGAGCGTAAGCTGTTCTTTCATGAACGCTTGGGCAAGGCCTAAAAGCACGAGGAGCAGGTCCGGTATACCTTCACCACTCTTGGCACTCACTGGAACCATGGCGACTGTGGTGGCGAATGACGTAATCCTAGTGTAAATATCCGCCCTAAATCCAAGGCCCGCAAGCTCGCCGACCATCGTATAGATCCTTTGCTCAAGTTCGTCCCTTACGGCTTGACTTTGTCTCTGTAATGCTTTAGGGAAGGGCTCATACTCGACGGACTTCCAGCCCGGTATCAGGTCTATCTTATTCACAGCCACGACAAACGGTGTCTTCCTGCTCTTGAGCAACTCCAAGCTCTCGAGGGTCTGCTCCTGTATCCCTTTTATCACGTCAACGACGAGTATTGCCAAGTCCGCTATTGAACCTCCCCTCTTCCTTAAGTTGGCGAAGGCTGCATGACCCGGCGTATCAACGAAGAGCAGGCCAGGAACTTTCAGCTGTACCTTAATTTCACCGAGCAATGCCTTGCACGTCGAGATTATCGCATCAAGCGGGAAGAGGCTCGCGCCTATGTGCTGCGTTATCCCACCAGCCTCCCTTGCCGCTACCAGCGTACCCCTCATTTTATCGAGCAAGCTCGTCTTGCCATGGTCGACATGTCCCAATACGACCACGATCGGTTGCCTCAGCCGCATGTCAGGTCTACACCCATTAATCCTGCCAACCATCTAATGGGTCTTTTGCTTTTCAGTCCGGCATGTAATCACAAGGATGATAAGCATCCTAGTACGATCTTCCTGTCGAGAAGCGTTGAAGGAAGGCACAAAGATCGTCCTTGGCATAGAATCCACAGCCCATACCTTCGGCGTGGGAATAGCCTCGTCAGACGGCCGAATATTAGCCAATGAGAATAGAGTGTATAGGCCTTCTAAGGGAGGCATACATCCAAGGGAGGCGGCGCAACACCACAGTCGTGTAGCCCCTGAGGCGCTTAGGGCCGGCCTATCAAAAGCAGGGATTTCCCTTGAGGAGGTGGATGGTATAGCGTTCTCTGTCGGCCCTGGTCTTGGCCCTTGCTTAAGGACCGGTGCGACGATAGCTAGGACACTCGCTCTCAGCCTTGGTAAGCCTCTCATAGCCGTGAACCACGGTGTCGCTCACATCGAGATCGGAAGGCTGGTCACGGGCTGTAAAGATCCAGTGGTCCTTTATGTGGCCGGCGGTAACACGCTAGTAGCCGCTTTCAATGCAGGTAGGTATAGGATATTCGGTGAAACGTTAGACATAGCGGCCGGCAACTGCCTCGATACCTTCGGCATAAAGGCAGGCATAGGTCCTATGCCGATGCCGGAGCTTATAGCGGAGAAGGCAAAGTCGTTCATCCAGCTTCCATACACGGTCAAGGGCATGGATGTATCCTTCTCAGGTTTACTGACGGCAGCTCTTTTAAAGCTTAAGCAAGGAGCCGCGCTGGAGGATGTTTGTTATGGCTTGACGGAGACAGTTTATAGTATGCTGACCGAGGTGACCGAAAGGGCCGTTGCGTACACTGCAAAAAATGAGATACTCGTGGTCGGAGGTCTTGCAAGGAGCAAGAGACTGAAGAACATGCTCGACATGATGGCGACGGAGCGCGGAGCCAAAGTGTACACGATACCGGATGAGTACGCTGGAGACAACGGTGCGATGATAGCTTGGAACGGCGTTCTACAGCTCATGTCCGGCATGGTGATTGATATCGAAGATAGCAGGATTAGACCGAGGATGAGGATAGATGAGATAGACGTTAAATGGTTCGGGGTGAGGATGGGTTGCTGAGGTTGGGAGAGCCGACAGCGATTATAAGACTCGGTGCTGAAGCGGCAATCTATGTGCTGAACTGGAACGGTATGGAACTCGTGGCGAAGATGAGAGTGCCTAAGTCCTATAGACATCCTTCGCTAGATAAAGAGATAAGGATGCAGAGGACAGCCTCCGAGGCGAGGATAATCTCTGAGGCTAAGAAGCACGGCGTTGCGTGCCCAGCGATAATCCTCGTAGATTTAGAAAATGCGACGATATACATGCAAAAGATACGCGGCGTAGAGGTGAGGGAACTCATAGGAAGCCTTGATCATGAGGTTCTATCCACGCTCGCGAAACGCATCGGAGCTCTTGCGGGCATGCTGCACGGCGGCGGCATAGCCCACGGCGATCTAACGCTCTCCAATGTGATAGTTGACGAGCAGATGAACCCTTACCTCGTCGACTTCGGCTTAGCTACTTTTACTAGGGACATCGAAGAGTTTGCTGTTGACATCCATCTGCTTGATAGGTCTCTCCAGAGCACGCATTATAACGTAAGGGACGAATTCATGCGCGCTTTCTTAGAAGGTTACGGGACGGTCTTGGGCGGTATGTTAAGCGAGGTTTTAGAAAAGGTTAAGGAGATAGAATCGAGGGGAAGGTACGTGGAGAGGGAGAGGAGGAGGCGTTGAGGCTAACATTCGTGACGACGAACGTGGGAAAGGCGAACGAGATCAGGAGTTTATTGAAGACTTTTGGCATAGAAATAGATGTGTACACGATCAAGCTTACCGAGATACAGTCCGATTCCCTTGAGGAAATAGCGACGAGGAGTTGCGAAGAGGCTTATGAGATTTTAAGGAAGCCAGTATTCGTCGAGGATGCTGGTCTCTTCATCGAGCGTCTAAATGGTTTCCCAGGGCCTTACTCATCTTATGTGTATAGGACAATAGGTGTCGCAGGTGTACTGAGGTTGATGGAGGGCGAAGAAAATAGGGCGGCACACTTTAAGTCCTGCATAGCGTGCAAGATCTCCGGAGACCTCATTAATCTGTTTAGTGGTATATGCGTCGGAAGGATCTCCAACGAGCCTAGGGGATCTAGCGGTTTTGGATTTGATCCAATATTTATGCCGGAAGAAGGTGATGGGAGGACTTTTGCCGAGATGAGCATCGAGGAGAAGAACGCAATATCACATAGGGGAAAGGCCGTCAGATTGCTTGCCGAATGGTTAAAGCTTATGCGCTAACTCCTCTATTATCGAGACAGTGGTATTCACAGGGTCTAACCTTTCCATCATTCTCTTGAAAGAAAGAGCACTCCTCGAATAAGAGTCATCGTTAAGAATTCTATCCAATGCGAATCCAAGAGTGTCTTCATTCAATTCGTCTTCATCGATCACTATGCCAGCACCATGTTTTGTAATCGATTCAGCGTTTGACTTCTGCTCACCATGAGCCCTTATGGGTATCAAGACCATGGGTTTTCCGAATGCCAGCGCCTTCGTTATGCTCCCGTGTCCCGACCTTGATACGATGACGTCGGATGCGTTGTAAAGCTCATCAGGATTTTCGACCCAATTCATGAGTAGTACGTTTTCCTCTCTTTTTATGTTGGATGCTTTTGGTTCCGCGAGCGTCATCACAAAGAAGTATTTGTCAAGTTTTCTGACGATTCTCATCAACTTCTCGGCAAGCACGGTCTTCTCAAGGACCGGGCCACTAATATGGGCAAAAACCAATGGCTTCTCCGGTGGTATTCCGTACTTCTTACAGACCTCATCCTTCGTTAGCAGGCCTTCTTTCGGCAGCTCGAACAAAGGGCCGACGAACGTACTCTTCGACTTTGCAGCATCACTCAGTGCGAGGTTCATGCGCGATATTGTGTATGGTTGTGGGAAATCTGATATCACAATCCTATCCGCCATCTCCCAAAACTTTGTGACGAGCTGCGCACCGCTCTCGACGAGCTCTACCAACGTCTTGTACTTGTGATATTCCACCAACACGTTAAATTGATTGAGTATCAGCACGACGGTATAACCTAAGGACTTTGCAGCCACGACCGTTGATACCCTAGTGTCAGAGATGACAACGGATGGGTCAAAGCAAGATATGTTGGACACCTCCCTCGCGGTCTGGAGCGATACTTTGAGCGGAAGATGAAGGTTCTTGAATATCGTCATCTTTATGCTAACCTTGCCATCCGGAAGGACGCCATAAGATATCGAATCGACCTTGTTGACGGGAATGCCAAGAGCCTCGAGGTACTCTACACCCTCACCATAACTCGAAACCGCAACGTCCCATCCCTTACTAACTAGCGCTCTAATGAGGAGCGAACTCCTGGCGGCATGACCCATGCCGATTCCGCATATGCCAAAGTATGCCCTCAAACTTCACAACCCTTCAGCTCTTTCTTGACGACATTTCCGCCTGGGCTCTCTTCGGCAAATATTTCCGCTGTGAACCTGTAAATATCAAATTTCCCAGTCAGCCAGTAGGTGGCGGGTAGGCCTGCCTTCAGACAAAGATGACAGAGAAACTCTTCAGAATCCCACCCATACTCCACTGGCACTTGGGGAAGGAGCAGTCCAGAACCCCGGCTACTCTTTATTATCAACCCATCCCTCCCTATAACAATCTTAGATGGTAATTCTTTTGGAGTTGTAAATTCTATCCTCTCTGGAACGCTTAGCACGCTTACCTCTATCACGATCCTATCCATCTCGACGAGCTCTACTGGTGGGAATCTAGGGTCTTCGGTCGCTGCAGCAATCGCGGCCCTCACGGTAGCTTCTGGGAGACTCATAACCGGAAAAGGAAATCCTATGCAGCCTCTGAGATCGCCCTCGGGGTACGTGTAGAGCGAAACGAACACTCCAGTTTCTTTTGCTGGGATTCCGCTTCCTTCGGCTACTTTGTATATCTTGCCGGATTTTAGATACTCTTGTATTGCTGCCCTTGCAAGCCTTACGAGCTTTATCCCCTCATCTAAGCTTAGCATATCCATCGAGCAGGATGTCGAAGTGCTTGTTATTATCTATTTTAATGTACTGTCGCCCAAACTTTTACGCTCTAGGAATATTCTTCTAGCCTCCGAGAGCTTCTTGCTTATGTCAACCCAGTGGCTTCCTATCCAATACTCCTTGCCGCACTTCTCGCAGAGCCAGCGGGAACCGCAACTCTTTAATGGAGTGTTGCAGACCGGACAACGCGTCCTTTTCTCGTTAAATTCCAAACTTATTCCGAAAACTTCGGCGGTGGTCGCGAGAGCCTCTGGAATGTTCGAGCTTATTAACTCGAGCACGGGTATGCCGTTCTTCTCGGCAAGCCTCACAACGCCCTTATCCTTCGTTAAAATTATCCTGTCCTCTTTCTTTGCTACCTCGACCATCTCCTTGTCGTCGCCCTTCCAATATTCTGTATCATAGCCTAAAATCCTAAGCCAAGTTACAAGACTTCCCAGCATTGAATCGACCAAGAACTTCTTTTCTTGAGTCAACTTTATGATTCTTCTCCGCCCCTCGTTTCCAGTTCCATCCTGCAGTCTTCGCATAAATATTGGTCGTTAACCCTAAGCAGCATGTCTGACCATTCGCCACAAGCATCGCAAAATCCCTCTGTGTAACTCTCACCGCTAGCTTTCACGTTACCCATTCTCATTTTTTCCCTGACAATCTCCAGTATCTCCGGCGTTACCTGTAAGATATCGGTTGTACTGATTATGCCTACGAGCCTATCTTTGTGAACGACTGCGAGATGGTCAATCTTCAACCTGTTCATCTCCCTCAAAGCATTGTCTATTAGGTCATCCGGATTTGCAACATGTATGGGACTGCTCATCACATCCTTGGCTTTAACCTCATTAGGTTTCAGGTTCTTCGCAACCACCTTATATACTAGGTCCCTTTTTGTTATTATCCCTACAGGAAAGCCCTTCTCTGTAACCACCACGCTGCCTATGCCATAACGTTCCATCTTCTTCGCAACCTCTTCTACGGTTTCCTCAACATCAGCGTCAATCACGGGGCTGCTCATTATGTCCTTAACCCTTAATTCTTCTGCAAGCGACGCTGGCTTAACCATCCGTCCTCTGCATGGTTAGTGAGCGACGTTAAATATTAAACTTGTTGTTGCCTCTGTAGTGCGCCCTTTCCGTAAGGGATTGACTGGGCTATTAGTGCGGCTAAAGAACGCCTCTCCTTCTCACTTAACTCGTATCCTGCTTGACGGCACAAAGAATCGATTATTTTTAACGATAGACTGCTCGCGTCCTCGTCGCCAGGCACGACTTCCACAAGGGTCTTGGACTTAGCGGCTACCGCGGATGGTGGTCCATGGAGCACCTCGTAAGACTCATCGCTTTTATGAAGACCAAATGCTACGACCAACCTCGTCTTAAGATAATTTCTCTTGCCCGTAACCATGAAGGAGCCCTTTGGAAGATACTCTCCAGATGGTGCTGAGAAAGACACCTGTTCGGGTTCAACGTAGTAAACGCTAATGGATGATAACCCTTCACGCCACGCCCTACTATAGGATGCGGCAAACTGGGCAGCCTCTTCTATTGAACGTTCGCTAGCCTTGTTGCCCCCTTTAAGTATGACAACAGGAGCACCAGTTATCTCAGCATGAAAAACTAGGTCGTCGGGCTGTAGATACTTTCTAAGTAAGGTAATGTTGGAGGATGCATCCTTGCCAGCAACGGCTAGGAGCCCCTCCGACGTCTCGAACCATCTGAATTTTTCAAACCACTTCTTCTTTTCACGCACTTTATGCTTACTTTGCTCGGGAATCGAAAGCTTTTTTGATTCGAGCTCGGCCGTTATCCTTGAAATTTCAGATTCTAGCTCGTTCATCTCGTTTAGTATCCTTTCCTTTGCCAACCTTAACTTCTTTACTTCATCAAACATCTTTTCGACCTGTTTGGGAACAGGCTCGCTTAACAAAAGCTCAAACTCGACACCGTTAACGGAGATTATGGCTACACCCTTTGCCCTATCTATGCTGATGAGCCTCAAGCCATCCACGGGTTGGGGGCTTCCTTCCTTAATTGAATGTCTGAAACTTTCCACCTCATGTAGCATTGTAAAAATCTTCTCTGCAACGCTCTTGAGGCGCTCAATCCTTTCTTCCAATTCTTTAATCGCAGCCTTTTTTGACTCAATATCTTCCTGAATTTCCCTTAACCTTTGCTTAAGTTCCATCGTCACCTTCTCTTCGTATTCTTTCGCTAAGGATGCTTCATACTCTGCTGCAACGGCCTCGTTGAACAAATTGACCGGCTCGAAAGAGTAACCATTTTGCTCTAGACTTTTCAGAATAAAGGGTACGGCTCTTATATCCGAATTGCGCTTTGCTAGATATGGCCTTGGCTCTTTAAATGCTGTAAGTATCTGCCTAATAGCTTCAGCAATCTTGTGCCTTTCATCCCCGCTGAGCGCATCTACCGGTACGTGTTTGTCAACGTTTGCTAATGCAACTACCTCCTCCGCATATTTACCGCCTAGGCCCAACTCGGAGGCCAACCAAGATACGAGTTTCTTTTTAGAGCTAGCGTTCTCCATCATTTTCTCCACATCAACATCTTCTGTTAGCGTAAACCTAGGCGGGGGTGACACGTATTGCTTTCCCTCTGCTATTTCTCTATCCTTCATCTTGGCGTGAAAGAGTGCAACGAGGATTTTATTCGACCCATCGACAAGCACTATGTTCCCCTTCGGTATGAGTTCTACAATCAGCTTAAAATTACCGTTCCGCTCGAAGTTTAGGACAGCTATCCTTTCATTACCCATCTGTTCCAAACACTTGAGCCGACTTCCGTTTAGAAATTTCCTGAATCTCATGGCGAGATTTGTCGGCGTCTTAGGTTTTGGATAAGTGTGGGGGGTGAAGTACAAGCATTTGCCAGCTGAGGCCCTAAGTTCATAATCACTTTCTTTTCCCCTGAGCTTAAGAATTATGCTACCGTCCTCAAGCTGATACACATTATCCACTATACATCCAATTAGGACACCTGACATCTCCCTTAGCAAGACGGAAAGTTCATGAGTTGATATTTCCATAAAAATCACCGAGGTTTGGGGCGATGATCCTTGAAGATAAGCTGTACTGGTCTAAAGTATTCTTAGGGATCTTTATAGGTTTCCTCTCGGCTCTCTTAAGGTTGCACGAACCCACGTCCATGGTTGCCATAGCGGTTGCCGTAATCGTTTATGTGGCGTACAGCATACTATCGCCGCTCATATTCAGAGCACAAAGAGGGTATTTGAAGACCAAGAAACCATACATAACAGGTCTGGCGACGTACTTTCTCGTTTGGCTAGTGAGCTGGATACTCTTCTACAACATCATTTTTGGATGACTCTTTCTGCGAGAGCTTGTGAGGAACCGGTAATTCGTTGAGCATGTTGAGGAAGTCTGACCATGCTCTGTAAAAACCCGGTCTTGTCGTAAAAGGTAATTTAGCCATCCTCTCGAATTCTTCCGCCAACTTCTTTCTTTGCTTTCTTAAGTTTTCATCCATCCAGACCTTGTACACAAACGACTCGAGGTCGTCATTTATGTATGCGTAATATATGCCGTAGAGCGCGTCGTAGTAGCCCGCATCCTCTTCCTCGTTCAGGTTTTTCTTAAGCTTCTCCAGAATTTTCTCGGCTTCTGAGATTTTGCCGCTAAACAGGGTAACGTAGAACGATTTTACCATCTTGTTATGTTGTGGCATACGCATCACCTAGACTTAAGCTCATCCTCTTCCACATCCTCTAAACCATTTTCGGTTATCTTAAACACAGCCTCACCTTCAGGTAAATAGGGACTTGACACGAGCCTTGCTATCCTTATGTTCCTACCGACAGACTTGCGAAGGAACACTCTCGTATGGCTTGTGTGACCGACTATGTGTCCGCCGACTGGTGAGACAGCAGCTGGTGAAAAGAACTCGTCTGGTCTTGCCATGACTTGATTGGTCACTACAGCAGCGGCGTTGAAGGCCCTCGCAAGCCTTATCAGCTTATGAAGATGCTTGTTGAGCTTTTGCTGCCTCTCGGCCAGAGTCTGTCTGCCGATGTATTCGCTTCTGAAGTGGGACGTCAATGAGTCAATTATTATTAACCTCACGTTGTTCTCCTTTATCACTCTATCAGATTTTTCAAGAAGCAGCATCTGGTGGTCGCTTGTATAGGCTTCTGCATAGATTATTCTCTTCGAGACCTCGTCAAAGTCAAGCCCGAAGCGCTTTGCGATACTCTCAATCCTTTCAATCCTGAACGTGTTCTCCGTATCTATGTAGAGCGCTGCACCATTCAAACCACCCCTTTCAACGGGTAGTTGTACGCATACGGCCAGCTGGTGGCATAGTTGCGACTTTCCGCTACCAAACTCACCATAGAATTCGGTTATACTTTGCGTCTCCACACCGCCGCCTATCAGAGCATCTAGTTGCTTAACACCCGTCGTTATTCTGCCGACGTTCATCCTAAGCGATGCTAGGTCTTTTGCTGTTACCCACGATATCTCTATAGCTTGTCTAGCCGCAGCTATTATCTCCGCTGCCTTTTTCTCTCCGATGCCAGCAGCAACCAATTCAGCTACTGTTGCGGTTGCCAATGCCTCTATTGTGCTATATCCTATCTCCCTAAGCTTTTCTGCCGTAGCCTGACCTACCGACGGCAAGTCCTCTATGTCGACGAACGTCTTTTTCTCCTTCACCTTTTCTTTTTGACTCATTCCCGTATTGACTATCTTCAACGGGATATTTAAACACTAGCAAAAGCATGCACTTTTTCGAGCGACTCCGGGGTAAAAACACATGGACAAAGCTTAAGCGTGGGCACAACGTGTAGGTCTACATGGTATCCAAAGCTATTATCCTAGTGTGCGATGGCATGGCGGATAGAAGGTGCTCGGCGCTCGGAGGACTCACGCCGCTTCAAGCGGCGAGGCCGAAGTCCTTTGACTGGGTGGCATCGAGAGGCGAGTGCGGCTTGATGGATCCGATATCGCCAGGAGTGCCGCCTGGTAGCGACACGGCCCACTTAGCAATACTCGGTTACGATCCCTACAAACATTACACGGGTAGGGGCGCTTTCGAGGCTTTGGGTGCTGGTATCGAGCTCGAGCCCAACGATGTGGCCTTCAGGTGCAACTTTGCTACGGTAAACGATGAGGGTATAGTGGTCGACAGAAGGGCAGGAAGGATATCCAACGAGGATGCTGAAGCTCTGTCAGAGAGCCTGAACGATATAAGGCTCGTCAGAAACTCGGACGTCAAAATAATGTTTAAGCACACGGTAGAGCACAGGGGCGTGCTAGTCCTAAGGGGCGAAGGTTTGTCGAGGTTTGTTTCCGACATCGACCCGCATAAGGTAGGTGTAAAGTTCCTACACTCCAAGCCGTTGACGGATTCTCCTGCGGCGAAAAAGACGGCAGATGTTTTGAATGAGTTAGTTGAAATTTCAAGAAGGGTGCTTGCGGAACATGAGGTTAACAAGCGCAGGATAAAATGCGGTCAGCCCCCAGCTAATGTTGTATTGCCGAGGGGTGCGGGAACTTTGCCGGTGTTGGAGAAGCTTCCGACAAAATTCGGTATTAGGGCCGCGGTTATAGCGGGTGGTGCGGTCTACAAGGGCGTGTGTAAGGCGGCGGGCTTCGACGTTCTTGACGTGAAGGGCGCAACTGGCACAGTAAGCACAGATTTAGATGCTAAGATGAGGGCGGCGGTAAGTGCAATTAAGATTTATGACCTTGTGTTTTTACACGTTAAGGCAACGGACGTCGTCAGTCATGACAAGAACCCAGTAAAGAAGGTAGAAATAATCTCAAGAGTGAGCGAAGCTTTCTCCACAATCCTATCAGAGGTAAACTTAGAAGATACGTGCATAACAATAACGAGCGACCACACAACACCATCAGAAATAGGGGAGCATACCGGCGACCCCGTCCCCGTGGCTTTGTACGCGCCAGGTGCGAGGTATGGTGGTGTTGAAAGGTTTGATGAAGTCTCTTGCGCATCAGGTACGCTTGGTAGGATAAGAGGGGTTGACCTTATGCCGACCATCATGAACTTCCTCGGAAAAGTTCCGATGTACGGTGAGTAGATTGAGCACGTCAGTTCCGGTAAGGGTTCCTGTAAAGGTTTGGATCGAAGGTGTGGGTGAATACGAGGCCGAGCTGATAAAATTTTTAGCACCAGCAACAGTAACGGAGCTCGTGAGACTCTTGCCGATAGAAGGTATGGCTGGACTTTGGGACTATGCGGTCTATATAGAGACCCGTATAGCAAGGGGTGCCGAGAAGCCTGTGGAAGAGGTGAATTATGGTGACATAATATTCTGGCCTCCGGCCGGTGCCCTAGGCTTTGTCTTCAAGAAAGCTAAGCCTTACGCTCAGACGGTAAAGGTCGGAAAACTATCCGGGGACTTAACCGCACTCGCAAAAACAAGACCTGGAGCTAGGGTAAGGGTTCTAAAGAGTTAGGAGAATTTACTTCTTTTTCTTTGACTTGGTTTTTGCCTCCGCAGGCTCAGATTGTTTCGCGGCCTCTGAAACCTTTGCAGGCTCAGTTACAGCTTGTACCGGTGCGAATATCCTTAACCTGTTATCGCCGACTACCGGTACAAGAAGACCTTTTGAGGCTAAGCTATTCAGTAAGCTCTTCGCAACTGAGAGCCTAATCCCGTACTTCTCAGAAATGAGGTAGGGTGTAGCGTACTTCATGCTCCTGATGTAGTTTAAGACATCCCTTTCATCCGGTAAGGCTATGCTACCAGCATATTTTTGCGGCGCCGATTCCTTCTTCTCAGAAGGCTTTTGTTGCGCCTTCATCTGCCTCTTCTCGGCTTGGGATAAAGTGGGTTTTTTCGGCCCTCCCAAGGCGACTTACCCTCTTGGTAAAAGACTTAGAGGTGCTATTAAGTGTTGTTTTCGCAATTGCAAGGTGTGTAATTAGCTTTAATTGGCACAAAAATAATTTTTCGTTTGGATGTTAAGGTTTGCTAGGAAGATGCCGGATAAGTGCTTAGGATGTGGTGCATGCGAAGAGATAGTAGCATGCCCTGCCGGAAAACCATTCTCAGAAACTCTCTGTTTCGGCTGTGGTGCATGCCAGCTAGCATGTCCAGGAGACGCTGTTATGATGTTTGAGAGGGCAAAGACGAGGGACGTCGAGATTAAGGTAAACGGTGAGAAGTTCTGGGTGCCGGAAAGGGTTACTGTAAAAGCTGCCTTAGAATTACTTGGTTACAGGTTTTCACGTTTTCCAGAGAAGGGTAGCATGTTTGCTCCGTGCTCCGTCGGAGGCTGCTATTCTTGTGCTGTATTGGTGAACGGGGTACTCGCGCCAAGTTGTGTTACAGGCGTCACGGAAGGTATGGAGATATTAACAGACCTTCCAGAAGATTACGTTCCAAAAAGGATAGTGCACGGATGGATGGGACATCCCGTTGGCGGCGTAGGGACTCCTTGGTGGTTAAAAGGCTACGGGTACATAGAGGTTGCATGCTTCGCATGCGGATGCAACCTAAGGTGTCCGCAATGCCAAAACTGGACGACGACCTACTGTGGTAAGGATAAGCCTATGTCACCTTCAGAGGCAGCAAGGATAACAACATACATGAGAAACAGGTACCGGGTGGATAGGATGGCCATATCGGGGGGCGAGAGCACGCTCAACAGGAGTTGGCTCTTAAGTTACGTTAAAGCGCTGAGGGAACTCAACCAAGATAGCGACGCAAGGATACACGTTGATACAAACGCGACGATACTAACGAGGGATTACATAGACGACCTCGTCGATGCAGGGATGACAGACATAGGGCCAGACCTTAAGGGACTAAAGGTTGAAACTTTTATGAGGATAACCGGGATAAAGGAACAAGAGCTCGCCGAGAAGTATCTGAGGACGTCTTGGGATGCATTCAAGTACTTGGTAGACAATTACAAAGAAAGGCTGTTCATAGGCATCGGTATACCGTACAATAAGATGCTTATCAGCATGGATGAAATAGTGAGGATTGGTGAGGAGATTATGAAGATAGACGAGAGCGTACAGGTCTGTGTCCTCGACTACAGGCCAGAGTTTAGAAATGTTTCGATTCCTAGACCTAGCTATGCGGAGATGCTGAATGTTTGGAAGGCTTTGAAAGATGTTGGACTTAAGACAGTGATATGTCAAACACCGCGCGGTCACATAGGTCCTTAATACCTCTAAGCCCTTATCCTAAGTATCCTCATGGCGTTCTCCGTCGTTACCTCTTCTACCTTCTCCAACGGTACGCCCTTTATCTTGCTCACTATCTCTGCGGATATTTTCACGTTTGACGGAAGATTTATGTTACCAGGAACAGGAGAAAGGGCTGGAGCATCAGATTCCAGTAGTATGTTGTCTAACGGCACTTTGCTTACGAGCTTTTGTTTCTGGACACTCCTGGCGACTGAAGGAGGTATGCTGAAGAAATAACTGTTTTTGACACCGATTATAGAATGGGATGCCGAACCATCGAAGGCATGCATTATCACATCCTTCGCACCACACTCGACTAACATCTCTAATGCATACTTTCCAGCACTCCTAGAATGCACTATTAACGGAAGGTCCAGGCTCAAAGACAGTTCTATGAACTCTTTGAAGACCCTTCTTTGCAATTCCCTATCCGACTTGACGCTTATATGGAAATCAAGACCAACTTCCCCTATGGCGACTATCTTCTTAGCATTCTTCTCTATCAAATCCAACACGGCCTCGTATCCCTCAAGCTCGTACGGCATGATCCCCAAAGATGGAAATATCATCTTGTAATCGGAGACCTCTAGGGCTCTTAAGCAATCCTCGTATCCAAGTCCGGACGTTACAACTATGGCCACTCCCGACTTCTTGGCATCGTTTATCACTTCTGCTAGGTTTGCCCTTATGCGCTCATCCGTTAGGTGGCAGTGTACGTCGACGAGCATCGCCCTCAATCGATGATTTCTCATTAATCAGGGTTTCGACCGAGCGTTAGGACTAAATTTAACCTTGAGTCTCAACACCTAGGGATATTTCGTCCTCATCCTTTGGAGGTTCGTGTCTATGAGCCTGCCGATTCCGGTGGTTAGGAGAAAGCTTAAGGATGGTAGGATTATCGAGAGGGAAGGTAGGGGCTTCAGCTTGAATGAGCTTAGAGAGGCGGGCATAACGATTGACCGAGCCAGAAGGCTCGGACTCTACATCGATAAGAGGCGGAGGAGCTGCAGGATGGAGAATGTCGAGGCCTTAAGAACGTTATTGAGGGTTGTGAGCGAAACAGTGAAGGTGAGCTCCGAAAAAAGCTCGTGAATATGTTAGAGCTCTTTCGTCTTCGACTCTAGCACCTTGAAGAGGTCTGCCTTCGTTACAATACCCGTTATCCTGCCATCTTTCTGAAGGAGAACGGCGGGATACTCTTGGAGGAGTTGCCTGACTATGTTTAGGGAAGCCTCTTCGGGTATCATCGGGAAGGCTTCATCCATGATCTCACCCACAGGCATCGCCGTGGACTTTACCCTCTCGAGCTTCCTCGTGATCGTTGACTCCGAGATGCTTCCTATAGGACTGCCATTCTTCAGAACCGGTAGTTGTGATATTCCGTATTCCTTCATCAAGTTTATTGCCCTGCTCAGGGGATCCGACACCTCCACGCAGATAACATCCCTGGTGCAGATATCCCTAGCCAAGAGCTTAGCGTCCCTTTCAGCCCTAACCGTTTCAAGAGCTTGGAGAATTCGCCTAACAGCCTCGTAGGATGGGTTGATTTGACCGCGTTCGATCTTCGAGATCAGGGACTGACTTAGCCCCGATATCCTCGCGAGCTCCCTTTGTGTAAGGCCCAGCATTTTTCTAAGCTTCGCAAGGGACTCGAGGTCCCAGAGACTCTCCAAACTCATGGCACACCTATGATTCCTATTGGAATATATTATTATAAATGTTTATGAGTAGCTGATTACGGGCAAAGGTGATGCGAAGACAATCAACTGAAGCGATTCATGGACACGGATATCGGGATCAGGAGAGGGGAGTATTTAAAGTCCCCATCTACCAAACGGCCATCTACGAGTATCCTGATTCGGTCATGGGAGGGCCTAGGCGCAGCGATCGGGGCCTAGACCTCAAGTATAGTAGAGAAGAGAATCACACGGTCAGGGCTCTCGAGAAGATTCTAGCTAAGCTTGAGAGAGGTGTTGACTGTCTCGCCTTCGGGAGCGGGATGGCCGCGATAGCTGCCGCATATATCTCAAAACTCAGCGCTGGGTCGAAACTCCTAGTTCCCCTCGAGTGTTATGGGACTACCCAGGAGCTTGCTCAGAATCTCTCGAAATTCGGCGTCGAGTGCATTCTCGCCAGGTCGGATACTGAGGAGTTTCTTGAGAGACTCGAGGACGATGTTTCACTCGCCTTAGTCGAGACGGTCACGAACCCGATGATCAGGGTTGTTGATGTTAAGGAAATTGCGAAGAGGTGTAAGGAGTTAGGGATACCGCTTATCGTCGATAATACCTTCTCCACACCGATACTCTATAACCCGCTCGAAGATAGTGCTTGGATCACGATCCATAGCTTAACGAAGTATATCGCCGGCCATAATGACGTCGTGGGCGGTGCGATAATAGTTGGGAGCGAGGAGGATGCGAAAACACTTTGGAACTGGAGGAGGAAGCTTGGATCGATCATGGCCCCGTTCGATGCTTTTCTCACGATCCGCGGCGTGGCCACACTCGAGGCAAGGTTTGAGAGACAGTCGAGGAGTGCCATGGAGATAGCTGAGTTCCTGGAGGATCATCCGAAGATAACGGAGGTCTATTATCCTGGACTCCCGAGTAGCCCGTATAGGAGCGTGGCTGATAAGCTCTTCAAGCGGCGACTCTATGGCGGCGTCCTGAGCTTCAAGATAAGGGGAGGTCAGAAGGAGACCTTAGAGGTTCTCAGGGGCACTGAGCTGATCAGGCCGACACCGAGTTTAGGCGGTGTCGAGAGTCTCCTAACATATCCGATATGGACGGCTGCGAAAAACATGAGCAGCGAGCAGATGAAGGTACTCGGGATAAGCGATAACCTTCTTAGGTTGTCGGTCGGTCTCGAGGACGTCGAGGACTTAAAAGAAGATCTAGACAGGGCTCTCTCGAGAATCTAATCTTTCGTAAGCTATACGTCGATGATGTTCTAGGTATTAATCCTCACCTCCCTCGAAGCCTGAGGTTAAAGCCTGATCCAGAACATATTCAAGTGGAAGAGAATGAGTGTCATCCTAAAACACTATCTGAGGGAGGACGTCGCGAAGGAGATCTCAAGGTTCTGCTCCGGTAGATGGGTTGCATTAGAGTGCCGGTCGAGTGGCGGCGTCAGAGCCTTCCACAGGTATTGGCCTGATGGTGGGCCGCTTGCGATTAGGGAGCCGGCCGACATCAAGAGGCTGATTAACAGGTTTGGTAATAGGATGCCGAGAACGATCTACGGCTCCGCGAACATCTACCGAAAGCTTGAGCGGAAGGAGGACGTCTCCGACGTCAATAATATTCTCATGAGCACGCCGAGTTGGGATGTTGATGGATCATTAGAGGAGGTTGAGCTGATTAAGGAGGCCGCAGAAATTCTTGTCGATGCTCTTAGGAGCGAGGGTGTCGAAAGGTCGGTATACCTCATCTGGTCCGGCCGCGGAATACATGTCCACCTGAATGAGAATGCGATAAGCGGAAAGATATGGGAGAAGGGGCCTCTCAGAGCCTCATTCGCGATAGCCGAGTATGTTCTTGGGCGTGTGAAGGATGAGCTTGAGGCTATATGCAAAAGGTCAAGGTCTCTTGATAGGAGGCTTAAGGTCGAGAACCTCATAGACATTCAGAGGGTCTTCACGGCACCTCTAAGCATCCACCGCGAGCTCGACCTCGTCGCCGTCGCGGTTAAGCCGGACGATCTTGAAAGATTCGAGATAGATTGGGCTAAGATTGGTGACTTCAAACACTGGAGCGGATGGGATGAGTATGAGCCGGGCGAGGCTGACGATCTCGCGTTAAGGGCTCTCGCGGAGATTAAGGGCGGCTTAAGGACGACGATAGGTGGGGAGGAAAAAGAGGACAATAAGGACGCTCAGCAAGTTGTTCGGGCTGGCCAGATTGGCAGGTTCCAAGTCATGGGCCTCCTCCAGGCCGCAAGATATTATACACTGAAGGGCGACCTCGAGCTTGCAAAGTCCTTTGGCCTCAATAGGGCAATATTCTACGCTTGGGCGAAGAAGCGGGGCGTGACTGTGAGGAGGGTTGGGAGGGGCTTGGGACCCGGTCAGCCAGCCGAGAGGGAGGGGATCGAGGAGAACGTCGGGGATGAGGTTGCCTACCGATCTCCACACGGATACTTCGTGATAGGCGGACAGATTCAGAGGCCCGTGGACTTCGACCGGATGATAGCCGCGAGGTTTGGGCAGGACTTTGAGAGATTCTGGAGAGCGGCCACAGAGTATGTCAGGAGCTTTCCGGAAAGTGTCCTCAAAAGTCAGCGAGAGTTCTATGAGAAGGTCTACCTGCCGGTGAGGGATCGACCTGAGAAGATCCTCAAGCGCCAAGATTTGCCTAACCGTGCTGATCAACATTGAGGAAAGCATTAGTATGTCGGAACCCTACGCAGAAAGATGCTGAACTAGAGACCGATTTGTGAAGACGACATATAATTATGGCCTTGTTTACCATGCAGTGGAGCATGAGAGTCGGGGTCGGCTCGATAAACGAGGTTAAGGTCGAGGCAGTGAAGATATGCTTTGAGAGGTTCTTCGGGGGCGCAGATATAATCCCAGTCGCGGTCGAGGCCCCACCTCAGCCCATTGGTTTCGAGGAGACTCTCAGGGGTGCGGTCATCAGGGCGTTAGAAGCTATGAGGAGAGCACGTGCTGATTTCGGGGTCGGCATAGAGGCAGGACTAATCAGGGTCCCGCATAGCATCACAGGATACGTCGACCAGCACGTATGCGCGGTAATCGATGTTGAAGAGAGGGTTACGCTCGGATTCAGCATGGCGCTCGAGTTTCCGGAGATCGTTGTGAGGAAGATATTGAGCGGTCAGGCGAGGGAGGCCGAGGAGGTAATGGAGGAGATATCGGGGATAAGGGAGATCGGGTGCAAGGGCGGGGCGGTCGGATATCTGACACGAGACCACGTGAGGAGAATAGATCTATGCGTGCAGGCGGTCACATCAGCGCTCATCCCGAGGCTGAGCCCTCAGCTTTATAACATCAGCTGGCCGAGAGTCAGCAACATTCTAGGCGAAAGCCGATGGGGTTAAGGACGTCGCAATAAAGATGGCTAGCATTAGGGCACAAGAAATCCCAAGCCCTCGAGCTTCCATTTTTCCCTCATAAAAGTATGTCCCTAGGTTATAGATTAAGGTAATCGTATGTTGCAAGCCTTAATTTAGGACCATGCTTAAACGGAAAGTAGCCTTGGATGGGCAAAGGTATCGTAGATCGGAAAAAACGTAGGGAGACAAAGGGTCGAAAAAGAACCTTAAGGTGATACTTTTAGTCGCATCGCTCGCCATAGCGGTCCTCGGAACGATTCTATATTTTTTCGACCCTTAACCATCCACAAGTTTTAAATCTTACAACACCACCGTCCCATTATGAAAAGCGTTCCGGGAATTAGGATGCGGAGGGCCCGTGGCCTAGAATGGACTAACATGAAGGGGAGGCGATACTAAAGGCCTTCATGACTCTGCAGATATTCCTCGATCGCTTTCGCGACCACGAACTTTATCTTTAGTCCATTTTTCTCGCAATATTCCTCCAGCCTAGTTTTTAGCGACGAGGGAATGGCCACATTTAAATCCACTTCTCCCTCGGTTTTTCTAGCTTTTCCCATGGCCGATATAATGGTTTTCGGCCGCCCTTAATAAACCTTTCGGAAAAACTAGGGAAAACTTTAAATTCCTAGCTTTACCTATATTTTGCGAGGTTGAGGAGAATGGAGTGCGTGTTAAAAGCGGAGAAATTCGTGGAAACAATAAAGGCGGAAGACAAACTCCTGCGCTTTAGAAAATTTCTAAAAGAAGCAAAAACCCTTTTCGATATCGCCGACCTATTTCGGAGGGCCACGAGGTTCGTTAAAAACCTGAAAGTTGATTATGAGAAATTTGAGGGCAAACTTTTGCTCGCCATGGTGAACGACGAAAGCATAATCTTTTTCACGGAGACCCTTACGATTGCGTTCATGGTTTACAAAAACGACGTCATAGTCAGAATTTCAGGAGTTTAATTTTTTATTTTATTTTTTATGAGGAGAATGATATGGCCAAAAAACAGGTCCTGTTTTTGCTCGAAGTTAATGCACCCTTAAAAATCGAGACAAAGGGAAATTTCGCAATCTACCGGTTAGGAAAAGTCGCGTATTTTTGGCGCCTTGACGAAAATGGGGAGGGCGGGAGAGTTTTTTGTAAAATTGGGAGAAAAGGGGAGGAAGTGGGTTATGTAGAAAGTTTTGAGGGTGCATTTCTGCTCGCGGCGCTGCATGCAAGAGGTTTTTGGCGAGAACAGAGA